>Ga0310690_10002216_pt1 | contig 32199 bp, 51 predicted proteins | sample AusTroGonzalo_MG_2_FD_207661 | JGI IMG/M metagenome (GOLD analysis project Ga0310690, IMG submission 207661) | Bovine rumen microbial communities from tropical cattle in Woodstock, Queensland, Australia - Gonzalo_04 (v2) (version 2) | ecosystem: Host-associated > Mammals > Digestive system >...
AGTCGCCGTCTCCCGATTTTTAAGATTCGGGTCGCCCTACCCATGGGCAACCACACCGGCCCATGCGAGAACGCCCCGCAGAGCGGCTCCTGTGGCCTCACGCGCCCCAGCGCCTGGACTGGTTGCCCAGAGGGTCGAGCACGGCGCGCTTGCCGCGCGCGCGGTTGCAGCGAACGTGCGACGCGCCGATGTTCTCGGGGCACAGCGCCAGCTCGGGGTGGTCGTGTCGGTTGCGGATGTGGTCGGGCTCGTACGCCAGCGGGTCGCTCGATGGGCGCAGGTCGTAGCGGATGGGGCCGTAGCGCCCATGGCAGATGTGGCACTCGGCGTTGGCCTTGCGGTCGCGCTCGTAGCACTGGACGCGGAGCCGCGACCAGTCAGCCTCGTACGCCATGCTCACCCCTCATGCCGACCCACCATCCCCCTCGTCTCGGCGCCGGTCCCTGCCCGCGCCGCCGGTCATAGCGGCGAACGCGACGAGGCCACCCGAAGGTGGCCCCGAGTCGCGCTGCCTGCGCATCTTACCAATACCACATCATCAGTTGATGATTGGTGACGATAGGTGATGATAGGTGACTGACTTACCCCTCGGCGAAGCCCTCGCCAGCAATCGTAGCGGCGAGGCCGTGAGCGTCGGCTATCTCCAGCGCCGCGTATGCGCTCGAGCGGACGTGCGACGGCGAGTATTTGAGCCGCTCGCCTATCTTCGACCAGCTCCATGACAGCAGGTAGTGGTCATACAACGCGTCGACCCACCACTTGGAGCGCGACGGCACCAGCGCCATGAGTCCTCCGAGCACGCCGTCCTCGTACTCCGGCCCGTACAGCATCGCGCACGCGAGCCTGATGATGCGCTCGTCGGCGTCCATCCGCGTGGCGTACGCCTTGCCGACGTCGGCGAGAGTCACGACCCTGCTCTCGAGCACGTCGTGCGGCGATGGGCCACGAACGGCAGCGAACCCACTGCCGCCGAGCGACTCGGCCCTGATGCGGAGCTTCTCGAAGTGACCGGCGCAGGCGTCGTAGTCGACGAGGGCGTCGCGTGCCGCCTCGAGCAGCTCACGTGCCGACCCGTAATGCAACGGCATCACCTCCTACCTGCACATTCTACCAGATGCACCCCCCCTACCTGCGGCGATGCCAGATTATCGCGTACAGTAGCGCCGAGACGGGCATCGCCACGAGCGGCCCCCAGAACGGTGCCGTTGCCGCCCACCACGGCACGTCGATGACGTGCGCCGCCCTGAGCGCGACGATTGCCAGCGCCGCCGCCCAGTAGACGTACGCGAACGCCGGGGTCTTGCGATCGTCCATGCCTGCTCCCTCCCTGCCGTTGCAATGCCTCGCAGCGCCCTGCCCCCGCTACGCCCCACACTGCTGTGCCATTGCTATGCATCGCCTAGCTACGCCCAAACCTTGCGCTGCCTTGCTGCGCCGCCGCCGCGCCCTGCTTTGGTGTGCCGGCACGATGCTGTGCTTCGCCGCCGCGATGCGGGGCAATGCCCGAACGATGCGATGCGCTTCGACGCCGCCGCCCTGCAGAGCTGAGCTACGCCATGGCCACGCCAGACTTAGCTATGCCAATGCTAAGCTGTGCATTACCGTCGCGCGGCCGTGCGCTGCATAGCCACCGCACTGCCGTGCTAAGCCAAGCCTACGCATTGCCCTGCTGAGCTATGCCTTGGCCCCGCGCCGCTGTGCCCACGCAACCCCCCGCCTTGCTCAACCATTGCATCACGATGCGATGCCGACACGTTGCTCTACGGTGCCATCGCCGAACGTAGCATCGCTGTGCAACTCCATAGCTGAGCATCCCAATGCCATCCATTGCCGTCGCCGCGCTGGGACGTGCGACGCCATGGCCGAGCGTTGCTCCACCACGCCGATGCGCCACGGAGCGTCGCCGTGCCTCGCCGTCACGCGACGGGACGGGCCTCGAAGGTGAAGCGTCCCTTGCCGCTGTTGCGCCACTGGCCCGTGCCGTGCAGTCGCCCGTAGGCCATCCACTCCATGACGAGCGGCTCTAGGTCGTCGCGCAGCAGGTGTACCTGGAACGTCTGCTGCGTGCCAGCGGGGACGGTCTCGCTGTGAGCGAGGGCCACGCGCTCGCCCTGAGCGGTCTGCGCGCGCAAGGGGCGCTGGCACTCGCCGACGGTGGCACCCTCTGGCAGCTGTAGCGCGATGCGACGGGGGCTGACGAAGACGAGGCCGTCAATCTCCTTCTTGTACGCCTTGAGGGTCTTGCTGCGCGTCTTGTCGGCGCGCCTGAGCATGCCGCACGATTCCTTGAAGAAGCCCCTCCACTGGTAGTCGTAGGTGAACGGGTGGCCCTGCTCGTCGCGCGGGAACACGGTCATGGCGCGCTCCTCGACGGCCTCGGGGCCGAGGGCGGCAACCTCCTCGTCGCGCGACGGGGCGTCGGGCGCCTTGCTGGCGATGAAGCGGGCGTGGATCTCTGGGTCTGCGCTAGCCGTGCCCAGCAGCTCGTCGATGTAGGTGATTGTGAACTCGATGGTCTTCATGGCTCCCTCTCTCTGGGTTGTGTGTGCTAGCTGATGACGCGCCGCCCACAGTTGGGGCAGTAGCGCGGGAACTTCATCTCGTTGAGGCGGCGGTGGCATTCGCTGCACTCGAATGGCTCGACCTCGCCCAGACAGTCCCGGCACGTCCCCCGCCCCAGCGTCGCGGCCACGGCCTGCTCGGGGGTGACCTCGTACCTAGCCGTCCGTAGCCCGAGTCGCCCGTTCAGATGGTCGTTCGCGTACCACTCGATACCATCGCCACGGAACACCGTCTCGTTGTCGATAGACTCGCTCGAATAGTGCGGCGTCCTGCGCCACTCAACCCCGTGCTCCGTGAGCAGCGCCCGCAGGCGCTCGGTGGCGGACATTTCCCGGACATGTCCGGAATCGGTGCCGTTTGTGTTCGTCTTGTCAGTCATGCGTCCTCCCCCTCGAACTCCGTGCACCAGACGCGCAGCCCTGTCTTGCCGCGTTCGGGTACCTCGCACATGATGTGCTCGTCCTCGCCAGCCCATCCGTAGTTGACCTGTATCTGGCAGAAATCAGGCTTGGAGAAGTCTAGGTTGCCCTTGGTGCAGCCGTCGCAGGTGGTCTGTATGACTTCCTCGGCAACGGACGCGCCCCAATTGCGGGCGATTGACTCGGTGAGAATTTGGCTCATGAATCCACCCCCGCCTCGCGCATACGGTCGTGAATCGTGTCGCAGATGGTGTCCGGCATGAGGTGCACCGGCCCGCCGCCGTTGATGGGACACTCGTCGCACTCGCCGCTCGTGGTGCAGTGGTAGAACGTCCGCACCAACTCCCGCAGCTTGGCGTTCTCGGCTTCCAACTCGTCAATTCTCACGTCTGCGAGGTAAATCAGAGCATCCTTGTCATCGCTCATCCGTCCACCTCGATTCCCAGCTCACGTGCACGCTCCATCCATGTGCACGTGACGAACTCGTTCTCATACTCGCAGACGCGCTCGGTGCATTCGCGGCACACATGCCCCATGAGGGAGCACGCGAACTTCCGCAGCTTTGCGTTCTCGGCTTGCACCTGCTCGTGGGAGTGGCCCAGAGTCTCTGCCAGCGCGTGCTCGGCGTCCAGCTCCCCGCTCAGCCGCTCGTTCTCGTACCGGAGCGCCCTCATGGCCTTCTGGCTGGCGTCCGCTCTCAGGCACTCGTCGCAGTCGAGCATGGCATCGCACTCGCCGCAGCGCGTCATCATCTCCTGCTCTAGCTGCTCGTTCTCGGCCTTGAGGTCGGCGATGGTCTTGTCGATGAACTCGACCTCGCCCGTGGTCAGCTCGCAGCTCACTCGTCCACCTCCACTCCCAGCTCGCGCATGTGGTCGGCGAGCCGCTCGTCCAGCCGCGTCTCCAGCGCGAGTGAATCTCTGGCGCACACGCTGATTGCCTGAATCTTCGGCAGGCGCAGAATGTCGGACAGGATGCGTACCGTCTCGTCCACAAGCACGCCGCCGTTGTGATGGAGCCTTGCGTATGGCGTACCGCGAAAGTTTCCGCGCAGGCACTCGTTGACGGTCACTGGCATCCGTATGGGCATGTCCAGTTGCTTTGCTTTTTTGAAGAGCTGCTGTGCCTCGCGCTGTGTCGGCACGATGATGTACTGGTCTGTCTCGTGTGCAATTCTCATTAGCTCGTAGGTCTTGCCGCTGCATCGCGGCCCATAAATCACTCTCATGCGTCCACCTCGATTTCCAGCTCGGTCATACGGTCGTGCAAGTCGTCGGCCATCTCGGCCCACTCGGCAGCGCTGTTCGCCCCGCTGTTCGGGCCGCACCCGAACTCCCACAAATCCCACATCAGCTCCCGCAGCTTGGCGTTCTCGGCCCTCCTGTTCCATGCGTCGACTAGCTTGGCCTTGTCATAGCTGCTCTTCGTCCTGCCGCCGCATTCCTTGCAGCGGATGTACGGCGTCGTAGAGCTGCCGCTGCGGAACTCGGCCTTGCCCCCGCAGAACGGGCAGGGTAGCAACTTGTCAGTCGCGGTCATGACTCGCGCTCCTTCCAGAAGTCCTCTATGAAATGCTCAAGCCTGCAAACAAGAACGCTGTCATGCGAACAATCGTCAATCATTCCGTCAATCTGCTGAACTATGGCCTCTTCGCCACGGTCGAAGCCGTCCGCATAGCCCTCCTCGTAGGCACTCACGTCTCGGTCGCTCATCCGTCCACCTCGATTCCCAGCTCTCGCATGCGGTCCTCGATTCGACGCTCGAACAGGCATCTGGTGTTCCATCGACCGTTGCCGTTGCGGCGGGCCTCTTCGATCTCCGCATGGCATTCGTCGCGTATGTCGCATTTGCCGCACGACCTGTCGGGATGCCCGCCGCCCCATGCGTCGCGCACCAGCTCCCGCAGCCGCTCGTTCTCGCGCTCCAGCTTGCCGACGTACTCGGCGAGGTAGCTGCCGTCCGTGATGGTGGTCATTCCCCATCACCTGCCAGCCTGAGCTTTGCGGCGTACTCGGCGATGTATGCGTCGGCGTCCGCGCAGTGTTCGACCTGGTCAACGCCCATGCCCGCCAGCAGCTCCCGCAGCACGTCCTCGACGGTCGGGGCGTGGTGCGTATAGTCCTCTGGATCGTACCACGTTGCCACGTCCCAATCGAACGGCCTAACCGCCACGCTCCACTTTGTCTTGTTGAGACGGCACATGTACTCGATGCCGATGCACTCACCGTCCTCGTGGGACTGCGAGCACAGCTTGTCCCCCACGCGAATCGGCACCCCGTCCGCGTCGAGCGGCAGGGCCACGTAGCGGTCGGCCACCTCGGCCTCGATTGCGTCGGCGAGGTCGTGAATCGCGTCATCAATCCTCGCGCAGCAGTCGTGGCCGTACTCCCTCAGCTTGTCGATGCTCTCCATGTCTACCTCCCCCTGATAATAGTCGCCACCGCGAGCACGATGATCGCGAACGACTGCATAAGGTCTATGAGCACCTGCGACGTCATGCGCCCGCCTCCTCCCGCTCGATGCTCTCCATCAGTCCTCCCTCACTAGGTATGCCGTCCCGTTGCGCAGAACGGCGTTGACGTTCTTGATGCCGCGCACCTTGATGTATCGGCGCAGCATCGCGGCGACGGTCTTGCCGTCGCGCCCGTCTGACTCGACGGCGGCGGCGTCGTAGACCAGCCGCATGAAGTCGCGCACGTCCTTGGCGACGTACGGCTCGCGCGCCGCTGGCCCGCGTCGTGCGGGCACCTCGCGTACCTGTCGGATGGTCATCGAGGCTCACCCCACGCGCAGAAGCCGTCCGGCCCCACCTCGTGGCGGAACATCGTCCACCTGTCGCAGACCAGCCCCGTCGTGGTCGTGCCACCCTGCCACGAGCACGAGCGGCACCGCACGAGCGGCACCGCACGAGCGGCCTCGCCACGCTCGCGTCCACGAACATGTGGGCCGGTGACCAGACCTCGCCGGTCACATGCTCGCACTCGAGGACGTACTCTCGTGTTGCCATGTCACTCCCTTCTGCGACGCCCGCCGCGCGTCAGCGCAGCGAGTTGGTCGCGCCGTTGAACTCCAATGTCACTGACGCGCCGACCTGCCCGTGGCGGTTCTTCACCACGTGCGCCTCGACCTGGTCGGCGCGCTCGGTGCGGGTCAGGATGACCGCGCACCCCGCGTCGTACCCGACGTGGCCGCTGCCCCTGAACCAGTTGAGCCGCGGGCAGTCGCGCTCCTTCTCGCCGACGTTGCGGATCTCCGCCAGCGCCAGCACCGGCACGTTGTTGCGCTTCGCGCAGGCCATGAGGGCGTTGCTCACCGCCGTCACCCGCTCGTACTCGCTGTCGGCACGGACGCCCCTCGGCGGCTCCAGGACGTGCATGTGGTCGATGACCGGCAGCACGTGCACGCCCTCCGAGACCACCTGGTCGATCTCGGCGCACACGTCGTCAACGTTGGTCACGCCGTCGCGGATGGCGATGTTGCCCGCCATGAGCGCGTACAGCCCCTGCCACGCCTCGAGGACGGGGTCGGTGTCGCGGTGGCTCGCCAGATAGCGGCGCACGTGCTCGGTGCGCTGGTCTGGCGTGAGCGCCCACGTCTGCTCGGCGGTGGGGTCGTGCGGGTCCGCCGCCACGAGCTCGCCCCACCGGATGGGCGGGCGCGCCCCCTCGGCGTCGCTGTGCACCGACAGCATGCGCGCGACGACCTCGTAGCGCGGTATCTCCAGCGAGTAGACGAGCGGCTTGAACGAGCCCTGCATCATGTTCGCGTAGGCGCACATGACGGCCAGCGCCGTCTTGCCGCAGCCGCCCTCGCCTCCTAGCACGGTGTACGTGCCACTTGCCAGCCCGCCGCCCATCAGGTCATCGAGGACGGCCACGCCCGTGGTGGCGCGTGGCGGGCGGATGACGTAGCCTCCGATGAAGTCAGGCAGGTCGAGCGCCCACTCGTCCCAGACCGACGTGGTCTCGCTGGCGGCACGGTCGAACCCGCCGTCCCAGCCGACGCTGCGTGCTAGGTTCTCGATGACGTCGGGGCCGTCATGCTCCGCCAGGAACGTGCGCCACTTGGCCTCCGCGATCGGGCCGTCGATGTTGCGGGCCTTGCAGAACTGGCTCCACGTCTCGTAGCGCGTGCCGTCTGACGCGCGCCATATCTCGCGGCCCACGTCCAACGTCGTGGCCATCGGGATTTCGACCTCGGCGGGGTCGATGATGTAGCTGAGCGCTGCGACCAGACGCGACGGCTTGATTGTCATTTCGCACCGTCCCTGAGACGGCGCATGTACTCGCCCATCGTCGGTCGGTCGGCGGGCGAGCCCGCGCCATCAGGCGCGGGGGCGAAGCCCGCCACCGATTCCGGAACGGAATCGGTATTCAATTCCATTCCATTCCGTTCCATTCCATTCGTTCGAACCGATTTCGAACCTGTTCGAACAGTGTTCGAACCGGATTCGTTTTGCTTCTTTCCGCGGCGAGCCTCGCCCGACTTGCGCCCCTTCTCGGCGTTGCGCCGGCTGATTTCGACCGACTCGGCAACCTGGTCACGTATGAGCAGCCACGCGAACTCGAGCGACGGCCTCTCGGAGAAGTCAGGCTCCACGTCATCGAAGGCGTAGTCGCACAGCGCCATGACGAACCAGTAGCCGTCCTCGGGCGCTAGGGTGCGCAGGGCGTTGCGGTACGCCACCCAGAAGCTGAACTTGTCCGTCGCCACTACTCGTCTCCGTATTCGCACTCGTCGCTTTGGTCGAGCACGTACTTGACGAGCGGCCACATGATCGCGAGCCTTTCGGTGGCGAACTCAGGGTCCTGGTTCCTGAACTTGTATTCGCACATCGCATTGACCAACTCGTAGATCTCAGAGTCGGTAAGGTTCTTCATGACCTCGTAGAAGCACCTCTCGAAGTTGAAGCCTTCCATCTTTCACCTCCTATGGGCGGGGACGAGTCACGCCCTGCTCGATGCCTAGAACGGGATGTCCTCGTCGTAGAAGTCAGCAGCGGGCTGGACCGTCTGCGCCGGGGCGCTGGCGACGGGAGCGGGCTGCGCGTACGTCGGGGCGGGGGCAGGGGCCTGCGCGGCGTAGCCCTGCTGGCCGTACTGTTGCTGGCCGTAGCCCTGACCCTGCTGGTTCCGCGAGAGGAACTCGATCTCGTCGACCACGACCCCCAGCTTCGAGCGCTTCTTGCCCGTCTGCTGGTCCTCCCAGTCGCGATAGCGCAACTTGCCCTCGATGGCCACCTTGCTGCCCTTGGCGAGGTATCGCGCAATGGCCTGCGCGCGGCTGCCGAACATGATGCAGTCGACGAAGTTGGGCACGTCCTCCCACTCTCCGGTCGCGAGGCTCTTGCGGCGCTCGTTCACAGCGAGGCCAATGCTCAGCACGGCCGTGCCGCTCTTTGTGGCCTTCAGTTCAGGGTCGCGGGTCAGGTTCCCGCTGATGACTACTCGGTTGATACTCACTGCTCCTCCTCTGTAACGAACTGTGCCTGCGCGGCCCATTCGTTGACGGCCTCGATGCCGCCATCCTGGTACAGATTCCAGACGTGCTTGCGCGCGTCATCGCGCAACATTCCGACAGCGACGCCCGCGTCGCAGATGGCCGCCATGCGGGCCTTTTCGGCGGCGCTGGGGCCGGGCTTGGCCTGCTTGGCGGGCTCCTGCGCAGCGTTGCCGTCGTCATCCTCCTCGCCCGCGAGCCCGAACGCGGCGCACAGGCCATAGCGCTTGGCGTACGTGAGCGAACTACCCATCGCCTGTGGACCGTTGCCGACCACAACAATCGGGACGCGGCTCAGCTCCACCTCGGCGCCCTTGCCGTAGCCGATCGTGACGAGCCACGAGCCCGCCTCGTCGGCCATGCACGTCTGGCGGTACATCACGCCCTCGGCGGCAAGACGCGGCCTCACGACAGCCTCGCACGCCGCCAGCGACGCGAACTTCGACCTGAAATGCGGGTTCGTCTGGTCGAACTTCGGGTTATCCATCGTGCCTGCTGCCTTTGCGAGGGCATCCAGCAGCTCATTCATTTCAGTCCTCCCTCCACTCGTACGTCATGACGCAGCCCGGCAGCGCGCGCTCGCCCTGGGCGACGCACCAGCGCGCGAACGCTTCGGGGTCGTCGCCGATGAGGTCGTACGCGTAGTCGTCGCGCGGGCACTCGTAGGAGTACACCCAGTCCATGAACGCGTCCATGTCCGCGATGCGCACGCCCACGATGCGCGGCCTATTCGTTCGCGTCATCTTCGGCCCCCTCGCGCGCCGCCAGCAGCGCGTCGATGCGAATCCTCAACAGCTCGCACTCGCGCTGCTTGTCCTCGAGCGCCTTGCTCACGGCCATGAGGGCGTCGAGCACGGCGCGGTACTCGTTGAAGTAGTTGGTATCCACTAGTCCTCCCATTCGATGACGACCGTCGTGCGCGGCGGGCAGCCCCGCTGGCGGTCGAGCTTGTAGACGTGCATCTCGTTGACCTGCGCGTCGTCGGCCCATGCCACGCCGTTGAGGGCGTCGAGCACGAGCTTGGCGACGTTGTCGGCGTCGGGCGTGTCGACGTCGGGCTGGGTGTTCCCGTCGGCCTTGCGGGTGCGGCTGCGCACGTTGCGCTCGGTCATCACGGCCACGCTCACCGGCGTGCCGCGATCGGCGCGCATGACGCGCCCGAACTCGGCCATGCACGTCGCGCGGTACTCGTTGGCGATTGCCCGCTCGGCGTCGTGGGTCGAGCGCGGCGTGTACGCGCGCCCGTTGGCGAAGCGCGGGCGGGACTTGCCCTTGATGAAGGGGACGGCCACGGTCACGTTCACAGCGACCACCCCATGACGTGCTTGATTGCGTCGGCGTCACATGCGAACCTGCCGATGTAGACGAACTTGCACGGGTCCTTCAGCGTGTTCGGTCGGTCATCCGGTATCAGGCCCTCGACTGGCACGCGCTCGTAGTAGCGGTTCGTGCCGAGGTACTTGAACAGGTCGACGTCTAGGGCGTGCTGCGGGTCTTTCACGCGCTGGTAGTTGCTCACAGCAGCCCCCACAGCATGAACGCGCCCAGCATGAGCGCCCACACCCAGCACAGCGTGCGGTGTTGCTTCTCGGTCATCGTGCTATCCTTCCTGTTGTGCGCCCTCGGGCGCCTTCCTCGAGGTCTCGTCGTGCTCTTGGCGGATGTCCGACGAGGCCTCCTGCCGTCTTGCGAGGTCGATGACGTAGTCCAGGAACGCGCCTTCGTCTCGCTCGGAGATGGTCATTACTCCTCCTCCTTGACCAGTTCGTCGATACTGCACCCAACGATCTCGGCGACCTTGCCGAGCTCCGTCAGCCTCCAGTCGATCTCGCCCTTGACGCGCTTGGTGAACTGCCGCGCGTCGAGGTCAAGAAGCTGCGCGAACTCGCCCTTGCCCACGTCGTTCCTAAGCATGTAGCCGCCGATCTTGTCGGTGATCTTCTCCATGTCCCACCTCCCTCCTTTTCCGTTGCGCAGGATTCTGCGTACTAGTATGCGCATTATTCTGCGCGTGTCAAGCTATGGAGCATGGATTTGCCGCAGAAAAATGCGTATGATATAGGCCCGCGACAAAGGAGGTCTAAATGAGTTTCGCCGACGCTTTCAATGCCCTGCTAGACGAGCGCGGCATGTCGCAGGCAGACTTTGCCCGCATGTCTGGGTGGCAGACCAGCTACGTTTCTCAGATTTCGCGCGGCGCGATTAAAGACCCCAGCTTGTCGAAGGCCATGGTTATTGCGCGCGTGCTTGGCATCTCGCTGCAGGAGCTGCATGACCGCAGCTTTGGGGATGATGTCGAATGAACGCCGCCATCTACGCCCGCTACTCAAGCCACTCCCAGCGCGAGGAGTCCATCGACCAGCAGGTCGCCGTCTGCCGCCGCTGGTGCGCGGCGCACGGCCACGACGTCGCGGCCGTCTACGCCGACGAGGCGCGCAGCGGTCGCTCCACCGAGGGGCGCGAGCAGTTCCTAAGAATGGTGGATGATGCCAAAAATGGCATGTTCCAGTTGGTCGTGGTGTACAAGCTCGACCGGTTCGCCCGCGACCGCTACGACGCGGCGATATACCGGAAACGTCTGCGCGACGCTGGCGTCGAGGTGAAGTCGGCCATGGAGGCCATACCCGACGGCCCCGAGGGGCGGCTGCTCGAGGCCGTCGTGGAGGGCGTCGCTGAGTGGTACTCCGCCGACCTGTCGCAGAAGACGCTGCGCGGGATGACGCACAACGCCGAGCGGTGCCGCGCGAACGGCGTGCAGGTGTTCGGCTACGGCATCGGCGAGGACGGGCGCTACGTCATCGACGAGCCACAGGCCGAGGTCGTGCGCGAGGTGTTCCGCCGCTGGGCTGATGGCGAGCCGTCGGCGGTCGTGGCGCGCGAGCTGGCGGCCCGTGGGGTGCGAACGGCTCGTGGCCGCACGCCGAAGAAGGACTGGCCGTCCACGATCGTGCACGACGAGCGCTACCTCGGCACGTACCGCTGGGGCGACGTGCGCGTCGAGGGCGGGATGCCGCGCATCGTGAGCGACGCCGAGTGGGTCGCGGCGCACAACCGCGCACGGCGCCCGTCGCTGGCACCGAAGAGGACGCACGACTACGCGCTGTCTGGGCGGCTGTGGGACCGCGCCACGGGGCTGCCGATGCACGGCTACAGCGCGCGCGGCGAGGGCGGCGAGTACACGTACTACGGCGTCATCGAGGACGGCCACCGCCGCCTCGTGCGCCGCGAGCTCATCGAGGGCGCGGTCGTGCGGGCCGTGCGCGCGGCGCTCGCCGACGCGGCGCTCGTGGATGACGTGGTCGCGCGCGTCATGGAGCGTCAGCGGCGGCTGTCGGACAGCCCCGAGGTGCTGGGCGCCCGTGCCACGCTGCGCGCCGCCGACGCCGAGGAGGAGCGGCTCCTGGACGCGATTCAGGCGGGCGTGCCGCTGGCGGGCATCCGCGAGCGCGCCGAGGTGCTCAACGAGCGGCGACGCGCCGCCCGCGCCACGCTCGAGACAGCCGAGGGCGGCGCCGTCTCGGCGGATGCCGTGCGCGCGGCCATGGCGCGGCTGGCGTCCCACGGCAGCGACGCGGCGATTCTGCGCCACTGCGTGGCGGGCGTGGTGGTCGACCGCGCCGGGCGCGCCGTCGTGGTGACGCTGCCCATCGCCGACAAAAAAAGAGCACCAACCCGCGAGGGGGTTAGTGCTCGAGGCGTTTGGCAGCCCGTTGGGGGGCGGGACTCTAACGTGGCGTGGTGCGTGGTGGACGGCGGGCTGCTGCTGAGGGCGCCGCTCGCCGCATGACGAAAACGCCCCCCGCCACGTGGGCGAGGGGCGTGCGTCACGGGACGATGTGGTGGTGTCCGCTTGGTGTCCGCGAAAGGAGGAAGGATGCGCGATGCCCAGAGAGAGGGAGAGGCCATCGTCCCGGTGAAGCCTATTCTGCGGGCGTTTCGACGAAGGCCGCCCACATGGTGCCGTAAATCGATGACGGGACGTACAGTCGGTTGAACCCGCCCTTGGCAATCTTCGTGACACCAGACGAGGTTCCCGCCTCGTCAAGCTCGGCGGTGTAGCCGGTAGTCAGCTTAACCTCTGCCGTAACGCCGTCAGGAAGCGCCGCCGTGACGGCTGGAATCTCCACGCCCTCGTACTCGAACGTGGTCGCCGTCGTTTCGACGGGAACGAGCGTGCTGGTCGCGTCGTAATATTCGACTTCATCAATGCTCGACGTGGGCTGGATTACGTTGCCTCCCTCGTCGAAGTCGCAGAGCGCGATTGTCACGTCCACCGTGCCGCCGCCCCCGCCGCCGCTCACGTACTGCGCGAGGGCGAGGATTGCGCCGTTGCTCGTCTGCGGCACGTCGATGTCGTGACCGGCGAGAGCGTCCGCAAGCGCGTCGAGGGCGCCGTGCACGGTGCCGTCCGTCGCGTTGACGGCCTCGCCCTTCACGGCGCTTGCGATTGCGAGAATCGCCTGCGCGTTGGTGTCCACGTAGCCGGGGATTGTGTAGCTCATTGGTGCCTCCTATGCTGTCTGCTTGATTACCAACGTGCCGACGTATGCGTAGTAGTTGCTGCCACGCGAACGCGCGCGAACCTCGACCGTCTTGTTAGCGCCGATGGTCACGCCCGTCAGGTGGACGTTCTGCACGTTGTTGGAGAACGTGTTCTGCACGGAGCCGTACGCGGTGCCGCCGATGTAGAGCTGCGACCCCCACGTGCCGCTGGTGCTGCTGCGGTAGCCGTCCCAATAGACGTCGTAGGTGCCAGCCGTCGAGCATGTCAGGCTCACCAGTGACGTGTAGCTGCTGGAACTCGCCCGGCTTGTGGACTGCGCCACCTGCACGTTCATGGACGAGCCGCCGCCGCCCGCGTACGTGCCCGTGACGCTCGTCACGCAGTCATCGTCGGTCGAATCGCCAATCTTGACCGTCACGCCGTCTTTGATGTTGCCCGCGTCGAGGTTCGTCATCGTCACGGCCTTGATGTGCTGGTGCCCTTGGAGAATCTTGCCAGCGAGGATGACCTGGTCGCTCGTGGACGGGTGCCACGTGGTCTCGGGCTGGAAATCGGCGGTCGCGGACAGGTAGACCGTCGCGTTGGTGGCCGTCCCCGCGCTCACGTAGCCCGGCGTGACCGTGGGCGTGATGCTCACGTTGGCCTTCGAGAGCGTGATGTTGGTCAAGCCGTAGCTGATGGACGCGCCAGTCGCGCTCACTGACGATGGTGCCGTGGCGCTACCGGATGCAACTGCCTTCGATGCCGCGCTCTCGTAGTAGCCAGCGGGGACGCTAACCGTCGCACCGCTCGCCGAGAGCGAGGACGAGTCGCGCCGCGTGATGCCGCTGCCGACGTAGGTGGACGATATTGCGCCCACGCTCACGTCCACGGATGACAGCCCGTCGTATCCGGTGTCGGGCGAGACGGTCTCGGACTGCGCGGTCTCGGTCGGCGTGTACGACTTCGACTTCGACTGGTAGCTGGGAGTCGGTACGGGAACCGCAACGTCCACCGCCGCGTACTCGGTCACGTCGATGCCGGTGCCGTTGGCGGCGATGGACTTCGTGCCGCTGACCAACTCCGATGCCGCCACGGTGACGGCAGTGCCCGTGTGGGTGCCGCCCTCGATGAGGCCAGCGGTGTTGGTGACGCTGGGCGTGACCGTCGCGGTGTGGCCGCTCACGGACTTTGCAGCGCTCGGTGTCCCCTCGGTGCCGACAGGAACAGCGCTCACGGTGACGACACCCTCTAGCATCGTGTCAGCGCCGCCGATGGTCTGCGAGGACGTGGTGGGCGTGACGGTGGTGCCGGACGGGATGGCGTCGAAGGTCTGCCAGAAGCCGTTGATGGGGTTGCTCGTGCTGCGCTGCGCCGCCCAGCCTGCCGTCGGCACGATGGTCTTGGGGCGGTAGCGCCACTTGCGGACGCCCGATGACGTGATGTACTCGCTCTCGGAGCTGTTCGTCGGCGTGGCCGATGCCACGGACGCGGACGCGTAAGACTCGACGTTATGCGTACCGGATGCCGTGACGGTGTACGTGCCGCTCGGCACGACGTACTCGGGCGGGATGGCGTTGACGGTCACGCTCTCGAGGTAGTGGTTGTCGCTCGTGGGCGTGACGGTCTGCGCCGAGGTCGTGGGCGTCACGGTCTCGTCCTGCAAAATCTGCGACGTGCTCACGGGATTGTGCGACGCGAGGTACCCGGCCGTGAAGCTGGGCCATGACACCGTCGTGTACAGGTTCGTGCCGTCCTTCGTCCGAGACGATGACGCCGCGCCCATGTTCGCGGCGGGGACCGACGCGGACGTGGCGCTCTCGTAGTAGCCGCCCGGCACCGAGACGGTCGCGCCGCTCACGGACAGGTCATCCCCGTCCCGCCGCTCGATGGCGCTGCCGACGTAGTCGGGCGCGATCGCGGCGACGGTCACGTCGTCGGTCATCAGCAGCCCGTCCGTGCCCAGCGTCTGCGTGGTCTCGTCGGGCGCCACGACGTACGGTCCCGCGTACTCGTCGAGGACGGGTCGTATCGGCACGTACTCGTCGGCTCCGAAGGCGAGCGACGGCGCGTCGCCGACCACGAGCGTCGCCGACGGTGCCCGCGCCACCTCGAGCGTGACGTCCAGGCTACTCATCCTCGACCACCCGCGCCAGCAGGTTGCGCTCGACCTCGATGGTGCCGACGGTCGTGGCGTCGCGGTGCCCGACGGCGTCCAGCCAGTTGACCTGCACCTCGATGCTGCCATCGACGAACCCGCCCGTCTGCACCTGCGAGAGCGGCACCTCGATGACGGTGTCGCCGCCCGTCGTGAGCGTCATCGACGGGTTGTCGACCGTGAGCTCGCGGCACGCCTGAGTGAACGTGACCAGCACGTCCATGCCCGTCAGGTCGACGCCCTTGACGGTGAGCGTGACCGTCGGGGTCGTGTATCGCCTCATTAAGTCCTCCTAACTGGCGCCTAGCGCCACTCGCCCGCGTTCAGCGAGCGCTGGACGGCCCTCGCGGTGGTCGGTCCCAGCACGCCGTCTATCGCTCCCACGGCATAGTCGTGGTCGCGCAGCCACGCCTGCAGCGCCTTGACGGTGTTGGGTCCGATGGAGCCGTCGACCGTGGCGCCGGCCTTGCGCTGGACGGCCCGCACCAGCGACGAGCCGCCGCCGCCGAACTCGACCGACGTGAGGTTCGGGAACCAGCAGACGTTTCCGCGCCACTGGCCCGACACCACGCCGTCGGCGGTGGTCTTTAGCTGCCGCTGCCACTCGGTGACCGAGAGCCGCCCGAGGGAGCCGTCGACCACGAGCGAGGACGTGTCGTCCCAGACGATCGTGACGCGCTCGGTGCCGCCGTCGCCGTCGCGGTTTGGTTGCGAATAACCATGCGCGGCGTGGTCGATTGCGTGGTCCATGAGCTGCGCGGTGGCCTCGGGCACGGGGATGCCCTGCACGGTCTTGTCACCCCCGTAGCGCCAGCACTCCTCCCAGCGCCAGTACGTCAGGTCGAACGGGCTTCGCCCGACCTCGTTGCCCGTCTGGTCGCCGGGCATGGGTCCCATGACCCCGCCGGTCTCGTCGATGCGCGCGCCGCCCTGCATGCCGTCGCCAAGGTACATCTCGGTGTGGCCCTCGCGCCACAGGATGTCGCCGCGCTCGGGGTGGTAGATGTTCACGCGCCTGTAGCCGTAGAGCGACAGCAGCGACCGCTCGTTGCCCGTCCAGAAGTGGTAGCCGCTCGGCATCACGCCGCACGCCACAAGGATGCGGTAAATCAGCGACGAGCAGTCGGCGTCGCCGGTCGGGAAGTCGACCGTCACCCTCATGCCAGACGCCCCAGCGGCGTGCCGTCCTCGACTTCGGGAAGCCCTGCGACGGACGTGAGCAGGGACAGGACGGCGGCGAGCGCCGCCGCGCTGCCGACTGCGACCCAGTCGACCTCGGTGATGCCGATGGCGTTGGTGCCGACGAGGGCCACGGCGGTCTGGGCGGCGGTCTTCACCGCGCGCACCCCTGCCGCCAGCAGCCACCGCCTGATTGCGCTACCCGTGTAGTGGTCTCCCAACTTGTACCCCCTTCTGAGGCCACCAGAGCCGTCCTAAGCCCCGATGCGGCCTCGTCTCGTGTGGTTGCCTATAGCGTCATGTCGAGGGCGCACAGCGCCTCGTACGCCTTCGCGCCGCTCCCGTTCAGGTCGAGCCCGTGGTACGCCTCCCAGCACTCGTCAATCTCGCGGCGCTTCTCTACCGTGAGCGGCTCGCCGTTGATGGCGTACGTCTCGTAGTCCTCCATGAGCTGCCTTCTCAGGATGATGCCGATGCCCTGCTCGATGGCGCGGTCGCGTGCCGTGAGGCGGCGCACCTTGCCGCCGAGGTAGCCCGTGAGCGCCCCGAAGAGCGCGGCGATGACGAGCGACACGACCTGCTGCGCTACCACGCCCACGACATCACCCCCATCACTGCCAGCGCCACGACGAGCGCGAAGAACACGAGCACCTCGACGCACGCGAGGACGAACGGCCAGAGCGGCTCGTCGGATGGTGACGGATATGGCATGCTGCCCCCCTAACCGACGCGCTCGATGGTGAGCCACGACAGGTTCGTGCCGTTGCGGTAGACCGAGCCGTTTATCTGGTTGCGCCCGACGCACAGCGAGTTGCCGGACGTGAGCGTGAACAGCCTCGGCGGCATCGCGACGGAGACTTGACCGGATGACGATGACTTGTAGGTGAAAGTCGAGTACTCGGTGCCGTTGCCCACGGTCGTGCCGGTGAAGATGCCGATGCCGTACTGCCCCGCGTTGCCGCTCGTCCAGTACATGTTGCCGCTGATTTGCAGCGTCACGTCCTCGGTTGCGGTGATGATGCCGTTGGAGAACGTAATCCCCAAGTGTCCCGCGTTGTGGGTCGCAACCTCTGTGTTGAACCACGTGAGCTGCCAGCCCGACGCGGATGCCGTCGCGGTGCTGTTGCTGCCCGTGTACGTTGCGGACGGACGTGCCAGCGAGACGAACACCTGTGGCATGGTGACGTAGTCGATGTGGCCCTCGTCCTCGCCCACGCCGAGCGCGTCGGCGAGCAGCTCGACCTTGCTTGACCCCCAGTTGTCGATGGTCGTGCCAGACGCGCGGACGATGGCCTGGCTCGTGGTCTCGTTCGCCGTGCCGACACCGTACTGCGCCGTGGCCTCCAGGGTTGATTCCGCGTAGGTGAACTGCTCGTTCGGGTCGGTGATTCCATACCAAAGCTGCTTCAGAAGCCGCAGCGTCGTGTAGGCGTGCGAGTCGGTGTCCACGGACTCGCCGTCATCGGTCACGCGCGAGTTGAGCACCACCTCTCGCTCGATGCGCTGCCCGGGGTCATCGGGGTCGGGCGTGTACTCGTGCGTCAGGAACGCGCTCAGGTCGCTGCCGTTGTCCTCGTCCGCATCGAAGAACTGGACGGCAGCGCCGTCGCTGTCGTTTGCGGGAACCTTGCCGCCGATGCGAACGCCCGACGCGTCGAACGATGCCGTGACGTTGTCGGCGTTGTTGCCCAGACCGTCGTAGATGACCACGCCGGGATTCAGCCCCGCTACGAGCGCCAGTAGGTTCGTCAGACCGTCCCTGAACAGCATGCCCGCGCTGTTCCAGAGCGAGTTCGGGCCGGAGTGGTAGTTGGGGTCGCCCGCGTCCTCCCACTCGTCCTGCGTGACCTCGGTGACGTGGGCGCCGTTGCCGTCGTGCCAGAAGTGCTGCGACACCGCCTCGGCCACGGCCTGTGCCGCCGCCGCCAGCGTCGCCGCGCTCGTTATCTGCGACTGCTGGCGGTCGCCGCTGCCGGGGTTCGCCATGATGACGGGCGTCTTGAGCGGCCCGTCGCCGACGAGCGTGACGATGACGTCATCGCCAGCCGCGACGGAGGGTGACGTCGGCACGACCACGATCGTCTCGTCCACGTCGCCCGCGCCCTCGGCGGGCGTTACGTCGGCGTCGAGCCACAGTCCCGCGCTGCCGTCGGTCGAGTCGGTCGCGCCGACGGCGGTGACGGTCTGCGCGGTGTCGCGGCGGGCGTTGCCGCCGAACAGGGTCTGGCTGAGCTCGAACAGGTCCATCTACTCCTCCTCCCCGCTCGTTGTCTCCTTGAGCGTGAGCGCCATGGTCATGTCGCCGAGCGCGAGCTCGCACGTCTTGACCAGGCACCGGCGGGCGCCCCGGTACTCGTCGGCGCCGTCGTGCACCACGAGGTCGACCACGTCGCCAGCGGTAATCGGCAGGTACGTCGTGGAGAGCGTCCACTCGACGTGCTCGACGCCGTCGTTCGTCAGGTATTGCGCAGCAAGCTGCTGCGCGCGTGCGGCGGTCGCGGGCGACATCTCGCTCAGCTCGTGCAGGTCGGTCACGGTGTAGCCGCGCGCGGAGTGCGCCAGCAGCGACGATGCCGCGACGGTCGCCGAGGCGTTTATCTGCTGCTGCTTGCCGCCGCTGTTGTACGTGTACGAGACGGCGGCGACGTTGGGCATCTTGAGCCAGTCGGTCGTGCGCTTCACGCCGTCGAGCGCCACGCCGCGCGGGTCGCCGAGGTCGACCGTGAGGGTCGGCACCTTGGCGGACGGTGGGACGTACGGCGCCAGCACCACGCGCCCGTGGCCGTCCACGTCGAGGCGGTCGTTCGCCATGTCGGCGAGCGCGAACAGCGCCGAGAGGCGCGACGTGCCCACGGTGATGACCTTCGTGGACTTCAGGCGGTAGTCGTTCGCGCCGTCGGCCACCAGCTCGCGGCCAGCGGCCTCGACAAGCTGCCGCGCCGCCGTGAGCGCCATGGCGTTCGCCGAGATTGCCCACGGCCTCACGAGCAGGTCGGTCGACAGGCCGTAGAGCGTCGACTGCAGGTCGAGCTCGTACGACCAGCCGCCCCTCGTGCGCGTCGCCGCGTCGTTCGTCACGATGAACGTGCCCAGCTCGCGGCTGTAGCCCCACTCGGGCACCTGGTGCGTGACCCTCAGCGCCGAGCCGCGCCGCCACCCCTCGCCCATGACCGTGAGCTTGCCGGTGACGCGCGAGTCGACGTAGTAGCCCCACGAGAGCGACGAGCCGCCCAGCTCCACGCCGTCGAGCGTGCCCATGGCCGCGTCGAGGTTGGTGGGCGACACCTGCTCCACGACGATGCGGTCGGTGCGCGTGAGGTCGGCCCAGTCCGTCATCGTGCCTCCTGCGTCATCGAGACGGCGACGTTGGTCATGTTCTTGGCGGACTCGTACTGCACGCCGTCAATCGCCACGTCCATCATCTCGCCCGACGGGGCGCGGTAGAGCGCGTGGTGCGCACGTACCAGCTCCATAAGCGTGCCGACGCCCGTGTTGCCGTAGAGCACGCCAGCCGCGTCGACCGAGCCGTGCATGGTCTCGGCGAAGGTGACGGCCTGCCATGGCCGCGACAGCAGGTCGTGCGCCGCCGAGACGCCCGTCACGTTGCGTGACGTGACCACCTGCCCGCTGTTCACGGCCAGCATGAACGCCTTTCCGTCCCAGTTCCACGCGTGGCAGGGCGCCGCCTTGTTGGAGTCGGTCGCGCCGATCGTGCCGACGTAGCCGCCGAACGCGGTGCCGTCGGACTTCTCGCCGCTCACGTAGTACGAGCACGCCACGCCGAACGGGTACGGCACGGCGGCCTTGCCCGACGCGACGTCAAGCTCGCGCGCCTCGCCCTCGACGAACACCCACCCGCGCTTGACGTCGCCGACGCCGATGGTCGCCAGCAGCGTCGCGGGCATCGTGGTCCAGTCGAGCGTCGGGGTCAGCGAGAGCGTGGCCTTGGCGTCCCAGCCGTACGTCACGGCTGACTCGGTCTGGGAGCCGCGCGGCGCGTACTGGTCGGTGCCGACCTCGAGCGTCACGTCGAGCGACGTCACGGTCGAGGGGTTGGGCACGTCGGTGAGCGCCGTGAGGGGCACGTCGACGTACAGCGTCGCGCCCGTGCCGCTGGCGGCGACGGGCTCGGCCAGGTACTCGGTCGTGCCGTGGTACAGCGACGTCACGCGCACGTCGGTGGTGCCGCCGCCGTACGTGGTGCCGACGGCCAGCGTCACGGCGTCGGGCCCCAGCGCCGCCGCGCTCACGGAGACGGTGGGGACGTAGAGCGCCGTCAGCACGACCGACGTGGCCGCGCCGTGGTAGTCCACGCCGCCGACGGTCGCCGTCGGGCGCACGCGGAGGTTGACGTCCATGGACTTGTAGCCGACGGCGACGGTGCCCGAGATGCCGGACGTCAGCCACGCCCGCGTGCCATCGGTGGTGACGCTTGCCGTGGTCCACGCGCTCCACGTGCCCCACGAGCCCGGCGTCGCCGAGTCATCGGCGGTCGAGCGGGTGCGGTACGAGTACTCGAAGCCGTGCGTCGACAGGTCGCCCCACGCGTCGGTGAACGACCAGCACGGGTACAGCGTCGCCGCGCCCGGCAGCGACGTCTGCCCCACGCCGCCCACGCTCTCAGCCCAGCCCAGCCCCGAGGGGACGGGCATGCCCGAGTCGTAGCGGGTCGTGGGCAGCAGCGCGAACGACTGCGCGTCGGTCGAGTTCGCCGTCCAAATCTGGATGTTGGTGGAGTTGGTGGTCATGGCCGCCTTCACGTCCATGACGTAGGTCGCGCCGTCGGCGGTCACGTAGCTGCCGATGGTCACGACCGGGCAGGACACGCCGTTCACGGTCTCGGTGTTGCCCGAGTCCATGATCTTCCACCTCTGGGCGCGGGTGCCGTTGCTCGTCCACTGCTGGACGTTGGTACCGTTCGCCGCAGCGCCGCCGTTGACGTCGACGTACATGGCCGACTTCGCGTTGACGATGGACCACTCGTCGGTGTCGGTCGCGGTGATGACGAACTTCTGCGCGTCGGTGTCGTTCGTCGCGTAGAGCTGGACGTTCGCCCCCTTGGCGGTGGAGCCCGAGCTGATGTCGGCGCACATGGACGTGAGCAGCATCGAGCGCAGCTCGTACAGGCCGTCGGTGATTGCCATGCCTACCTCGCAGCTGTCGCGGCCGCGCCGTAGCGGCCTAGGTCGGTCACTAGCTGGATGACGTCCTCGCGGATGCGCGCGTCATCGTTCACGCGCAGCCCGTCGATGTAGAGGTTGACGGCGCCGGTGCCTGCGGGCATGTTCTCCGCGATGGCCTCGGCGTACTTGCTCATGTACGGCTCATAGCTGGGCCACGCCAGCTCGGCGCCGCGCTCGCCCACGCCTATGAGCGACGCGCCGTCGAACAGGCCGCCCTGCGCGTACCAGTCGATGGCGATGGACGGTGCCGTGCCCGCGCCGCCGAGCCCCCACGGGGCCTTGCCTCCGCTGATGCGGAAGTGCGGCAGCTTGATGTCGGGGAACTTCAGCTTGACGTTGAAGAGGGACTTGATGCGCTCGATGGCGTTCTTCACCGCGTCGCGGGCGCTCTCGATGGGGCCCTTGATGGCGTCCTTGATGCCATTCCACGTGTCGCGTGCCACGCCCAGAATCTTGTTGAACGCGGGCAGTACCACGCCGAGAATCTTGCCGATCGCGGTGACCACGATGCCCGCGACCGTCAGGAACACGCCGCCGAGGTCGGAGATGATGGGCGAGATGGTCTCGAACGCGGTCGAGAGCGCGGGCATGACGGTCTCCACCAGGATGCCGCCCAGCTCCTCGATGATGGGCTGCACGGCGGGCGCGAGCTTGTCGAACGCCTCGGTGAGAGCGTCGATGGCCACGCCCAGCGCGTCGAACACGCCCGTGGCAAGCGGCTCGAGCGCGAGCGCCGCCTTGTTCTTGAGCACCTCGAGCGACTCGCCCCAGGACTTCGTGGACTCGTACGTCCCCATGATGCCGTCGCCCGCGCCGAGCGCGGCGTCGCGGATGGACTCGATGTCCATGGTACCGTCCTCGACGGCCTGCAAGAACTGCGTCGCGCCCTTGGTGCCGAACAGCGTCTGGGCGATGTCCATGGCGCTGGCGGTGTCGCCCGCGTCGAGGTAGCCCTGCATCTCGTCGAGCATGGCGTTGAACGTCTCGCCTGCGTCGCCGCCCTCGTCCACGACGGCCTGCAGCGCCTTGCTCATCCTGCCCATCATGCCCTGCGCGTCCATGCCCGCGCGGTCGAGCAGCCCGGCCATGTTGGCGGTGTCCTCGAAGCTGAAGCCTAGCTGCTGCATGGCGGGGGCGTTCTTCTCGAGGATGCCCGTGAGCGTGTCGAAGCCCATGCCGGTTGCCTGCGAGACGCCGAACAGGTAGTCCATCTCGGCGCTCATGTCCTCGGCGGAGACGCCCCACGCGGCGAACGCGCCCGAGAGCGTCTCGACGTTGACCCCGCCGATCATGGAGTCGAGCGCCCCGAGGTTGGTGGCCACGGCCTGCAGGTCATCGCCCGTCAGGCCGAGTCGCGTGTTCAGGTCCTGGACGTAGTCGCCCGCGGTGCCGAACGAGACGGGCACGGTGGTGGCGACGTCCTCGGCTATCTGCATCAGCTCGTCGAGCGCGTCGCCCGACGCGCCCGTGCCGATGATGATGGTGTCGCGCATCTCGTCGAAGTCGCCGCCGATGTCGAGCAGCATCTTGCCGATGCCCAGCCCGGCGAGCGCCCCGGCTATCGGCCCCGCCATTCCCTTCAGGGATGACAGCAGGCCGCTGCCGATGGACGCCCCGGCCTCGTCGCCGAGGCCGGTCATCCCCGGCAGTATCGCGTCCGTGATGGCGCTCGTCGCGCCCTCGGCGGACGGCATTATCTGTACGAAGGCGTTGGCAATGGTCGCGCCCTCAGCCATAGTCCCTCCTTAGTGCGAGTCCCACCACGCGTCGAACTCGTCGGCGGGTATCGCGCCCCTGCCGAACGTCTCGGCGTCGGGCTTGCCCCACGGGCGCTCGTGCGGCTCGGGGCGCTTGGCGCCCTTGGCCGCGAACGAGTGGTTGAACGCGCGGATTGCGTCGAAGACGTCGGCGAGCAGCGCGGCCCTGCCGATGTCCGAGGCGAAGGCGGCCTCGTCGGCCTCGAGGTGGCGGCGCGTCGCCGAGTCGAGCGGCAGGTGCCGCACGAACACGGGCAGCGCGTCCCACCCGTACGTCTGGCCGACGTCGGCGAGGCGCACGCCGAGACGCGTCATGCAGTCCCAGTCGAGCGCCCCGCCGCTCTCGGCGTCGAAGCGGACGAGGCCCGCTATTTTCCCGGCTCAGCCGGGCGTGCGGTCTGCCACTCCTTCATGAGGTCGCCGAAGGCGGAGCCGGGCACCTTGGCCACGGCCCCGTCGGTGGCGCGCATGAACAGGTCGTAGACCCAGCGGATGGCGGTCTGCTCGCCGCCAGCGGCTGCGTCGGAGAACGCCACGATGTCCTCGACGGGCATCGAGGCGAGCGTCGGCACCTGGAACTCGGTGCCGTCGATTGAGAACGAGAACGTCGAGCGGTCCTCGGTTCGTACCTGGTACGGCATCCTTCCTCCCCCAGTCAGTCGGCCTTACGACGAGAGCTGGCCGTCGTCGGTGTAGATGTAGATGGAGTTGCCGCTCGAGTCGGGGTAGCAGCTGAGCGTGACGGGCCACTTGATGGCGTCGCCGCTCACGAAGCTGACCTCGCCCACGGTCGTGATCTGGCCGTCGGGCACGACGATGCGGACCTTGTTGTCGCCGTCCTTGATCTGGAACACCCAGACGCCGGAGGGCGCGAGGGCCGCGGACAGCTTCACGGCCAGCTGCTTGCCGTGCGTCGAGTTCGCCGCGGTCACGGTGACGGCGGACGTGCCGAACGTCGCCTTCATGGACTGCTCGTCGGTCTGCAGGAACTCCCACGAGAGCGTGCCGTCGAAGGTCTGGACGATGCGGCGCACGAGGTTGCCGCCCCACTCGCGGATGTCGGCGGTGGAGACGGAGGGCGTGAGCTGCAGGCCGCCGTCGGAGACGTAGCCGCACGCGACGTACGTGCCTGCAAGCGAGGTGACGGAATCGGTCGGCAGGGACGTGCCCGCCGGTGCGAGGTAGACGCCGCCGTTGACGTCGGGCGTGCCGACGAGGACGGCCTTCTTGTCGTTGGCCATGTGGCCTCCTTATGATTCGGGAACCGGCTCGTCCTCGTCGGGGACGATGGGCTCGATGGTGGTGACGGAGCCGCGCAGCGTGACCAGCACGGTCATGGAGCAGCGCGGCGTGTTGCGGTTGTTGGGGTCGGGGTTCGGGTACGGCATGGCGTTGATGGTCGCCACGTGCCACTGGTTGCCGCTCGTCGGCGAGACGGTCGGCAGCGCCGCGACGATCGCGGCGACGGTGCGCGACTGCTCGTCGGCGTCGGCCCACGTGGCGCCGTAGACGTCCACGCTCAGCGCGTGCTCGTAGACCACCATGTTCGGGTGGCTGCCGCCCACCGACGTGACGAGGGCGCACGGCAGCGCGCTGGCGTACCCGTCGGGCAGCGGCGTCGGGTAGGCGTCGTGGCCCCAGAACTCGATGAGGTCTGTCGCCAGCGCGTACTCGGCGTCGCGTGGTATTACTGCCTGCATGCTCATGAGAACACCGCCCTCGTGAGAACCTTGTCCTCGGCCTCGGCCAGCTTGGCCTCGTAGGTGGCGGCGGTGACGCTGTACGCCACGCGGCCCTGGCCGAAGTTGGCGCGCCACTCGCTGGAGACCTCGAAGCCGTCGCCCGCCTTGGCCGCGAGGGACTCGGCGGCCTGACGGCACGCCTCGCTGACCTCGCGCGAGCAGAGCAGCTCGCGGATTCCGTCCGAGAGCAGCTCGATGCGGACCTTGGTCGGCATGGCTCACCCCTCCCAGTCGGTCAGGTACGCCACGACGTGGTCGACGGCCCCGGTGGGGCTGCGCCACGGCATGGGGATGCCGTCCACGCGGAAGGACGCGCCGCCGAAGTCGACGCGGTCGCCGACCGCGACGTCCGCGCCCGGAGGGGCGTAGAGCGTCCAGGACGCGGTGACCGCCTCGCGCGGGTCGCTCCAACCGGTGGACGTGGTAGATGGCTGCACGGAGCAGCCGGTGATGCTGTGCTTGACGGCGTTGGCCCAGTCGCGCTCCTCGGTGCCGCGCACGGAGGTGAGCGGAGCGCGCCAGACGTCGACGGAGTCGCGGCACCAGCTCGGCAGCATGGCCACCACCCCCTAGACGCGCCTGATGCGCCAGCGGTCGAGCAGCATGCGGTCTGAGTCGAGCATGCGCACGCCGCCGGACACACCGGAGGCGGTCTGGTTGAACGTGATGCCGACCTGCCCGGCGTGCTCCTCGCGGACGCCCGGCGACGCGGCGAGCGCGTTGGCGGCGACCTGAGTCACGACGGCCTTGAGGTCGGCGGAGTCGTCATAGCCCGCCGTGAACTCGACGGTGACGCTCCCCCAGCGCGGGGCGCGCTGCCACAGCCTGACAAGGCCGGAGGACGTCCACTCGTACTGGTCGCTGGCGACGGTCACGCCGCCGACCTCGACCGAGTGGATGGCCCTCACGCCCATGACGGGCAGCTGGCAGATTCCGGTCTCGGCGTCGCCCGTCCACACGCAGCGGACGGCGGGGGCGAGGTGCCACCCGCAGAAGCCGCGCACGGTGGCGGAGACGGCCTGCAGCATGGCCTGCACCTGCTCGGTCGTGCTGCTCATGCGCCCCTGCGTGAGAAGCGCGAACTCGTCCGGCGTCATGATGGGCGGCAGGCACGCCCCGTCGGCGAGGTCATATCCCCACGACAGCATGGGCTACTCCTTCGGTTCGGCCTTCGTCTTGGCGGTGCGGGCCTTGTTGCGCGTGGTGCGCGCCTTGGCCTTGGGCTTCGGCTCGGGCTTGGGCGGCTCGACGAGGACGTGGTCCTCGGGCTGCGTGCCCTCCTCGTACTGGTACGTGCTCCCGTCTGGGGAGCGGTAGATGCGGAGCATGGAGAGGACCACCCCCTAGGTCGCGGGGCCGCGCGTGGCGGCCCCTAGTGGCTTGCGTGCCGTCTCTTAGGAAGCGGCCTCGGTGATCTTGACGAACGCCTTGGGGTAGCGGACGGCGAGCGCGACGCGCTCCTCCACCACGACGGTGACGCGGTTGTAGATGGCGTCGTCGTGGTCGCCGCGATGAATCTCGATGCGGGCGCCCTCGCCAGCCTTGGTCACGACGGATGCGCCCTGCTTGAAGGCGCCGACGAGCACGGTGCCTGCGGTGATGTTCGGGGTGACGATGGTGTTGAGGCCCCAGATGCCGGGCTGGACGACGGCCTGGCCGTTGCCGTGGGGGCCATAGAAGCAGCCGCCGCCGACGTACTCGTTGGAGCCGGATGCGGTCTTCAGCTCGCGCAGCTTGGCGTAGTCGGTCGGGTTGATGATGACGGTGTCGGCGTTGAAGCGGGTGTCCTTCTTCACGGCCATGATGGAGTCGAGCAGGGTGTCGGGGTCGACGTCGCCGCCATGCGTGTACGTGTCGGTGCCGATGCCGGAGGTGCCGAGCAGCGTGGTGAGCAGGTAGCTCTCGACGGCTGCGTCAAGCTCGTACAGGCCGCGGTTGTTGAGCGCGGAGGCCAGATAGGGGTTATCCTCGAGCAGTTCGTCGGTCTCGTAGAACCAGCCCGCGATCTTCTGCAGGGCGGCGGTGACGGTGCCCTCGACGATGTGGTACTGCGGTTTGGCGGCGCCCTCGTTCACGCCCTTGGGCGACGGGGCGGAGTTGTCCTCCTTGGCGCCCAGCGTGAAGTACGTGAGGGCGTTGCCGGAGATCTGCTCGGCGCCGAAGGCGTTGCGGACGGCGAGGTCGCGCAGGCCCTGGTCGGCGACGTTGGTGTCGTAGGTGTAGACGGTCTGGGAGACCTGCGGGTCGGTATAGGTCTTGTAGCCGTAACTGGTGCCCGCGGTCTTGGCGGCGCCGTTGCGGATGGCGGTGAGGTCGAGGTTCTTGAGTGCGTACTCGCCGAGAGTGGTCACGGGTGCCTCCTTGGTGTCGGCTTCGGTTTCGGTTTCGTTCTTGAGCTGGGCGAGGACGGAGTCCTTGCGCTCGGCCTCGGCGAGCTTCTCCTCGAGGTCGGTGACCTCGGCGAGCATCTGCTCGGCCTGCTCGATTGCCTCGGCGTCGCCGTCGGCGACGGGCTGCTCGAGCTCGGCGAGGCGGGACTTGACCTCGGCCAGCTGCTCCTTGATGGGGGCCATGTGGTCCTCCTTACTGGTCGGTGCGGTTGAGGGTCTTGCGGATCTGCTCGAGCACGAGCGCGCCCTTCGCCCCGGCCTCGTCGGTCGGCGCGTCGCCTTCTGCGTCCTCGGTTTGCAGTGACTTGGGTTCGGGCTCCTCGGCATCGGCGGGTGCCGCCTTGTCGAGCACGCCCTGGATGAGCTGGACGGCCTCGCGGAGGTCGTCCTCGTTGGAGCGGGACAGGACGCGGCCCGCCTTGGCCTCGGCGACGGCCTCGTCGGCCCACGCCTTGACCTCCTCGACGGTCGCGAACTGGTTGGCGGGGATGGGAACGAGCGAGATCTCGAAGAGGTCGAGCTTGCGCAGCTCGTTCGCCTTCGTGCCGTCCTCGAGGGTCGTGGTGCCCGCGTCGAGCACGTCGAACGCGAACGAGAACTGGTGGATGCGGCCCTCGAGCAGCAGCTTGCGGCTGTACTGCGCGTTGGGGTTGTCGGGGTCGAGCTTGGCGGTGAACTTCAGGCCGCGCTCGTCCTCGGCGGCGCTCTCGACGGCGCCGATGTTCATGAACGGGTCGTCGGTGCGGTGCCCGAACAGCAGCGGGATGGGCTTGCCCAGCTGCTGCCACTTGGCGAGCGACTCGGCGAAGGCGCCGGGCGCGATGACGTCGCCGTAGGCGTCGGGGATGCGGTCGAAGGTCGAGGCGTAGCCCGTCAGGCTGCCGCCCTCGTCGGCCTTGACGTCGACGTTGAACGACTTGATGTTTGGCATGGTGGACCTCCTAGTAGACGGTGATGTCGACCTGGCACTGGCAGCCACACGACTGGTCGGGCGTGAGCGTCTGGTCGCCGGGGTACTGGGCGCCGTTGGAGAACTCCTCGCCCATGGGGACGGTCTCGCCATCCATGGCGGCGTGCTCGGGGCGCGGGTTGCCGGATGTGACCACCCACGTCTTGGTGGCGCGGCGACCGGGCGCCCCCTGGCGCACGGCCTCCATGGCGCCCCATCCAGCGACGGCGGTCGACCAGCTGGCGCCCTGCGTGTCGGCGCGGTCGGTCTCGGCTATCTCGAAGACGCCGCGAGGCGTCGAGCGCTCGGCGTCCTCGTCCACGTCGCCGTCGAGTGCGGCCTGCAGCTCGCGGTACGTCACGTTGTTGGCTGCTCGCGCCTTGCCCTCGGCCATGGCGCGCAGGTAGTTGCGGGTGCGGTCGACGTCGTAGGCGTCGGCGTCGATGCCGAGCTGGCGCAGCGTGCGCTTGGCGCGGCGCGTGGCCTGCCTCACCAGCACCGGCTCGAGGTCGTCGGCGAGCTCGCGGTCCCAGCGGTCGGCCTCCCACCACGCGGGCCAGTCGCCGTCGTCGGCCTTGGCGCGCATCTTCGGGTTGTCAATCTTGCTCAGCACGGCCTTTGACTGGCGGCGGTAGAACTTGCGGATGACCTTCGCCAGCTCGAGCGCGTCTGCGGTCTCGGGCGCGCCCTTCAACCGTGTGGGCTCGGCGTCCTTGTGGCCGCAGCAGCCGCACTTGGTGGCGGGCGTGGCGGCGAGCTCGTCCACGTCGTAGCCCACGTCGCTCGTGGTCATGTTGAGCGGCTGCAGGATGACGTCGGTGCCCTCGAGGAACGGCAGGTTCACGCGCTGGCGCGCCTCGGCTGCCGTCATCCACGGGCCGCCGACGGCCTGCGTGAGGATGGTCGCCTGCTCCTCGAAGCTGCCCGCGAGCTTCGCCTGGATGTCAATCTCGACGTACTCGCCCGCCGGTGCGCCCAGCAGCGGCAGCAGCTCGGCGTCGAGCTTGTCCGTGATCATCTTCAGGTCGGGGCCGAGCGTGTCGGCGTACAGGGCGCGGGCGTTGTCGCGCGCGCTCGCGTACGTCTGCGTGTCGGAGTGCCAGACGAGCGACGGGTTCACGTGGTAGACCGCCGCGACGTCCTGCCGCGACAGCTGCGTGGCCTCGACCCACTCGGCCTCGCGGGCGTTGAACTGCGTCTGCCTTAGCTCCATGCCGTCCTCGAGCAGCGGGGTCTTGCCAGCCGCGCCGCCACGGTTGCTCGAGTACGCCGACCACGACTTCATGAAGCGGTCGTACGCGCCCTCGCCCCACGCCGCGCCGAGCGGACGGTACAGGTAGGACGCGATGCGCCCGCCGCGCTCCCACACCTGGTTGCGGAAGCGCCACGCGCTCACCTGTTCGGACAAGACGTCCTTGAGGGCGGCGACAGGTGAGGGCGCCGAGGCGGGCGAGGTCGGGTCGTAGTAGCCGAACGTCACGCACTCGGCGGCGGGGATGGTGACCTCGCGCTGAGTGACGGGCGACTTCACCACGTAGCGCGTGACGGCGCGCCCGTCGTCGGTCTTCGCCGTGGCCCACGCGGCGGGCACGTGCTCGATGGCCCACCCGCTCTCGGTCTCGGCGGAGACGTGGACGTACCAGATGGCTCGCCCGTGCAGCTTCAGGTCAGTTACCGTGCGCTCCATCAGCTCGTAGGTCGTGACGCCCGGCGCGGGGCGCCGCAGGGTGAGCGCGACGGTATCGTCGCGCACGCGGTCACGGCCCCCGTCGGCGCCCATGCGGTACACCTTGACGGGCAGCTGGGCGATGTTCGTCGCAAGGAACGAGACCACGGCGCGCAGCGCGGGCTGGGTCTCGTAGAGCTTCTCGGGCGTCTGGCCCAGCACGTCGGAGTCCGGCCCCACGACCGTGACCACGACGGGCTGCGCCACCCGAGCGCCCAGAAGGCGGTCGAGCAGGCTCATCTATGCTCCTTAAAGTTGGCTATAGGAAGACCAGGTCGTGGTCCTCGTACGCGCTGACCTGCGCGGGCTGCTGGACGGACGTCGCCGCGCCGAACGCCATGGTCGCGGCCACGAGCGGCGAGACGTCCTCGAGCGAGCGCCGCCGGTCCCACGTCCACGCGCCGTCGCCCAGCGGGCGGGTGGCGGCGACGTTGGCCGCGAGGTCGAGCGCGGGCTGCGTGCGGTGCCAGACGCGGGTGACGTCCGGCGGCCCGGTGCGCTCGGGGTCTCCGGCGGCCACGGCGTCCCAGAGGCGCCCTGACCACCCGGCGACGTCCGGCCCCTTGCACTCGACCAGCTCCACGCCGTCGATGGCGGCGATGATCTCGGCCATGGACGAGACGGGCGCGCCGTGCGTCTGCATGGCGACCTTGATGGGGCCGCGCGACGCCTCGGTCTGGAACCAGCCCGGCACCCAGCCGACGCCCTGCCTGTAGGCGGCCAGCTCGACGTGCCAGTCGCGGTCGCCACGCCGCCCGCAGACGGCGATGCTCGTCGTGCCGCGCCCGTCGGAGACGTCCACGCCGTACCAGACGGGCGAGTCGGGCGCTATCTCGGAGCGCTCGTCGCGCCCCGCGTCCCACGCGCCCACGGGGAACGGCGGGTCGACCGTGGCGGTGACCCACTGGCAGAGGCACTCGGTGCGGAAGACGTCCTCGGGGTCGTCCGCCGCCGCCGCGCGCATGGTCGACTCGTCTATCAGGTAGCCCAGCGACGGGTTCGCGTACGTCCACGCGGTGCGGTCGCCCACGTCGGCGCCGGGCGGTGCCGACCACTCGAAGATGCCGAGCGCGGTGTCCTCGAGCGAGCGCCCGCCCTCGTCGGCTGGCGTCTCCGAGTCGCGCAGGGCCGCGACGATGCCGTCGGGGTCGCCGAGCATCGCGTGCGCCCGCAGCCGGAAGTGCCGCAGCACCACGCTCGTGCCGTCGCCCGCGTTGCTCATGCACCACAAGAGGGCGTTTCGCCGCGCCATGCCGGTCTTCGACAGCGCCGCGTACGCGTCCCACGTCTGGTGCTCGCGCAGCTCGTCGAGCAGCACGAGGTCTGCTGACTTGCCGCGCCCCGCCCGGCGGTTCGTTGCGCGCACGCGGTAGTCGCGCCCGCCGGTCAGCTGCAGGCGCTTCGCGCCGTTCGTGCGCCAGACGTGCTTGATGTGCTCGGCGAGGTCGGGGTTGGACTCGGCGGTCTCGACCACCTGCTCCCAGACGTCCTCGGCGTTGGAGATGTCCTGCGCGGTGCCGATGATGAGACCCACGCCGAGCACGTACAGGAAGTAGAGCGCCAGCACGCGGCCCATGGTGGTCTTGCCGTTCTGGCGGCCTATCAGCACGATGACGTTGCGGAAGCGCAGACGCCACGAGCCGTCGGGCTCGTCCACCACCTCGAGGGCGTGGACGAACAGCCACCGCTGCCATGGCAGCAGCGTGAGCCCCAGCACGTCCTCGGCGAACTCTATGACCTCGAAGCCCAGCGTCGTGTCGGGCGTGAGGTCGCGCAGGGGCGGCGTGAAGACGCGCGGCTCCTCGCGCCCCAGCAGCCTAGCCACCGGACGCCTTCCGCCTCGCCCAGCGGCTGCCGCCGTCCACGAGCGTCATGGTCTTGGCGGCCTCGGGCTTGGCGGCCTCGCGCACGGTCGCGCCGACGATGCCGAGCGCGTCCAGGTACTTCAGGAGGGTGGGCAGCGTGACGTTGTCGACCTTCTCCGAGTAGACGGACTCGTCGGCCTTGGCCGCCAGCATGCGCACGGCGGCGAGGGCGGCTGCGTGCAGCCGTTCGTCCACGATTCCGCGCTCGATCGCGGTCGAGATGGTGGTCTCGGCGGCCTCGGTGACGGTCATGGTGACCCCTATCATGCGTCGGAGGGTTAATTAGC
>Ga0310690_10002217_pt1 | contig 32199 bp, 67 predicted proteins | sample AusTroGonzalo_MG_2_FD_207661 | JGI IMG/M metagenome (GOLD analysis project Ga0310690, IMG submission 207661) | Bovine rumen microbial communities from tropical cattle in Woodstock, Queensland, Australia - Gonzalo_04 (v2) (version 2) | ecosystem: Host-associated > Mammals > Digestive system >...
TCTGGTCGACGTGTTCGTCGATGGAAATACCCCAGGTTTCACGGAATTTCTCGTCAGACACCGATTCCGCTTTGTATCTGTCAAGACGTTCCTGTGCTGCCATAATCTGCTCTTCCGTTGGCTCTGTGGAGCCGAAGATGGCTTTCATAAGCCTCTGTTCCGGTGTAAGTTTGTTTTTCGTCATAATGCTTTAGATTTAGGTTTGTAATTATTCAGATAGTCGTCTATCTTCATCTGTGTGATTTCCTTGTTGAGGAAGTAGATTTTCCTGTTGGCATCAATAAGCCTGTCCTCAAGGTTGTCTGTTCTAACCTTGAGTTCAACATACATCTGTCTGAGTTTTGCGTAGTCACTCATAATGCAGAGATAAGTAAAATGGTGAAAAATATCACTGCGCCTGCGACAGCAGCCACAGCCATCCACAGGCAACCACCGAACTCGCGCCCGTATTCCTCGTCCATCTTGTATTTTTCAAAATCTTCCTGGTTCATAATAGCAAGTGTTTGTTTGTGACCCAGGAGGGAATCGAACCCTCACGCCTTTCGGCAGCAGATTTTAAATCTGCCGTGGCTGCCAATTACACCACTGGGTCATTTGCCCCGACGTCCTCACGGATAGCCGGGGCGGGTCTTATCTATTAACCCCTAAGCATGAAAAGAGTTGTTTTTCAAAGAGCAAAGATACAAGATAATTGAAAGCAATTCATAACTATTACTTGACATCGACTTTAAGAGCCGTGTCTGAACAGAAGAGGAAGAACATCTGCGAACCCTCTGACTTTGGAAGGTTGTCGTTGTTGATCGTGCTGCTTTCGTCTACCCACGTCGGCATCATCACACCAAGTTTCTCACAGAAGAAGCGTTGAATGTCAACACAGGTTGCGATGCGGCTTGCCTGGTTGGTTGTCGCATAGGACACCCCATGTGCGTCTTTCAGAACGATGTCCGGCACGAGCGACCCGTCCTTCTGCTGAGACCAGACCGAAATGCTCGAATATCTCAGTCCGTCGTTGACCTTGTGCGACAGGATTTCCATCTGTTCCTGCTTGTACTCCTTCACAGCGTGTCTCTGACGTTCATAAACCGCCAATTCCGAGCCTTTCTCCCTCTGTTCGATACGAAGTTCGTCCACAACCCTCCTAAGCGATTCTGCGCGAGTTTTGAGCCCTCTACGCTCATATAAAGGCGTAAGACGGTTGTTGACCTCCTGTTTGGCGGCAGTAATCTCCGAATTATCCGGCATCGTGACTTCCGGGATAACAACCGAACCGATGTCGTCAAGCAGTTGTCTGCCCTGTTCGGTTTCGCAGAAAGCCAGGCGGCTTGTGTTTACGCCCGTAAGTTCTGCCACCTTCTTCTCAAGGTCTTCCGTTGACTGGTTGATGACTTCCGGAAGAGGCGTGGACAGAACGAGTTCCAAGTCCTTAATCTGGCGTTCCATCCGCTCCATATCCTCGTTGTTGGCTTTGCCTCTGATGACGATGTCGTTGACCATATTGCGCTTCTTCTCCTCGAACTTGTTGATTTCCTCCTGGAGCTTGTCGCCGTCAAGTTGGTGACCGCAGAACGGGCATTTGGCGGTTGATGTGTCAAACTCCTTTGCCTTGATGTCGTCGCGCTCTTTCAGCAAAGACTCGCGCTTCGCCTTGGCGTTTCTGAGCAGCGCTTGCAGGGTTTCTATCTTGGTCGCTGCTTCGTCTTGTTTGGCGAAAGCCTCGTTGTATGCGTTCCTGCTTTTCTCGTTCTGCTGGCGGATTGCGTTGATTTCCGAGACCAGTTTGTCGCGTCTTGACTCGTACATACGTTTCCAGTCGTCGTATGCCTTGTCGAAGACCTGCTGCTTCGCTTCCTTGTCGCGTTCTGCCTGGTGGCGTGCCTCCATCTGGGGCTTGATGCGCTCGGAGAGATCGACCAGGCGCTTGTCAAGGTTCGTGCGTTCCTGTTCAAGACCCTGGATTTCCTTCTCGATAGAGACAAAGTCCGTCTGCTCGATTTCTGAAATCTCAGCTTCCTTAGCCTTGATGAGAGCCGGGATTTCGTTCAGTCGCTGCTCGATGCTCTTTGACATATTCTGTGCGCGTGAGTCAATCTCGTCAAGTGAGAACTTGGCAAGAAGTTCATCGATGGCAGAGTAGTCGCCCTGCATTTCCTCGCGTGTGACCTTGCCGACAAGACGCTCGATGATGTTGCGTGCGCTTTTCTTGTCTTCGAACACCTTGTTGATGAAGAACTCGCCGCTGAGGACGAACTGCAGCATATCCTCCTTTGCGATGTGCTCGTTGAGCCACTCCTTGAATGCCGTAGCGGAGCGTTCAATCTCGTCGACGAAATACTTGTATGTGTCGGACGCGTTCTTCGCGTACTCATCGGTACCTCTCTTGCGGGAGAACGATGCCTGGGCGGTTCTTTCGATGGTGTAAAACTCGCCGTCGATGTCGACAATGGCTTTGACCGATGCGACAGGTGTCTGAGGCGTGAGTTCGAGTCTGTCATCGAACAGCCTGCTGTTTGCCGGCGAGTTGGCGTCGGTGTAGCCGCTGATAAGCCACAGCCAGGCGGCGATGCGTGTGGACTTGCCGGAGCCGTTGCGTCCGCTGATGTAGTTGGTGTCTCCGTAGACGTCGTGGAAGTTCTGTGCCCTCCAGTTGGAGACCGTCATTTCCTTGATTCTGATGTTTCTCATACTATTCCCTTCTGCTATTCCCGTTTGTTTGTTGAGGGTTGGCGTGGGGAGCGGGAATAGCAGATTTATCTCCCCACGCGCCCTTCATTATGAAAAAGTGTCTATCCACGAAAGATTGACGCTGCAAATATACGAACTTTATCCGACATACGAACAAAAAAGTTCAACATTTTTTGAATTTTTTTTCAAAGTACTGAGATACAGTCTTTTGGTTTCTTATCGTAATAGATAACCCATCTACCGATATAAAGCCTCCATCCTGTTTTGACATAGGTCTTTGTCGTTTGTGCCTTGAAGCAGCCTTCTGGCATACAGTAGCAACTATTATGTTCGAACTCGACGAACCTGTTGAACTTCCTCGTATAAAGAGGTATGTGTTTTCTTATCAAGAAAATTGCGTTTCCGATTTTCATAGTGTCACGATTTTAGGTATACGCCGTTCACGTAGTCGCACGCGCAGTTGAATCCGATTTCAATGCCTTGAATCAGTGTAGGGAGGTGTTCGTGGTTCTTGAACAGTACCTTGCCTCTTTTCTTCGCTTCCTCAAGTGTTGCCCTTCGGCTTTCCGGGTCGAAGATTTCGAATCCGGCGAACTGCTCGCGCTTCACCTCTTCTTTGTCCTCGATTGTTTCTTCCATCTGTTTTTCGATGGCTTTGACGACGGCTTTGTAGCCCTCCTGGAGGAAGAACTGGTTCTGCTTGATTGCCGTTTCGATTTCGGTTTCGGCATCGATGGTCGTGTCTGCTACGTGTCCCATACCGCCTTCGATATGAAGCGCGTATTCTTTTTCAAACTCGTCGATAGCCTTGCTCGCGTTTTTCGACTTGTGCAGCAGTTGTCCTATCATCAGCCCCTCATATCCTTGGAGAAGATGTCGGACGTCTTCCTGCAGTTCGTTTGCATACGACAGCAGGATGTAGATGGTGCAGAGTTTCATCCGTGCTTCGTTGAAGTCGTCTGATTTGAAGAACGTGAAGAGGTTCTTCTTCTTGTGGTACCTTGCAATGTTTTCCATATTCAGCGTTTTTAAGATTGGTTACAGATGGTAGATGAATCCGTTGCGTTCCTGGATCTTCTCCTTGTCATAGGCGTTGATTTCATCTTTGAGTTTTTTCATGTTCTTGAGGCTCCGTTCCCGGACTTCCTCCTCGAACTTGATTATGTCCTCGTCGGTTATCGACGGCTTGAAGGGTTGGAGGGCACGCTGGCGCATTGCCTCATACTCTTCTTCTGTCATTTCCCCTTCGGCTTTTTTCTTCTTTCTACCCATGGCATTCGTTTCTTTTGCTGTTACACGCCGGCTTGCATCTTTCGCGGAGTCTTCTGGCGGCTTCCCGGAGAACAATGCCTTCTTTTTCGATTTGTTTTACAATCTCGTCCCTGTTAGGGTAATCTTCGGAGATTAGGTCAATGTTGTTTTGTCCTGCATCGGCTATCTCGTCCACCATATCGGCTAAACGTCTTGCCGTTACATTGTGGATATCATTTTCGTATTTTTCCATAGTTCAATCATCATTAGGTTCTAAATCCGCTTTCAATTTCAGCCAAAAAGCGTAATCTGGCGTTGTTTTGTCAATAACTTCTAAAAGATTGTCAATGTCATAACAAATAGCGCCAACCGCCGTGTCGTTTGTCAGTGTTTCGTCTTCAAGGGTTTCTCGAATGTCCTCCAACAAATCCCAAGTGATTTGATGGCAATCTGATGCAACTTCTGGTGCCCAGCACCATTTTTTGATAAACTCTTGTCTTGTCATATCTTGTTTATTTTGAGGTTTCCGTTTTATTTCTTGTTCTCGTGGAGTTTGTGGTGGCAGTTTACGCATAGCGTTATCAAATCCTTGTCTGGGTATTCCCAAGGTAGATAGCCTTTATGGTATACATAGTGGTGGACATTGAGTTGTACACCATTTGTGAGTCCATTGCCGCACATCTGACAAGTGAAATTGTCTCGCTGCATAATCTCCAATCTCCGCTTCTGCCATCGTGGGTCTTTTAGGAGTTCGTAGTAGTCGCTTTTCTCTTTTTTCTCTTGTTTCGGTGTCTTATTTTTCTTCTTTGTCTTCTTCTCAACTTTTTCACCGTTATTGTATTTATGCCAAATAACTTTTCCATTAAAAGCATTGACCATTGACTCAACGGTCTTTAACGGCTTATGTTTTATTGTCAACCAACCTTTGCTTTTATAATGGTCGTATATTTCTTTGGCATCTAAATCGAATCCCATATATTCGATATACTCAACAATCATTTCCAATGTCGGTTCTTTACCGATTTCTTTACCTTTGTATTTCATACTTCAAAATTTAGAATCAAATAGTACCAGTAGAGTTAATCCCATAAGAATTTGCATACATCTTGAACATAATACCTTTAGATATATAGGTATGAGGAGTATAGTCAGTAGTTGAATACTCGTATATCTTCATAACTTTCATTCTCTTCTTTTTGGTAATAAGTCCGTTGGACAAAGCATATTTGACTACATCTACTGCGTTCATAATGCTTGTACCAAGATATTCTGCAATCCTCTTGAACGACCAACCGTAGTCAACAAACCTTTGCTCGTCATAGTTCCGTTTGCAGTGCTCCCTTAACCATCTTTTGAGTTTCTTGAACTCATCTAACATACCTCGCTTCGGATGATTGTCATCCTTGATTTCGTGGTATCGGTTGAGAGCATCACGGTGAAACTTGATTTGCTTCAGTTTGTTGACTACCCTTGCCGCAAAAACAGCCCTCTCAATAGTTTTCAGCGGCTTGTCGGTAAGTTGTATCGTTATGGTTGTGTTGTGGTCTCTGTGCTTCGCTTTTGCGCTTCTGAGGACAATTCTGTGTTTCTCGTCATAATCTACGAGTCCCATCTTTTCAAGAGTTATCAATCTGCTTTCTATTGTCTTGGCGTGTACGCCAGTGAGATTGTGTAGAGAGTTGATTGTGTATGAGCATCGCTTGTTTGTCAACTGCTCACGCGCTCTAACTAGTGAGTGGAAGGCAAGAGCCAAAGTCTCTTTCTTGGAAAGGTTCAGAAGTCGCTTGTAAGCGATTGGTATAGAAAAAGAGAGGGTACTGCCGTCTTGATAGTCAGCAGTACCCCTATTGGACAGTGTGGCTTGTTGTGTGTGTGTCGGTTCATCATGCGTCAACATGACCCTGCTTGCGTTTGCAGGAACCACACTGTTAATCTTCTCTATGTCAAAGTCTTTAATCATAATTGACGCAATTTTAATAAATGAGCCGACCGTCACACACGCTGCAAAAGTACAACTTTTTTGAATAAGTCAAGAAAAAAGTTCATTTTTTTTTCGTTTTAGTTGAAATTTACGGTAAAACCTTGTTTTTTTAGTTCTTCTATTTCCTTTTCCAAGTCCTCTACAAGATACTGACCTTTCTTCAAGACAATTTCCTTTGTTATAAAGTTGTATGTAGGATAGTCAATGTCGGCATACTTAAAGTCAGACCAATTCAAAGAATGATTTTCGACAACGCATTTTTCAAAAAGACGAGGAAAACAAGTCTGCCACAACGCTTTGACTTGCGCCCATCTCTCTGCCGTAATCCTTCTCGCCTTGTCCAATGTGTCCGTCGAAATGTAAAAATACACACAATCATCAAAACCAAACTCTGAGAACTTCATTGTGTCTTTTTTTCTTTCATTGGAACAATTTTTATCTTCGCTTCTGGATTCAACTGTTATTTTGTTTGTCTTTGTGTTTACTGAGCACAAATAGGTTGCTGTCTTTCTTTCAGATTTTTCATCCATTTCGTATTCTTCGATTTCATTCACATCATCATCGCAGTTATTCTGGATGTATTCCTCTGCTTTTTCTTTTGTGCTGAACACGGCTTCAATATGATAGTCGCTGTACGAGCCGCTTGTTACAATATATACTTTCATTGCTTTAATGTTTTGATTTGTTTATTCCATTTCTCCACCATCTTGTCGTGGATGTTGTTTTATTTGCTAGTCAATCTTTTTAATTTTGTTCAAAAGTTTCTCTATGTTGTCTTGCAAAACGCCGTGGCGAGGCTAAAAATCGTTCTTTTCATATCACCAATTTGTTATTCCGTAAAGATTGTACAATGCCTTGTCGATATAACCAACGCTTTTCTTGCCTACCTTATACAATTTCGAGAATGTGTTTCGATTAAGACCCAACAACATTCCGATAGTGTCGATATTGTTTTCTTTAAACACGTTACCGATTCGTTTGGCATACCCTCCTTTTTGAAAATAGACATCGTGTCTCCCGGTTCTTTTGATTTGTTTTACATTTCTTTCTTGTACGTCAATTGTTTCGATTTTGTCTATTTCTTCAAGAAGTTCGTTTATACCTCTGTCTTTAACAACATCTTGTATTGACAGGATATGTCTTGGTTCTTCTTCAAAATCTGCATCGATGATTTCTTCTTCGTTGAAGATTCCTTTTGTCAAATCTTTTACCCAACCAACGATAATACACATATTATCGACATCCGGGCGTGTCGCAACCAATCGCAGGGCTGCTTCTTGCATAAACTCTAATTTTGTCATAATTCGATTTTTTACGATTTTAATTCCTGTTTTTGTGAGATTTCCACGAAAACGTGGGTTAAAATCTGGTTTTTATCTTTTTTAGTGCTTTTTAACCCTTACCATCCACCCATAGGTGGTGTTGAAGAATACGACACCTTCAAGTCCGTAGTCGGTTTCCAATTCGTGTTTAACCTGCACAGCATCGTTATGAGTGCCGCCGTAGTAGAACTCGTAGGTGTCGTTTTCTCTTGAAAAACTTTTGTGTCTTTGTGTCATACCGTTTGATATTAAAAGTGTCCGTGGTTTCTCCTTGCCATTGCAGCCTTGCTGAAGAACTTCCTGTCCCTTCTGTCTATCTGCATGGCGGTTCTGTTACGTTCCTTTCTCATAGTTGACCTTCTCTTCGCGTCTTTTTTTATGGCGTCAAGCTCTTCTCCTTCCTCGGAAATCGCGTGAAGATAGTTGTTAAACTTCTCATCTTTGAGCCTGTCAAGTTGCTCACCCTTCTCCGGGTCTTTACCAGGCTTCTCGATGCGCCACTCTTCGGTGATGCCAATCTCATCCAGGATGTCTGGCAGGAAGGAAATCTTTGAAGCGTTGTAGTAGCACCATCTCAGATACCTGTGGTTTTTGAGGTCAAGGATTTGCTGTATACTGCGGTCTTTGTATTTGCCGAAGTCCAATACGGACTTTCTGGCAAGTGTTCTTAGTAATATTGTCATAGCTTTATGATATTAAATTTTCTTATCGGGTTTACTAAACCGTTCTTGTCAAGGTCTTCAAAGAACTCCTCGATGTGTTTCTGCAGTCTTATAGAAGCGAACCTTTGGTTGGGGAACAGGTGTTGGTTTGCTTGATAGGTGTTTGTGTAGTAGATATGGTCTTTGAACCTGCCCATAAAGATACCTTCGTCGAAGTACTCGACGAACTCTTTCGTGATAGGGTCTTGCTCGCGGCTTGTCACCCACATATATGTAAGCAGATACCGCTCGCAGTCCTCTCGCGTGCCGTCCCATCCGTGTCGCTTGATATAGCGGCTCACTGCGTGACTCCTGATGACGATTAAGTCCTTGCACGTTGTATCCATACCCTCTCTTGCGACGAACGACCTACCTTCGCTTCCCTCGACAACGAGAAACGGCATATAAGTATATCTTTTCACGTTTTTGTCGTAAGAGATGATATAGACAGCAGGAATCTTTCCTGGAGCGTTGCACTCCCGGCAGCACAACTCTTCCTTGTTTTTGAAGAACGACTTCATCTCCTTTGCTCTCATCGCGCTTTCGCCGTAGTCGTTGACAATGTTCCATTTCTTGAACAGAACATCGTATGGAGAGAACTCGTTAAGTTCTTGATTTTTATAAACGTGATCCATATCAGTCCTGTTTTAAGATATAGTGCTCGATGTCATACGACACGATAAAGTCGACCGGGATACCTGTCTTGTCCGATATCTCGTAGTATGACATATAATTTTCGTTGTGGTCTCTGTTTGATTCGAGATAGCAGCACAACTCGATTTCCTTTTCCGGTGTCATATCGTAGTACATCCCGGCAAGAACCTTGGTGCTGATGTGCGTTTCCTCTGCAGTCGTGTCAATCTTGTGCATCGACAAGTAGGGAGTGTCTTTGATTCTGACCGTTGTAACCAACTCACTTTTGCTGCATTCGCGTGCTTTGATTTGCTTGATGTACCTGATGTCCTCGCCCTGGACTGATGTACCGACTGCAAAAGCGCTGTCGACGAAGTTGATGATCATCTTGCTACCGCCGAGGCTGTCCTGGGTGATTGGCTTGTTTCGGTTGCGCTTCGGACAATGTGCGATGAGCAGGATAGTCAAACCGAAGCGGGACTTCATCGTCTTCAACTCAGCGACCAGGCTCAACATTTTCTTTGCCGAGAAGATGCTGCCGAATCCGTTTGTGATGTTGTCGATGATGATGAACTTCGGTGCGTTCGGTTGTCCTTGCATTGTGATAATCTTCGACCTCACAAACTCCCACTTGTCTGCGGTGGAGTTCATATCAACCTCAGCACGCGAATAGTTGTCGGTGATGTAGTCGATAGCGTTGTGGTATCTCCTTGCGAACTGGACGCCGGTCATCTCCATATCGACATACAGCGTTGGAATGTTCGGTGATACCATATCTTCCCATTCGTGACCTCCGCCACTGACAAAGAACGCGATGTCGTTTGCCAGGATTGACTTCCCGGCGTTGCTGTCTCCGAACAAGACACACAACTCGCCTTCGTGGATAAAGTGTCCGAACACCTGTCTTGCGGGTTTCGTTTCTTCCTGCTGCATAAGCAGCGCCTTACCTGATGTTACTTTAACTGTTTCTGTCATTTGTTTACGATTTATTAAATAAAACTTTCTTCGTGTCCATCTTCGAAACGTATTGTGCAGGCTGCACGTACCCATTTGTATTGAAGTCCACATACAACCCCTTGTGCAAAAGTTTCTGCCTCTTCAATAGTTTTAAAGTCGTACTCAGCCCAATTGCTGTACTTTGTGTGTATCTCTATCCCGTTTTTCGGGTTTGCTGTATAATTACCGAGTGAAATTATTACTTTCATAATTGTTTGATTTTAATTGTTTTTGTTTTCTCCGAGCCATTCAGCCCATTGTTTATAAGTATAAGTTCCGAACATTTCTCTTGACTTCTCGCGGCTGCCCGTTACTTTATCGGCTTGCGAGAGAAGCATCGCGTAGTGTCCGCAGGATGGAAGCCTGTTGCCTCCGTTGATAAGCATTTGCTCAAGTTGGTTTTTCATAGTTAGTAGATTATGTTTTTATACTCCCCAAGATTGTTTTTGCGTTTGCACTCATCATAAAATGCTTGGTAAGCGCCTTTGTTGGTGTAGAATCCGCTGACTTCGTTGTCGCGGTAGTTGTCGTCGTCAAGCCTGTCCCAAGCAAGAGAGTTGTTGCTTGTACAGGTATATTCCTTTCCGTGATAGATGATTGTAACTTTGTAAAGGCTAAACCCTTTGTCTCGCCTAACCGTAACTTTTTGTTTTAACTCTTTTAGTGTCATAGCATATCATTTTCGTCTTGATAATCTAATTCGTCTACAATAATACTTATGTGTTCATACAGAACCTCATCAATCATCGATTTTATCGCTCCGTTGATGAATCCGTTTGTGAAGAACATTTCTGCTATATCTCTCCAGTTAGCCTGCTCGAACACTTCCTCTGTCTCGTCAAGGAAAGGTTCAACCATTTTGGAGTAGTATAACTTCCACTCTTTGTCGATGTACTCCTCGACCTCTTCTCTGGTCATAGGGTCGATGAACGTTTCGTTTCCCATAGTCTTTTTATTTAATGTATCTGCCTCCACCTGTGAGGTAGGAGCCCCCGTCACAGACGAGGGCTAATAAGATGATCAACGCAATCATTGTTTCTCGATTTGTTGTTTCACAATGTAGTGGATTTCAAGGAACTCGCTTCTTAAAAGTTCGTTTACGTTGGCGGCTCTGTACTTGAGCGCTTCAACGATACGTTCTGCTTGGTCTTTCGTGACCTTGATTGTTACTTCTTCCATGGTTGTCTCAGTTTAGTTCATATTTCTTGAATCTTCCGAATGCTCGCACAACAGGCATACATGCAAGTTCCTCATACTTCCTTCCTCTGAATGTGTAGCGCAACACTTTTATCGCATAGAACATGTCGTCTTTTACGAAGAAGTTTGGCACGAAACCAACCTTCTTGAAACGCTTTTTTAGGAAATTGATGTTCTTTTTTAGGCGGCAATACTCTCCTAATTTATCAAACGGAACTTGTTTTTGCCCCTCGTTGAGCAGAGCGTTGATGATTTGTATTTCGTTGAAGATGACTTTGCCATCTCCAAGTTTCACTTTGCAGAATTGCTTTTCCATAGGTCAGCCCTCCGTGATTTCGTTGAGGTAGTCGATGGCCTCTTCAATACTGCTTGCGGCAGACTCAAGGCTTTCGATGGCTTCCTGCATCGCCTCGCCTCGCTCGCTCTCTTGAAGACTCTCTGGCATGTTGTCGAACTTTTCTGTTTCTTCGTCCATCATTTCTTCGATGGCGCACTTGATTTCGTCAAGGCTTTCAGCGTAGCCTTGCAACGTCTTTCTTTGTTTTTCGTTCATGATTTTGTGTGTTTAATTGATTCTTGATTTCAATACTTTCGTTTCAAAAACGCCGTTTCTTGCATCTTGAAATAATCGGATGGTTTCATCCTCTATCTTCGGGATGTAATACTGTCCGTAGAATATGATTCCACGTTTGCAGTCGTTCTTCTCGTGTTCCGCAAGCCTTGCCTTTGCAGAAAATAGCCTTTCAGACAAATCCTCGTACTTGCTTCTGAAAGCCTCGCACACGGTACGAGAAGAGAAGAACGGACTTACTCGGTGCCCATCTACAACATAGGCGTAGGTCTCGTTAAACGTGCCGTCAATCGGCTTCTGCATCTCTATCCAGCTTTTCATCTTCTTTTAAATTTTCAAGGTTTATGATTGTTTGCTTTCTTTCAAAGATTGTTTTTTTGATTGCATTGTTAAGACAAAAACATAAAGCATTTGCTTCATCGAATGATGCGCATAGCATCATATCAAACTTATCTTCATGGCATCTTCCTATGTTCGTGTAATGTCTCTCTAATACCAAGAATTGGCCAACATGCGAGTTAAACCAAGGATAATAAACCTTTTTTCCTTCATCAAACCTTCTGTTTTCGATAAGTTTCCCTCGTAGTTTCTCATCGTAAAAGAAGATTGGAGCGATGTCCAGCTTTTTCAGACTTTTTTTTTCTTTGAGCAACTCTAAAAATTCTTCAGTAGTACACTCAATTTCAAATTCTTCAATTTTTGCTTTCATTTGGATTCCCTTTCTTTTTCATTTACATACTCGTTTAAAGAAGGCTCGAACATAAATTTTACTGACCAAAACAGCCAGCCAATACTTATGCTTTTCCCAAATATAGAATCATGTACATTTCTGACGTAGGGAAGAAGGTCGAATACCCATACCCAATAATTTTCTTCCTCTTCCCATAATTCGCTTTCGTTTGTTGGAAAGTGACTGTAAAATTTAATCTTCATGTCTTTCATCGTTTATTGTTTGTTCATAATGTTTAATGTTTAAAGGTTTGTTATTCAATTTCCGTTCCGTCGTAGTTGCATACCCATAGGGTAAGATGATCCAACATCGTGTCGACGGCGATAAACATCGGGTCGATATTGCAGGTGTTGAGCACTTCAACAATTTCTCCGAGTGACGGCAACTCAGGAACCCTGAATCCGATGTTGCTGTTGTCGTACTTGACTTTCAAGTCATCTGCTTTGTCTCCGAAGAGCATTGTCAGCATCTGGTGGATTTGACCACCGCTTGTTTTTTCCGTATACATAGTTTTATTGTTTTGAAGTTGGTTCACAAAGCATACCGAGAAGGAATGCTTCGCACTCTTTTGCCTTCCCATTGAAGTAGTTGGTGTAGCAACCGCCAATAGGGGCGATGCCGTATCCATACATATTCGGGAAGATAGTGATTTCGGTGTTCCGTTTCTTATTTACCTCTTCAACAAGGTCTATCAGGTATTTTAGTGTCACACGTTCCATCACACAATCTCCTTTCCCTCGATTTCGAGAATGTTTTTTGTCTTACAGCAGCGCCATGCCAACTTCTCCATATCGAAGTACGTCACCTGGTCGTCGCGTTCTTCCTTTTGCTCTTCGCTCTTGAACTGCTTGCCTTCCGTCGGGATAAGGTCGAAGTTCAGTGTGCCGACCGCTTCGCGTCTGCTGCCGTCTTTCTTCTTGAAGACGAAGTTTGTCTTGCCTTTCTTTAATGCATCACGCAGCACCTGTGCCACGTTGACTTCCATTGAGTTGATTACGTTTCCCATTTCGTTGATGTTTTAAAGTTATTAAACTTGTACCTTGCAAAATTACATATTTTATCTTTACGATGAACAAAAATGTTCAAGTATTTTTCAAGAAATCTTCTAACTCGCTAAGAGTGATTAACTTGGTAAGTTTCTCTTTTCCGTTGAAATCGGCATAGAGGATACACATTGGCTCTTCGGTATCTGAAACGAGCATAAAACGGACGAAGCCTTTGCCGTTGCATTTGTCTCGTACCATTTCGACGAGTGCGTTGAGTCTTGTTTCTTCAATCTTGTGTGCTTTTGATGAGCACACGCTGTAATAACCATAGTTTGAATGTTTGTCAATTGCTTTCATTTTTATAAGTTTTTATTGTTTAACCATAGATTTCTTCCCCGAACACAATCCATTGCATAATCGCCTCGGCTTCCGGCTGGTCAAGATTACAACCGTTGTCTTGATAGATATGTCTCACATAGTCTGCAATGTAGGTGTTTGACGACAATGCTTTTTCGAGACCTTTCTCAATGTCCTTGAGTGTTAAGTCATAACACACGCAGTTGTCGTCTTCAAGGAGTTTGAATGGAAGATGGCCATAATGTTCACCCTCAGCATAATAGTCGTTTACTTCAATGCTTTTTCCTGCGAGCAGGATTTTGGCAAGTTTGTCTTCAAAGTAATCGCCGTCACTTTTGAGCGGTGCATAATCTTCTTTCTTGTAACTGAATACGAGCCAGTTGCTGCCCTCACTTGCTGTTGATAGGAGAATCACAAGGTCGTCGTGTGTTATCTCCGTTACTTTGGTTTCTATTTTCATAGCGTCAGTCTTTTTTGTATTCTTCTTCAGGGTTGTGTTCGAGTTTATCCCAATCGATGAGGGTGTAAGGTTCCACGAAGTCCACTTGCACTTTGTCAAGAGAGACCCCTTCTTCGATTGTGTTGAAGTTTGGGTTGATTGCGAGTTCAACGGCTGTTAGGTCGTTGTACTTTTCCGATACTTTCGGAAACTCTTTGTCGTAGTCGTATTCTATACGTACTACGATGTTTATTACTTTCTTCATAGGTTTGATATTTAAGGATGTTCACATCTTATTGCATACATTTCTCTTTCGTGCCCTCTATAATACTCGCAATCTGCGCAAGCGAAACTTGCTACACAAGCGTTTTTTCCAAAAGGGCATTTGTCTATAAGACGAAGGTTTGTTTTTGTATAAGTTATTATTCTCATTTGTTTGTGGTTTTTAGTGTTAGACAAATTCGTACTGGATACAATGCTCTTTGCTTGAACTTTTCATATCCTTTAGTCTATAAACTCCGTGAAATTCATTCGTTCCGCCCTTCGTCCGTCATAGACAGGCTTCGTGGTAAAAGTATAGCGGTGCTCGCCAGTTGTAAACATACAGCTGTAGATGTAGTAGCCGGCGTCTTGTAGCGCATCAAACGCTGCTTGCATCTCTACTCCGTGGATACGAGTCTGTTCTACTCCGCCACGTGTATATGGCGAAACCATACGAATGCCATTGTCGAAAGTGTCAAGATAGAGCACATATACCCAATCATTATGTTCCAGAGTAATCCGCATCGTACCTTCACCCCAGCAGTTTTTTTTGATGCCCTTGATGATATAGTCGCAGATGCCCTGAACCACTTCCTGCCGAATCTCAGTAGGCTTTTGAAATTCGTTCTTTGGGATGTTGATTGTAATTTCCATAGTTGTAAGATTTAATTTGTTTATAATGTGTTATTTGTAAGATATTCAATCGCACTCATTCTATCATATCCAAGTACAGTTGAGTCGTCAACGCTAATGATAACGAAGTACCATTTGTCAATATCAGTCAACCACGACTCCATAAGCCAGTTGTAGAGGTTTTTTGCGCGACGTTCTTCTTTTGCATCATCCTGTTCGTCTTGTTTTCTTTTAAGACGAATTGTCAGTGTTTCATTGTGTTCGAGACAAATTTGGATTCTGAAAGAAGAATCTTGAAAGTAGTTGATTTCCGTGATTTGATTTGCCATGCATGACAACGTGTTGTCTCCTTTTCTGAGTTGTAAGATTTTCATAATACTTTATTTTTAAATGATTCTTAATTTCTTTAAGTCAGGCTTGTCGGTTAACTTCAACTTGACCGTAGTCCAATTATCGGTTTCTCCGAAGCCGTAACGGTAGTATTGCTTTCCTGTTGATACTTCTTGGTATTTCTCGACAAACCACGTCTTGCCGTCCTTGCCTTCAAATACCTCGAATTTGATTGTGAATGTTTTCATTGTGATGTTTGTTTAGTTTATAGTTATCTTGCATACATTGTCCCGTCCTCGTAGAACACCTCGTTACAATAGCGGTTCTCAAGTTCCTCTTCGACGCATCCTTCTTGGTTTTCGCACCAACACTCGTATTCGTGTTGCCATTCCTTGAAGAAGTTATGAAGCGCGTCTTCCACAAGGTCGTACAGCGAATAACTGTCCGAAATCGGCTTCGACAAGCAGTCTACGATTGGCTTTAGAATGTCATAGTCATAACAAACTCCCGTCAAGGGGTAGTTGTCCCACGATTCGTAGAATATTCTTGAGTATCGTTGTTTATTCCAACGATTTTTCTCTTTGTTCCATCCTGCTTCATACTTGTAGTATTTCTTTCGTGGGATGGCAAGGTACATAAAGTTGTTGTTTAGGTATCGACGCAGCAGTTTTCCTGTAATATCTTCAGCATAAAACTCTTTTCCGTTATAGTCTCCCATTAGAGGAGTTTCGTTTGTAAACCTGAAGTTAAAGTACATTCCACAATAGTCGACGCGCATATTGTAAACTTCAACTCCCATCAACTCTGAGAATTTTTTAAGCGTCTCCATTCGGTCGTCGTTCCAACAATCCATAATGTCGTATCCGATGTCGAATCTCATTTTGTCGACAAGTTCTTCTTTTACCTCCTCAGATAATTCCGAGAATTTGTAAAGCGTAATTGATAAGTCTTTCATTGTTAAGCCCTTTCTATTTAATTAAGTTCAACTTCTTTGATTTTGAAAATTGTTTGAAACTCTCTTCCGTCATTTTCCCACTCGTAGAGCAAACCGAATCCGCAATGTGGAGAAAACGGGATTCTCTTCGGCGTGATGTTTTGAAAATGTGGTGATGTACCACTTGCTATCTGGCAGGCTGTCGCAATAAGTGCTTCGACGGCATCTTCCTGCATCTCGTATGCACAGACGATGTCGTAGGTCGTTGGAGTTTGATACTTTTCTTTGATTTCGTGTGTTAATACATAGATTATCATTGTTTTACCCTTTCATTGTTTTAGTATACATTATCGTGCTGGTCGTACGGGACAAGGTTGTTCTCCTTGTAGAATCTCGCCTTGAGTTCGTCATCGTTCTCGAAGATGCTCTTGATCTCTTCCTCGCCGTAGAAGTTCCAAATTGGCTTTCTCACATTGTCAATCAGCCACTGCTTTTTGTCATCGTTGCGGCATTCGTCGCAGATGTACCTGACCTCGCTGATTGGTTTCATGTGATTCCACATTTCTTGGTCTGCGACTTCGATGATGTCGTACTCGTACCCAGACAAGTCATAGTGCTTGTCCACAACATCGGTCTCGTCGTAGATTTTCGTCAGCATCCAGTAGTCCAATAGGACATCAAGGTAGTCCCACTCGTCAAAGTAGGCCTCAATGTTGTTCTCCACGAAGGAGATAAAGCCGCTGCAAGACGAATACTTTTCGTGGAGATACTTGTCAAAGCCCTCGTGTAGTTTTTCATCATACCACACGTTGCAGGCGATTCTGAACAGGTTCACGTCCACATTCAGGTGGATATGGTCGGTTGAGAAGTTGTATTCATGCGGGCTTGACATATCCGCATATTCCACATTCTCGACAAACTCACCATCGGAAAGAATGTCGTTGATGACATCGGCAACTCCCTTGCAGACATCGACCTCAAATTCCTTGAAGTTGTCAATCTCGCATTCCATATAATGCTCGAAGTTGCCCTTGTCGTTGTAGTTGAAATCATACTCGCTGTCAGAGTTGTACAACCAACTCTCGTAAAAACCGGGGAATATTACGTGGTTGTCCGGCACCCACGTCATTTTTGTAACCATAGTTTTGTTGATTTTAGAGTATTACACGTTTTTGTTTGATTTGTTCTATTTCCTTTTCGTTCTTCGATGTCATCATCCTCTTGAAGAAGAACCCGCTGATTCCTCCCCATTTTACGACCGACTTGATATTATTGAAGTCGTGTTTGCTGTCCTTGTTGAAGATGCAGAAGTACACCACGTTCTTGTTTCGCGGTGTACTCACAACATCGGCTTTGATGAACCTCTGGCGCAGTCCGTTGTCCTCAGTCCGCTCAAGAAGTTCCACAATGTACTTGCACATTATTCCATTCCTTTCAAGATTCCGTCCAAATACCAAACCATTTCGCCGCTTGTGAGGAATTGGTCGACAGTGCCGTAGTCACCGTTGAAGCATCCCTCATAAGAGCCGTCTTCACAGTATTTGTACCATTTTAGTTGCCAACCCCTCTTTGGTACATAGTTGGCCTCGTACTTCATTCTCGTCTTTGCGCTGAGCCTTGCGCATTTGCGCTCAATCAGCGTTCTCGCTTGTTCGTGTCTCATGGCTATTCGTATTGGCTTCTTATTTCTTCAATAATCCAATCGTCGATTGTTGCAATTACATACAAACAATTGTCATTCGTCTCGATTTGTAGGTCATCGTCGCCGACAACTTCAGAAATGACGGCAAGTTCTGAACTTGATATGTTGTTGTTGTCAAGTTCGAGTATGTACAGGTTATATGCTCCACAACTTTCCACGTTTGCAACCTGTGTTCTGTAAAGTTGTTCATTGACTGCCTCCTTCAGCAGTTCTTCGTCTGTTATTCTTTTCATAGCTTTGGTTTTTTAGAAGATTCTGTAAAACTTTTCAATTCCGTCTGGGTCTACCCATACGACCACATTGCCGTTGTCAGACAGCGAGAAGTAGGAGTCAAGCCAACGCTTGTCGCCTCCAAATTTTTCCACTTTTTCAAGTGTTTCTGCATCGTAGGCAAAGCAGAACTGGGTGCCGTTTGTGACCGCTATTCTGTCCAATTCGTACTTGAAAAGTCCCGTATTTCTCGACACAACGTCGAAAGCGATTGCTTCAAGACCGATTGCAGATACGATGTCAAGTCTTGCGATGTCTCTTAAATTCAGTTTTGTGTAGAAGTCCTTGTTGACCTCGTGAAGTTCAAATTGTCTGTTCATTTCTGTAAGGTTTTAGAAAAGGTTTTTCACGATATGGTTGAACACTTCCTCGTATTCATCTTTAAGGAAGTTAAGCATTCTCTGACGCTCTTTGTTCGTCAGTCGTTTGAAGTCACTAACCGATTGCTTGTCGCAGCAGTTGCAAACAATCCAATAGTTCCATACTTGAGCGAGTCCGTATTCATTTTGTTCCTCGCATTCGTTGGCTTTCGCCAGTCCTTTGATTGTGTAGTTTCCCATTGCTGTAAGCGTTTAGATTTCAATCATTTGTTTAAGCATTTCCTTGAGTTCTTCTTCGGTCGTCACGTTACGGCGTTTCATTTCCTTCGACAATTCGCAAGTTGAAATGTATCTCGGCATTGCGTAGTAATTGTCTGGGTACACAATCATAATGCACTTGTAGATGTAGTTGCCTTCGTCATCGAAGTCCATATCACCGTGTTGTTCTGCATCCAACGCGTCGCTGACATTCAGCACATAACCTCTTTCGTGGAACCATTTCAATTCAGCGTGGTCAATGTGCAGTTCGTTGTTCTTGTTCATCTTGTTGATGAAATTCACCATTGTTTTTGATACTTGAATTTTCATTGTTTGTTCCTCCTATTCTTTTACGCGGTCATTTCCCACTCTCCGAAGATGACGCAGTCCGTCAAATAATCGACATTCTTCGAGTTGGCCAAAGCCTTCTCGTATTCCTTGCGCTCCCTCGTCTTGTCAATCCCCAAGACGATGAACGGCACGAAAGTCATTGCAAGGGCAATCCAAAACCAGACGCCCGTCGATTCGATTGTACTTACTCCAAGCATCACACTGAATGCAAGGACGGTGTTTCTCAGTTGTTTCTTCATAACTTGTTCTCCTATTCTTTTTGTTATTTAATTATTGTAATTTAATATACATACGATGATTCCCGCCACCGCCATAGCAAGGCACAGCAGCAGCGTTCTTTTCTCTTGTTTGTCCATTGTTCTCAGATTTTGTCTTTCACTTCATAACAAGTGGTGTAATATCCACTTCCGAAAACATCCCTCACCTTGTCGGCAAGCGATTTCTTGCTGTATACGCCCATTATCACGTTGGCGTAATCCTGCACGATGTATACTTTCATCTCTTGTTCCTCCTCATTATTTCGTAATAATTTTCGTTCTTGAACAAACGCAGACCTTTTATTCTTTTTGAAAAGTCAGGTTCCGCCTTATCCTTATAATCCCATACGATTGCCCTGAAGGTTCTTTTTACGTTTCTTTTCATGGTTTATTCCTCCTTCATTTTAGGCAAACACTCCGCCCATTGCAGCAGCGTGTCGTCATTCAGTTCGTACCAATACAGACGATAGGTGTAGTCCACGCCTTTGGTGATTTCGCCGTCGTCCTCATAATGGTAGGTGAACCAATATTGTTCGTCAATATCTAAAATTCCTCCAAACGAGCGGATCTTCTCACGCCACTTGTTCAACGCCTTCACAGCCTTGTTCTTGCTGCTGAAAATCCCCACAACTCCATAGTTGTTGCCCAAGCATCCGATTTTGTCTGCACGCGTGCTTATCGCATAAACTCTTTTCGCTTTCATAGTTCTATTCTTTTAAATGGTTAAAATTTAGTCCAATTCTTGTTGCGCTCGCGCCACTCCGCAAAGATGGCATTGAACGCCTCGCGCTCGTTCTTCGCCTGTTTCTTCGTCACCTTCCAACCGCGCGTGATCGGCAATTCAAACAAACGCGGTTTGATTGTTACATACCAGTTCGTCGCCGATTCCTCGACAAACACGGAGACAATGCCCATTCCTGTCGTCTCCGTCCACTCAAATTCATTCTTAAATTGCATAATTCAAATTATTTTAGTTAATACTTGACAAATTCAATTCTTTTTTTAGTTCACGCACGTGTACCTGCACACTGAGATAATATCGTACGCATCCGCGTACCCGTCGCGTCCCGTACGCGTGCGTCTATTTGTATATTATTATTCTTCCTTACTCGCAGGCTGGCGGGATTCAAACCCGCTCAATGTCAAAAACCCATTCAGCCCGTCGTACAATTCTTCGTAGCCTTTCCTCTTTTACACCCGACGCCCTTGGGAACTACATCCCGTAGCAGTTCAGGAAGCTGCCGTGACTATTCCAAACTATACAACACACCATCCCACGCGAATTTTCAGCTCAACCCGCGCGAAATTCATTGTAACGCATGACTACTCAAATGCGCACTATTCGCCTAATACACACCCTTTCATCATAAACCGATTCTTTGTCCAGGCGGAATCTTACGGTCATCCCTGTGGCTCGTCGCGTTTCACGACAATTCTAAGCTCCTCCGCCCATCATTCACATGGCTTTTACAAATTGCACTCCTCGCACAATTCAACTCGTTTGACAGTGCGTCTTATCCCCCGAAAGTACTTCTTTTCGCTGTTTACATCACGACAAATTCAATTCATCGCGGCAACTCTCGCGCTCAGGTTAGTATCACCCGCCTGTTGGTCAGCCCTTACCGATCTTGCCCTGTTGCGGGGTCTATCGGCTCGACCATTCTGAATCGTTGCTGACTATCGCCCATTTCTGTTTCACCGCGACCCGAACTAATTCTTCGAACCAATTCGATTCGTTGCCGGTATTCTGCAAACAATGCCCAACTATTGCAACTGTCACCCAATAGAGTATCACGACATTGTCCACTTGTTGTTTCGCTGTTCAATTCGTCCCGTTTGTAGTATCTTATTCTAAGACTTGCAAACTGCCGTTTCAACGATTCATCCCAATAAAATTCATCTCGTTTCATCACGTTTCACAACGTCACAACTTAGCGGTACGCGCTGCAGCCCTGTTGGTTCGGCGTTTCTTTCAACGCTATATCTGCAGTTTTACCCGCTCGTTGTGTACGGGCAACGAGGCGCCCGACCTATTCCACTTGTTACCCGTCAACGTACGACGCGACGGCAAAGGATTAGGAATTTTAAAACCGCTTTCCCTATTTTCGCGGGTGCAATCGGTACGACCTTTGCACCCAATTAGGGACGGACTCAGTACGACCAAGTCCAACGGTGTGTGTACTACCTGCAGCGTCCTGAAGTATTAAATTGGTCAGGAGTTGGCATAAGTCGGGCGCATCTGCTTTCCGTACCTTACCAAATACGCGGGTAGGCTGCAGTCGCCCATCAGTACCGATAAAGGAAAGAATGTCAAACGAGGCGAATACGTCTCTTATGGCGTCACAAAATGCGCGTTTGACGTCTCCACGTACGTCCTTGGGTAGTGTGTTGATATACCTTTTATAATAGGATAATACCTCAGTAGTGGCGCTTTCCGTTGTGTACGCTTGCGCATTGATAATAGCAGCGTCCAAGTTTGCCACGCGTTTTGCGTTTGTAAACGTTTTCTTTCCGAATACCGCTTTCACTTCTGCTTCTTTTCTCATTTGTTGATACTTTGTGTACTTCATAACTTTGGCGGCTTGAAAACCCGCAAGCCATACGGGATAATGAATGAATGAATAAATGAATGAATTTTGACGCAAATATATATAAGGTATATCTACAGCGTATCGCTTTTGTCGTAAAACGGAAAAAATAGTATTTAAATCGGAAAAAAACGGAATAAAGCGGAAAATCGGCACAAACAAAATATTTTAAGAAAAAAATACTAAATTACACTATATCAATAAAATAGCCGATTATATATTTAATCGGATAATCTTAAAATTTAGATTTTGCGTATTAAAAAAATCTGCAAAACGACAAAAAACGGGCAAAAAACGAGGCGAAAATAGGGCAAAATATTAAAAAATCTTAAAACGAGCGAAAAGCGGGTAAATATCGGATATAGGCATAGAGCCAAAAATTGAAAAATAAAGCCGTTTTTGAGCCCGTACAGACGACGACCCGGGAAAGTTGAATGATACCGCCCCACCCCCATCCGGCGGCTGTATGGATCCGTCTGTTCGATTCCGACATTTTTTGATTTTTGAAAATTTCTAACATTTAAATATTTCTTCGTGTTTTGAATTTTTATTTTTTAAAGATTTGAAGGATTTAAACATTTGTGAAATGGGGAAAAACAGGTTATTGTCGTCAGTTCTTAAAGAATATATAGTGGAGAGTTGTGTAAAGTAGTGCTGAATGCCAAGAAATGCTAATGTTTTCGTGTGTTTTTGCATATAACACGATGGAGTGACGAGATATAACATAATTGTGTTATATTATCACACATCTGGGTGTTACAAAGGAGGAATATAACACGTTGTTATAAAATATAACTTACAGAATTATGTTGTGTGATAAAAAAGTTGTATATTTGCATTGAATTATTGCTTTAATTGAAAGGAGATAACATAATGAAAAAGAAAGAGATATATGTAACTGACAAGACTTGGAGCAAGGTCAATATGGAGACTGGTGCATTAGAGAGCATCAAGGCGAAGATGTCGTTGCACAGCGTGTCGGACTTCTTTATTGCCTATTTTGGAGCATGGAAGGACTTCAAGCCGACAGAGGGGATGAAGATGAAGGTGTTCATCCACTGCATACTGATGTCTGAGCGGTCAAATCCTGCCACTGGTGTAGACGGCAATGTGTTCAAGGTGCAGAGGGTGATAAACAGCGTGCGCAAGGAGATGCCAGAGTTGAGCGACACGGCGGTGCGTATGAACATCAGCAGATTGTCGAAGGATGGTTTCGTGATACCGAGCGATGTGAGGGGCGAGTATTTCATCAATCCGAAGTATGGTATCAAGGGGACGATAAGCGAGAAGACATTCTGCGAGTTGACATTGCGTGCGGGTGGTGGTAAAACCGACTTGGAAGCGTAAAACTATGAAAAAGGGAGGCACATATGAGACCAGACGACAGGGAAGACCACGATGATGGTTTGTATAAATTTCCAGAGGAATGAAAAAAAAGTTCGTTGTTTTTGTAATATTTAAAAATTTATCCATATTTTTGCGGCATCAAAAAGATAGGATATGGAGAAAGACATCAGGAAACGTAGATCAGATGTTGGTGGGAGTCACAGGGCATACACCTACGACGGGAAGAAGGTGGAGATGCTGAACTTCGCAGGCGTTGTGGAGATGGAGTTTGGTAGTTTGCGACAGGCGGTGTATGAGAACGGTATTGGGGCGACGTATCAGGGGATATTGGCGTGTTGCAACGGGAGGACGAGGAAGCACTGTGGCAAGGTATGGAGGTGGAAGGAGAATGTTTAACTTTTAAAAATGGTATATAATTATGGAAGGAAGGACGGATGTTGAGATCAAGAGGCACCGGAGCGAGGAGAAGCGGAGGGTGCAGTTTGTTCATGTGCCGAGGGATGCGGAGAACGACACGATTATGGTGAAGACCGTAGGGAGGAACGACCCGTGTCCGTGCGGGAGCGGGAAGAAGGCGAAGCGCTGCTGCGGGGTGTACAAGCAGTACTATTACACACCTAAAAAGCGGGGTTATGGACATCAGGAAGGATGCTGAGGAGTTGTATGAGGAGATAGACGCCTGTGTAGGGAGTCTGGTGAGCGGGTTGATGCGCGGGGACGAGGAGAAGGTGGATGCCGCGTTGCAGCGGACGGGATATCTGCTGGCGAGGACGATGCAGTTTCTCCGCTGTTTTTTGGACAGTTCGAGTGGTGCTTCAAATAACGATATGGAAAACACTAAAACACAATAACTTATGGATAAAAAATGGATTACAGGAGAGGAGATTCTCCGTGCTCACGAGGAGTATATGGCTCTTGTGGGTGATTCTGCCAGGGAATATGCGGATTCCATACCGGGTTTGTCCGAGGACGAGAGGCAGGCTGTTGAAGCTGCCTACTACAAGGGACGCATTGACGAAATGGCTCACTATGACCAAATTATGATGGATTACTTAAAGAGAAAGGGCAGGTTATGAACAAGATTTTCATCGTCTGCGCGATGGACTACCCCTATTGGAAGATGCCGTGTGCCAATGCCGAGCGCCACGTCGCGACGTCGAAGTTCCATCTGGAGCGCACAGGAGAGGGCGGCAGATACCAGGTCGTCACGCCGCGCCTTGTCCTTGACGGCAAGGAAGGGAGGTTAAAGAAGTACTTCAAGTTACGCCGCGCATTACGCTCGTGTTCAGCGGTTTACTACGTCAAGGGGTTCTCGCAGGACAAACTAGCCTGCAGGCTTTTCAAGATAGCCAGAAGGAGGAAGATGAATGACGGGTTCTGTAAGAGAGTGGATTAAAGCCGCGTCGCGTTCGGGTCTTGTGTGCCAGGACTATATGCGGAAAATCGCCGCTGCCGAGCGCAAGTCGGAGATGTTCCGTGTACTGTGCGACACCAACGGCGGCAGATGGCTGTTTGAGCAGCACGCGAAGGGCATTCTCCTGCCGCTGGATGACTTCGCAGCCGAATACGCGGCATTCCTTGGAGGCAAGCACGTTGTCGACTACGGAGGATACTCGTCCAAGATGTATTGCCGTCTTGACGACGCGGAGATAACGGCGGACACGACGCTGGTATACGTGCTAGAATGCCGTAATGTGACCATCACAGTGCCGAAGAACGCCTATCCGACCATCGTCGTCTCAGCCGGAAGTTCGGCAACCATAGACGTCAGGGAGGCATATAAGGCTAACGTCGAGACCTACGGCGTTGACGACATCAGGATAATTGGTGATGCGACAAAGGTGAAAGGACAGCGCTATGGAAGAACTTGACTACAACGCACTGGTCGCCGGCGGTGATGAACAGCCGACACAAATCCGCTCGATGAAAATCTACGACGGAAAGGGGTATTATGTCACCGTCAGGCTGTCGGATATCCACGGCAGCATGATAACCTCCGTCGAAGACGACGACGGAAAGGATATCGCCGGATTGTTCATACCATTCAAGGACAGCGGCGTCACGGTCACGCCGAAGAAGAACGTACTGCTGGTCGCAAAGATGGAGACCGCCCAAGTTCCGTCGTCAAAGCACACGCACCTGCTGTCGCAGATAGTTGACCGCGACATCTTCGCCAGATGGCGCCACTTGGGTTTCAGCCAGTCCTTCATCGGCTTCGCCCGTCCATTCAACTGGAAAAACAAGAGAAAATGATAAGAGAAGAAAACGGAAAATCGGTACTCTCGTACGAGATAAGCGGCATAATACGCCGCATCCCCCTGGAGAAGCGCGGTGTAGCACGCACCGGGCGCGAATGGGTCTTGGGCTCTGTCCTTCTGGAAGTCACGGAGGACGGCGCAGAGTCGTCAGCGCAGCTGTTCCTCAACACTTGGGATGAGATTATGGTTGAGACATTGAACCGTATCGGAGTAGGGAAACAAGTCCGAGTGCGATATCATATAGAATGCAGGGAGTATTTCGACTCCTACAAGACAAACCTAATCCTTGACTCCATCCAAGGCTTGTCTGAAAACGAGGATTTTATATACGGGATAAACAAGAAAGGAGAATGAAATGAATTTGGTCTATCAAAGAATAATAAGCCCAACAAACGGCGACTGCTTCAAGTGCTGTCTCTGCACCTTGCTCGGACTGAGGTACGAGGACGTGCCGAATTTCGTAGAGATGGAGCACTGGTTCGCGAAGGCGATTGATTTCTGTGACGCGCTCGGCTACGAACTTGCCTGTGAGACATATTACAACTTCAACGTGCATTACTTGGAGCAGCCGTCAATCGGATGCTATGAAGAGCCGAAGTTCGCAGAGTGGATGTCTCTGGATAACTTGAAGAAGGAGGAAGGAATCAACGGGCTGTTTATGGCATCGGTTTATTCGCCTGCATACACCAAGGCAGAAGAGCATCCGATTTCGCACTTGCATCAAGTTTTGTGCGATGCGGATTTCAACATAGTCTTCGACCCTAATCCGAACTATAAGAACATAAGGGAGTATCCTTATGCAAGGTTGATAGGGTACAACGGAATAAGGACTATTGACACAATCAAAAAGAAAGGAGAATGACATGGACAACTGTTACTCAATAACAAAGGAACAATCGGAAGCGATTGAGAAGATGTATCACTATCAAGAAATCTTGAAATCTCTCAAAGAGGCTCGTGTGATTTGCGATGATGTGACACTTGGTGAAGCGATAGAGATAATGAAGAAAAAGACATTCTACAACGAACCTTCATCCTCTTTGTCTGAATGGCAGAAATTGAACGAGTGCGTTGAAGCACTTAGGAGCAAGGAGGAAATCGTATGAGCAAGGAGTTCTGCACATATTTTGACGAAGGCAAGGAAATCAGACACGAGATACTTACTGTAGGGCATACTTTCAAACATAAAGACAGAAAGTACCACGTTATCGCTGTTTTGGATGATGAGAAAGGAAACCGTGAGGGCGTGCTTTATGTTGTCAAATACTACGGCTTGTTTGAAAAATGGTGGCACTACGAGGTGTGGAGCGCCTTCGACTATGATTTGAGGATAAGGAGGATATTTGACAAATGAGCGAGAAAATCAAGTACATAAAAGAGCCAGACGAAACAAAATGTATTGCCATAAGAGTGCATTCCTGTATCGTTTATATGTATCCGTTTAATAAGGAAGTGGCGAAATACAATCCAAAGATAGTATGTCGTGACGGAAGGGTGGTGAAAAAGGTTCAACTTGCCATCAAGGATGACAAGGAGATTGTCACTGGCCTGCTTGACGAAGAGCGGCTGATTTGGGACATCAACGGTCGTTTCATAGATGCCGAGACAGACAGCGACAAAGATCTATACATATTTGAACGATACTTTCATCGCAACTGGAAGCAAGACATTAAGTTATCAAACTCTGAGTTTGCAGTAAGGTATCAGCGTCGGCATCCGTACGTGAAAGTCCCTGAGAGAAGGGGAAATTATTACAAAGGACAGTTGTGATTATGAAAATATTGTCTATATTTGCAGAGTTGTTCAAAAAACTGATAGCTATGATACAGAGCAAGAAAACGAATATCGGTCTTGTCGAGTACTGTTACGCCCAACTCGGCAGACCCTACTGGTGGGGCACATTCGGTCAACTGGCGACGAAAGCCCTATACGAGAACCGAAAGAAGGCATATCCTTCGTACTACAACGCCAAGGACTTCGAATCGCAGTTCGGTCAGAAGGTACACGACTGCATAGGTTTGGTTAAGGGCTATTTCTGGACGGAAAGTGCCGATTCTACCAAATACTCATACAAGAAAGGCTTCCCGGACGTCAGTGCCGACGCCCAGTGGAGCAGATCGAAGACCAAGGACAATAAGATGGCTACCCTGCCTGAAATCCCCGGTGTTCTTGTCTTTATGACAGGTCACGTCGGTGTCTACATCGGCGACGGCTGGGTCATCGAGGCACGCGGGCATCTTTACGGAGTTGTCAAGACCCGTCTGAAAGACCGTCCGTGGAAGAAATGGGCTATGGTTGACGAACTTGAGTATGTCTCTGTTGTTGCCAACGACGAGAACAACACATCTGCTGCTGTTAGCGGTGGAAAGCCTGGAGGAATCACGAATGTAAGTTGTAATATGAAATAAATCGAAAACATTATGCTTAAAAAAGACGAATATCAGGAAATGAAGGCAGAGAAACTGCCTTGTCCGTACGGAAGAAAGACCAATGTAGGCGACACACGATGCATCAACTGCATTTTCAACAGGATAGGCAGCGATATGTGTATGGGAACCAAGGAGAAAGTCAAGCAGCACGTCAGATTTCTTGGGTTAAATTATTAAATTTACGGTTCTTTGTTTCTTCATTATATAATTTTCCGTATTTTTGCAGCGCGATTCGGGTTGGTATTTTCAAAATACTCATTTTTTTGGAATTTTCACAACACGCATTTCATCCAACCCGTTTCGCGTTTTTACGCGGGGTGGAGCAGTTGGAAGCTCGCTGGGTTCATATCCCAGAGGTCGGCAGTTCAAGTCTGTCCCCCGCTACAAATATTTGTTGAGAGCATGTTGGGGAACCTCGTCTTTTGACGGGGTTTTCTTTTTATAAAAAAAAACGGAACCCGTTTCCGAGTCCCGTTTCGCTGAATATGGTTAAAAAACGAATGAGGGGTCGTTATTCCTGTTGTGTTGACTGGGCGTTTGTCTTGTATTTTGCTTCGATAGCCTTGGTTTTTTCTACCTTATCAAGTTCGCGCTGAGTATCTTCCTCTAATTCCTTCTCGATGCGTTCAACCTCGTCAGGACGGCTGATGCTGTTCTGCTCAACAGCCGTCTTGCGGGAAAGGATTCCGCCCTGCTTCATCGTTGACAACATTTGATTGTATTCCGCCTCGCTGTACGGCATCCAGATATCAAATTCGGCGTTGATATCCATCTTCGCGAACTCGGTGACAGCGTCTGCCTTGATACCTTTGTTAACCAGTTCCATCGACAAACCGTGCTTGAACAGCCTGACCATCTTGTCGGCAACATTCTGCCATTCGACAATGCCGTTTTGAGCGGTCTGAATATCAAGCGACTGCGTCATCTGTACAGCAATGCCGCTGGTATCTGCTCCGGTATGGATATCTTTCGGCAGGATAAATGTCGTTCCGGTTGCAATCTGGATTTGCGAGAAAATCTGTTCCAGAGTGTCAATGCCGTTTTGTGGCTTGGGCGGATCAAGGAACTTCGCGTCGGATTTTGACGGGTCAACACTGACATCGTTCAAGACCACGTTGCCGGCGATTTTCTGTGCATTCGGGTCGATGCGTCCCTTGACATACAACATACCCCATCCCCACTTGTTCTGCAGCACCTGGAAGATGTTATAGGTTCTCTCGTATCCTTCGATGATGGTTTGACCATTATCCCAGGCGACAGGAACGCGCTTGGTAATCAGCGGGATTTCGTTGAAACCGTGCTCTTCGACGGTCATCGACACATTCCCGTCGGGGGTTGTGCTGATACGGTAGAAGTTCTTATCATCCCAGCAGTCAATGCACTCTTCTCCGTTTTCGTCGAGATAGTAAACAACCTCAAGGATGCGATCTCCGTTCGAATCGTTGTGAGAGCAGATGACATAACCGTCCTCGTACGAAATAAGACGCGATTTAATTTCGCCGTTTCTGTCCATATAGTACAGAAGACCGGCATCGCCATACGATTTAGCCGTCTGTACCATCTTGACCTTCATACCATCCTGGTTTCGTAAATCCCAGTAGTGTTTGAATGTCACAAAATCAGCCTGCAGCGACTCAGACGGCTTTTTGTCGGAAAGCGTGAACTTCATCGGAAGGCAACTCATGTGCAGCGTCTGCTTTTCGGTGATAATCTGCTGGAATGGAATGGCGGTCTTGAGCATCTTCACGTCAACATAACCGTTCTCCTTGGTTTTCACGCAGATAGCAGGGATGTTCTCGTCGAACAGCACGCTGTGCATATCCGGGTCGAGTTCAGCGCAGTACTGATCTTGGGTGATGACCTGACGGCGTATTTTTGGCAATTGCGCGGCGACAGTTCCACCGGGAACAACTTTTGGCGTTTTCCCTGTTGGTTGGATTACACCACCTCTGGTAAATGGCTTCTTTCTGAGCAGTTTCTGTTTGTCCTTGAGAAGCGAAGCGACATCCTGCGGAACACCTTTCAACAGGGTGTCATAGTCTTGTAAATTATTGATTGTCTCCATAGTTATTTGTGTTTTCGATTAAATTCCATTTTTTCATAGCATCTTCTTTATCAAGTTGATAACACTCGTGACGGGTAAACGGGCAGACAAAGTCGAACTTTTTCTCGACGACAATCAACCTGTCTTGCTTCTTGCTTTCGACTTTAAACTTGTCGTTGAGTTTTGTTCGGATATCACTCATTCTTGCGTATGCGTCTTTGGGTTCGATAATCCCAGCCTTCATGTCGCGCTGGATGTCGACAAGCATTTGTTCCATAGCAGCCTTGTTTTCCTCGAAAGTCAACCCACCGCCGTTCTCGTCATCGACGACAAGGTTTCTGATATAACCCTGTTCGGTGAGATAGTCTTCGAGTTTGAAACGCATCTCATCTGCCATATACTCGTCATAACCTTCTTGCCCAAAAAGGCATTGGTATGCGGTTTTGTCGTCTGCAAACATACGGGAAAGGAGAGTGAAAGCAATGTCCCTGACACGTATCCCACCTTCTTCCTTGAAATGCTCTACCGTACTTTTAATTTGTTCATTATCCATAACTTATCCCAAAATTCATATCGTTGTAAATATCTACTCTTTGTCCACTGTCCTGTTGTTCCTGATATACCTGATATTCGTATTTGCTGCTCTCAAGTTCGTATCCGTCGTTGTATTTCAGAAGCGGATACATACGTATCGAACAAGCATCCATAATATCCATAGACTGACCGCTGCCCAGTTGTTTATTCATTTCCTTCTTGGTCATCAGCCTCTTCTTCCCGTTCTGTGCATCAACAAAACGGATAACCCTCGCTTCACGCACGAACTCTTCCTGGATTGTAATCCTGTTTTTCATCTTCTGATGTTCAAACGTCCGCTTTGCTACATTGTCAACACAGGAAATAAATCCGTTTTTAATGAGGTATATAAGTTTCCCATAACAGCAGTCTTTCAACCTCATATACTGTAACGCATTGACACCCAATGGTGAACGATTACTTTCGTATGGTATGGCTTCCGGTATGAAAGCATTAAGGTACAAACCAGTTCTGATGGCATCGTATATGATATGGCTGTTAGCAACATTATTTCTTGCCGCAAACATCTTCACCCTTTCGGCGTTTATGCCAGCCGTGGATTGTGTAAGAATGTCGATATCAATAATATCAAGACCGTCCCAGCATATCTGGATAAAGTTGTTTGTGCCGGTATCAGCAAGGTCGACGGTAACCCATCTGTCGTTATTTCGTTGCGGATCATTAAGGAATACAGAGTTTGCTTCTTCATAAGAAATAAGGCATCCTTCTTCATCTTTGGAACTTACGTTCCAATTACCACCAAGAAGTTTCTTTCTTTCAGCACCTCCCATCATTGCAATGGTTCCAATATATCCCTTGTTGTTTTTGAGCATTTCTTTATTTTCGCTCATCTTACCCTGGTAGAATGTGAATGATTTAATCATATCCTCCCACGGTTCGTTGCCCCTCGCTTCATCAATAGCGCCGCGACATTGTTCATAAACCTCTTCTTTACTGTCTCCCCAAACAACATCTTTTGCGTTATTACCCATAATAAAGAAATATCTAACAACACCATTTCTTTCTGGTATTATCTGACCGTCCGGGCCAATATACCAATCGATGAAATCTCTAATCCAACAATCTCTTTCTGGGTTTGTTGTAGCCCTGATTTTACCTGTGTATTTTGCTTTTCCCCTATTACGAGTAACAAGAGTTTTGAAAGCATCCCAGGTAAACCCGGTTAACTCGTCGAAGTAAATCCAGTCGTACTGACTACTCTTGAAACGCCTTAGAATAGCATCTACACTTTGATCTGCAAGGTGAGCAAAGTCAATAAACGCACCACTTGGAAATGTAAGACGTGGCATTTCTGACATACGCAACGATGCCCACTCGCCATACAATTCACTGCCAAATGTATCAATTACACCACCGCCACGCTTTAAGTCGTCGATATTATTTTTCACAACAAGACCGCGCCACTGTGGGTCTAATACGTATTCTGCTGTAGAAAGTGCTGCGCCGAAAGTGTTATGTGTTACGATGTAATCGTCAACAATATAAAGGTGGATTGGGTCTTCAATGTAAATGCACCTTGCGTCTGATACACGAGTTTTTTCTATTGAAGTTACATATACGTGGTCTCTGCTCCTTAAGAAACTTTTTGCCTTCAAGTATGCCTTTCCCCACCTTAGATTGTGCTTTTCGCTTGAGAATATTTTCTCTGGTGTCTGAATACATACCTTGAAAGCCTTCCCGTTTGTATACATGTCTGTTCTATTGTCATAGGAAACCGTAGCGATGTATCCGAGGCTTCTGCATAGTTCAACGATGTCATCGCATAATTGGTGACTCG
>Ga0310690_10002218_pt1 | contig 32178 bp, 49 predicted proteins | sample AusTroGonzalo_MG_2_FD_207661 | JGI IMG/M metagenome (GOLD analysis project Ga0310690, IMG submission 207661) | Bovine rumen microbial communities from tropical cattle in Woodstock, Queensland, Australia - Gonzalo_04 (v2) (version 2) | ecosystem: Host-associated > Mammals > Digestive system >...
ATTTGATGGGTTATTATCGCCCCTAAAGATGTAATTGCCATCTTCAATTCCTACTAAACGATGTGTAATTATTTTATTATCATACAAATAACCATACACATCGCCCAACTTCAATTCTTCAATCTTCTCAAAAATACAAATATCACCGACTTTGAATTGTAAGCTGCTGTCATAACCAAGATTGGAATAATCTTCTGCTAACTTATTATTATAAAACTTGGACATTGAACCAGATTTTATAACAAATGCAGACTTTCCATTTAAGGAGAAGGCTTGACCAGATGCTTGATAGGTAAAACTTACTGCTAATAAGCCTATTAGGGCTATTATTAGAATAATACCTAAAACATATCAAATGACGGTGATTAGTCTTTTATTTGTATTTTTATTATAAAATTGATTGAGAATTTCAATGTCGTGCTTGCCCTGTTCTACTTCACTTCTATACGCTTTCAAGCAAGAGGAATAGCCAAGTCAAGCAAGACCAAATATTATTGCCGTTAATATCGCCGCTACAACCACAATCATAATTGTAATTGAAGCCATATTATACCTCTTATGCTACTGAACTAACGCTGAAACTGAAAGTAATTGTTAAATCAAGGGCGTTAACTTCTGTTTGTAATGAATTTACTTCTGATACACTTGTTGGAACTGCTTTATATGTTAATGTTGGTAATGTATAAAGGTATTCAACATCTGCGTTTTTACTTTCAGAAGTGACATTTTGGCTTAATGAAATAGATGGAACATTAACCCATGTACCTGTTGATACACCAGCAAAAGAACAACTAAATGTTCCTGTGTATGTTGAGAAATCTAATACATCATTGTCGTCTTCATTTACAGAGCCGATAAGTTTAATTTGTGTAATCTTATTTGCTGCTGCGGTTGAATCGTTTGTTGTAGACCAATAAATGCCTTCATCACTTGGTGAGTCACAAATGATATAGAGTGTTGAAATTGTTGCTGTTCCTGCTGCATTTTTGATAACTACATTATTTGCTTCAATGGCTGCATGAGCGCCGCCACTAATGTCATCGATGCTGCTGTCGACACTGGTTGCAAATGTTCAAGTTGCGAACCCTGCTCCTATAAGTGCGATAATTGCTATAATACTAATAATTGCGATCTTATTGCTAAGTCTCATATTTTTTATACCTCGTAAAATAAAATTGAGAAGAGCCTTCTCCACCTCTTCTCATAATATTATAACAAAAAATTGTTAATAAAGCAAATTTTTGGTCGCTCTTTTTTAGTCCCAAAGATATTGCAGTTTATTTTGCACTAATTTCCAAAAGTTTTTTAGATGTTGCTGTTCTCTTTCATATATTGCTAATACAAAATCTTTATTCATATCTTTGTTAGGGAATAATTCACGGTGCTTTTCTAAATAAGCAACAATAGATATTTGTATATTGTCTTTACTAATATATTTGAAGTCAGCAGGAACTTTTATGCCGAGTGATTGGGCAACACTTAGTACTTCTTCGCTTGGTAATTCTTCGGATGCTTCATATTCTGCGACCATTTTAGAGGCAAGAGTAAGACGGTCATTTTCAGGCTTTTTATCTTCTTCACCCCATACATTATAACCAAGAGCATAGTAATCTCTCATAAAGCGTAAATGTTCAATTAAAAACTCCAAACCGAAACAATAGTCCCATGGGCCCGCATCTTTCCCTATTTGCACTAACTTCTTGCGATACTCACGGCACATCTTGTTATACTTCTGCTTTTTATCTTTTTCTTGTATATCTTTTAATTCTTGCATAAAATTATCTTTTTCTTTTCCCATTAAAATTCACCTCGTTCAATTTCACTTAATTTTATTGTTTTTGGAGTTGACTTCCACTCATCTATTAAAGTTGAAAACTCAATAGGCGTATAATTGAAACGCTCACAACAAACACAAATGCCGTCCTTTGTAAAAGTTGGGAAGGTTGGTGCAATATGAATATGACCATAAATGTTAATGTAACCTTCTGGGACTTCCTTCATTGGAATATGACTTAATATATATTTTTCTTGCCAAATTACAGGAAAAGGTGAAACCCACTCAAATCCCATTTCAAAATACTTTTGTGGCTTTTCGTTGTCGTGATTGCCCATAATTAGACGCTTATGTCCATTGAGTTGACTTACTATTGCTGCTGCTGCATCTCTATTCTTAAAAGCGACATCTCCTAAATGAATTACTATATCATCTTGAGCAACTGTATTATTCCACTTTTTAATAAGGTCGCTATTCATCTCGTCCACAGAAGTATATGGACGATTGCAATACTTTATTATATTGCCGTGGAAAAAGTGTGTATCGCTTATAAAAAATATTCTGTTCATAATTAGTCTCTCTTTATTGCTATTGCTGTCATAATTGCATATGATGCTAAATCTTCAAGTGTGTCAATAATACGTTCATCGTCTTGGTTAATGTCTGGATGTAAGATAATATTTTCAAGGCGGTTAAATTTGTCACTAATGCGGGTTAAAGCCGCAATTAAACCATATTTATCTACACTTGTACCAAAACTGTCGCCGTATGCAGTATTCTTTTGTGCATATAAATCACCAAGTTTTGCTGCTTCTTGCTTAAAGCGTTCAATATTATTCATTTGCTATGTCTCCTTTTATTTTCTCTACCTTAATTATAACCTATTTTTACAAAAATAGCAAAAGTGCGGTCAAAAAATTTCGGCGGCAAATTTCCGTCTGCCCTCGAAGAATATTTCATTTTTAGACAAAATAAAAACCGAGCAGGAACAAGTCCTACTCGGCAATATATAAACTTATAAAAAGCCGCTACAGAATAACTTTTCAATAAGACAGGTGCTTTATTTTAGCCACCTTGTAAGCATCAAGCCATTTTGCATACTGACCTTTTGATGAATGGCTGTAAAACCTAAGATCAGGGCAATTATTGAGTTGGATTATGCCTCTCCAGAGATCAACGCTTACCCTTTAAGTCAAAACATCTCACGTTAGACCTCGTTTAGAGCCATCTTGACCTTCTACTTTCCTAATAACAGACCTAAATTGAAAATAGATAAAGTGTTTAGGGAGTGCCATCCTTGCCCTAATGGCTTTGGGGGTCTGCTTGTTTCGCCGCAGTTACCGATGTGCGAAGGAGTTTTTTCTCTTTTAGAGCGATACCATGACCTTAAATGGTTTCTCATATGCCGTCTATTTACGCAAGACCAGCCTCTAACGCCGTTCCAAGTTCGCATCTTTTTACAAGTGAGAGAGCTTTACGGACATCGTGACATCTCTTGTAGCCTATTTCAGTTTTGTTGATAACCGAGAGAATGAATACGCCAGTAACCTTTAATCTCGGGTGATACTATTTCGGTTTTTCTTTTTAGAAGGAAACTTTATTGTACCGTATTAAGCCTTCATATGTGCCGTCTATTTACGCAAGACCAGCCTCTAACGGGAGTTATAATTTGTGAGTGCTAGGTTGGCGAAGGCTACCATGTAGCGAGAATGCTCTAAACTCTCAAACCTATTACAAATGATTCTGGACTATGACACTCATTCAACCCAATCTTTTATTCTCTCGGCTAACTCGATTGTGAACCTGCACGCTAACTAATCTTTTAATTCCCCGCAGTTCGAACGGAATGGGGCATTTTCTTTTTGGGTGGATGCCTTCTATTAACCAACCTTGCTGTTAATGCTGTGCTACTAAAACTTCGCCACAATGCTCAAGCAATAACGCATTCGATTTTCGCTCGACAACACGGTAATTTGTTTTAATGCCAAGTAAAACTAAACAAACTTACTCAAAAAAGTTCTACTTGCTCCTTTTTCAATCTGCAGACCACCAACATACTACAAAAGGATTAACTCGATGGTTGGGGTGAGATGTTTGTTCGTAATGGACAACAAATTCTCCTAAAAAACCATTTTGTCCGTCTCTAACGTGGACGATAACCCAATGACGCTGAGCTGAGTCTGGTTTCGCTAGCTGACCTCTCGAATATGCTAGTGGTGATTTTATATGGCGTGATATCACCTCGAACCGCCACCATTTAACGAAGTTGGCTTTCGGCAATCGTCAAGTCCGTTGCTGACTACCAAGAGCATACATATCTTGGTTCGTTGGGGCAGATGTCTGCGGATCTGCCGACCTGAGAGGGGTTTTTCGTTTATAGCGTCTGTGCTCGTACACTCTCATTCACAGACTAGTGGTCGTAAGTCGAGGATTCGAACCTCTTCCTGTTGCCTGAGGCAGCCGCTCTATCCGTTGAGCTATTCTCACGATAAATGCCCGAGTAGTAATATCAAAAAATTAAAAAGGAAGAAATCAAAATGATACGTAAATCTATTTTAAGGGAAGGACAAAGGTCTAATTAACCTCGGGCGTATTAACCAAACCTTTTTATTTCATTTTCTCTTTTTTTATCTTTTCTATAATTATTATATACTAAATTAGAAAAAATAGCAAATCTAAATCTTCAATTTTTAGTCATCTTCAAAACCGTCTAAGAGGTCATCGCTTGGTGCGATTTTACTTGCTTGTTGGGCTGCATATTCTTGACGAAGTTTTTGTTGACGTGCGATACGCTCTTTCTTTGCTTGTTCTTGTTGAGCCTTCTTTTCAGCTTTTGCTTTCATTGTGAACTCATAACTATCTGCCTCGTCATATGCATTATAGTCTGTTGAAGGTATAGTGCACTTGATTTGGAAAGAGAAGTCAAAATCCTTATTGCAACTTACGAAGACAATACCATCTGCTGTCATAAGACAATCAAAGTCTGGATATAATGCCTTTAAGTCTTCAAATAATGCTTGCTGACCTTCCGCACGAAGTTTATTTCTAATTGTTTGTTGAATTGTTATAGCACCTCTTGCGTTAACTGTGGTTTCGTATGTTCCATTTTCTACTTTTGTTAAAAAATCGTTAAACTTCATAAAATCTCCTTTTGGTATTTTCTTTTTTCATTTTCTTTCTATATATATTATAGCAGGTTTTTTTCATAAAGTCAATATTGTGCTATGACATTTTTCAAATTTTAGAAAAAGAATACATTTTGAAAACATACTGTTTATAGACCTTCGCCTTACCATTATATTCATATATAGCACGTATATTTCGGTCATATGGGAGATAAGTCTGAGCTTCGAGGAGCGACCTCTAACTTCTTACCCCAACCTTTCGGTCACATCCATAACAGGATTGGTTACCTGCACCTTTCACAGGATATTCAGAAAATTAAGATCCAAATATCTTTTGATGCCGCAATACTACGCAGTATTCTGCTACTCGGAGTTGTGTACAGGTGTTATAGTTGACTTTACGTCAGCGTCACTGCATATGGACTTATTGGTTTTCCCAAGAGTTTGCCAAGGTTACCAGCCTTGAAGCCTTATCTGGGTTCGGCATAGGTATTAACTATGCTGTCTATTACGTCCACCACCCGCATACTACCTTATACTATACCATACGTCTGGCACATAAGAGCCTTTCAAAGTTTGGGAGTTCTCTCCACTACACCAACCGCATCACTGCTTTTGGCACGGCTCAATAAAAAGTATCCTTCTTATTTGAAACACCGACTTCGGCTCTCCTATTCTCGGCACGGACATCGCATCCGCTCTTCACCGAGGTATAAAAGTATGTTTTCAAAATGTATTCAATTATCAATGTTCGTGTTTCTTGCGAAACGGATTGTTTTGTTAATCCCGCCTATAAAGGGAAGAACTTTCGTCCTCCCCTTCATATTAACTAAGCGTTAATGTAGGGATTATGCTTCCAAGAAGTATTTCTTGTATGAGTGCTTTGCACCACAAGTTGGACATACGTCTGTTACGTCGATTGAACCAACTTTAACAACGTTTGCGTCTTCTGGGAACTTTGCAGCCTTTCTTTGGATAGAAACGATTGTTCCTGATGCGATACCTAAATCTTTAAGACTTAATGGTTCATTTGCTGCCTTTAATGCTGCGATAGCTGCTACTTCTTTCTCTGTGTAAACTAATTCTGTTGCTTTTGCCATAATGTTTTTTCTCCTGTGTTAAAATTATTATTTTTTATTGTGTTTTTTTGCTCGAACTGATATCGGGGTTCAACCGTCTGTGGCTCTTAATGTTTTCTTATCTTTTACTATATATATTATATATCATTTTTGTTAAAATATCAAACTTTAATAACCTATTTTTTGCTAACTAATTTCGTTTTGTCTGGTCACATCGTCGGGATTCGAACCCGAACGTGCTGCCGTGAAAGGGCAGTGTGTTAAACCGTTTCACCACGATGCGATAAAGGAAGGAAGTAATAAAGGAATGCGATTATTCCCGCTCCCCATCGACTGTTGCGTGCACACTCACGACAGTTTCGGGTTTCTGTGTCATATACTCGTCAATATATCTACCTTTCGGCGACACCATTTGCTCCTTTATTATCCCTAATGGTTGCAGAGGAGGGACTCGAACCCACGACCTCGAGGTTATGAGCCTCGCAAGCTACCACTGCTCTACTCTGCGATGCTTTTTATTTCTTTTTCTCACTCTCTTATATATATATTATAACCTATTTTTGTTAAGATTACAAATCTTGAAACTCTATTTTTAGCAAGCGATTTTTCTTGAGTAAAGGCTCATTCTGTTCCTTGAAGCCATACGAATAACTGTATCAATAAAGTCTACCTTATCGTCTGTTTCAAACAAGAAGTCTTCAACATTACCAACAAGACCACATTTATCGCAGCACTTGTCGCAGTCAAATCCTGCGTCATACAAAACATATGCTTGTCTATGAGCACTAAAACCAATTTGTTCATTATCAAGTGTTCCACCAAGACAATATGTTGCTGTATCAAGTGTATCAATATATGTTCCAAAATCACCAGCTAACTCGTCTACATCAATACCACACTCATTAAGTAATTCATCTAAATCACCATTGTTAAATTGATGTCCAATGTGGGCAAAGTCCTCGCTGTCGAGATATTCAGTATATTCTCTATCGCTATAATCTTCACCGTTCCAAGCAAGGTTGATAATTCTTGACATTGTATCCAAGTCTTCTTCAACTTCGTCAATAAGAACTTTTTCACAAATTATGATATGTGAACCGATAGCATAAACTTCGGCACAAGCGTGTGGATGTCTTTCATAGAAAGAGGCTTCAATACGGTTTTGTCTGCAACCTTGATTATCTGCGGCGATTTTAACAACCTTATCTTTACCATAAGTAAAAACTGCCCTTGATGAACCTCTATCTATATACATACCGTTTTCTGCGACTTCACGCAAAATTGCTACTTCTTCTGTTCTACTTAACTTCTTTACACTTTTGTATATCATATTGTTTTTCCTTTACCTTTTCTTATCTTTTCTATACTAATTATAACTAAAAATAGTTAGAAAAGCAAAACTAAGCTCCGAAAACCTTTTGAATAAAATCTTGCATATTTATTCCTAAATATCGTTCCGCATCGAATTTATTTATATCTACTTCCTGTGAATATACATACTCAAAAGTTCTTTTGCTTAAAAAGCCGTAAACTTCATATATGATGTTTTTTACCAAGCCGATTTTCTTTAATAGTTTCATATGAATAATCATCTGCTCTGTGTTATCCATAATTGGCGACATACCTATTAACTGCGTTATGAGTTTATATCTCGTGGTCTCGTCAGAATCCATTATCAGACTTGGAGCTTCATTTCGCCGCACTTTCCCCTGTATCACCTTCGTCACATAGGGCTGTTTAGCCCCTGTGATAAGGCAAATCGTTTTATTACAAAAGCCTCGGCTATAAAGCCATTTAATCAATGCTGGATTGTTGCTCATCGTAATCCTCTATATAGACGTTCGCTACGCTTGGGGCTGCGCTCACTTCGTCCCATTGGCTTGGGGCTGCACTCACTTCGTCCCATTGACTTAACTCGACTTTTGTAGCCTCTGTCAATTTATAGGTAGTTGCATATTTTTGCACACTATTGCCTAAATGCTTTACTTCAATAATTCCAGCCGCAATCATCTTCTTAATTAGACGCATTACCAAGTCCTTGTTAACGCCGCATTCATCGGCAATAAGTTGATAACTATGACGAAAACCATCGTTAAAGTATTTAATTGAAGTTATCATATAGAGCATAACTTTTAGCCCATTATGATAATCAGTAATTGTTGCGGCGTCAATTAGTTTCACTAATCTATCAATTAGCGTAATAGGGAATAATGTGAAACTTCGCCCTAATTTTTGCCGCATCTCCCTCTTGTTTATCAAATCTTGTATATCCTGCTTAAAACGACCAAGTGATTGACGAGAAACGCCAATTTCCTTTGCCAAAGAAGTGATAGTTTTTGGTAAGTTGGAATAGCGAACAGTGTAGTAGAACCCGCTTTTATCACGCTTAACGGTTTTAACCGTAGTAATTTCTACGACATCAAAGAAGTTGTCGCTTGATACGACCTTTTCCGTTGAAGTGGAGTTTAATACTCTTGGTTGGAAGGGTTTGGATAGAATAGCACCTTCACTAAATTTGCGATAGATTAAATAGTCAACATACAAGTTATATGTTGACTTGATCGAATCCACGCTGTAATAAATCTTTTCGCAAGGCATAGGCTTATTCCTCAGTATCCCAAGTAAGGTCTGTAATGCGAAGTTCACCATCTTCAAGAATAAAACTCTCAATACAATATCCAAATTTGTCGCTTAAATAGTCTAATACTAATGTGACGAGGTCGTCTGCAAATTCTTCATCTCTTGCTTCACCTTTGCCGCCTAAAATATCGCTTAATTTAATTATACATTTTATTGGTAAATTATCCATTATGCTTCCTCCTCAACAATATCAAACTTATAATAATCATCATAGCGTTCGTTCCAAATACTTGCGTCATAATTACTGATATAAGTATCTATCATATCTCTGTCGCCATCGTTAATCATTTCTTCTAATCTTTCATCATACCAATTCTCCATTGTTTGGGCGGCATCATTATAATTATCAAAACTCTTTGCTCTCATTACGTGTATAGGTTCCATCATTTCTACTACAATATATCTCATTTTATGCTCCTTTTACATTTAATTCCAAATTGGCTTCAAAGATGTCAAAATACATTGTTTCATAATTATGGAAAAAAGTTATCATTGCTCTACAACCTTTATCATCAATCTCACTATATTCAACGGCACTTATATCATCTTTAAGCACTGCTTCATAATCTTGCCTTAATGCCTTGCAAGCATCATCATAATTAACGAATACTCTTACATCTAATACACCTTCTTCACTATCGCTTTGTGTTAAAATATACATCTTATTCATTATCGTAATCCTCCATATCTTCTGGTTCTAACTCTGCCATTTGTGCGATAGAGAAAGTTATTTTACTACCATCTTCCAAGAAGTGAGTTGTATAAATATCTCGTTCTTTATCTTCAAATTGCTTTACAATATAATTCATATGAGCATAATTGTATTGCATATGTTCAATATGTCTTACTGCGTCTTCTCTTGTTTCATAAGGGCTAACGCTTGAATCATATGTATCATTATTATCGTCTTCGTAAATCTCTACTACATAAAATATATCTCGCGTAATTTTCTCCTTTTAATCATCAAAATCATCTTCTTCAAAAATCATATCATAATCTATATCAATGACTTCTGCTACATCTTTAATTGATAACATTTGGTTTATTATATCTTTAATATTTGGTATAAAAACATCATTTCTGTCTTCAATTTCAAGGTCAATAGTTTTCTTTTCGTTGCTCTTTGTTAAATAAGTTATTGTTAAAAGCATATTCCATCTCCTTAATATAGTTGGCATTGTGTTATATCACAACTTTCAACTGTATCGTTTGTAAAAACTATCCTATACCACTCAAAGTTATCATCGTGGTCTTCATAATCTATACCATCTTCTATATCCATGGCGTCCTCAAATGCTTCCTTAACGCTCTTAACTGCCTCGGCATAGTTTTGGAACACGTGTGTAATACTATCACCATCATAGTCCCATCTAACGACATATAGGGTGTTTGGAGCCGCTGTTTCCCCTGTATCCACATCCCAAGTTTCTGGGCAATGTTCGTGTCCAAAGTAATCCATACAAAAATCCCCAATAGGACAATTGTCACAGTCGTGTTGGTATCTACCCATATGGGCTTTACATATTGTTTTGATTTCACTTAATTTCCAATCAGTTATTTTACTCATAGGTTTAATCTCCTTATTTTATCTTTCTTTATTCTTTCTATACTTATTATAACTAAAAGTAGTTAGAAAAGCAAAAATAGTATAGGGAAGATGTTAGGCACTTAGTAAAATTATCATCTCTACGCTTTATTTTTGGCGGCAAAGTTTAAGACTATTTAGGTTCTAAAGCGTAGAATTGTTAAGCATATTATATACTATATATTTATATATATAATATATATTAAATTTGAAGCGGCATTTTAATTCCCTTGGGTATCTCAATAGTCCCTTAGGTGGAGCGAGCAAGCCCATTTATGGGCTGCGCAACTCAGCACGGTTGCTATGTAGCGAGGTGGCTTTAGCCGCCGAGATGCAGACAACCCGCCTCGAAGTTTGCTTTGCCCGACTTAAAGCTCCAAAACGCCGCATTTCCCCTTGTAACGCCACACTTCATTTCATTGCCAAACTATGCTTTATGAAGCCGCATTCTTTGTTCTCCTGCCTTAATGTATTTTAATAAACATTGTTTTCGTGTCTTAATTCGTTTAGCGTGTTTACTCACTACCTACTTACTCGCTACGCTCGTGACGCAGGAAGTTTGCCTATGCCTGTAATGAGCCCGACTTTTCCACTCTAAGGCAGGTTTAGATGATTTTACTGAGGCAAAACTAATTCGATCAAAAATGAACGAAAACGAACGAAAATGGTCTAATGCCTGCGGCCGCACATATATGCCATAAAATCAAATTTTCGGTATCTTTATTTTACCTACACAGTCAATTCGTCCTGTAAGCGAGGAGGCCCCAGCCGACGAGCGTCTCATTCATATGGAATCGAAGTCCAGCCGCAGAGGATTTAACCGATACGGGAATTATAGCGTTTTGCGTCCATTTTTCGCCGCATCTTTCCCCTGTGACCAACAAAGTACCATTTTTGTCCCAATTTAAGCAACTTTGATACCATTTTTATACCTTTGTATCCACTTTTTATACCAAAAAGTACCATTTTCTGGACAAAGAAGAGGGGCTTTATGAATAAAAATCCAGCTTTTTTATGTGTCAAATTTTGCTGCTTTCGTCACCAAAAGCCCAATACGACAAGTATTGGGCTCGAAGACAAAAATTGCGAAGCAGTATTATAAAATATATTGTTCACGTTAACAAATTGAGAGGGGAATGCCGCGCCAAATGCCTGACAATTTGAAGCATTTTTGCACATTGGTATCTATCCTGCTTAACAAACAATTTCAAAATATAATAAAAACGCAGCTCCTATAAAGGAAACTGCGCCTGGAGGAAACGTCCAATCATGAAGCAAAATGATTGGTGCTTATTTATAATTTATTGATGCCGTTAATAATTAACCCGATGACGAGTATTGCTGCTAATACGATAATACCTATTCCCATATTACTCATAAAACCTCCTCATTAAGCGAAGTAAGCAATGACAAAGGCGATGGCGACAAAGCCTGCACTACATAATGTAGCCAATGCCAATGCTAAATAAACTCTCAATTTATCTTTATTATTTTTCATTAGCAGGTTCCTCCGCAGCGTTAGTCGCTGCTACGGTTGGTCGTTTCAAGAATATACCAACAAGCATTTGGATTGCAGAGCGAGTATCTTCGTCTATTGGTTGGTCGCTTGTAATTGGCTTATTGTCAATGGCCGGCCAGAAGTCCGCATCAGACCATAAATCAAGTTTCACACGGTCGTTCTCGTCTACATAAAAACTGAAGCGATAATTGTCTCTCAACCACTTTAATAGGTAGGCGGCAGAAGACATAACCCATTGTGTTATAGGCGTCATAATACCACTATTTATCTGTTGCATAACTTCATCAAAATTGATATCTGTCATATTCATTTTAGTTTCTCCATTATATTATTTTTATCTTTCTTATACTTCTATTATAACCTATTTTGGTTCCAAAATCAAATTTATTTGCCGCGGAGAATTGACATATAAGTAAACTATCATAAGGAAAAACAGGGGAGGAAATGCGGCGTTAGCGGCGGCATTTGTCGCAATTATGGAGTATTGCAGCTTTTTGCTGCTTCTTGGAAGTCAAAATTTGACTTTTTGCAGCTGCTGCTGCTGCTTATGTGGTCGATATGGGCCAGGCGACGACCCGCAGGGCAGACGGATAGACGGAACAGGCAGACGGAAATGCCGTCCTATCCACAATAAAAGGAATAATTGGTGGATAATTTTTGAATATATGTGGACAATTTTTGAATAATGGTGGATAATATTTGCATAATGTTTATAAATATGAATAAAACTTATATCAATATGAATAATTATTCACGCAAGCCTACAAGCAGACGGAATTTTGCCCCAGACGGAATCAGACGGAAAAATAAAGTTGAAGTTTTTTTCATTTTGGTATTGACAAGTAAAAGGCAAAGTGATATAATATAGTAAAGTAAAGATAAAGGAGACAAAAACAATGAATAAATTATCTAACATTTTAGTTTTAATTGTAGCAATAATTGGCGTAGTATTATTATTAGGTTTAATTGCAGTAGAAATATATGTATGGATTACTTATGCAAATACACCTGTTAATGAATTGCCATCTTGGGTAGTATTTTTTATGCTTGGTAAATAAAGGAGTAAACAATGGATAAACAATATAATTTTAATTATGAAAAAGAACGCATAATACCTAATTATTATGAATATTATGTTGATAGTGTGGCATTATATAAAGATATATGCACTTTCTATCAGTTAGAGTATGAGCAAAAAAATCAAGCAAGATTTAATAATGAGTTTAGTTTTGTATTCTCAATACTTGAAAGATTATTTGAAAGTTATGAGTATTGGAAAGAACAAGTAGATAATGAAACTTTCAAGCAATATAAAGGTATGGACTTTTCAACTTTACTTTATATGATTACACAAACTGACGAACATTTACAAGCAGTTATGGAACATACAAAAAGACATTATAAAAGTATGGAAAAAACACTTTTACATTGGTGGGAAGAACAACCAGAAGATTGGCAAGATAAGTTCTAAATAAATAAATATACGGTGAGTATACAATCATACTCACTTTTTATTCATCTTTTCCGTCTGTCTGGCAGACGGAAGCCCAAAACAATTTTAAGGGGTGGCAACCACCACCCCAACCGATTATATTTTTAATTCAATTTTCCAACCATTTTTCTTATATTCTCTTTTTGATGTATATTTATACACAATTTCTTTATCATTATGTTTAATTATAAGTTCTTTTTCTTGTTTTGAATTACTTTCTATGCACTTTTTAACTTTATATTCGGTTTGTGGTGTTAGTCCATTTTCAAAGCAATACAACAATATTTTACTTTCAATTTCGGTATCACTCAAAGCAGTATGTTCCTCGTTCCACTCTAACCCATTAAAAAACTTACCCCAACTATCAGCATTGTTTTGAATATTGCCACTCTCACTAATTAAGGCGTTTTTCTCGCAAAACTCAACATAATCATTTGCTAATTCACTTGTTATCAATTCACTTGTATAACCCCAAATATCAAAGATAGGTGCATAATCTAAAAAGTTTCTTGTCTTATACCACTCGGCATTAAAATCTATAACTTTTGTATCAAAATTGCTATTATAAGCATATATTCCTTCAACATTAAAGTTCTTAATATCTTTAATAACTTGTGTGATTGCATAACCCCAATTTACAAGTTTTGCTTTTCTACCACGCATTTTACTTACATATAACTCTTTCTTGTCGCAGTAGTATGCAGTTTCAAATAATTGTTTGTTATTCCATACTTGCTCTATGATAAACTCATTTTTTGCTAATACATTTTTGCTTTCAACATTGACTACAATATAACCTATATCATAGCAAAAGCATTTTTCAAGTCCTATTGTTTCAGTATCAAATACTATAATATTCACTTTTTTCTTTTCTCCTTTAAGTTTTTTTCAGTATCTACATTATATCATTTTGCAATTAGTTTGTCAATACTTTTTATAAAAAAGTTTGCATAATTTTTGAATGGTTTCCGTCTGCCAACCAGACGGAAAGACGGCATAAAAGAAGGGTGGACTAATCCACCCAAAGAAACTAACTATTTGTTATCTTTGTTTTGCTTGTATTCGGCTCTTAACTTTGCATCTCGGGCAATTTTTTCTTTCTTTGCTTGTTCTTTCTTTGCCTTTTCTTGTGCCTTAAACTCTTGTTCTTGCAAGTATTGTCTTTCGGCTTCTCGTGGTTCATAAGGTTCACCATTGTCGGCAAGTGCTGGAATAGAGGCAGAGAGTTCAAAACAGATTTCTTGGTCTAACTGCTCGTTGTAAACACCTAACACAACACCTTTATCGGTGATATACGCATTAAGGTCGTATTGTAAGTCGTTTGTGCTTATCCACTCATTGAGAATATCTTTGAGGTTTTGCACCATTTCGGCTCTTATCTTGTTGCGTTCGGTTTGTTGAATAGTTAAAAGTCCTTTTGCATTTGTTGTGGTTTGAAACTTGCCATTAACCAATTTGCTAAAAAAGTCTAAAATCTTTTCTTGTGCCATATTCAATTTCTCCTTTCTTTACTTTACTACATTATATCATATAGGAAAGTGATTGTCAATAGTTTTTGCTAACTTTTTTTGATATTTTTTGAGATAAGTTTTTCTTATCTTTTATACTCATATTATACCACTATATTTTTTAATTGTCAATACCCAAAATAAAAAAGTCATTTGTCGATAAAATTGTCGCAAAACGAATTGAATGGTTTTCCGTCTGCCAGGCAGACGGAAGGTGCGGCAAATTAAAGGGGCAGGGCATAGCCCCACCCCGACTTGTTTACAAGTAAACTATTTGTTTAACTTGTATGTTGCGACTTTCTTGCGAGCGATATACTCAACTTCTCTTGCTTGTGGTGTGCATACTAAAATGCCTTTCTTAACAAGCCCATTGACATTACCACTCTTTAATTCCTTGCCTACGATTTCGCTTAATTCAGCGAGTGTGTAGTCCTTTGTCTCAACTGCTTCTAATTTTGCTACAATACCGCTTTCAGTCTCGGTTAACTTGACATTATCTGTCATACGCTTTTTTCTCCTTTTTGATTTTTTTGGTTTTTTCAATGTTCGGTGATAAGTTTTTCTCTTATCTTTCATACCTTTATTATACTACTAGTTTTCCTATTTGTCAATACTTTGTGAAAAAAAGTCAAAAAATTTATTTTGTGTCGCAAAACGCAATTCGGCATATTCCGTCTGACTGGCAGACGGAAAGCATAAATATAAAAAGGGGTGAATAATTATTCACCCTAAATTAGTTATATTGTATTAATAAATATCAATAGATAACATTAAATTAAACATACCACCTAAAATAAATTGTAAATTATCTAATGATGGTGTATATAAATGAATATCCGTATCAAAACATTTATCTTTATCATTTTCAACTATACGACCAAAACGGATATATAAAGTATAATAATTATTTTTATCCGCTCCGTCAATATCTCTTTCGTAAACAACCTTATTGATTTCTAAATACATTTCTTTTTTATCAAAAGGATATTCCTTTCTCATATAATTATTAAATAAAAACTTTTCAATTTTCTTAATTTTCTTTAACATAACTTTTATTCTCCCTTATCATTTTTTTGCATACTTTCTATATAATTTACTACACTATACCAAGTATCGTCGTCTAACCAATGTGGTGTAGCATTACCAAAGTTTTTCCAACGACTATAATTATATTCTACAACTACAACTATATCGTCCTCTTGTCTTACAACGCACTCATAACCATTTTTCATAAGCATTTGTTGAAAGTTTGCAACGGCTTGCCATAATTCGTTATCACTTTCATAATTCTTAAAAGCAAAAGTCATTGTTTGATATTCCATATCTACATTATCTAAATAATCCATTTTTTGTTCTCCTTATTCATTTTCTTTACTTTATTATATCATTTTACTTTTAATTTGTCAATAAAAAAATTAAAATATTTTCAAAATATATTCCGTCTACCAATCAGACGGACGGCAGAAGGACTAACAATTATACATTGTAGTCCACTAATTTATTATCGTCAATTAAGTCGTCCAATTTATTCCAATCAATAACTCCAAAACTTTTAGTTATAATATAAAGTCCAAAATTATCTTTGTCTAAATCTTTTTTCAACTCACTAACTCTTTTTCTCGCAATCTTAAACTTTGGAAATATTCCATCTATCCAAGTATCTCCATTATCAATGCACTCGCAAACAACGAGGTAAAAATATTCATTACTCATTTACTTTCACCCCGTTTATTAAGTTATCTAACCAAAACTTAATGTTGCTTGCTGGTGTTATTTTAAAAGCAAGGTTGCCTTCTTTTTGTTCCCACTCGTGAAGATTTTTGCCATAGTCGTCAAACAATATTCCTTTTCGTGTTTTCATAAACTCGCTTTTATTTTGACCATTACGAATAATTATAATCTTGCTTGCTTTCAATTCAGGTATATATTTCTTTAACCACTTTCTCTTGTCTCTGTCTGCTTGTTTGTTTGGACTTGCACTTAAAACTCTCACACTATTTTCTTTATTGCTTATTAATTCTTGCACTGCTCTTACATTAGGGTAAATCGGCAAGAGATTATAAAAGAAGTGAGGTTCAACTCTAAACCTTTCTACTGCATTAGGTTCAGCAAAAAAGTCGGCTAAAACTCCGTCCATATCAATATAATAATAATTTTTCTTTTTCATTTGACTTCTCCTTTATCTTTCTTTACTATATTATATCAAAAGCAAAATAAATTGTCAATAAAAAATTAAAAAAAGTTTGATAATTTTTGCAAAATTATCCGTTTCCGTCTGACTGGCAGACGGAAAAATGCGGCGAAAGAAAAGGGGCAAAATGCCCCAATTCAATCGTTTGTTTTAATCTTCTGGGTAGTCGTCTTCTTCGTCGTCTTCTTCGTCGTCTTCGTCGTCGTCTTCTTCGTCTTCATCGTCGTCTTCGTCGTCGTAAGGTTTTAAGACAGGCAAGTCAAAGTCATCTTCGTCTTCACTTTCGTCTCTTTGACTATCGTTGTAAAAGTCGCCCATATCTTCGGCAATACTTTCAAACTCCCACATACCCATATTGATTTTGTCAAGGATTTCATTTAATTCCTTTGCTTGAACCCTTAATTCGTCATAAATTGCCATATTTTCTTGAATTAAAGATTTAATTTGGTCATTGTTTTGGTTAAGATTTGCTACACTAATTCTAATTTCGTCTAACATAATTTTTTACTTCCTTTTTGTTATTTTTCTTTTCTTCTTGTCTATATTATAGCATAGTGGTAAATGGTTGTCAATACTTTTTCAAAAATATTTTTAACTTTTTTCAAAATATTTTCCGTCTCACTGGCAGACGGATAAACAGGATAAAAGACGACCACCTTTTCAGGTGGCAATCTTTTGGAGGAGTAATATATGAAAAATTATGAGGTTCATAAACAAAGTATGAAGAATAAGTTAAGAATTATATTAGCAAGGTGCATAACAATTCCGTTTATATGTCTATCTACAATTAAATCTTTTATTAAACCAAGACAACCGATAGCAAGACCAAACCAAGCAATACTTAAACCAAATATCATAATTAAAATAACATTGATTAAAGTAATAATTGCCCTTAAATCGTTCCACTCAAACTTATAACCACTTTCAATTTTGAAGTATCTTTTTAATAATTCTTTCATTTCTATTCTCCTTTACTTTCCTTTATTATAACATAATCATATTTATTTGTCAATAGAAAAATAAAAATATTTTATATTTTTTTAATTCCGTCTACCAAGCAGACGGACGGACGGCAATAAAAAGACGGGTGTTTCCACCCGTCCCGTTAGACTATTTATTTAGTCTATAAGTTGCAACTTTCTTTCTTGCCACATATTCCACTTCTCTATTTTGTGGTGTGCAAATAAGAACGCCTTTCTTTACAAGTCCGTTTACATTACCAGACTTTAACTCTTTACCAACGATTTCACTTAATTCAGCAAGTGTATAATCTTTGATTTCAACTTCGCTAATCTTTGCTACAATACCGTTTTCAGTTTCGGTGAACTTTACTTCTTTTTCCATACTTTTTTCAATTCCTTTTTAATTTATTTTTATTTTCTTTTGTATTTATATTATAACACTTATTTTCTTACTTGTCAATACTTTTTATAAATATTTTTACATTTTTTATTTCATTATTTATTGTTATCTTAAACTTCATAATAAGTCCATTTTCATTAAGAAAAGTTCCCATAATGATTAATTCATTACTATCATTATAACTCATTATATAATGTTGTAAAGTTTTAACTTTACTTACACAATTAGCATTAAGCAATTTTAATAAGTGTTTTTGCACTCTCTTATTATCTCGTATAATGTTTCTCATAAGTGTTCTCCTTTATCTTACTTTACTATATTATAGCACTATTGTATTTAATTGTCAATAGTTGTAATAAAAATATTTTAACTTTTTTCACTTTAGCACTTTAGCGCACTAAAGCGCCGCAATATTTTAGTCCGTCTGCCTGGCAGACGGAAGCAGAGGATAAAATGGACGGGAAGCCTTTATCCCGTCCTTGTGGCTTGGTATTATTGGTCTATATCTGTGACATCTCTTTCTAATACTACTGAATAATACCACCACTGATTAACATCTCGTCTATTCATTTCCCTGCATTTTTGCTCTAATATTTCTTTGCCACTCTTTGTGTAAACTCTTTCAAGTTCCTCGTGCTTGTCCTCTTTAAGATACCACTTATAAAGCACTGCTGATACAATAACCTTTTTTCTCTTTGCAGATGGTGTGTCTAACATTTCGTTAATATCTTTCCAAACTTTTGCCATATTTTTTACTCCTTTACTTATCTTTCTTGTCTTTATTATATCACTCTTGTATATTTTTGTCAACACTTTTTAATAAGATTTTTTATATTTTTCTTTTCGTGTATATTTTTTCTTATTACGAAAAACTTTCGGTTTATTTTGTATTTGACCGATTAAAATTGAATAATCTCTAACTTCAAACTCTCTTACGACTTTTCCATTTTTATCTACAATTTTCTTTTTCATAATAACACCTTATCTATCCTTTCTATATATATTTTATCAAAAACTGAAAAAATTGTCAACAACTTTTTCATATATTTTTCAAAATATTTTCCGTCTGACTGGCAGACGGAACGGCACGAGAAAAAGGAACGGTGAGGATAAAACTGCCCCGTTCCTTAATCATTAAATATCTTAATAACTCCAATAATAAACGAGTTTATTAGCAGGAATAAGATATTTATTATCACTTTCAATATCTAAAAACACACTAAACATTTTTAACAAAAACTCATAATGTGTTATTTCATTTTCGCACTCGCTCCAAATCTCCCAAAGTGCTTCTGCTCCTTCGTTTGCATATTTCAATAATTCTTGTTGTGCCTTCAATTCTTTAATTTTTGCACTAAAATTAACAAGTTGTTCACTTATAACATCTTTTGTTAAGTCGTGCTCGTTATCGTCAATCGGTAAATCAATTTTATCACGAACGCACCCAAAAACATATAAAGGCATTGTTTTGCCACTTTCAATTTCTTTTACTTCAATTACTAATTCAGTTGACATACTCTTTATCTCCTTTCATCTTTTCTTAATTATATTTTATCATTTACAATTATTTTTGTCAACACTTTTTTAATATTTTTTCAAAAATATTTTGTTTTTGTTTCCGTCTGACAGGCAGACGGAAAATTACCGAATAAAAAAACGGGATTTGTTCTGACGCCCGTTTTCGCCCTGTGATTGATTTTTGTAATTGTTTAGTCATTACGAAGTTGGGGAACTACAACACCTACACTAACTTCCAACTGATATTATCAAGTCTATCACCCTTTTTCTTATCTATATTATAACACCTTTGTTTTTATTTGTCAATAGTTTTTTTACATTTTATCTTTATTTTGCATACGGTCAATATAATAATCAAGTAAACCTTTTAAGTTTTCATTATTGCAATTAGTTAAATCATCAAAACCTTTGCAGAAAAAATTACTTAATAATTGATTAAATCTCCAATCTGGAACATAATGCCATAATTGAGCAAACTTATTTATAATTTCTATTTTTTCATTATCATAATTTTTAGGCATATCTTCTTTTAACAATTTATCAATAATTTCTTCAAATGTATTATCTTCTAAATAGAATTGAATATGATTATCTACTAAAAATGCACAACTATAAAAAGTAGTAAAATTATTAACAAGACCACTAATATTTGCATTAATAGTCCATAAGTTTAATAATTTATTTGTTATTCTTTCAATTCGGTTAATATCTCTCATAGTAAACTCCTTTATCTTTTCTTATTTATATTATATCAAAAGTTTATAATTTTGTCAACATTTATTTTTCAAAATTGCGAAATAATTTTTTGTCCGTCTGGTCGGCAGACGGAAAACAGGAGGAAGAAAATGCCGTCAAAAAACGGCATAATCTATATATAAGGAGGAGGAGTAAATTATTTTCTCAGTAAACTTAATATATTGTGTTCAATAATTGAGTTCAGTTCACCTTGTTCCATATTGTGTACATTTCTAAACCAATTATTAACTTTTTCTCTTTCGTCATTTGTTAAGACATTTTCCCAAATATTACTAGCACCAGACCAAAAACCTATTTTACTATTAAAGTCATATAAATCGTCAAATGTGCTATAATCATTATTTCCAATTAATTTAATTTTCATATAATCACCTCTATCTTGATTATATTATACTATTTTCCAATCAAGATGTCAACAACTTTTTGCAATTTTTCAAAATAATCTTTTGCATAATAATCGCATAAAAATACACTTAAATCTTCATTAAAATTAACGGCACTTGCATAAACCTCGCCTGTTTCTACATCAATATATTGTGAGCCATAAGAATTATTATATACTTTCAAAGCACCTAATTCAACGGCAATTTCCATAATTGATACAAAATAACTTGGTATTACATAATAACTTCTAAAATCGTCCATTTTCTTATACTCTCCTGTTTCATCTTTTCTTATTCATATTATAACATTTTTTGAAAACAATGTCAACATTTTTTTAATATTTTTGTAAAAATTTTTCAATTCCGTCTACAAATGAGACGGAAAGTGCGGCAAAAAATCGGCAATTTTTATATAGCTGCTTGACGGCCACGCCCAACCACAATCCCCATATTTTGCGGCAAAAAGAAAAGGGCTATTGCTAGCCCTAATCTTATATATAGGAGGAAGATATTTATGAATTGCTTATTTTTATCTTATTAGGTCAGGTAATTCAAACCATACCCAATCATTTATTTCGGTTTCGCTAAGACTTTCGTCTTCATAGAACAAGTCATTAAATATTTGTTCTGCTTCTGCTCTTTGGTCGTCATTAAGGTCTTCCCATACTTGCTTGGCACCTGACCAAAAACCGACTTCTCTATCAAAATCTACTAAACTATCAATATACTTATAAACTCTAATCATATTTTTTACTCCTTACTCATCTTTTCTTGATTATATTATAACAATTAGGTATAATAATGTCAATACTTTTTTATAAATATTTTATTTTTTTTGAAAGTTTTTTCCGTCTGGGTGGCAGACGGAAACGGATTAAGTTATAAAGCGCCCGTTTTATTGGGCGCTTGGGTTAGGTTAGAAACCTAACTTTTCACTTAATTCTTCAAGTCGCTCTCCATTTTCAATACTCTTGTTAGTGAAACGACCTTTGTTATTCTTTGTTTCAATAAGGTAAGCACCTTCTTTTGCTATAAGTATTACATACTTTGTGCTTGGTTGGGCTTCACTTGCTGGTGCGAAAGTTGTAGCGAATTTAACTTCAATTTTCTTTGCTTTGCTTGGAATACCAAACTCATTGTTGTCAATACCCTTTAAGTTGATATCGGCTTTGCCACTATAACTTTTGTTTACATAAGCACCTAAAACTGCTTTTACAATTTCTTCAACGAGTGTGCCACGATTAAGAGCGAAGCCGTTGCGTGTTGGTTCTACTTCAAATATGGTGCTTGGTGCTACACAATTAAGCATATTAAGTATAATGTTATTGCTATACTTTGCCTTTGGTTGTGTCTTGTTGTTCTCTTGTAAGAGTTCTCTTACTTGGTCTACTGAATACTTATTCATATTGATATCTCCTTTACTTATCTTTCTTGATTATATTATATCAAAGTCCGTCTGCATTGTCAATACTTTTTTATAAAAAATATAAACTTTTTTATAAATATTTTGTATGTTCCAAAAATGGTACATCACCACTTTAGCACTTTAGCGCACTAAAGTGCCTGGCCCGGATCCTGGACGAATTCCGTCTGGTGGGCAGACGGAAAATATTTTCAAAAAAGTTTATCATTTTCCTTGACAAAATACATGCAAAAGTGTTATAATAAAAGGGGAAATTTATATAGCTGCTTGACGGCCACTCCCAACCACAAACCCGGCAAAAACGGGCAAAATAAATCACCATGGCACATGGCCATGGCTTGGTTCATCATGGGGTTATCACCTTCCTTATTTTTTCTTTATTATATTGTATCATTTGCGGCGGGGCTTGTCAATACCTTTCGGCTTAAAGTTAGGACTTAAAGTCCTAACATTTCGCTTAAAGTTTCTAATCTTTCGCCGTCCTCAATGCTCTTGTTTGTAAAGCGTCCTTGGTGGTTGCTTGTTTCAATTAAGTATGCACCCTCTTTGGCAATTAAGATAACATATTTTGTCTTTGGTTGTGTTGCACTTGCTGGGGCAAAAGTTGTTGCAAACTTGATTTCAATTTTCTTTGCCTTGCTTGGTATCTCAAACTTTTCTTTTTCAACATTTTTGAGTTCAATGTCCGCTTTACCGCTGTAAGACTTGTTAACTGCTGTTCCTAAAACTGCTTTTACAATTTCCTCAACTATTGTGCCTCTATTGAGTTCAAAACCGCCTTTTGTTGGTTCAACCTCAAATGTGGTGCTTTCGTCAATGTGGTCTAGCATTGTAAGAATAATGTTATTGCTATACTTTGCCTTTGGTTGTTCCTTGTTGTTCTTTCTAAGTAAGTTCCTAACTTGTCCTAATGTGTAAGTATTCATATTTTTTACTCCTTTACCTTTTCTTTATTATATATTATCATTTTTCCGTCTGTTTTGTCAATACTTTTTTATAACTTTTTTATATTTTTTTAATTTTTTTTGAGGCATCCATCTTTATTCCTTACCTATATTATAATATATTTGATGTTCCATTTTTGGGACATTGGCCCATGGCCCGGATCATGACTTTTTGCGGCCACATTGTAAACTATTCGCGAAATTAGGTTTTTGCGAAAAGTTCGCGGCAACATGACGGAATCCCCACTAATTGCGGCACTTTTTTGTTTTGTAAGTATTCGCGAAACTAAGATTTTGCGAAAAGTTTGCGACGGCGCGGGATCCCATGGACGATCGGCGGCATGTTCCAAAAATGGTACATGTATTTTATTGCCAAAAATTTTTTGAAAAATCGCTTGACATCATGACTTTTTATGTGTTATAATATAAGGGGGAGACCACCAAAAATACGCTTTAGCGCACTAAAGTGGTGAAGTGCGGCAAATTAAAAAGCACCGTCCACGTGGAACGGCACTTTTCTTTTATTTTGCTCGGCAACACCTCTTTATTTTATTTTACTTGATTTTTTATTTTACTTTGTTTTGTTCTTTAACTTTTCTTAATAACAATTTCCAGTATAACATTGGATTGGTCTTGTATAACTTTGCCCACTTTTCATAATTTAATTTTTCTTGATAGGTCATTTTCTTTTCCTCCTGTCCTCTTTCTATATATATTATTACATATTTAGACGGAATTGTCAATACTTTTTTGAAACTTTTTTATAAATATTTTTCAATTCCGTTTTCGTTTGTGATAAGATAACCTATATTATTTTTTCTTTCCGTCCACTCGTCAATATTTTTTTGGTAGTCGTCAAAGAGTATTCCGTTTTTTGTTTTCATATAATCGGCTTTATTTTCGCCCACACGCATAATTATAATATTTTTTCTTTTGAGTTGTGGTATATATTTTTTTAACCATCTTAATTTATCTTGGTCGCAGTTTGCATTTGGACTTGCACTTAATATTCTTACACTTACATTTTTATTTTCAATAAGTTTGATTAAGGCATCAACATTTTTTTGAATAGGTGCGAGATTATAAAAGAAGTTTGGTTCAGTTGCAAAGTTTTCCCACTTTGCACCGAAGAAGTCGGCAAGCACTCCGTCCATATCACTATAAAAATATTTTTGTTTTCTCATAGTCTTATCACTCCTTTTCTTTATTATATTATAACATTTTCCGTCTCCTGTGTCAATATTTTTTTGAAACTTTTTTATAAATATTTTTTGCATAGATCTTAACTTTTTTGGACGATCTTGTCAATTTGAAACTTTTTTGTAAATATTTATAAAAAACTATTGCATAAGTTTGGCATATATGATATAATATAGATAGTAAAGAATAACAATTTTGGAGGACGAAAAAATGAAAGTTTATTTAGTTATTAGTATTGAAGACGGTATGCCATACAATGAGTTTGAATATGGTTTATATGGTGTATTTACAACATATGAGAAAGCCGAAGAAGTAAGAAAGCAAGTCGCACAAGATTTAAACCTTGACGAAGACCACCTTTTCATTGACGAAAGCAACCTTGACGAAGTAAACCGTTTATGGTAAACGAAACAGACGGACGGACGAAAGTCCGTCCACCTAGAAAAAAAATAAAAAAAGTTTGAAAAAACTATTGACAATTAAGTAATAATATTATATAATATATATAGAAAGAGTGGAACGAGACCTACCCACCACCTCGTGAAAAGTCTGGTAAACGGCGAATTGAAGCGAAGGTTAGGCGAGATTGTAAGCCAACTACCCCCTATATTAGAGTGTTCAAGGGTTAAACGAACACTCATTTTTTATTGACAAAGCAGGAGAAAAAAGTTAAGATCCATTCTTTTTCTTGGCAAAAATTTTTTGAAAAAATACTTGACAACGGCAATTTATATATGTTATAATATAGAGGGGACGCCACCAAAAAATTGGTTAACAAGTTAACTAACTGATCCGGCAGCAGATCATTTTTAATGTCCCAAAAATGACCCATTATATTTATTATAATGTAATAAAGAAAAGGAAAAGGAGATTAAAGATTATGAGAATTAAAGTTTATGCAATAGTTATGGAAGTAAAGGAACACAAAGGTTTATATTATGAACCAGCACACGACCAAGTAGTATGGTATTATGCAACAAGAGAGGAAGCCGAAAAGGTTTTAGCAAATGTTAAAAATGAAATAATGAAAAAAGTATTTAAGATAAAAGAAACTGAACTAAACGGATAAAAAATCCGTTTTATTTTTTTATAAAAAGTTTGAAAAAACTATTGACAAGACAGACGGAATATGTTAATATATAAGTAGGAAGAGGGAAGGAACACACGAGTTCATTGTTGACTAAACTCCGATGGGTTCGGGATGTAGTACCAAAGCCAAGGACGGACGAAAGCCCGTCCTATATTTATTGACAAGCCGGCGGCAAATTGCCAAGATCACGCAATGAAAAGCCCGAAAAAATACCCGACGAAAAAATGCCAACCCACCACCAAAAATTTTGGCACTCGATCGATTCGTTTGCTAGCACTCAAAGGGCAAGAGTGCTAAAAAATTTTTTTTAACTTTTTTATAAAAAACTATTGACAAACACAGACGGAAGTGATAAAATTTAAGTAGAAAAGATGAAGGAGTTATTAAAAATGACAACATTAAAAAATATAAAAGCAAATGGTGGTGCAACATTAAACGCAAACGGCGAAGCCGTAAACTATAACAAAGGTTATCAAGTTAGTATAAAAGACTTATATATTATGCCAGTTTATAAAATGACAAAAAAGTTTATTAAAACTTTATTAAATGATAAATATAATTTAGGTTTATGGATTGACAACAACAAGGTTTATATTGATTATTCAGTAAATATTAAAACAAAAAAAGAAGCCGTAAAAGTTGGCAAAGCAAATAATCAAATAAGTATATGGAATTGGAAAAAAATGGATTGTATATATTTATAAAAAATAAAAAAAATATTAAAAAAGTTATAAAAAACACTTGCAAAAGCAGACGGAATATGATATAATATATATAGAAAAGATAAAGAAAAACACGGAGGAAACAAAAATGAAAGTTTATTTAGTAAAGGCAGAAAACGAATGGGCAGATGACGGATACGAAATCGTAGGAATAGCATTATCACTTGAAAGAGCAAAAGAAATGCAAAGCAAGTATATGAGCCAAGACCCACTTTGGAGAATGGAGGAATGCGACATTGTTGAAATGGACGCAGACAAGTTCTATTCAGACCAAAACGAATTAGAATATATTAGATAAAAAAGTTTAAAAAACTTTTAAAAAACACTTGCAAAGATTAAAAATATATGATATAATATATATAGAAAAGGGGAAGAGAGGGAGATGCCGACCGCCCAAAGAGAAGAGGAAGGAAAGCCGAAAGACACCATCCAAACACAAGAGGACAACGCCACATCACCCGAAGACGTCCCCGAAGGGCGACACACTTGATAATGTCAGTTAGAGGAGAGCACCGGAACGATAAAACCTAGTCCTCGCAAATACTAAAAAGTTGTAAAAATCAATTTATCCGTTTTAAGTGGCAAGCGTAAACGCCACTTATTTTTTTATAAAAAAATAAAAAATATTGTAAAAAACTATTGACGAATTGACAACAACATGTTATAATATAGATAGTGGAGAAGAGGCCCCCTTTTAAAAAAACATGGCAGCAGGACGGCCCGATCCTGGACGGGATCCACCCCAAAACAGTTTGGCAGCAGGACAAAAAATAGTAAAAATTTACGGGTTGCAAAACGGCACCCCGCCCACCAAAACCGCACTTTAGCACGCTAAAGTATTAAAGTAGGGATAATAGATGGCACAAAATAAAATAAAAAATATTAAAAAACCTATTGACAATGCAGACGGAATATGTTAAGATATAGATAGTAAAGAAGGTCATTGACCGAAGGAGTATATTATGAGTAGTATTAGTTTTAAGGTAGCAAATGTTTACGAGATTTATCGTAAGCCATCATTCGCAGCACGCAAGAGTTGGAATTGGGGTAGCAACAAGTATGCTTGGTTCAACGAGCAAGATTTGAGAGACAATATCACCTATAAGATTATTGACAATAATGGTAAGGTTTATTTATGGTCTACTCAATGCGACAAGCCACAAGTCAATGCAGTATATACTGCAAGCATCAAGAGAGAGCAAGACTACAAAGGCGAGCATCAAATTGTCATCACTCGTGCAAGACTTATTGAGAAGCCACAAAACGAGCAAGTCATTATAAAAGCCGTTCAAAGTGGTGGGGCAATCTGGGACAACTATGAAGAGCAATTTGTTTTCAATAGTCGTGAAGAATATTATGAATGGTTAGAAGAAAACGAAGATTGTTGGACATTCATTTGGGAAGAATAACAACCGAAACAATATAACAAAAAGGATGTACCAAAAAAGGTACATCCTCAACTTTTATTTTTTACTTTAGCACTTTAGTTCACTAAAGTGCAATGGCAGCAGGACTAATTCACTTTAACACTTTAGTGTACTAAAGTGACGGCCCAACGATCAACATCCGTCTTTTAACTGACGGATGGCAGTAGAACTTGGAGGGCGGGGTGGGTTTGGAGGGTTGCCGCGCTACCCCGGGGGTAGGTGCATTTTTCTAGGAAAATCGAAAATTTTGGGACGACCCCGCAGGGCAAAAAATAACATGACGATTTTTTGAGTTTTGCCTATACCTTACTGTTCCATCCTGCACCGCAGTTATAGAATCCAATCCAGTACTTTTCACGCTCATTAAGTAGTCCTTGATCACAGTATTCAAGAACTTCTCAGTTCAACTGAGCCAAATCAATTCTTTCATCTTTATACAATTTTATTCCAGTAGCAGGTTCGCTACCTACTAACCTTTTCAAGTGCTGTATTCATCTTTCTCCAATATCGACACTTTGACCGACATAAGAATACTCGATACCATCGATGTTTTGCCACAAACGATATATACCACTTTTTCTTGTATCAAGTCCTTTTTCGGCCAGCAATGTCTTTATTTTATCTCTATAGTACATTTCATAAATAGCCTTATTTAAAGGAGCCGGATTACTCAAGAGCCCCAATACTTCCTTCAATTGCCCCAATTCTAAGCGTTCACGGGCTGTGAAGTCCATTTTTGCCGCTCTTCCCCTATAACCATCAAAGCTACGAACCAAAGCATCGTGATGCAATTGGCTAATGCTGTTACATGAGTTGAGGATTTTGGTATAAGCAGAAGTTAGTACCTCGTTAGCGACATTCAATTTATTATAAGTATCGGTTAACGAAATATAGTTCTCATTTAACTGATCCAAATCATTTCGTGTTGTACTATACTCAACCATTAATGCATTATACGCATTCATTACATCATCAAGTTGCGCCTTTGCAATTGTATAAGCTTCAATAGTGTCGTTATTACTGTCGATCGCTTGTAATTGAATCTGAAGATCAGTGTTCTTTGCCTGAACTTCACCAAGTTGTTCAACATAATGTGTTAATTGCTCATTATATGTGCTTTGTAAATTCGTAAGTTGTTCTTGCAACTTACATTTTTCTTGTTCCGCTAATATTCTATCTTGTTCCTTCTGCCTTAATGCCTTTTTGTCTTGGGAAATGCGCACGGCTAAAACAATGAAAACTGCGGCGAAAATTAGGCTCAAAACGCCTAAAATTATCGATAAGGTTACCATAAAAACTCCTTTAATGCGGCTAAAAATGCCGTTCGAAAATCTATATTTTATTTTTTAAATAGACCTATCCATTGTTTCAGTATCTATCCTTTCTTTTCCTTCTGCCCTTCTTAACCCTTACCTTCCCTTCCTATATATATTATAACGCAAAAAACATACAATGTCAAATTTTTTTCTGGATGCATTTTTAATGGCATACTTACTAAATCGCGTTGTCCCCCTACAGTAAAAATATTCCTTTTATCTATTTTTATAACTTTGACTTTTCCATATAAATATGGTATAATATATATATAAGTTGAATATAAGGAGGTTTATATGGAGTTTTCAAAAGCAAAATGTCCAAAATGCGGACGAATTGCAGAAATGATGTATTCAAACAATCCTGTTTGTCAACCTATTTGTTTTGATTGTATAAAAAATGAACTAAAATATGACAATCTACAACATGCAGATTTCTTTTGTAGAACCTATAATTTGCCGTTCAAACCAGAAGTTTGGATAAATTTATCTGATACTGCCGGGGCAGATGTTTTTAGAGAATACGCTCGCTTATTCTTTGACGATAGGGATAATAAAAATTTATTTTATAATTCCTCAACACAAGATTTGTGGTCGATTGCTAATAAAGAATGAGAGAAATGCCGCACTCAAGCTCAATTAATTGCTAAAATTGAGCCAATTAAAGAAAGTTACGTGCAGCGTGCAGCTATCAAGTGGGGCGGCAATTATAGTTATGAAGATTATGTAAAATTAGATTCTACCTACAATGCAACCTTGCGTGCCAACAACATCACAAATCCTTTGCAAAAAGAAGCAGTTAAAATGTTGTGTAAAATTCACATTGAATTAAATGCGGCAATTTTAATTGGTGACACTAAAGCAGTTAAAGATTACACTTCTGCTTATGCAAACTTTGCAAAGCAAGCTGGACTTGAAGATATGATTGAAGAATCAAAGACAGATGATATTACAACTGTTGCTGAACTTTATGATTATATGGAAAAACAAGGTTTCCAATTCAAGTTTTATGACGATTTTGATCGAGATGAAGTTGACAAAACTATTAAAGACATCAAGGAATCTAATCGCAGATTGATATTGGAGTCAACAGGACTTGCTGGATTATTGGAAGACATGGCCAAAAAACACAATCAAGAACAAGAAGCTTTATATACTCAAGAAGTTACATCCACTACAACTCTTCAAGATTTATTGAACTTCCACCCAGGAGAAGTTGAAATTGAAGAAGAAGATGACAGTGAAATCACCAAGACCGTTTTTGTCGACGATGATATAAGCGGCGATACTGCTAACGCAGGAGAAGAGAAGTAATGCTCGACGCCGGTGAAGATTTAACTTTTATTGATCCAGAAATTGAAGAGTTTATAAAGTTTATTGAAGATGATGATATTGAACAAAGCGGTTTTTTAACCAAGAAGAAAGTCGACGAACACCTAGAAGAATGCGGAAATATGCTTAATTTATTTATGGTATATCCAGACATGTTCGTTGATTTAATCACGCCTAAAGAAAGTAAATTTCATTTATTTTTCTTCCAACGCTTAATATTGCGTTCCTTCGCAAGAAGCACACAAACTTATGCAACCTTTAGCCGTGGTACTTCAAAATCCTTCCTTGCAGACCTTGATCGTTATTTAAAGTGTATGTTTATTCCTAGACATAATACTTCAATTATGGCTGGTACAAAAACTCAGGCTGCACAAATCGCAAAACAAAAAATCGTAGATGACCTTTGGGTTAAGTTCCCATTATTAGCAAACGAAATGCAACGAAGAAGAGTTGCGGGAAAAATGTTAGATGCTTATAATATGGGAAAAGATTATGTTGAGTTCAAATTTAAAAATGGTTCATCACTTGGCTTAGGTAATGTCCGTGGTTTGCGTCGTGAATCAATAATTTTGGAAGAAATTATAGAACAAGATCCAATCCAAGTCAATGAAGTTTACTTACCTTTATTGAACAAGCCTCGTGCTACTTGTTTCGGATTAATAAATCCTTATGAACCACAATCACAACAAATTTATATTACAACGGCTGGTTATCAAGGAACTTTCGCATATGATAAATTAATTGAAATCTTATGCCGAAGCATCCTCGAACCAAGCAAGTATACTGTTTTAACGGGCAGTTACAGAATACCATTGATGTGCGGCTTAACAGCCCCATCCCAGATCCAAGATATTATCAATTCTCCTTCCTTCTCAAAGGATTCATTTGAAAGAGAATATGAATCAGTTTGGAGTGATGCGCCTGCAGGTGCAGCCTTTAGTTCAAACGTCGTAGGAAGTTTAAGAAAGATAAAACGTGTTGAGTTAAAATCACACTTATCGGAAAATGATCAATTGGCTGGTGCGTTTTATGTGGCCGCAGCCGATATGGCTAAAGATGGTAGTGCTCGAACAGCAGTTATAGTTGCAAAAGTTATACCAAAAGAATTCTTCTTTATTTACAAAATTGTTAATTTGTTTGTAGTTGATTCCACAGACTATATGGTTATCGCAAATAGATTTAAACAATTGCGGCTAGAATACGACTTGCGTCTACTTATTTACGATGCTAACGGTATTGGTGCTGCTATGCGAGATTGGTTAAATAAAGAAACAGTTACAGACAATGGTATAAGGCTATCGGGGTTAGGAATTATTAATCCTCCTCAATCGGCCGAAAAAGATATTATTAGGTATCCTAAACACGATACAATTTGTTATGAAATTAAATCAGGTGGAGAAAAAGGTGAAATAATACACCACTTCTTCTTTGGAAGAATGAGTAATGGTTCTATTATATTCCCAATTAAATTCTCTGAAGCATTAACACTTTATTCAAGTAATAAAACTTTCTATGATTTAAGTTTAGCAAAACGTAAAAGTATGTTAGCACCTTATCAAACAATGGATAGAATGGAAGAAGAACTTAAAAATCTAGATATTGTTAATACATCTGATAAATTAAATAACAAATTGAGAATTGTGCGAAGAAACAATGCAATTCAAAAAGACTTTTTCTCTGCCGCTGAATATTTGGTATATGGCGTAAACCAAGAAATAGAGGCAGACTATTATAAAAAGAGAAAACTGAATAGGAACAGCCGAACAGATGCGTTCATATTCGAATAGGAGGATTA
>Ga0310690_10002219_pt1 | contig 32176 bp, 21 predicted proteins | sample AusTroGonzalo_MG_2_FD_207661 | JGI IMG/M metagenome (GOLD analysis project Ga0310690, IMG submission 207661) | Bovine rumen microbial communities from tropical cattle in Woodstock, Queensland, Australia - Gonzalo_04 (v2) (version 2) | ecosystem: Host-associated > Mammals > Digestive system >...
CCGACCCGACCGCTGAAGGCTGCCAGGTTGATCCGTGCGAAGCCGACCCGACCGCTGAAGGCTGCCAGGTTGATCCGTGCGAAGCCGACCCGACCGCTGAAGGCTGCCAGGTTGATCCGTGCGAAGCTGACCCGACCGCTGAAGGCTGCGAAGTTGCCCCGGTCAACTGCTCTGACGAAGCCAATTCCGACAAGGAAGAATGCGCTCAGTACTTCCAGGACAAGTGCATCGAATTTGTCAACGGTAAGGGCAATTATAGTGACAACTGCTACAAGTCCGGCTTGTATAACATGGAAGCTGGCAAGTGCTATATGCCGAATCCGGCTAGGGGTAATCAGATTCCTAAAACTGGTCACATGAACAACAACGCTGCCGATGCATGGTGGTGGGTTGAAACGGAATGCGAAAAGGTCTACGTTGCTCCGGTTGATATGAGCCTCTATGACGAAGTTGATAAGGGCTGCATTACCTATGAACACGATGTTGGTGGCTACAGCGAACATTGCTACAATGCCGGTCTGAACGGCATGGAAGAAGGCAAGTGCTATGTGCTGAATCCGGATCGTCTTGGTGGTGTTGACAATGCTGGTTATGCTCACGCAATCAACGGCAATGCCTATGATTCTTGGTGGTGGGTTGAAACTTCTTGCACGAAATACGAGCTCAAGGGTGAACCGAAGCCGGAAGCTAAGCCGGAACCGAAGGTTGCTGCTGGTAAGATCGCCGTTGCAGACAAGACTCTCAACGTTGTTTCTTCCACTGCCGATGTCAAGACGCTCCGCGTGTTCGACATGAACGGCAAGCTCCTCCACAGCGAATCCTTCAGCGGCATGGTCAAGGATGTTGACTTCGCCAAGTTCGCTGGCAAGGGCGTTCTCCTGGTTCGCGTGACCGCTGGTAACAAGCTCGTTGCCATGCAGCGCGTTTCCATCCGCTAATAGCAGAGAATTGCAAATGTAAAGGGGGACGGATCCGAAGGGGTCCGTCTCTTTTTTTGAAAGAGTTTTGTGTTATATATTTGTTTACCTTTTCCCCGTTAAAATAAGTGTATATTTTATAAAGAATTGCAAGTTTTTTCTTTGCATTTAAACTTTTTTTTGAGAGAGGCCGATTTGATCGTCTTTTTTGTCCTTTTACTTTGTTCTCTTGTCTTTGCAGCGGGGGCCAATGCGAGTGTATCCATAGAAGGAGATACGGTTTCGTATAATGTGGCCATTGGCGATACGCTTTCCATTAAATCTAGGAAACTCATCCAGGTTGGTGAAAACTTTGTCAAGTGGGAAATTGTCTCTGGAACGGGAACATTTACCGATGAAACTGCGGATTCCTCTGGATTCATCCCGTCATCGAACGATGCGGTCATTAGAATTGTAACGAAGACTCTGCCCATTTATGAAATTACTGAAAACCCGAAAAAATTCGTTTTTTACGAGAATAGTGTCAAAATTCCTAGAGCCTCGCAATATGGCATTCGGATGAATTACAAAGCCAAAGAGGGCGGGCTGTATGCAATTGTCTATAAAGTTAACCAAACCGTTGCTACCATTTATTTTGGTGAAGAATCGACCTTTACCACAAACGCCAATAGGGAAACGTGCGTCTATACTGCTTCGAGAGAAATAAAATGCATTTTCAATACCCAGCCCAACAGCAATAATTATTTCTGCAGTTCTCTATCAAATTATCCCAATCACGATATGAAGGACTCCGCATTTTATTGGGTTACTCCGGCGCACACTGTAGAAATGTCTCACTCCGGAAATGGAGCGGCATACGTTGATTCCTCTAGCAAGGCGGTTTTATCGTACAGCAGGGTCATAGACGTTGATTCGACCAAGATTTATGCCGTTGCAGACTCAAATAACATTTTTGACCATTGGGAAGTCACGTCCGGTAACTGTTCTATATTGGATAGTAAGAAGGATACGACCAAAATTTTTGATGTAAAGAGTGACTGCAAATTAAAGGCTGTATTCAAGCCTGGTGAAATTTACACTATTACTAATGTTGCGGTAGGTTACAACTTTACGGACAACTTGTATGCAAAGCGGGTTTCCAGTGGACATGTCGGAGTAAGGTTTACCTTTACGGCGCCTAGCGCGGGCTCCTATACCATCGTTGTCTCGAACGATTTATCGAACGATTCTCTGAATTACATTCGCTATACGGATGTTGACTATAAAACAACATCTCTTTCAAAGAAGTTCCTTGGATCTTTCAGCGAAACACTGACGCTTTCGCAAGGGGATGTGCTCTCTATAGACGTTTATAGAAATAACAAGAAAGAGAACCCATTCTATATCAACTATGCAACGCAAGCGTTCAGTCTCGTGCTCGGCTCTGACGGAAATGGAAAAGTGGTTCCGGCAGGTGGTTATTCAACGGCCTATTCCGGTACAAAATACTCCATCGTAGCCGAAGCGGATAGTGGATACCGTTTTTCGGACTGGCAGACGGTGTCAGGCTCGCCTGATATCGAGGACAAGGAATCTCCTTATACGTATGTTTCGGTCTCTGCGAATACTGAATTGAAAGCCCGCTTTAAGGCGAGTTCCATTTACACACTTACCAAGGCAAAACAGACTTTCAATTATCAGAAAAACTATTATAGTGAGTCTTCTCAATCGGCGATCCGGTTCACTTGGACTCCTCCTGACACGGCCATCTACGTAATCAGTTTTGAACCAGTCGACCCCATTGGCGGGATATTCAAGGATTACGGAACAGATAAAACCTTTGAGAATGTTTTGTCTGAAAGTGCGGTCAGTGGTAAGGAGAGCTTTACCATTAAGGGCGCTGCTGGAGTTCCTCTATATTGGTCTCTTCAAGACAGTTCCAAGAAAATCCCGAACAAGTCGGTCAAGGTCTGGATTTCGACTCCTTATGTGTTGAACGTGTTGACGGCCAAGTCGGGCTCCGTTAATCCGTCCGGGAAGGTTTATACGGCCCCCGGTGCCGAGACGATTCTTACGGCATGGCCTTATGGTGGTTACAAGTTCAAGTCCTGGGTGAACACAGAAGGGGATATGAACATTGCCTCTCCGAAGAATTCTAGGACGGTAGTCACTTTGATTGATTCGGTCTGTTCTGTAAAGGCCACATTCATAAATGATGAGTCTGCGGAACCTTTGTTAAACATTTCCAAACTTGATATAAGCAATTATCCTGAAATCTGTGCACAGGTTTCTGTCGCAGATAAGAGTACGGGCCATTCATTTTACGGACTCGTTGCTGACGATTTTACTCTGACTCAGGATGGAAAATCTATACAGCCCCAGGTCACGAGCATAAACGATGTCACCGGCGTCTCCGTTGTTATTGTCGTAGACGAGAGCACCTCGATGAAAACGAATAACCGCATGGAAAAGGCAAAAGATGCAATTCGTACGTTTGTTAACGACATGGGCCCCTATGATAGAACATCCATTGTTGGCTTCAAGGGCGCTTTTAAGGTAGAGGTCGATTCAGTCAAAAAGGATTCTGTCCTTGTCGATTCTACCGTAGTTCACCAGGCAATGACTTCGAACAGGACTTTGTTGCTCCAGGCCGTGGATTCCATCAAACCTGATGGCAAGTTGACGAACATCATCACGGGAACGAATGTCGGTTTACAGCAGATCGTAAACGAAAACAACGCAACCGTGGTTATTGTGTTCTCCGATGGCGATAACAATAGCGGTTCCAAAGATGTGAGAGGTACTGTTGACCAGGCCAATGCGAAAAAGACGCCTATCTATACCATTGCTCTCGAAAGCGAGACAAAATACCCGCTGGCGAATTTGGCAGAAGGTTCGGGTGGCACATTCTCGCTTGCGAGCGATGCTAGCGAACTGGCTGGTCTCTATGCCGGTATTCGTGACAATGTTCTTTCGCAGTACGTCGTCTGTTATCAGACTCCCGATACGGTTCAGAATGGGGAGTCGCACAATGTCGCTATCGGCATGAAGTTCAACAAGATTACTACAAGTGATACGGCCCAGTGGAGTGAAACGTCCATCCCGCCGGTTGTAACCCTCACCGAGAATACATGGGAACTGATCAACAACTCCCAGGCGTCCAACAATCCGCTCACGATAGGTGTGTACATAAAGAGCCAGGTCGGAATCAGCTACGCTGACGTGTATCTGCGCACTTCCGGCGTGAACGGTTTCTTCACCCAGTATCCGCTCCAGAACGTGCACGATAGCCTTTGGGAATTTACGGTCCCGGCAGATCTTGTTATGGCTCCTGGGCTTGATTTCTATGTTTTCGCAGTGGACATTCTTGGGCAAGCTGGCAAATCTCCGAAAATCCAGAACCCGTCCAAGGAACCTTACACCATCTTTGTTGACAACGATATCCCCAGTGTAGAGGTCCTTTCTGTGGCATGTGAAGACTCTACGACGGATATTAAGACTTTCTCCTTCAAAATCAAGGATAGCGACGGTGTCGATGCTGTAAAACTCTATTTCAGGGATTCGAAAACGGTTATATTCCAGGAAAAGCTCCTTTCCTATGTCGACAAGAACGATTCGTGGATTGTGGAGTTCCCGGCGAACGTTCGTGATTATGATCGGATTGAATATTATATCCGCGTGACGGATGCAAGAGGGACGTCGGTGCGTAACCCGAAGGATGGAACGCTTTTGACGGATGCTTGCTTGATTCATTTCGTTGACACGGACTCTTCTGTTGTGGACTCTGTTCCGGAGGATACGCTTACGCCGTCTCCGCGCGATTCCATTGTTTACTCGCTCATTGCGGACACTGCCGAAATTTACGACAAGGATTTGGATGGTCGTGCTGACTTTGTGCGTGTCCATTTCAAGGAAGAACGCGACGATAATATCACGAGCATCGACTCCATCTTCTGGAATTCGAATCGTGGTGAATGGCGGTTCGTTCCGGATGGTACGATTAAGAGAAACCGTTCGGACGGAAAATGGTTCGAAGCATACATCAACAAGCCGTACAATTATGGATTGACCAAGGCTGACACCGTGAGGAAGCCTTTCTTGAGTTTTACCACGATTTATTCTGATAAACTGGAAAATGTTATGCTTTCGGACAGGGTGGGTGCCGTTCCTACCAAGGCAACCAAAGCTCCGGGAACAATAGGCCTTGATGAGTACATGGATCCGAAATCGGAAACCCCGCCAGACACGCTCATCGTCAGCCTTTCGGAACCTGTTACGAATGTTGGCGACGAGAATGCATGGAAGAAACTCTTCCGCTATTCTTCGTCTTGCGAAGACACTGTCTCTCAATCGCTCAATTTGAAGCATGACCCGATAATTAGGGAAAACGGGCTACAATGGGTTCTTATCCTTGATGATTATTCTCTCAAGGTGGGATCTTGCTTGTTTACCAATCCCTCGGCCTCGTACGAAGATCTGGCTGGCAATTCAATGGGGCGTGGTGGCGTCAAGATAGAAGGGAGGGATGGCTCGTTCTACCTCAGCGAAGTCAAGCCTCTCCAGCCTGTTAGTGGCATTGGCAAAACTCCGAAGTGGATTCCGCCCAAGGGCTCCGAATGGGAACGTTTGCCTGATACCTTGTCGGCCATCAGCGTAAAAACCATGTCTCCATACACGGCCGAAGTCTACATCTTCGACGGAATATCGACCTACGTGACGCATTTCAAGCAGAAGTTCGGCTACCATGGCGAAATGGAAGAATCGGCTCGTGGAAACTCCAAAGACCAGTTCAAGCAGAGCTTCTTGCATTGGGACAACCGTTCCGAGAAGGGACGCAAGGTGGGCACGGGTATCTACATTTGGAAGATATTCTTCAAGTTCGAGGATGGCCACAAGGAAACGAGAACGATCAAGACGGGTGTGTACCGCAAGGGCGGCAAGAAGTCCCGCAAATAGAAACATCTAAACGGAATACAAAAAGAATCCCTCGCGCCGAAGCGGGGGATTTCCCTTTATTGAATCTTTGTCTTAGTTAGTTGAATGTGCGGTTGAATTGGCTGAGGAAGTTCAGGGTCTCTTCCGTGAACAGTTTTTTCACGCATTCGTAATATTCTTCGTTATTGTCTACGGAAAAGCCACTTACAGGGCCATCTTCATAATAGTAGATTTCCTCACTTTTATCCCTAGCGCTAAGCAAGAAATCTTCGCTTTTCTCCTTACACATTTTTTCAGTAATGAAGCCTAGTGTCTGAATGTTGGTGCAGGTCTTTCCGTTGCTAGACATGGTGCGGAAGTAGTTCATTCCCGTAGAGTCGAAACGGGCGTCGCCCCCTTCGGTAAATTCCTGGTTGTGGATACGGAATTTCATGTCGGGAAGTTGCTCGAGTTCGTTGGCCTTAATAAGCGAGTCTACCGTAAGGTCGCCCACATTATATCCGGAGTATCTGTCGATAATGTTACCGAAGTTGGTCTTGTACGATTTAGTGCCAAAGCTTATGTCGATTACGGTTGTGTTGTAGACGGAATCTTCGGTAAAGGTTAAAGTCTTGGCTATACCGCTCAAGCTAGCGATGTATCCTGTACATCTTATTTCTGTTTGACCAAGCGTTCGCATACAATCGGTAACGCGCCATGTTCCCAAAATGCCGTTATGGTCGGTGCTTAACGCCAAGGTCTCCGAATTGTAATAATCGGGGGCTTCTGCTATTTCCTTGCTTGTGGGGCCAATCCACATCGAGTCCCCAACAATTTTAATGGCTTTGGATTCAATTGATTCCGGATTTTCTTCCCATGCAAAAGTCTTTGTGTCTGCGTGGTAATTGCAGGAAAATGTACCCTGATAAATGATGCCCGAGGCTTGATCGTAGTGGTACGGCATGGCGTATACGTAACCGTCGCCAAAATCATGGCCGAGTTCTTGTTGGTCGTTTGCAGACGAAGAATTGTCGTCGCCGCAGGCTACCATCAGCAGGGCGGGGAACAGAATGTAGGATGTTTTTTTCATAATGGAATCTTTTTATTTCCCGTAGAACGCTCGCACGTCTTCCCAGCGGTAATATGGGGAGGCGGGACAATCTCTCGTCTCTCGTCTCTCGTCTCTCGTCTCACAAGTCACGGGCAGTTTCTGCTCAATTTCGTTGAGCATCACCTTCACCAAAATCGGGGCGCCCTTCTTGCTGGACTTGTAGAATATAAATTGTACGTTTGCGGCCATCGGGCTGATTTCGTAGTCGCGCCAGACCTTGTGCAGGTTTTCCATGTCAGCGGTTTCGATACCGGTGTTTTGCGAACCGTTTTCCAGTTGCAACAGGACGGCGAACGGGAAGATGACGGTGTCGTGGCCAAAGCGGAGCGTCGCGGATGTTTTCTTCGGAGCGTTCTTTGCTGTGGTCTTGTCGGCCTTTGCCGTATCCGCTGCGATTACCTTGTCTGCAACTTCAAGGAAGTTCTTCAGGAGCGGCCTTGCGTTTTCGAGTCCCTGTTTTTTGGCGAAGGGATTGTTGCCGAGAACGCTGTACCACCAGGCATTCTGGGCGCGCCAACGCTCAAACATGTCTTCGGCGGTCCATAAGTCATCGAAGTTGAACTCAATTTCGGGGCTGCCTTGGAGGCTGTTGCCGATTTCGTAAATCTTGCTGTAGAGGTCGCCAGCGTTCACTTTCTTCTTGATGTAATTTGTGTCGTTGAAGATAGCACGCATCATGCGTGTCGGGTCCACATGGCTGTATAGTTTTTCGTTTTCTTTTTGCCATGCGGGTGTGTTTGACTCACCGATGATTTTTCCGAAGTCGAGCGGACTGATAAAGTTCATGAGGTACTTGCCCGATTCCTGGTGGATGTCGAGTTTAGACTTTTGGGCGCGCAGTTCTTCGAGGAAGGCGGCCATGCTTACGACGCAACGTACGCTGGTACTCGCGTAGGCTTCGATGTAGGCGTCGTTCTTGAACACCTCGGGGAAGTTTTTGACCATGCGTTTGGCGATGCCTTGGTGCTGCGCTACGCCGAGCTGCGTCAAGTCACCGGCGCGGGGGGCGGCGTATTCGTCCAGGTACTTGGCGCGTTCAAGAAGGTTCTTACCGAGTTCGGTGAGCTTGCCTGCGGAATCGGCCTTGGCGAGTGTGTTGTACAGTTCGTGGTAGTGGTCGGCGGGCTGGTGGAAACGGCTGCCGTGCCTGCCGTAGTGACTCAGGTAGAAGGGCTTGTACCCTGCGGGGACTTTAGTGTATTTGGCTTCTGGAGTGGGATAGGCATAGTAGTTGCTTCCCATTTTGTGGAAGTCCTTGATGATTTCTGCTTTGACAGAATCCGTCTGGGCAAAAATCGAGCACGCCAAAAAGGCGGAAATAAAAAGGGTTGCCTGAAATTTCATAAATGTAGTTTCCTTTTTTATAGACGGAGCAGCAGATTTATTCCGGCAGAGGAATTGTCTAATCCAAAGGTGGGGACGAAGTCTATTTTAATTTGCTCGTTTCTTCGCTGCTTATAGATTTCGTAGATTCTTTCGTAATTGTGGGTTTTTCTGGATCTTGGGGCGTCGCGGATGATTGCATACGTATTGTAGGCGATTAATGTTGTGCCGATGATTTGAAATGCGATAGCTGTGCTGGAAATGGTTCTTGAATTTATTGTAGAGGACTCATAGGATTCGTGGATGGATTCTGAGTTGATGGCCCCGTATGTTCCGAATCCGCTGATGATAAATCCGGCGACGCATCCTAAGATATTCTCCCGTATTGTAGGGAGCATTTCTTCTTGCTTGACGAGTTTTTGGTAGAAGTCGTCGTAATCCCTGTAGGTGTCGTCGGCGTTTTGTATAGCCTTAAGGGAATCTCTGTAAAACTGGGTCTCTGCGTCATGCGTACTTGGAACGGCCTGCGCAAGGCAGGCAATCGTCATCGTAAGCAATAATGCAAGAACCCGTTTCATTTGTTTCCTACCGTTTACTTCCTACTTCCTACTGTCTACTTCCTACTTCCTACTTCCTACTTCCTACTTCCCGCGTTAGTTGCCAAACGTCCACACGATTCCATAGGCGAATCGCAAGCCTTCCGGCGTGTATCCCGCTTCGGGCATGTAGATGCTGTGGTTGAAGTTCTCGATTCTTGTATAAAGTTCAAAGGAGAGAATCTGCATACGGGCTTCGAAATCAAGCGCCAGGTAGTGGCTCATTTCAACTAGTTCGGGGTTGCCGTGTTCGTTGATGGTGCAGTCCATCCTGTTGTTGAACCACTGCCAATCTACGCGAACGCTCACGCCCAGCCTGTCCTTGACAAAGCGGTTCTGCCAGTGGATACTTCCCTTGTAGTAAAGTTCCGGTGTGTCGATGAGTTTTCTCGAACGGTCGATGACTTGCCCGCGTTCCAGGTAGAATTTCCAGTTCCCGAGACGGAAGCCCAGTTGCAAAATCCAGTCGAGCGTGTTTGCCTCGTCGATATTTGCCCAGCGGTAGAGTGTTTCGATGGAGTCTGCCGTAACGATGGTGTCAATGATAGTATCTTCCCCATATTCCCGGGTATCGTACGTAACAGTGCTGTCGACGCTGCCCTTCTTGACCCAGTAGGGCCTCATCAGGTTTTCGACCTTTTCGTAGCGGAAACCTAGCCCGTAAAAGACTTCACGAGAATGCCAGCCGATGTGCGTGGCGTAGCGGTCGCGTTTTTCGTATTTCAAATCTTCGTTCGGGAACGAGAGGCGTCCGGTTTCGTAAATCTTGATTTGGTTGATATCGGGGAACCTGTTGTCGTGGCGGATGTTTCCATTTAACCGGAAGTGGTACGGCAAGAATACTGTTGCATCGGTAGAATAGGCGGGGGCGTATTCTTGTTTGTCGAGTAGGGAACTGTTGCGCTGCATACCCGCTTGCGCACGGAACATCGTGAATGCGATGGTGTCGGAGACTTGCATGTAGCCCACTTCGCGGTCCTGGAAGTATTCCTTCTTTTTGCCACCGCGAGCATCGTCGGCGTTCAGGAATTCGTAGCTGAACTTGAGTGTGGGGTTGAGAAGTGTGTGGTAGCCGAGCCCGAAGTTGCCGAGGATGGTTTCGTATTCGAGCGAGGTCGTCGTGTCGTAGTAGATATTGTTTACACTGACAATTCCGTTTTCGGCGACGACGGTTGCGGTGTCCTTAAGAATGGAGGGGAGGGAATCTTCTTCGATTTCGTGCGTGCCGTACTGGAAGTCTGTCGAGAAGAAACTTTTGGAGGTGGGATAAATTTCAAAGCCAGCTCCGTAGGTGACTGCCTTGATGTCGATGGTGTAGGGATTAGTCTGGAATGTGCGTATAGAATGGTCCATGGTGTCGAGCAACACCTTGTGGTTCGTGTTGTCCGCATTTTCCAGGCTCAGGTAGTTCATCTTGATGTACGCCTTACCGAGCCCGAAACGCCAGGTGAGCATGGGTTGAATGTGCATGCTGTTCATGGCTATGTTCCTGCCGCCGAACGGGATTTGCGTGGAGTCGCGGCCTAGGGCGAAATAGGGTGAGTGCGTGACGTTCTGGTACGTGTAATCCTTGGAGTCGTGGTTCGAGTGGCTTTGCACGCCGAAATCGAACATTACGGAATCGGTGACGAGTCTGCGGAAGTCGAGTCGGAGTGCGTTGCCGTCGAACGAAGATCGCTCCCAGTTCAAGTCTGTAACAGGTGTGTCGAGCGGGATGCCGTGCCGTTCTTCGAACAGGATGCCGTTCTCGCCGTTCAAGGTGAGCGTGGTTGCGTCGTAGCCCAGTCGCGTCGTGTAAAGGCCGGCCAGCTTGCTCGGGTAGCGTGTAGAAAGGGATGATATGCCCATGGCCATCGGGTCGAGTTCAGGGTGGCCGAGGATGGATGTTCCGAGGACCCATTCGGATTTTTGTCCCGACACGTCGAAGGTTCGCTGCATGACTTCACGTAGCGGGATGGCCCAGCGTCCGGCGTCCGTTTCCCGGACTGCGGGGTCCGGCCTATCGGGGGAATCCCACGAGGAATCCTGTGGCTCCGGTATCGTGTAAGGTTTCGCCGGGATGACATCGGCGAGGGCGATTGTAGCAAGTGCTACTAAAAGTACGGCTATGGTCTTGAACGAATTTTTCATCAGTACCATTCCGCACGGGATTTTTCGCGCCTTTCGCGAAGCGCCTGGACTACACTGTAAGGCATCTTCATGCAACCGGGCGGGTATGTGCCGCTTTCGGTGTGGAAGTCGGAACCCCCTGTGCCGATGAGCCCGTACTTGTGTGCCATGTCTTTGTACTTGCGAGCCACGGCGCCCTTCTGGGCGGGGCTGTAGACCTCGATACCTTGGATGCCCCATTCCACCATGTTCTCGATGAACTCGTCGCTAAGCCCGGACTTGTACGGGTGGGCGAGCACGGCGATGCCGCCGGCATTTTCGATGAGGCGGATGGTCTGCTGCGGATTGAGTCCCTTCTTCTCGACGAAGGCGACGCAGCCGTCACCGAGGTACTTTGAGAAGGCCTCGGAAAAGTTCGAGATGTATTCTTCGTCGACCAAGGACATGGCAATGTGCGGTCGCCCGATGACTTTCCCCTTGCAGTAGGAATTCACCTTTTCGAACGTGATGTCGATGCCGAGCGCGTTCAGTTTTTTGATGATGGCCTTGGCGCGGCTCACCCTCTGCTTGGCGAAGTCCTCGAGTTCCATGTTCAGGGCGAGGTTTGTCGGGTCGCAGAAGTACCCTAGGATATGGATATCCTTGCTTTGCCATACGGCAGAAATCTCGATGCCTGGAATGATTTCGAGCCCGATTTGCTTTGCGGGTTCTTCGGCCAGCTTGAACGAGTCGAGGTTGTCGTGGTCGGTGATGGAAATGCAGCGTAGTCCCTTGCGCTTGCAGAGCCGGAGCAGTTCTTCAACTTCCAGGTTTCCGTCGGAGAGTTTTGTGTGGAGGTGCAAGTCTGCGAACCCACCGCTTTCGGTGATGATGGTGGATCCCTTTTGCATTAGCCGACTCCGTAATACTCGGAGATAGTTTGGGCTTCGGACTTGTTGTCTCTGTGAAGGCTCAGGTTGAGGAACGGATAATAGTTTTCAGTGGCAAAACCGATGCGGCAAGGGGCACCGCTGGTTTTGGCGAGGAACAAGCGGGGGAGGAACGGATCGTCGAGGTACAGGCAGACCTGCGGAGCGAATTCCTGGATCTTGCGCTGGATTTCGTTGAAGACGGGTTCGCCGAAACGGCATTCCTTGTCGCTGTAGTACACGGCGTGGGAACGCCTAGAAGAAATCAGGGAATGTTGCGACTCGTGGGTGCAGAACAGCATGTTCTTGAACCAGGCGTCGGGCATGGCGCGCATGAACTTGTTTGCGCGTTCCAGGTCCTTAGGCAGGATCGTCAAAGTCTTCGGGTGGTCCTTCAGAATGTTCGGGAAGTCAAACGCGGCGGAGTCTTCGCCAGCCTGCCTCAGGAACCACTGGAACAGCCTGGGGGCGGAATAGAATCGCTTGAAGAAATAGCGAAATGTATCTGTAAAATAGGGCGAAGGTGTCACGTTTGCTCCAAGTCAAATATCCGATGGATAATATACTAAATTTACGCCATGCCTAAAGTGAAGTTCTATGCCATAAAGGCCCCCGAAAAAAGTCAAATCGTGACCTCTTGGGCCGAATGTGAATCCCTGACGCACGGAATTAAGGGTGTTTTGTTCAAATCTTTTGCGACAAAGGCCGAAGCCGAGGCCTGGATTGCCGGAATCGAGGCTCCGGTCCCTGCTGGGATCCGTGTTTTTGTAGACGGCTCCTTCTCGCCGACTTTCGCTCCGGCCGGATGGGCTTATGTTGTCGTGGATGGGGACAAGGAACTTGCACGCGGGTCGGGAATCACGGCGTTCCCCGCCGAAAGCCGCAATATCGACGGCGAGGTGATGGCGAGCTACCAGGCCATGCGCTGGCTCGACGCCAACGACAAGAAGGGCGTCATTTGCCACGACTACGAAGGAATTGCCCGCTGGGCCAAGGGCGAATGGCAGGCCAAGAGCAATGTCGCCCAGCAGTACGTAAAGGCGGCCAAGCCCTACCTGCACCGTGTACAGTTCGAAAAGGTCGCCGCCCACACGGGCGTCAAGTGGAATGAACTTGTAGACAAACTAGCTAAAGAGGCTATCGAGAAAGCGAAAAAGGCTTCTGAAAAATCGGAGAAAAAAGACTAGCGCCGCGCTTAGTCGCCGAGATTCGTTCTCCGCACACTTTCGTGCTTTTTGCCGTAGTCCTTGACGTTTAACCGGGACAGCGGTTGCCTTGCTTCGAAGGTGAATCCTATCAGGAACTGATTGACCATGCCCCATTTTTTTCGATCGTCGATGGGGTCGTCAAAATGGATTACCTTGGCCAGCCATTGGAACTTTGGGGATATGTGGAGGAGGTCTCCCACAGGGAGACGCTTTACGAACTGGATGCTGCCCAAGTAAGCTAGGTTGTCTGTGGAATCGCCGTTGAGCATGAACTGCGCATATCCAAGACCGCCCATGACATCGATGCCGTAATTGCCGAATTCAAAAGCGTATCCGGAGAGCCCGTTAAAAGCGACTTGCTTGAGCTTTGAGCCGTAGAATATTGCGTCTAACTGGATTTGGAACACCAAATGGTTGATTTGGAGGCGCCCTTGAGGAAACCCGATAGAGAAGGTTTCGTCTACGTTGTCGAAGGCGGACGTCATTAGGGCTTTGCCGAGGGATAGTGTTATACCAAAACTGAAAACTCCGTCTTCTTTATCGTAATTTCGCAATTTATTGCAGACATCGTCGTCCATGATGGTCTCTATTGCCGCCTTGTACCGGCTTTCGGGATATTTGTTCAAGAAGTTGTTCCTGGCTTGCAGTATCCAGGTGTAGTCGTTGTCGAATTTGGTATGGCGTCCAATTGGACTTTCGTTTTGGAACCAAAGCCCCGCCCAGGATTGCATCAGGTCGAGTGCCGCATCAGAAGGAGGCTTTCCTATTTTGCTGGCGAATCCTGCGATTTGATTCTTTGAGATAAGTTTGTTTAAAATTAGTTCCGCAAAGACCGTAGGACTTAGTGGCGCATTCTCCAGCATTTCCTTTTTTTCGTAGGCGAACCAACTGTCATACTTGGCTATCATGTAATCCAGGAGCATGTTGTACATCGCGTTGTCTTCTTCCGTTATCGTGTGGCCATTAATTTCCCGATTCGCGATAAAGGCGTACTTTGTATAGACGTCGTTATATTCGTGCTCGCCTTTCTTCTCGTCATAAAGCGTGTAGGCTATCCGCACCAGTTTTTCCCGTCGGGATTCAATCGCGCATATCTCCGGATCTGCCTTGTGCCCGTATTCTGCGACAAAGTCCAAAAGTTCCAGATGCCTCGTGGTGTCTTGCGAAACGGAAATTTCGTTGAACATTCCAAGAACGTATTCGTCGAATGTGCAGGCGTCGATTTCTGCAGAGAGGGAATGCGTTGCGCAAAGCAAGAACAGGATGAGGAACAAACGCTTCATGTCGGATATACCCTAAATTTCAGAGAGCGGAACAAGAAAATCAAGGGCTACGCCGAAATAAAACTGGTTGATAAAAACACGGCGTTTGCGTTTTGTTATGGGAGAATCAAATTCAAGCGTTTTTAGCGTCCACTGCAACTTGGTAGTGAATGCGCCGACTGCTCCAAAATAAAAATGCTTGAAACCTTGAATCCCCGCTAATAGTGCGCGACTCGTTGTAGTATCTTCGCCCATGAAGAACTGGTCGAATCCGATGCCGACCAACAAATCGGCCCCGAACGATTTGTATTCAAGGCAATAGCCGAACAGCCCATCCAATCCCATAGCGTTTATGCTGCCGCCGAGGTACATGTCCCCCTGAAGTTGCGCTACCACATGAATTATCTGGAGTCTAAAGTTGGGGACGGAAACGGAAACTTTTTCTTTCATGGGCTCCATATCCGAACCGAGCAGTGTTTTCCCTACCATGACTCCGAGGCCGAAACCGACGCGTCGGTTGTCTTTTTTGTAGGTCTGGATTTCTTCTTTTTCTTCGGTTTGGGCGAGGTCCTGTATCAACTTTTCATCGGACATCAAAGAAAATGTTGCGGTATAAGGGCTCCCAGGATATTTTTTGGCAAAGTTTTGAATCGGTCTCTGCAACCAACTGTACTTACCTGCGCTCAGTTCTTTGGATGAGTTCTCTGTAATCCATAAGCCGGCCCAGGAGTCCTCGCGTTCCTTTTTTATTTCGCTTGCGGGCTTGCCTTCAATCATGGACGACTTGGATATTTCCAGGTCTTCGAACAAAGCGTCGATTTTTGAAGCGTAGCCGTACTTGTTCATGTCGCCGTTCATGGCGGCAGATATCATGCTGTGTTTTACGTTGGCGAATCGCTTGTCGTATTTTGCGATGATGTAGTCAAGTACGATGTTGTATGCGGCGTTGTCTTCGTCGGTAAACGTTTTTCCGTCTTCTTCGCTCCCGGTAAAATGGGCGTACTTTGTGTATGCGACATCATACTCTGCGACGTTCCGGGCGGTATTGCTCGTGCGGAAAAGCGCAGTAACTTTTTTCGAGATGTCCTGCGACTTTTCCTCGTCAGGGCAAACTTCATTGTTCGGGGGGAGGCTGTCTTGCTGAATGAAATCGAGAACCTTGGCGTAGCCGGAATGGGACTGGATGCTTTCTGTTAACGCATCGACGAGTTGCTCGTCGAATGCGCAAATGTCCAACTCCGCTGCACCTGCAAACGTAAACCCGAAAATGCAGAGGCCAAATGCGAGCTTGTCGAGTTTGCGAACAAAGTTCATGCGGACTTCCCGTTTTACCTGGATTCGTGCTTGCTCATGCAGTGCAGGCTTCCGCCTTCTTCGATGACGGTGCGGCAGTCGATGCCGATGACGAACCTGTCGGGGTAAACGCTTTCGAAGTACTTCTGGGCCACGGCATCGTTCGCACACTTGTATTTCGGGTAAATTAATCCGCCGTTCACGTAGATGTAGTTCATGTAGCTGGCCGGGAGAATCTGCCCGTCGTCGAGCTTGCGCTGCGGAGGCAGCGGGAGCGTATCCACCTTGGCGTCCTTGCCGTAGTGGAGTTCGAGGAATTCCTGGATGGCGGCCTTGGCTTCTGCGAGGTACTTGCCGTTGGCGCTGTTCGGGGCTGCGGAATCGAGGACAATGCGGTCTTTGGCTACGAATCGCGCCACGTTGTCGATATGGCCGTCGGTGTGGTCGCCCACGAGCCCCCTGGGGAGCACCAGCAAGGCCTTGAGGCCCAGCATGTCGCAGATGGCCTTGATGATGGCGCTCAGGTCGGCCGGCTTGTTGCGGTTCTTGCCCACGAGGCAATCCAGGGTTGTCATGCCGAGCCCGTCACCGTTGACCTCGATGGCGCCGCCCTCGAAAATGTAGGGGACGCTTACGCCCTTCTTGTATTCGAAAATTTCGGCGATGCGCATGGGAATCTGGTTGTCGTTTTTCCAGGGCGGGAACTTTGCGCCCCAGGCGTTGAAAGCCGTTTCGGAAACGACCGTCTGTTTGCCCTTCTTCACGAAGAACGGGCCGTAGTCGCGAATCCAGATGTCGTCGGTCTTGACGGTGTAAAAGCTGGCGGGGAAGGGTCTGTCGGCGACGGCGAATTTCTCTTCGGTCGTGAGGAAGTTCTTTTTCGGGACGAGGACGTTTACCGGCTGGAACTCGCTAATGGTACGGATAAGGTCGATATAGAACTTGCGAATCTTGACACCGCGTTCGCCGTGCCAGTTCTGCTTGTTGTGCGGGAAGGCGAGCCAGGTGGCTTCTTGAGGTTCCCACTCTGCGGGGTAGCGGTAAAGAGCTTTTTTCATGGTAAAAAATCCTTTTATTGCCCTAAAATATAGGTAAAGATGATTGATTTCCGTATGATTTAGCTTATATTATGTTGCGAAGAGAACTTTTGCCTTAGGAAACGGAGTTGGTTGTTATGTCTTTGAAAATATGTATTCCTGCAATGGCGGCATTCCTTCTCGCAGCATGCGGCGGAGATGACAATAATGCCAGTGACCCGGCTCCTTCTGCCGAGGCAGATTTTGTAGTAGATACCTTCGGCGACCTTTCGATTTGCAACAACAAACGTGAAGGCGCGACCGCCTACGTGAAAGACGAAGATCACGATTACATCTGCACCGACGGTGATTGGACCATCGACACTAACGCCGATACTCGCAAAAAATCCAGCAGCAGTAAGGACAATGCGAAATCCTCTTCCTCGCGTTGCGAGGACTGCAAGGAAGATGCAAAGTCTGGCAGCAGTTCGGGGAATCAGAAAGCCACATGGGATTATTTGAACCCAAATATTGATTATGACGAAATGGTCGATGACCGCGACGGTCAGGTTTACAAGACGGTGAAGATTGGCGACCAGGTGTGGATGGCGGAGAACTTGAACTACAAAGTGGACTCTAGTTTTTGCTACAACGATTCTCTCGAATATTGTGAAAAGTATGGACGGCTTTACAAGTGGGCTGCGGCGGTTGACAAGTCCGAAGAGGAATGTGGCTACGGCAATGTTTGCAGGCTTTCCGGCAAGGTACGTGGTGTGTGTCCTGAGGGCTGGCATTTGCCCGATACTACGGAATGGATAACGCTGTTTACCGGAGTCGGCGGACAATTTGTCGGAGCCGGTGTACAATGGACTGCGGGCAATATCCTGAAATCGCAGACTGGTTGGAATAATGATGGCAACGGTACTGATGATGATGACAACATGAATGAATTAATGTCGCAGATGGGTTGGAATGGTAATGGCGATGGCTCAGACGCTTATGGTTTTTCCGCGATTCCATCGGGCTACAGGAACAGCTATGGCTTCTTCCGCAACAACTCCTCCTACTTCTGGAGTGCCTCTGAAAACGATGGCGACTACGCCTACTGCATGTCCCTCTTCTACTACATCGAGAATGCGTCCCTGAGCTTCGGCGAAAAGAGTGAAGCATCTTCTGTCCGTTGTCTCAAGAACTAGCCAATGGCGATTCTTTCTGTCAACCTCGTTCAATGGCTTTCTTCTTTTATGTATTATTTGCGAAAGGGCGGCTTATGTCTTTGAAAATATGTATTCCTGCAATAGCGGCATTCCTTCTCGCGGCATGCGGCGGCGACGGCAACAAAGCCGGTGACCCGGATCCTTCCGCCGAGGCCGATTTTGTAGTGGATACCTTCGGCGACCTTTCTGTTTGCACCGACAAACGCGAAGGCGCGATCGCCTACGTGAAAGACGAAGAAAAAGATTACATCTGCACCGACGGAGATTGGGCCATCGATACTAACGCCGATACTCGCAAAAAATCCAGCAGCAGCAAAGACAAAGCGAAGTCTGGCAGCAGTTCGGGGAATCAGAAAGCCGCATGGGTTTATTTGAATCAAGAAATTGATTATGGCGAAATGGTCGATGACCGCGACGGTCAGATTTACAAGACGGTGAAGATTGGCGACCAGGTGTGGATGGCAGAGAACCTGAACCTTGTGACAGAAAACAGTTGGTGTGGCGGTGGAAGTTATGAGAATGAAGGCGATTGCACTAGTTTCGGTCGCCTTTATACCTGGGCGGCGGCAATTGACTCGGTGAAGCTTGCGACCGATGCTGACAACCCGCAGGACTGCGGCTACCTCAAGACTTGTGCGCTCCCGGCAAAGGTGCAGGGTATTTGTCCGCCGGGCTGGCACTTGCCTGATACCACGGAATGGAAAACGTTGTTTACCGCAGTGGGTGGAGAATACACTGCAGGCAGGATGCTCAAGTCGCAGACTTACAATGGTACGGACGCCTACGGTTTCTCTGCGCTCTTTGCCGGTTACAGGGATCGCTATGGCAGCTTCTCCAATGGAGGTAAGATCGCTCACTTCTGGAGTGCCACTGAGACCAGTGCCACTGAGAACGCTAGCGACTACGCCTACATCATGGGCCTGATCTCCTACTACGAAAATGCGGGCTTGGGGGGCGACTACAAGAACCGCGCTTTTTCGGTTCGTTGCCTCCAGGACGATGCATCAGGGCAAACCGCACAATCCTCGTCCGGCGAAACAAGCGAGTCTGCCGGGACCATGACGGATTCCCGCGACGGTCAAACCTACAAGACGGTGACAATCGGTACGCAGACCTGGATGGCCGAAAACCTGAACTACAAAACGGACTCCAGTTTCTGCTACGAAAATGAAGAAACCAACTGCACCAAGTACGGTCGCCTTTACACGTGGGTGGCTGCCATGGACAGCGCTGGAACGTGGACAACAAACGGCAAGGGCTGCGGATATAACAAGACATGCTCGCCGATATACCCTGTTCGAGGAGTTTGCCCCGAAGGCTGGCATCTGCCGACATACACAGAATGGTATACCCTGATTATGGCAGTAGGAGGTTCATTTGCAGGCACAAAGCTCAAGTCGCAGACTGGCTGGAATGATCACTATGATGGTACAAGTGGTAACGGCACTGACGCCTACGGTTTCTCTGTGCTCCCTGCTGGCCAATACGATGGGGATTACAACGCCGAGGGCAGCATCGCTCGCTTCTGGAGTTCTGTGGAGTACGATAGCTACAACGCGTACTACATGCTCTTGTACACCGACCGCAATGTGGAGCTGCACTGCACCACTAAGGACTTCGGTTTATCTGTCCGTTGCCTACAGAACTAGTCAATGTTGATTCTTTCTGTCAACTTTGTCCAATGGCTTTCTTCTTTTGAGTGCAATTTTTCATAAAAGAATGTAAATTAAGAAAAACCTTTGCGTAAGGGCAATTTATGTCTTTGAAAATATGTATTACTGCAATGGCGGCATTCCTTCTCGTGGCATGCGGCGGCGATAGCAATAAAGCCGGCGACCCGGACCCTTCCGCCGAGGCCGATTTTGTAGTAGATACCTTCGGCGACCTTTCTGTTTGCACCGGCAACCGCGAAGGCGCGACCGCCTACGTGAAAGACGAAGATAACGATTACATCTGCACCGACGGAGATTGGACCATCGACACCACCGCCGATGCTCGCAAAAAATCCAGTAACGGTTCGGCAGGTCCAAAAATCGCATGGGATTATTTGAATCCAAATATTGATTATGGAGAATTTGTCGATGACCGCGACGGTCAGATTTACAAGACGGTGAAGATTGGCGACCAGTGGTGGATGGCGGAGAACTTGAACTATAAAACAAAAAAAAGTTGGTGTGGTGGTGGAATCGGTAAGGATGCAGGAAATTGCTCCAAGTACGGTCGTCTCTATACATGGGCGGCGGCAATCGATTCGGCCAAATTTTATAAGGAAAAATCTATTGACTGCGGATACGACAAGATTTGTGTTCTGCCCGATACGGTGTACGGAATTTGCCCGTCAGGTTGGCATTTGCCTAGTAGAGTGGAATGGGAACATTTCTTCACATACATAGGAGACCGGAGCAATGCCGCAAAGGTTCTCAAATCGCAGGCAGGTTGGCGTAACGGTAACGGTACGGACGCCTACGGTTTCTCTGTGCTCCCTGCCGGCGGTTTGTCCAACGATGACTTTCGTGGTGAAGGCTATCTCGCCTGCTTTTGGAGTGCCACTGAGAGCGATATCTTCCTCGCTTACAGCATGTTATTGAACTACGAATACGATTACCTCGGCGACAAGCACGAAGCTTACTCTGTCCGTTGCATCCAGGACTAGCCAATGGCGATTCTTTCTGTCAACTTTGTTCAATGGCTTTCTTCTTTTATGTATTATTTGCGAAAGGGCGGCTTATGTCTTTGAAAATATGTATTCCTGCAATAGCGGCATTCATTCTCGTGGCATGCGGCGGCGACGGCAACAAAGCCGGTGACCCGGACCCTTCTGCCGAGGCCGATTTTGTAGTGGATACCTTCGGCGACCTTTCTGTTTGCACCGACAAACGCGAAGGAGCGACCGCTTACGTGAAAGACGAAGAAAAAGATTACATCTGCACCGACGGAGATTGGGCCATTGACACCAATGCCGATACTCGCAAAAAATCCAGTAGCAGTAAAGACGAAGCAAAATCCTCTTCCTCGAGTTGCGAAGACTGCAAGGATGATGCAAAGTCCAGTAACAGTTTGGCGAAGTCGTCAAGTTCGAAACAATCTTCTAGTTCGATTGCTTCGATGACTCCGTGCAAGACCGAAACGGAAGACGACTGTGTATACGGCGTGTTGGTGGATAGTCGCGATGGCCAGACGTACAAGACCGTAAAGATTGGTGGTTGGTGGTGGATGGCGGAAAACCTCAATTACGAAGTGGACTCTAGTTTCTGCTATCACGATTCTGTCGAATATTGTGAAAAGTACGGACGGCTTTACAAGTGGGCTGCTGCGGTAGGCCGGTTCGAATGGGAATGTGGCGTCAATACTTGTGAAATTCCCTACAAAGCTCGTGGCGTATGCCCCGAAGGCTGGCACTTGCCCGATACTACGGATTGGAATACGCTGTTTACCGAAGTGGGCGGCAAACGCACTGCTAGTACGATGCTCAAGTCGCAGACGGGTTGGAATAGTGCTAACGGTAACGGTGTAGACGCCTACGGTTTCTCTGCGCTCCCTGCAGGCTACAGGCTCAGTGCTGGCGGATTTTCCTACGAAGGCACAGCCACCGAAATCTGGAGTGCCAATGAGATCGATGTCTCCTACGCCTACTACATATGGATAGGCCGCGGCTGGGAGAGCGCAGATCTGGGGGTTCACTCTATCAGCTACAAGTCCATCGCGCGTTCGGTCCGTTGCATCAAGGACTATTTGGTTTCAGAACGATTTGCGGCTCGGTGCAAGACCGAATCGGAAGACCACTGCGAATATGGCGAGTTGAAAGACGACCGCGACGGCCAAACGTACAAGACAGTAAAGATTGGCGACCAGTGGTGGATGGCGGAAAACCTCAACTACGAAGTGGACTCGAGCTTCTGCTACAACGATTCTGCCGAGTATTGCGAGAAGTATGGGCGGCTTTACAAGTGGGCTGCTGCGGTAGGCAAGTCCGAAGAGGAATGCGACTCCCTCAAAAAATGCGAGCTTCCCGACAAGGTACGTGGAGTGTGTCCTGAAGGCTGGCGTTTGCCTCATCGTGGGGAATGGAATGAGTTGTTAAGCGAAGTGGGCGGTGAACGCAATGCCGGAGCAATACTTAGGTCGCAGACTGGTTGGAAGGATCGTGTTGTTGTCAACGGAGTGGACTCCTACGGTTTCTCTGCGCTTCCTGCAGGATTCAGGATGGACTATAACTTCGGTGGTGAAGGCGAACATGCCTACTTTTGGAGCGCCACCGGGACTAAGGTCAATTCCTACGACTACAAGAATGCTAGCTATCTGAATCTGACTCCCACGTATGCAATCTCATATTACCACAGCAAGGAGGACGCTTACTCTGTTCGCTGCCTCCAGGACGATTTGAGTTCAGGGCAATCTTCTAGTTTAGAGATAGCCTGCAAGACCGAAACAGGAGACAACTGCGAATATGGCGAGTTGAAAGACGATCGTGACGGTCAGACGTACAAGACCGTAAAGATTGGCGATCAAGTTTGGATGGCGGAAAACCTAAACTATAAAGTGGACTCTAGTTTCTGCTACAACGATTCTGCCGAGTATTGCGAGAAGTACGGGCGGCTTTACCAGTGGGTTGCTGCGGTAGGCAAGCCCGAAGAGGAATGTGGCTCCGGCAATTATTGCCGCCTTTCTGGCATGGTACGTGGTGTGTGCCCTAAAGGATGGCACTTGCCCTATGAAGAGGAATGGAAAACGTTGTCTAACAAAGTAGGCGGCAAAAGTAAAATACTCAAATCGCAGACTGGCTGGAATGATTCCGATGGTACAAGTGGTAACGGTACGGACGACTACGGTTTCTCTGCGTTCCCTGCTGGCAGCAGGGAACCAAATGGCGATTTCATTGAAAACGGCATCCGCACTTACTTCTGGAATGCCGATGGGAATCCCGACGAAGGTGGCAGTATGTTCCTATTCTACGACGTTGAGAGAACGTACACGGCAAACATGAACAAGGCCTATGCTCTCTCCGTCCGTTGCATCCAGGACTAGGCGAGTCTTACATCTCTGCCCAGCTTATAAAATTCTGGTTTTCTCCACGGTAGGAATCGTGGCCGCCATCGGTTTCGCTAAGTAAATCAACCTCATTTTGGTTTGTGTCTCGCCAAAAATAGAGCTGCGGTTCTTCGCCCTTGAACAGGGCGCTTTTCAGGTGCTCGGCAACTACGAGATTTTCAAAAATGGCTCCGCGTAAGCCGCTTGAAAATCATATAATTGATGATAATGCATGAATTGCTGTAATTCAACAATTTTCGCAGATTTTCCTATAAAGATGTTCAATTTAGAGACGGTTGGGCTTCTTTTTTAGCGATTTTTAGAAAGGTGGTCATTGTACTACTTTTTTAACGGTCTTTTTTTTGCGGAATTTAGTAAAAATGTTAAAAAAGGTAGTTGTCAGACTACCTTTTTGTGATTATTTTGATTATATTTAAGATTATGAGATTACTGACCTTAGAAAATGCTCTTGACGCTTGGCGTTCTCTCCAGCCGCTTTCAGAAGAGGACAAGGCTCGCCTTGCCCGTCGCTTTTCGGTCGATTTCAACTACAATAGCAACCATATCGAGGGCAACACGCTCACCTACGGGCAGACGGAAATCCTGTTGCTTTTCGGGAAGGTCATCGGTGAAGCGAATGTGCGGAGCGTACAGGAAATGGTCGCGAGTGAGGTTTCGCTCAAGATGATGGTGGCGGAGTCCCGCATCAAGGAAACTCCGTTGACCCAGAACTTTATAAGGGGCTTGCACCGCACTTTGTTGCGCGAAGATTATTCTGTTCATAAAGAACTTCCTGGAGGGATTCAGGTCGGGTATGTGGTTCACGCTGGGCAATACAAGACGCGCCCGAACAGTGTCATTACACGGTATGGAGACCGGTTTGTCTATGCCTCCCCGGAGGAAACTCCTGCGCTGATGACGGATCTTGTCGATTGGTTCAATAGTGCAGAAAGGGAAGGGAAACTGTCTCCTGTGGAATTGGCGGCGTTGTTCCACTACCGCTATATCAGGATTCATCCGTTCGAGGACGGCAATGGCCGAATCGCTCGGTTGCTTGTCAACTACATCTTGGCCAGACACGATATTCCCATGGTCGTGGTTCGCAGTCGAAAGAAAGATGAATATCTGGAGGCGTTGCATGCTGCCGATTTGAAGGTCGGGGGTGCGCCCAGTTCTGGCGCTAATGCGACGGTTGATGCTATCGCCCCGTTCCTCAAGTATTTCCGCAACATGATTGCGCAAGAAATTGCGGCTGATGTTCAATTTCTCACTAAGCGTGGAGATAACATTTGGTGGTATGACGGACAGTGTATCGAGTTCCGCACGCCGAACTACGGCAAAATTCTTCGAATGATGCAGAGCGAGCCTGTTTTGACAATCGCTGAAATCCAGCGGAAACTAGGTATCCAGAAATCGGCTGTCGATAAGCTTGTCCAGCATCTTCTCGAAAAAAAATATGTCGAGAGGGGGAAAGACGCTGGGAGTTGGCACGTTTTTATCGCGCCGTCCGTTTAGCCCCAGATTTTCAGGATGTCCCCGTACAGGTCGATGCGGCGGTCGCGGAAGTGCGGCCACCAGCGGCGGTTTTCCTCGGTTTCGGCGAGGTCGATTTCGACGGTGGAGACCCCGAGGAATTCGGGGGAGCACTTTTCGAGAATGTAGCCGTCGGGTGCGGCGGCAAAGCTCGTGCCCCAGAACGTGAGGTGGCCTTCGGTGCCGCCACGGTTCGCCGCAATCACGAAGGTGCGGTTCGCAATGGCGTGCCCGCGCATGACGGTCATCCAGCTGTCCTGCTGGCGCGGGTAGATTTCCTTGGGCTCACTGTCCATCCAGCCGATGGCGGTGGGGTAGATGAGCACGTCTGCGCCCTTGAGGCTCATGATGCGGGCGGCTTCCGGGAACCACTGGTCCCAGCAGATGAGCACGCCCAATGTGCCTGCGCTTGTCTTGATGGGCTCGAAACCCGTGTCGCCCGGGATGAAGTAGTACTTCTCGTAGAAGGCGGGATCGTCGGGAATGTGACTCTTGCGGTAGAGCCCGGCGATGCTGCCGTCGCGCTCGAACACGAAGGCGGAATTGTGGTAGATACCGCGGGCGCGCTTCTCGAAGAAGGGGAACACCACGACGGCGTTCAGTTCCTTCGCGATGGACTGCCACTGGCCCACAATCGGGTGGTCCTTTTCGATGGCGAGGTCAAAGAAGTCCGCGTTCTCCTCGAACGGGAAGTACGGCGTGTGGAAGAGTTCCGGCAACACGACCAGGTCGTAGCCCTTGCCCTTGAGGGCGCGGGCCTGTTCCACGTACCAGGCGTTATTCGAATCGAAATCGCCCGTCCACCTGCCTTGCAGCGTGGCTACTTTAATCTTGCTCATAAGTCATCCCCGCGATTATGTTGTTATTCCTAACCACTAACCACCAATCACTGTTTACTTCTCAAAAAACTCCTTCGCCTTCGCAACGACGTCTTCCACCTTGACCATGGTGAATTCCTTCTCGTTGCGGAACTTCCATTCGACTTCGCCGTTCACGAGGCCCTTCTTGCCGATGGCGATACGCACCGGAGAACCCCAGAGATCGGCGTCCTTGAACTTCACGCCTGGGCGTTCGTCGCGGTCGTCCACGAGCACGTCGATGCCGGCGGCTTCGAGTTCCTTTTCGAACTTCTCGGCGAGTTCCATGAGCTCGGCTTCCTTGCCGATCGGGACGATTTCCACCTGGAACGGGGCGATGGACTTGGGCCAGATCGGTCCGAAGTCATCGTGGCTGTTTTCGACGACGGAGGCCATCAAGCGGCCCACGCCGATGCCGTAGCAGCCCATGATTGCCGGAGCGGTGGTCTTTTCGGCGGTGAGGTACTTGGCGCCCATGGATTCAGAGAACTTGGTGCCGAGCTTGAAGATGTTGCCCATTTCGATGCCGCGAGTTTCGGTGAGGAGTTCGCCGCAGCAGGGGCACTTGCAGACTTCGCTCGCTTCGGCGATGTCGGCCACTTCGAACTTCGGGAAGTCGCGCTTCGGGTTGCAATGCTTGAAGTGGAAGCCTTCTTCGTTTGCGCCCGTCACGAGGTCGAAGGAATCGGCGATGGCTTCGTCGACGATGATGCGGGTGTCGTGAGAATTGATCGGAGAAGCAAAGCCCGGAACCATGCCGCAAGCCTTGATGAGGCTGTCTTCGGCCGGATAGAGTTCCTTGGCCTTGAGCAAATTGTGGAGCTTGATTTCGGAAACATCGAGGTTGCCCGGAACCACAACCGTGATGAGCTTTCCTTCGAAGTCGAAGAACACGCACTTGGCAGTCGATTCAGCCGGAACGTTCAGGAACTTGGTGATTTCTTCGATGCTTTCGCTGTTCGGCGTGGCGACCTTTTCGAGAGCTGCATTTTCGTCGCCCTTGAACGGCACACGCTGGAACTTGGCGATTTCGCGGTTAGCCTGATAGCCGCACTTCTTACAAAGAATCAAGTAGTCTTCGCCATTCGGAGTGTCGAGCATGAATTCGTGAGCGACCTTACCGCCCATAATACCCGTATCGCTCTGCACCACCACCGGTTCAATGCCCACGCGACGGTAGATGCGGAGGTAGGCGTCGTATTCTTCCTGGTAGTGACGGTCGAGGTCTTCCTGGCTGGTGTGGAAGCTGTAAGCATCCTTCATCAAGAATTCGCGGACGCGGATAAGACCGCCGCGGGCACGAGCTTCGTCGCGGTACTTGGTCTTGAACTGGTAGAGCATCACCGGCAGCTGCTTGTAGCTGTTGAGCACGTAGCGCACCAGGTCGGTCATGGCTTCTTCGTGCGTCATGGCGAGCACCATGTTGTGGTTGTTGCGGTCCTTGAAGCGCAGGAGTTCTTCGCCGATGGCCTGGTAACGGCCCGATTCGCTCCAGAGTTCAGCGGTCTGCACCACCGGCAGGTCCACTTCGATACCGCCAATCTTGTTCATTTCTTCGCGGATGATGTTTACAATCTTCTGGATCACGCGGAAACCCATCGGCATCATGGAGTAGATACCGGTAGAAACAGGCTTGATGTAGCCACCGCGCATGAGGAAGATGTGGCTGGGCATGGTGGCATCGCTCGGCGTTTCGCGGAGCGTGACGTAAAAATACTTGGAGAGTTTCATTTTTAATCCTTCTGGTGCCCTACGGGCTTTTTGAATACGGCGAAAAATTAGAAATTTTTTAATTTGCGCAAATAAAAAACAATCCGTGCAGGGTTTGTTTTCTAGATTTTTGAATTTAGGGCCTGTTTTAAAGGATAGATAAAAAAATGAAAATCTTTGCTAACGCCTTGAACCGTTTTGGAGTGGCCGTATTTATGGTCGGTTCGCTAATCTCCTATATGGGCTGTTTAGATGACTCCAGTGACAATACAGATTCAGACAGCGAAGCCGTTGACGGCGATAATTTTGACAACGAAAATATTCAGTATGGTTCATTTACGGACCCTCGCGATGGCCATGTTTATAAAACAGTCAAGATTGGTGACTTGGTTTGGATGGCCGAGAACTTGAATTATGATGATGGAGAGTCCCTTTGCTATGAGGATAGTCCTGATAGCTGTGCCAAATATGGTCGTCTATATACGTGGCTTCAGGCTACTGCCGCATATGAGGTTTGGTCTGGCGAAGATAGGCCATCTCCTGCTTGTCCTGAAGGGTGGCGCCTACCTGAGCAGAAAGATTTTTACAATTTCCGCTATGTTGTTGAGGATCCATCGGCTATAGGGACCGCATTGAAGTCGAAAAAGGGCTGGAGCAAGAATGGTAATGGAACCAATGTGTTAGGATTTAATGCTCTACCGGCCGGTTATTGGGATCCTAGCACCAAGGAAGAATATAGTCCATTTCGTGGCGCTGGTACGAGTGCTTGGTTTTGGACAAGTGATAGAAATTCGTCAAACCAATATATTGCGGATTGGATGAACCTTGATGCCGATAGTTCTAGAATGATTGTTTCGTCGAATGTTATCATGGACAAAAGCGTCGGAATATCGGTTCGGTGCATTCAAAAAGATGAAGCCGATGTCCCTGTTGCGCAGGTTTTGGATTTTGTTATCGATTCAATTACAGACAAACGCGATGGACGGACTTATAAGACGGTTACAATCGGTTCGCAAACGTGGATGGCGGAAAATCTGAATTACAAAATGGATCAAGGTGGCTCCGGTTCCAATAGCTACTGCTATAACGACTCTCCAGATTCTTGTGCAATATATGGGCGCTTGTATACATGGGCGGGCGTGATGGAAAATATTTGCCCGGAAGGCTGGCATGTGCCCACGAAAATGGAATGGAAGCATTTCTATAGGGCGATTGGAGGCTCGTCAACTATAATGGGCCATTTTTTGTCGTCGGAAGTGTTTAATGTAATGTCTGCAGGAATAAAATGGGGCGAATATGCAATTGATGGGGCTAACGATGGGTATATAAATATTGGCTCGTCTTCCTATTTTTGGACGGCCACAGAGTATTCTATAGATTACGCCTATAGCTGGTCTAGTTACAAAGAACGGGAAATATCCGAAGATGTGCGTTCCAAGGTAAATGCAATGTCGGTCCGTTGTATTAAGGACTAGCCCAAAGCTCCTTTACTGGGGCTGTTCTCTTTTTTTGTTGATGTAAAGCGATTTTACCCAAAATTTCGGGCGTTTTTTCTTTGCCGGACCACCTCCGGCTTCGGGTGAATTTGTTATTTTTGACAACGCGAAAAGAGACCTTGCGTCTTTTTACAAAAACGATTCTTAGGAGTCTAAAATGAAGTCTAAAATTTTTGTCTACGGAGCTTGTGTACTTGCCCTTGTTGCTTGTAACCAGGAAAAGCAGGCTTCCGCTGCTATTACCCCCAATTCTACAGACGACCAGAAATTTGCTTATATGCTGGGTATCCAGATGGGTGAACATGCCTTTGGTCCTCTCGCTCGCCAGATGGGTGAATATGTGAACCAGAACGCCTTGATTCAGGGTGTTCGCGACATGGTCAAGTCTTCGAAGGACACTTCATTCAAGATGCAACTGGTCCCGGACACTATCGGTGCAATCAATTCTCACTATGCAGCGATTGCCCGTGAACGTTACGAAGCGACAAGGCCCGACAGTGCAACAATCGCTACCCGAGACCGTATTGGCCTTATGGCGTATTCGGATTCTGTGCAAAGGTCGCTTCCCATCAAGGCTGCCGACGAAGGTATTTCGCTTCCGGTCAAAATCGAAGACAATTCCTCGGCTAACGTCAAGTTCTCTTACCTGGTCGGTATGCAGCTGGGGAACAACTTGACCAACATCGGTAATCAGTTCAATACCGAGTTCGATGAAGCCTATTTTGAAATGGGTGTCCTCGATGGCGCTAAGAAGTCTTTGGATTCCACCTTCAACCTCCAGATGCCCAAGGATTCCCTGGATTCTGTCGGTGCCCGTTACAAGGTCAAGATGGATTCCATTCGTGAAGCGGCTATCAAGAAGCAGCGTGAAGAAGAAGAAAAGCTCAAGGCCGAAGTTGCTTCCCTCCGTGGTGACACTCTTGTGAACGGCATGCCCGCTAAGATGAACCCCGCCGTGAAGGTGACGGGTATCAGCTATTCCGGTGAAACTCTCGGTGAATATTCCAACAGGCCGCTGTTCGTGTTCTATTTCTCCACGACTTGCCCGCACTGCCGTCATGCTGCGCCCGAAGTTCTCGCCGTTGCCGACGAGTTTGCAGGGGCTGGCCTCACGACTCTGGCTGTGGCTTCTGGTGGAAACCCGAAGCGCGGTATCCGTACATTCATCGACGACCTGAAGTGGAACGATAATATCAAGGTCGGCTGGGACGAACACCGCCAGTTTGGTGAACTTTACAGCGATGGCTATGTTCCCAAGATTTACCTGGTGAACCCGGATGGCTCCTACAAACTCTATGGTTCTATCGAAAGAGAAAAGGACCAGATCAAGGAAGACATCAAGGCTCTCCTCGGCGGCAAGCCGGTTGAATGGAAGTTGGAAGCTCCGGCCAAGGTCGATACGACCAAGCCCGCTGCTCCTGCTACTAAGTAATCTTTCGTTCGGGCACACCATCGGTGTGCCTTTTTTTTGCATTGTAAGTCGATTCGGTGAATCATGATATTAGCGGAATATGACGTTGTTGTCGTCGGTGGTGGCCATGCCGGCATTGAGGCGACGCACGCCGCTTGGAAACTCGGCGTAAAAACTGCCATGTTCACGATGGACGTTAATGCCATCGGGCGTATGAGTTGTAACCCGGCCGTAGGCGGTGTAGCCAAGGGCCAGATTGTGCGCGACATCGATGCACTCGGCGGCCTGATGGGGCTCTTGACCGACAAGGCGGGAATCCAGTTCCGCATGCTCAACATGAGCAAGGGACCTGCTGTGTGGGGCCCGCGTGCCCAGTGCGACATGAAGTATTACAGCGAAATTGCCCGCGAAGTGATTACGAACCTACCGGGCCTTTCGGTTGTCCAGGGGGAACTGGCTGCGTTCGAGCGCATGCCGGATGGGCGCCTGGAACTGACTCTGCTGAACGGCGACCGCTACATCTCGCGCGCGCTCGTGATAACGAGCGGAACATTCTTGGCTTCCAAGATGTTCACCGGGCTCGAAACGAGCATCGGTGGGCGCGTGGGGGAACCGAGTGCAGACAAACTTTCGGAATGTATCGCCCGCGAAGGGATTGCGCTGCGCCGCCTCAAGACGGGCACCCCGAGCCGTCTTGACCCCGATTCCATTGATTTCAACGAATGTGATGTTCAGCGCGGCGACGATGTACCATGGCCCATGAGCGACCGCCACTTGGCGGGAACCGTTCCCGGCCGCGATGCGGACTATTTCTGGGGTGACCCAGCAAGCAAGTTTGTCCGCAACGACTGCGTCTGCTGGATTACGCGCACGAACATCAAGACGCACGACATTTTGCGTAGCGGTTTCAAGGACAGCCCCATGTTCAGCGGGCGCATTCACGGCAAGGGACCGCGCTACTGTCCGAGCATCGAGGACAAGATCAACCGCTTTGGCGACCGCGACGGGCACCAGCTGTTCCTGGAACCGGAACAGGCGGATATCGGTCGCGTGTACATCAACGGGTTCAGTTCGAGCCTGCCTGCCGACATCCAGCTCGCTGCCATCCACACGATTCCCGGGCTCACGCGCGCCCGCGTGTTGCAAATCGGCTATGCGGTGGAGTACGATTCGGTCGACGCGACGCAACTTTACCCGACCTTCGAGTGCAAGAAGGTTCCGGGACTCTACTTTGCAGGCCAGGTCTGCGGTACGAGCGGCTACGAAGAGGCCGCGGGCCAGGGACTCTTGGCCGGCATCAACGCGGCTCTGAAAATAAAGGGGGAGGGCCCCTTTATTTTAGGTCGTTCCGATAGTTACCTGGGGGTAATGGCGGACGACCTCTCGAACATCCTGCTCGACGAGCCTTACAGGATGTTCACGAGCCGCGCCGAATACCGCCTTTTCTTGCGTAGCGACAACGCCGAAATGCGACTCAAGGAACGTGCCCATGAAATCGGCATGATTTCGGATGGTGACTACGCCGACTGGATGCGCCGCCGTGAACTGATGGATGTGGCTCATTCTCGTATGGTGGACGAATCGGCCATGCCTGAACAGGCAAACGAAATCCTCGCCGCGGGAGGCCAGGCCCTCGCGACAGAGCGCACCCGCTGGATCAACGTGTTCCGCCGTCCCGGCATCGACCCCGAGGCGTTCTTCAAGGTGGCCCTGCCCGACATGCAGCTCACCCGCCGCGACCAGTGGTACATGTACGCCCAGGAACTCTATGCGGGCTTCTTCGACCGCCAGGAAAGGGAAATTGTCGAGCAGAAGAAGATGGAGTCGGTCCGGCTCCCCGCCGACATGGATTTTATGCAGGTGACCGCCATCAGCATCGAAAGCCGCCAGCGCCTGAATGCCCACAAGCCACTCACGCTGGGGCAGGCAAGCCGCATTCCCGGCGTCCGTCCTGCCGATATCACGGTACTAGCTCATTGGCTGGAAAATAGTAAATAGTGGTTAGTAAATAGTGGTTGGTAAATAGTGGTTGGGGCTTAGCCAGTAAATAGGGTGGCTTCGCCGCGATTATAAATCCTAACCACTAACCACCAACCACTACCCCCCCCCCTTCAATCCGTTCACTTGATATTTTTTGCAAAAATTACTATCTTTGGGCGCGTCTATTAATCATTTTCCAAGAGGTATATTATGGCAGAAGAAACAGAAGTCAAAACCACAGAAGAAGTCAAGCCTCAGGAACCGAAATCTACAGAAAAATCTCAAGAGAAGAAGGCCCCGGCCAAGAA
>Ga0310690_10002221_pt1 | contig 32154 bp, 25 predicted proteins | sample AusTroGonzalo_MG_2_FD_207661 | JGI IMG/M metagenome (GOLD analysis project Ga0310690, IMG submission 207661) | Bovine rumen microbial communities from tropical cattle in Woodstock, Queensland, Australia - Gonzalo_04 (v2) (version 2) | ecosystem: Host-associated > Mammals > Digestive system >...
GTATCCTTGTCGTATTTGCGGATGTCTTTGGTCTTGGCAAACAGGTCGATTTTCAACTTTTTGTATTCTAAAGCTTTCATTATTAAGATTTATTGTTTGATTTTTGATTGTATTTTTCCAATTGATTGTTGACGTCCAGCATAATTTTCTGAACCTCTTTGATGTAAATGCAGTCGGGGTGGTGGATTAGCATTCTTTGGCAGGATTCGAGGCAGGTCTTGAGTCGTTCAGGCTTTTTGCGCTCGGTACTGCGCTTGGCATATTCGTAGTTGTTCAGCACCAAGTAGTAGCCCGCTTCAGGCATGAGTGGGGAGTAAGCGTAATTGTTGAAAAAATTCTTGGCGGCGATTTGACAAGCCTCGTAGTGGTCGGTATTGTAGTATAATTTCATGATTTCCAGCTCTTTGCGAGCTAATTTTAAGCGTAGGTCATCCAGCATAATGTTGCATTCCTCCACATGACTATTGTCAGGATAGGCTTGCAGGAATGCCTTGATCTGCTCGATGGCGTAGTCAGTGTTCGATTGGTCGAGGTAGTATTCGGGACTTGTTTTGTAAACGGCTTGGATGCAGCGGAAGAAAGCGTCTTCCGTGCGGTCGGCGTTGGGGTAGCGGCGCACGTAGTCGCGGAAGTGGAAAGCGGCCATGTTGTAGTCGCCGTTCTGATAGTAGGAGTCAGCGAAGAGGTAGAGGATGGTGTCTGCGCGGGGTGTACCGAGTGCGAGGGGGTAGAGCTCCTCGAAGAGACCGGCGGCGGAAAGCCACTGCTTGTTGTTGTAATACTTCAGGGCGCGCTCGTAGTTTTGGTCAAAAGTCTCGAATGTGACACGCTTGTCGCGCGAGCGTGTGATGGTGGTTTTCTTCTTTGCAGGCTTTGCTGAGTCTTGCTTGGGTGCAGGTTTCGAAGTGTCCTGTGCTATGCACACTTTCTGCAAATCATAGGAAACCGCTCCGCGAGAATCCGTCGCATAGGCATTCATCGCGAAGACTAACATTGTGATTGTTAATATGTTACAAGTCTTTTTTGCCATATTAAAAAAAGCGTGCAAATATAGTATTTTTTTAGTATATAATATTAGTCGAAATCGAGTTTCATGATAGAGTCTCGTTTGGTCTCATTACAGCCGGAAGGATCGCCGATATAAGCGCTCGGAATGATGAAGTTGTAGCCAGGTTTTGTGTAGCGATTTTCGGATGTAACAATCTCATAATAAGGAAGTTTTGGGTCTGCATAGACTTTGCTCATGAACAATCCGAACACAGGCATGGCGGTGCGAGCGCCTTGTCCCAGAGCGGTGCTGCGGAAGTGGGCAGCACGGTCTTCACAACCTACCCATACGCCGCAAGTTAGCAGCGGTGTATAGCCCACGAACCAACCGTCGGACTGGTTGTCGGTGGTGCCGGTTTTGCCTGCCAATGGGAAGGATATGCCGTACTGGCTGCGCAGTCTTCCGCCGGTACCGTGGTCCACCACGCCCTGCATCAAACGCACTGTCTTGAAGGCGGTGATCTGGTCCATGGCTTCGTTGGTTTTCGGCACTTTCGTGTAAATCACGTTGCCTTCTTTGTCGCAGATGTGGGTGATGAAGATGGGTTCCACATATACGCCTTGATTGGGGAAACAGTTGATGGCACCCACTTGTTCGTACAGTGTCAACTCGCAAGCACCCAGACAGATAGAGGGAACGGCGGGGATGTCAGAGGTCATGCCCATATTGCGCACCAAGTCGATGACGGCGTTGGGACCGTAGCGTTTCATTAGGTAGGCGGAAACCTGGTTAAGTGAGTATGCTAGCGCTTCGCTCAACGGCAACATCTGGCCCTCTTTGTGGGCGCCGGAGTTGCGGGGTGTCCACGAACCACCAGGCGTTTCGATAGTCACCGGCACGTTCGGCACCATGGTGCAAGGGTCAAAGTCGCCGCTCTGCATGGCCACGGTATAGACGTACGGTTTGAAAGTGGAACCGACCTGACGCTTGGAGAGCTTCACGTGGTCGAACTGGAAATATTCATAGTTGGTGCCGCCCACGTAGGCTTTCACATGACCGGTGGCTGCCTCCACGCACATCAAACCGCACTGCAGGAAGGATTTATAGTAGCGGATGGAGTCCATTGGGGTCATCGTCGTGTCGATCATGCCGTTGTAGCTATATACCGTCATTTTCACCTTCTTGTTAAAGGCCGCTTCGATTTCGGCGTCAGATTTGCCGGCATCCTTCATCAGCGCGTATCGGTCGCTCTGTTTCACGGCGCGCCACAGAATGTTGTGGGTCTGCTCATCGCTGAGGTTGACGAACGGAGCGTTCTTCGCCCCTTTGATATGGTTGAAGAACAGCGGCTGGAGGTAGTCGCAAACATGCTCTTTTACAGCGGCTTCGGCGTGCTGCTGCATGCGTGAATCGATGGTGGTGTAGATTTTCAGACCATCACAGTAGAGGTCATAGTGGGAGCCATCGTTCTTGGGGTTGCTGTCGCACCAATCCTTAAGCACCAAGCGCAGATATTCACGGAAATAGGTGGCGATACCAGCGGTGTGCGCCTGCGACTTGAAGTTGCTCATGTCGATCGGAATCTGCTTGATGGAGTCGTACGCTTCAGGGGTGAGGTAGTCGTACTTTTTCATCTGGCTCAGCACGGTGTTGCGGCGGTCGAGTGCGGCTTGCGGATGGCGGCGCGGGCTGTATTTGGAAGGGGCTTTCAGCATACCCACCAGCAGGGCAGCCTCCTCGGTGTTGATTTCGGCGGGATCCTTGTCGAAGTATGTGCGCGCTGCACTCTTGATACCCACGGCATTGTTGCCGAAATCAACCGTGTTGAAATACATAGCCAGAATTTCGTCCTTCGAGTAGGCGCGTTCCAGCTTGGAGGCCACCACCCACTCTTTGAATTTCGTGAAGACAATCTTGATTTTGCCGGCTTTCGGGTCGCGGGGGAAGAGGTTCTTGGCCAATTGCTGTGTAATGGTACTGCCGCCGCCCTTGCGGTGGAAAGTCGCCACGCCCACAGCCACACGGAACAGCGCTTTCACGTCCACACCAGAATGGTTGTAGAATCGGGAGTCTTCCGTTGCGATGAGGGCATCCTTCAGTTCTTGGGAGAGGTCGGCATATTTGCAGTTAGAGCGGTTCTCACGGTAGTAGGTGCCCAATAGCACGCCGTCGGAGGAGATGACCTCAGTGGCCAAGTTGGAGTCGGGGTTTTCCAATTCCGCAAACGAGGGCATGTAGCCCATCCATCCCAGTGAGATGAAAAAGAACATGAGGCATACGATGCCGAACAGGATGAAATAGACTTTCCAGAAAGTCTTCGCCCATTTCGGCCAGGTGCCTTTATTATGTTTATGTTTTTGGCTGTTCTGAAACGAGCCGGTTTTTGCAGAATACATATATTATATAATTTGAGGCCGCAAAGGTACACAAAATATGAATACCTATGCAAACGTATTTTTATAATTCGGTGCTGTAACTTTTTCCTGGCAGTGCGAAAATCACGCCTTTCAGCTCCATAGTAAGCAATAATCCTGCCAATTTTGATGGTGAGAATTGAGCGCAATGTTCTGAAATTTCATCTACGTTTTTCTTTCCTTGCAGTAAAAACCGATAGATAATCTTCTCTTCTTCGGATAGTTCTGGGAATAGCTGGGTCTGTACGGATTTCGCTGCCGAATCCCAATTCATCATCTCCAAAAGATCGTTTCCGGAGGTGACCATCGCGGCGATGTTCTTGCGGATCAGCTCGTGGCATCCGTCGTGCATTTCGTCGAAAATGCTACCCGGAATGGCGAAGATATCCCTGTTGTAGGAGCTCGCAATGTTTGCCGTTATGATGCTGCCGCCCTTGTTGCCGCTTTCGGCCACCAGCACTGCATCGGCCATTCCTGCGATGATGCGGTTGCGCGCGGGGAAGTTCATCCGGTCGGGCCCAGTGTCGAAGTCGAACTCGCTGATGAGGGTACCTCCGGTTGCTAAAATCCTCTCCGAAAGGTCTTTGTTGCTGTATGGATAGATGGTGTGCAGACCATTGCCCAATACGGAAATCGTGGGAATTCCGAGTTTCAGAGATTCCTCGTGGGCGATGGTGTCAATGCCGTAGGCCAGCCCGCTGACGGTCGCGATGCCGCTCTCTCTCAATCCCTCCAAAATCTTACCCAGACTCTTGGCTCCGTAGGCTGTGGAGTTTCGCGTGCCCACCACTGCGAGCATCCGTGGTCGGTTGAAATCGCCCGAACCTTTGTAATAGAATGACACCGGTGCGTCGGGACACCGTTTCAGCCGTTGCGGGTAAGCGGGGTCCAAGTAGTGACAATAGTGGACGTTATATTTCTCCATTAGTTCTAACTCCCTTTCAACCAATAATTTGATTTTTTCAGTCATCCGGATTTCTACGGAACAGCGCTTCCGGTTTTGGAGTTTCCGTTTCCAGGATTCTGGGAATTCGAATACATTTTGTGCGGAACCAGCAATAGCCAGAATCTGCTTGTGGATCGACTTTCCGATTCCTTCGGTTTTGCTCAATGCAATGCGATAAAAAATTTCTGTGTACATTTTTTTTGTTCTTGGTTTATAATAATTGTTTTATTTTTGCGATTTATTTTCACACTGCAAAAATAATAAAATAAATCGAATATAAAGCGAAAGAAAAAATAAATTTTAAAATTATGAAGAAGATTAGCTATATTGCAGCGATAGTGCTGCTTCTGACGATGGTCTCTTGCCATCATAAATCAACCCCCTCCATCAAGGTGGACAATTTTTCAACAGGAAAGGCCGGAGAGATGATCCTCGCCATCGATTCGGGTTATTGGAGTGCATCGGCTAAAAAGACCATCTACGGCGTACTACAGCAACCTCAGCCTGCCATCAACCAGGTGGAGCCGATGTTCGATGTCATCCAATGTTCGAATGCTGATTACAAAGCTTCGTTCATGCGTCACCGCAACATCGTTCAGTTCGACTATAGTCCTGATTATTCGGCTAATACATTCGAGATTGTCAGAAATCCGATTGCCAATCCACAGGTGCTGGTCGTCATTAAGGGTAACCATCAGGATTCCTGTATGGCGCTCTTCCTTGCCCACCAAGACGAGATTGTGAAAGCGATGTATGACAACGATATTGCCCGTTTGCAAAATGCCCATCGGAAATTAAACAATGCCGTACTGGAGAAGAAGATATTTGAAAAATTCGGTATCCGGATGACAGTGCCTGACGGCTATTTTGTCGGTAGGGAAGAAAAGGATTTCTTATGGCTTTGTTTCCGTACTCCTAAGAATGACAGATTTGTAATGATTTATAAATCACCTCGTTATGAGATTACAAAAGAGGATGTAGTGGCCAAGCGTGACAGCATAACCAAAGCCTATATTCAAGGGGCTGTGGTGGGTGCCTATCCTGTTGTAGCCGATTTGGAAGGTTATCCTTTGGCTGAAAAACGACAGATCCGCTATCATGAGGGTCTGGAATTGAGAGGGTTATGGGCTTCTGTGCGCGACAAGATGGGTGGACCTTTCTACAGTTTCACCCAAGTTTCCCCGGACAGCGTCTCTTGTATCACAGTGGACGGATTTGTCTATGCACCTCAAGAAAAAAAGAGAGACTATCTGCGTGAGGTTGAGGCAGTTGTGAGATCTTTGCAATAATTTTTTCATTCGACGTGATAAAATCGTCACTTCACGCGACTAATATAATGTGAAGGAGATAGATTCTAACATTGAAAAGATTATCGCTGGATGTTTGAAAAACGACCGGTGGAGCCAACGGCAGCTGTATGACAGGTATTCGTCGAAGCTGTACGGGCTTTGTAGGCGTTATAGCAGTTCAGATGAGGAGGCGGAGGATGTGCTGATGGAAGGTTTTATGAAAGTATTCAAGAGTTTGGATTCCTTTCGGCACAAAAGTTCTTTTGAAACTTGGTTGACCTCCGTGATGCTCAATGTGGCGATCAGTCATTTTCGCAGCTCCACACGCTTTCGTAGGGAGATTTTTACGGAGGATATGGATTCGGAGGAGTTTGTAGAAGAGGCGGAGGAAATCAGAACGAATCTCGTGGCAGACCAGTTATTAGAGCTGATTCGAAAAATGCCTGAGATGATGCGGGTGGTGTTCAACCTCAAAGCTGTGGATGACTACTCCTTCATGGAAATCGCCGGGATGATTGGAAAGAGCGAGAATGCGGTTCGCAATTCGTATATGCGTGGAAGAAAATGGCTGATGGATAGATTAAAATTGGAAAAAGAGAGTTTTTAATATTACGATTGAAGATATATATATCAAATGAATACAGTTAAAGATTTGTTGGAGAATCACAGCGCACGTCCGTCGGAGGATGTGTGGCAAAAGCTGAACGCTCGTCTGGATACAGAGATGCCGGTGGGTAAAACCTCTTTCTGGTCCGGTCTCTCGAAAGCAAAGAAGGCGGTGGCCGCTGCCGTGGCCGGTTTTGTGCTGGCAGGAGGCGTCACTCTCGGTTGGATGCTCTATCATTCGGATGAAAGTTCCCAATCCGAGAAGATAGCTGCCACAAAACCATTGGAGAAGATAGAGACAGTGAATGAATCGGAAGTTGTTGATGATGAGGTGGTTGTGGAAGAACAATCCGCTGAGGTGCTTCCGACGGAGCCGAAAGCCGAGATTGTGGTGGAGAAACAAGCATCTGCGAACGTTCCTATACTCGCTGCATCGGAAAAGGTTGAGAAGACTCCTGTGAAATCCAATGTCAAGCAGGAGGTTCTGCCCTCCAATTCCACGCTGGCCAAGCAGTTAGCCGCCGACCCTGTCCTAAAGAATCTTTCCAACGAGAGTGTGGATTGGTCGATGCCTGCCAAGTTGAGCATCCCCAATCTGTTTACCCCGAATGGTGATGGTGTCAACGACCTATTCGTGATTGAAGGTTTGGAGCAATATTCGTCTCCGAAGTTGGTCGTCCGTGACAAAAACGGCCGTGTGGTCTATCAAAACAGTGGCTACAAGAACACCTGGGGTGGTGAAAATTGTCCCGACGGTGTCTATAATTATGAGTTCACATTTGTCTATAACGGCATAGAAAACCAAGCAACCGGCAAGGTGCGGATTATCAGAGCGTAATTTTTTGCGCTGAATGGGTCGTTGGAGTTATCATATATTTTTGTATTTTTGTCGCAGTAAACAAATTTCTGGCTTATGCGACAAAAATTACATTCTTCCCTTTGCATTTTGGCTTTGTTGATGTCGGTGTTTATCATCGGCTGTAACCGCAATGCTTTCGATTTTTCACAACTTGATGAGATTGACGCGAATGGCGACTGGGGCTTCCCGTTGCTCAATGCCGAATACACCATCGGTGACATTCTGGAAATGAGCGACAATGTCGGGTATCTACAGCAAAGCAGTGACGGAACACTTGAGATCCGTTACGAATACACTTTTGACTCGGTGATTTCCGCGTCGGAGTATCTGGACTCCTATTTCGATCACGACATTTCCGTGGAGGGGACCAAAACTTACACTCCGGGCGAGCTCCCGCCCATTCAAGGGAATGTGCAGGTGTTGTATAACGACACGTTGACCACGCAGTTTCCTACAGATATGGTACTTTTGGAGAGTGCCACGCTGAAGACAGGACAGATTCAGCTTATGGTTACCTATAATCTGACGCAGCCGACGAGGATTGATGTCACCTGTCCGCAACTGACCAGTGCCTCCGGTCAGCCGTTCCATGTGGAAGCGCAGTCCACCGGGGGATCCTATTCGACCACGTTAGACCTCAGTGGTTATTCCCTTACCGTACCGTCAGACAATGAGATAGACTTTTTCATGGTGGTCTCTTGTGAAGCGAACGCAGGCACATTGCCAAGCCAGCTGACATTCAACTATCGCGCCGCATTCAGCCAGGTCTCTTTTACTGAGATTCGTGGCAAGTTTGTTTCAGTGAATCTCCCTTTGGACAAGGAGTGGGATTTCGACAGCGAATTTTTGCGTGATCACATTTCCGGAAGCATGACACTGCTGAATCCGCAGGTGACTTGCGAAATTCTGAATACTTTTCCCGTGCGTGGAAACATCGTGCTGAACCAAGCCCAGCTTTCAGGTGGCGGTTCTTCGGCTTCCTTGCTTGCCTATTCTCCTGCTACAGTGGAGATTCCTGGCAATACTCAACAGTTTACCCCAGTTAACTTGCCGATAGCTAGTTCTTTGCAGCTTTCTCCCGATTTCGACCACTTTAAGCTGAAAGGCAATGCCACAATCAACCCTGATGGATTCAACACGCCAACGTTGGTGTTTCGTGACGACCAGGTGATTAGTTTGCGCATCAGTGTGGTTCTTCCGTTGGAGATGAACATGGACGATATCTTCTTCCGTGACACGATTCCGTTTAGCGGTTTTAACCTGCCGTCCGAGTCTGCGTTTTCCAATATTTTGCTTCGCCTTGGCATCACCAACGGTCTGCCGCTGAATTTTCAATTGCAGGCCTATTTTTATGATTCTCAGATGGGTACGGTGAAGGATAGTCTGTTCGTCGGTCCGCAAGTGGTGCTGAGTGCGCTGAGTGAAGCTCCCCGCTCCAGCGAGCTTTTTGCCTCCAAGGAGAGCTTTGCGGAGGTGCAGAGAATGTTCGCTTGCGACAACATCATCCTACAAGCGCGGCTCTATACGGATGGTTCGCCGGTCTCCATCAACGTGGCGCAGGCTATTCGTCTCCAGTTGGGCGCGCGGATGAACGTGGATCTGAACAGCTTGGTGAATAACTAACAAAGGCAGATATGAGGAAGATTATATTCACTGTTTTGATGTGGGGTTGCTTTTGCCTTTCGGTGAACGGACAGGCGTTTGATGTGACCCATTTCATGCGGATTTCGCCCTTTCAACATAATGATTTGCCGTCCAGTTCCACTATATATAATGGTTATGTCAGCCTGCCTACTGGAAATATCCATGTGGGTGTGAATTTAGGCCCTATCCGTTATAAAAACCTTTTTGAGACCGATGCGGAGGGTTATCCGACGGTGCTGACTGCCACGAAATTCGTGAACAGTCTCAACTATAAGAACTACTTGGGCGTTTATAATGACATAGAACTTTTGGGTTTCGGTTTTCGCATTAAGGATCGCTTTTTCCTGACGGTGGATCATCGGTTCCGTACCAATTTGGATTTCACCTATTCTCGCGATGTGCTCGGTTTGCCCATTTACGGTAATATGGCGTATGTGGACAAGCCGGCGGACCTGAAATTGGGTATCAACTTTAACGCTTATCAGGAGTATGGAGTCAGCTTCCGCCATCAGGTCAACGACAAAATCTCCTGGGGTGTGCGCCCGAAACTGCTCTTTGGCGTGGCTAACATCAACACTCAGTATTTTGATGCATTAGTGACTACAGACCCTACGGATTACACCATCTCCATGACATACGCTGCCGCTATGCGTGCTGCCGCCGTTGTGCCTTTCACCATGACCTTCAATCAGCAGGATGGCTTCAATTTTGAAATAGACAATGATGCCGGAACGATTATGGGGAATGTTTTCAGAAATGTCGGATTCGGTTTGGATTTGGGCTTCTCCTACAAGATTTTGGAGTCGCTCAACTTGTCGGCTGGACTTCTGGATCTCGGGTTCATCAACTGGAACACCTCCACGACGCGGATGATCAGCGATGTGGATGATGCTGGTGACATGTACCAGGATGGCTCGTTCACCTTCAGTGGTTTGTCGCAGTCGCAGATTCAGGCGCTGATGAACGGGGAAGATTACGAGGAACTGTTGGATACCTTGGCGCAGTATTTCCCGATGGACATTGCGCCCACGGGAAATTATGTGACGGGGCTCACTCCGAGGTTTGTGTTGCAGGCCGATTACGAGTTTGCCAAGTACCACCGTGTAAGTGCTGCCACGCAGCTCCGCTTTACCAAGAACTATTTCCAGCCGTCTCTGACGCTGGCATACGATGGACTGTTTTTCAATACCATTGATGTCTGTGTAGCCTACACCATGCAGCGTCACTCTTACGACAATCTCGGAATAGGAGTGGGCTTCAACCTCGGTTATCTGAATGTTTATGCCGGCACGCAGAACATCATTGCCGCATTTTCGGTGAAGAATGTCTCACAGCTGACGGGCACTGTCGGCATCGTCTTCAACTGGGGACATTACGACAATTGGAGGAAGAAGAATCCAAAACAATGATTAAAAAAAGCCCCGTGATCACGGGGCTTTTTTTTAATCATTGTTTGACTACTACCAAGCGAAGAGCGGACGGTCGTGCATCATGTCGTTGACCGTCTTGCGGGTCTTGGCGATGAGTTCCTCGTTTTCGACGTCGCAGAGCACCTTGTCGATCATCTCCACGATAACGGGCATGTCGTTCTCTTTCAGACCGCGGGTGGTGATGGCGGGAGTACCCACACGGATACCAGAGGTTTGGAAAGCGGAACGGGTGTCGAATGGCACCATGTTCTTGTTGATGGTGATGTCGGCTTTTACGAGGGTGTTCTCAGCGACTTTACCGGTCATTTCGGGGAATTTCTTTCTCAAGTCGATGAGCATCAAGTGGTTGTCAGTGCCATTGGAGATCACTTTATAGCCTCTTTCCACGAAAGCGTTGGCCATGGCGTTGGCGTTGAGCTTCACTTGCTTGACGTATTGAGCGTAGTCGTCGGTCAGAGCTTCACCGAAAGCGACAGCCTTGGCAGCGATAACGTGCTCCAGCGGACCACCTTGACAACCCGGGAATACGGAAGAGTCGAGGATTTGGGACATCATCTTTACGACGCCCTTCGGAGTGGTCTTTCCCCACGGATTCTCGAAGTCTTTACCGAGCATGATGAGACCGCCGCGAGGTCCGCGGAGGGTCTTGTGGGTGGTGGTGGTCACGATGTGACAGTGAGCCACGGCGTTGTTCAATAGACCCTTGGCGATGAGGCCGGCAGGGTGGGAGATGTCAGCCATCAAGATAGCACCGATCTTGTCGGCAATCTGACGCATGCGTGCCCAGTCCCAGTCGCGGCTGTAAGCGGAAGCACCACCGATGATCAACTTCGGTTTCTCGCGGAGTGCAACTTCTTCCATGGTGTCATAGTTGACGCAACCAGTCTCTTCGTCAACTTGATAAGCCACAGGACGATAGAGGATGCCAGAAGAGTTCACAGGGGAACCATGTGAAAGGTGACCGCCGTGATTGAGGTCGAGGCCCATGAAGGTGTCGCCCGGTTGCAGACAAGCCATCAGGACAGCCATATTAGCCTGTGCGCCGGAGTGGGGTTGTACGTTGGCCCATTCGCAGCCAAAGAGTTCTTTCACGCGTGCGATCGCCAATTCTTCGGATTGGTCCACAATCTGGCAGCCGCCATAGTAGCGCTTGCCCGGAAGACCTTCCGCATATTTGTTGGTCATAACGGAACCCATGGCTTCCATCACTTGGTCGCTCACAAAGTTCTCAGAAGCAATTAATTCGATGCCGTTGGTCTGGCGCTCGCGCTCCTGTTGAATGAGATTGAAGATTTGTTCGTCTCTTTTCATACTTTTTTTAATATAAATATTTGATAATGAATACTTTGGATAAATCATTCTGAGAATGCAAAGATATAATTTTTTCCATAAGAAAAAAATCTTATTTTTGCGGATTATATGTTTCTGAATATGCCTAAACTGAAATTTCAAATATCAGCAGTTCTGTTTTCGCTGTGTTTATTGAGCTTTTCGTTGTTTTCTAGTGCTCAGGTGGATACTGCGTTTTGGTTTGCAGTGCCGAAGTTGTGTGAACACGCGCACACGCCCATTACTTTGGTGGTGACCACCTTTGGCGAACCCGCTACTATCACCGTCACCAAACCCGCTTCCACTACACCGGCTGTGGCTGTCTTCAATGTGGCGGCGAACTCTTCAGGAACGCAAGTGTTGGTCCAGAACGAAGCCGGGCTCACCAATTTCGAATGCCCTCATAACACCACCTCCAATTATGGTCTCTACATCCATTCTACCGCCAAAGTGAATGCGTATGTGGCTGTGCAGCAGAATAATAGCGAGATTTACGCTTTGAAAGGTAACAATGGACTCGGCACGCAGTTCTTCGTCACCATGCAATATCAGTTCGACAACGGTGCTGGAACAGGTAGCGGTGGTTATCCACAGGCTCGCAATACTGCGGAGATTATCGCTACAGAAAACAATACTACTATAACAATAACGCCATCAGTGACTTGCGGCACCCATGCAGCCAATGTCCCCTTCACGGTGGTCTTGAACAAGGGGCAGGTCTTTTGCCTTGCTTCCAACTTCCAATCGGGAGCCAATCACTTGTGCGGCACCACCATCACCTCCGACAAGCCCATTGTGGTGGATGTTTCCGACGATTCGGTCACCCCGCACTGTGCCGAGACCACCGATAATGGCGGCGGAAGTGCTGACTTGGTTGCTGACCAGCTGGTTCCTGAAGATATGGCTGGCGGTCAGTATATTGTGGTTCCTTCCCCTTCAGCAGTAAACAACTATGCTCCGGCCAGTAGCGGAGGTGGACAGCATTATTTGGATTACGTCTGTATTTTTGGTTTGGAAGACAATACCACCGTGCGTATCTATAATAGTTCAAGTCCTTATGTGCCAACTACGTATTCACTCAATCGAGGCGACAAGATGAAATACCACTTCCCGAATACTGACCCTATCTTTATCTATGCCACAAGTGCCGATATGATGGAGGAGAAGAAAATTTTTGTCTTCCAAGTGACAGGTGCGGGCAAAGAGTTTGGGGGAACACAACTGCCGCATGTCTATTGCACAGGTTCCACGGCGGTAGGTTACCGACCTCTGCAGTCGGCGAATAACCATACTAAGTCGCTCTATCTTACATTGTTATGTGATGCGAACTTTACTAGCGGTTTTCAGATCAACGGCAACTCCAATATCATTTCCGCTTCCGATTGGCAAGATGTCCCGGGCGTCCCATCGTTCAAATATTGCAGGAAGAATGTGTCTTCCAACTACTCACCGAGTGCCACGAATATGATTCCATTCCGCGTGACCAACTCGTTAGGAAAGTTCCACATGGGCGTGTTCGATATCAATGGCAGTTACGACGACTGCTCCATCAGTTACTTCAGCAGTTACGTGCCGGGAAGTTCAATTTCTTGGAATACGGAGATCACCCATTCGGACTACTGTCAGGGTGAAACAATTCTTTTCGGCTTTGATACGGTGGATGCCTCCATTATGCGCATTGTGGGTCCGAATAGTTACGAGATTGAAAATGAGCCGTTTGAGCTGGATAATGCGAATCCTGATAACAGCGGTTGGTACACGGTGATTGCTACCGATGCTCGCGGATGTATTATGGAGTTGATGACGGACTCCATAGAAATCATGGTTCACCCTTCGGTCGAGGAGATTGTCTATGATACGATTTGTCCTGGAGAGGATTATTCCGGCTACGGCATGTATGTGCCAGCCGATATGACCGCCATACCAGGCACAGTCTATGACTCTATTATCAACCAGACGGCGGAATTCGGTTGCGATAGTCTGCTCATCTTGGCGCTCAACATCCGAGACAGCGTTTTCGGGGAGTTTTCGCATACCGCCTGCAACCAATACACATGGAACGGGCACACCTATCAGGAGAGTGGCGATTACTTGCAGACGCTGACCGATGTCAACGGCTGCGACAGCATCGTGACCATGCATTTGGAAATCCAGGATCCTGAGGTACACATCGTCCCATCTGAAGAGGATTTCTGCGAGTTCGGGGAGATTATTCTCACCGCCCAATCGGACTACGAGGAGTTCATTTGGAACACGGGAGAGACTACGCCTTTCATCACCGCCACACAGCCAGGGTTGTACACTGTGACGGTCACGCAGGGCGAGTGCCAAGCATCCGACCATTATACCGTCCCCACTTGCGAATTTCACATCTACATGCCCAATTCGATAACACCATCTCGCTCGGACGGGCTCAACGACTACCTTTTCCTGCCGGAATATGTACACCGCTTCCTCACAGATTTTGAAATCGGCATCTATGACCGCTGGGGTGAACTGATATATTGGACCAACGATAAAAATTTCAAGTGGTACGGCGAGGATGCGCACGTCTCGGAGGTGTATAACTGGATCATTCGCGTCAGAAATCTTGACGGAAAGGCCTTCGTGTTTCGCGGCTCGGTGACGGTGCTATAATTAGTTAGCAGTTGGGGGATGAGAAGATGAAAGACGTAATGCATTCGTTAATATTGCCAAAGTCAAAGTTATAATCAAAGTTAATATTACAATAATGAAAAAAATCACCCTGTTATTATGCGCAGTTGTGATGCTGTGCTGTTCCTGTCAGCAGAAATCTGCGGAGACGACGGAACCTGTTAATGAAAATGCAAAAAACACCACTATGGAAGATTTATTGACGCGTCGCAGTGTGCGCAATTACACTGACAGCATACCTCCGATGGAGGTGATTGAAGAGATCTGCAAGGCCGGTACGTATGCGCCTACGGGCATGAACCGTCAGAGCCCGATTATCATCGCGGTGACGAACAAGGAGATGCGCGACCGCCTTAGCAAGCTCAACGCTGCTGTGATGGGCGCTGACAATGACCCCTTCTACGGTGCGCCCGTGGTGTTGGTGGTTTTGGCCGACAAGAATGTACACACCTACATCGAAGACGGCAGCCTCGTGATGGGCAACCTGATGAATGCCGCCCACGCCCTGGGTCTTGGCTCCTGTTGGATTCACCGCGCCCGTGAGGTTTTCGAAAGCGAAGAGGGCAAGCAGATCCTCGCAGACCTCGGCATCGAGGGCGACTACGCAGGCATCGGCAACTGCATTCTAGGCTACGTTGACGGCGAATATCCTACAGCCAAGGATCGTAAGGAAAATTGGGTGTATTGGGTAAAATAAGTTAGTAGTTAACAGTTAGTAGTTGATGTAGAGACGTAGTGTACAACGTCTTATGCGATTACTTCATTCTATTTCGTATCACGGGTCGTTGCCGGAGACGTTCAACAACCCGTTCGATTACGTGCCACATCCCGTGTGCGAGGCGGCGGTGCGTGATTTGTTGCTGCGTGTCGAGGAGTTGATGCGCGGGAATCCCGAAGGGAAGATGTTCGGGGTGCTGGTGGTGGCGAAAGAGGAGAAACTCTATTATTTGGCGGCCTTTTCGGGACAGCTGTACGACAAGTCCGTGCTGCCCGGTTTTGTGCCGCCGGTGTTTGATTTCCTCGCGCCTGATGGCTACTTCAAGCGGCACGAGGCAGAGATTTCTGCTATTAATAAGGAAATCCGCCGATTACAATCTGACGAACGTTACGTCCATCTGCAGCAGTCGTATCAGCAGATGTTGTTGGATGCGGAAAATGCCATTGCTGTAGCCAAATCCAATATGTTGGTGGCTAAGGAAAAACGGGATGCAGAGCGCTCTCAAAGAGTGCTTTCATTGGAAGAAGAGTCTGCTTTCGTGAAGGAGAGCCAATTCCTGAAGGCTGAGGTTAGGCGGGTGAAGAAACGTTGGGAAGAGGCTTTGACGGCGGCACATCAGGAGTTGGAGGCGATGGAGAAGCCCATCGCGGAGCTCTCTGCCGAGCGGAAGCGGAAGTCGGAGGCATTGCAGAACTGGCTTTTCGAGCATTTCGTGATGGTGAATTACGCGGGTGAGCGGCGCAATCTGTTGGAGATTTTCCACAATACCGTACAGCAGTTGCCGCCCGCCGGAACAGGAGAGTGCTGCGAACCGAAACTGCTGCAATACGCATATATACACGAACTTAAACCCATCCAGATGGCTATGTTTTGGTGGGGAAAGTCGCCCGAGGGAGAGATTCGTCACCATTTGCACTATTATCCCGCTTGTTCGGGAAAGTGCAAGCCGGTGCTGCAGTTCATGCTCCCGGCTGAGGTGTTGCTCGCGAAACCGCAGTGCACCCTTTCCGACCAGTTGGAAATCGTTTATGAGGATGCGGATTTATGGGTGGTAAACAAGCCATCGGGCATGTTGAGCGTACCTGGAAAGACGAACCGAGAATCGGTGATCTCCTTGCTGCAGGAGCGTTGCAAAGAAGGCGAAACGCCGTTGGTGGTCCACCGTTTGGATATGGACACCAGCGGGCTGATGCTCGTGGCGAAGCACAAAACAGCGCATTATCATCTGCAGCAACAGTTCAGAAATAGAGAGATACAGAAGACCTACATGGCGGTGTTGGAAGGTGATCCGTTGCCAATAGGGGAGAATGGGCGCATCGAGTTGCCGCTTGCACCTGACTTGATGCACCGACCGTATCAAAAGGTGGACAAAGAGCACGGAAAACCTGCCGTAACATTGTATCGTGTTGTCGGTGAGCATATTGTGGAGTTATATCCGCTCACAGGCCGCACGCACCAATTGCGCATTCACTGCGCTCACGAGGAAGGCTTCAACCGCCCTATCAAGGGCGACAATCTCTATGGTCACCGCGCAGACAGGCTCTATCTGCACGCCGCCCGCATTGTGTTCACGCACTCGATGACGGAAAAGCGGATGGTATTTGAAAAATATGTATGTTTGCCTTCGAAATGAGAAACTGTTATTTAGCGTTGTTATTCATAGTGGCCAGTCTGTCTGCAATAGCTTCGGGTTTTCCCGGAGATTCTGTATCAAATGTGCCTTTGAAACCCCGTTTCCTCTATAATGTAGATGCAGCCTTTTGGTTTGATAACAGGGAATACAATGAACCATGGCAGACTGCCCAGACGTTGTTTGCTGTGCGTCTCTCTCCTGAGATTGGGTTGGGATTTACCGATATGAAGGATGGCGTACACCGTTTGATGGCGGGTTTCCAGTATATTCAGCCGATGGGTGGAAACTTCTATGATTTGCGTATGCATCCAACGCTTTATTATCGCTATCAATATAAAGGACTTACGGTGAATTTGGGTGCTATCCCGTATAAATATTTCATCCGGCAACTGCCTGATTTTATGCGATATGACATGGTTGCGTACAACCGTCCGAACATTCAGGGCGCGCTGGTGCAGTACCAGTCGCGACATGGATATGTGGAGGCCATGCTTGACTGGCGTGGTATGAAAAAAGTTGATCAGCGCGAGATGTTCAGGGCAACGATTGACGGTGAATACAGTTACCAGGGCTTTTTCCGGTATTTTGTCGGTGGTGTTGCGCAAATGAACCATAAGGCAAAATATGGCTCATTCGTATATCTCGAGGGTACCGGTGACGATGTTTATGTTTCACCGAATTTGGGTGTGGATTTTTCGGCCCCAACTCCTCTTGAAGTTCTGTCAATAAAGGCAAGCTACATATTCGGCTATCAGCGCCTGCGGAGGTTCGGAATAGCCTGCATGCCACAGGGCGTGATGTTTGAATGTATAGCTAACTGGCGTTGGTTGGGTGTTAAAAACACTTTCTATTATGGCGATAATCTGATGCCTTTTTACAATCTTTACGGAACCGATCTGAATCAGGGCGATCCGTTTTATCAGTCTGACATTTATAATCGCACCGATTTCTACGTTTACATAGTGCATAATTCGTTTCTCAACTGCTATTTCTCCTGGAATCTGCATTGGACACGGCAGGGTGGTTTACAGCACCAGCAGCAGTTGATTGCGGTATTTAGTCTGGATGGAATTGGCAAGAAAGAGAAGCTGAGGGGCTTGTTTGACAAGTAATGGCTGTTTTTCCAATTATTCCACCTCCATTACCGTTCTGTTTGACGGTCGATACCCCAACTTCTTCATTAGATTTCGTTCGAATTCGACTTTAGCAGCGAATTTTTTTGGGTCTTTTTTCTCTTTCGGGCTCCAAACGCACTCAGACAGTGCGAAGAGTCGAGGCAAGATCATGTATTCAGCTGTTTCGGGGTCGTTGACAAACTCGGTCCAGAGGTTGCATTGTCCGCCGAGGATATGCTTTTGTTGCGCCTCGCTCAAGCCTTCAGGCATCGGGTCGAAGGAATAGGCCTTGCCAAGGGAGACGTAACCCTCCATGCAGAGCCGCTCGTCCTTGTCCTTACTTTGGTAGTAGTTGTAGTAGCAGTGCGTTGTGGGACACATAATCACGTCGTTGCCGTGTTTGGCGGCGGTCTTTGCCACGTCGAGACCCTGCCAGCACATGATGGTGGAGGTGTTCACCATATCGTCTGATACGATGTCGTCCCAAATAATGGCTTTCTTGCCGAGCGAATCCAAGTGGTGCTCAATCTGGTTCATCAGCCATTGCTGTAGCTCGAACTCGTTTTTAAGTCCTTTGTTCTGAATACGTTGCTGACACTTCGGACAGACCTGCCAGTTGTCGTTGAAGGCCTCGTCGCCGCCTATGTGGATAAGCGGGTAGGGGAAGAGTTCCGCCACTTCGTTCAGGACGTTCTTGTAGAAGGTGAGTACGCCGTCGTTGCCAGCGCACATAATGGCTTTGGGTGGCCAGTATGGACCCACTGCCACGGTGTAGGGATAGTCGTCGCAGGCGAATTGCGAATAAGCAGCGAGGATAGCGCTGCAGTGCCCCGGAATCTCAATTTCTGGGATAATGTCGATGTGACGGGCAGCGGCGTAACGCACGATGTCGCGGATTTGTTCCTTGGTGTAAAAGCCGCCATAGGTCATAGGCTCTTCTGGCATTACAGGATGCAACGTGTCCCAAGAGGTGCGCTCGGGGCGCCATGCGCCCACGTGGGTGAGTTCGGGGTAGCGGTCAATTTGGATGCGCCAACCATGGTCGTCGGTGAGATGCCAGTGGAACTTATTGATTTTGTAGTAGGCCAGCAAGTCGATGTACTTCTTCACGAAAGCAGTGTCGAAGAAGTGGCGTGACACGTCAAGGTGTGCCCCGCGGTAGCCAAAGCGTGGATAGTCTGTGATTTGGCAGCAGGGAACAGCGAAGGTTTTGCTGTCGGCCAGCTTGTCGGTGCCAGCGAGTTGTAGCAGCGTCTGCATACCGTAGAAGAGTCCGGCAGTGGTGTTGGCTTCCACTGTGATGCGCTTAGCTTTCACCACCAGCACATAGCCCTCATCGCCGATGTTCTTGATCTCTTTCTTGCCGATAGAGAACAAGATGGAGTTCTTTTTGGCACTTTCCGCATCGCCCAAGTTCGGACGAATCTTGAAGTAGCTTTCATAGAGATCACGGATCATTTTCGAGGTTTCGGTGCCGTTTGTGCCGAGGTTCTCGAAGCAGAGCATCGTCTTGTCGTCGATGGTGAATTGTCCGCCTTTCGGGGTGATCTCCACGGGCTCGGGCACCACCACAATGGCTTTGGGTTTCTGGCAGCCGAATATCAGAACGGCGGCGAGGATAATGGTTAGGAGTGAGATTTTTTTCATATTTGGGATAGTTTTATTCCGTGATTTTTAATCCGCAAAAGTACATAATTTCTGATACAAGATGGTATGGAAAATGACATTATGCGTCTAATATAAACGCATCCCCCGCAATCCCATCGGCAAACCAAAGTCCCTGCGTGGTCAGGTACAGGCAATTGGGGTTGAGTACATATTGTTCTGATGGTACACTGTCGTCAAAGTAGCGGAGCAGCGCATCCGTTCGTGACTGCCCAAACAGCCGCGACATCTCCTGCAAATCAATGCCCGAAACGGTGCGTAAACGCAAGAGTATGAACTCGTTGTACTTGTCAATGTCGGTGAGGATTTCGTGCTCGTGAAAGGGCTTCCGCTGTTCGATTTGGGCGAAATAGCCCGATAGGGAAGGGGCGTTCCAGGAGCGGTGCAGGCCATTGAAGGAGTGTGCGGAGACCCCGAGCCCGAGGTAGGGAATCCGCTGCCAATAGGCGGAGTTGTGACGTGATTCCCAACCCTTTACCGCGAAATTGGAGATTTCGTACTGCGCGAACCGCGACTGTGCCACCGCATTTGTCAGGATCTCGTACTGTAAAGCGGCCAAGTCTTCATCTGGTTCCATGGTTTTGTGTTGATGAATGCGGCGATAGAGCAGGGAGTTCTCCTCCACGGTCAAGGCATAGGCGGAGAAATGCGTTATCGGCAGTGAGAAAGCGGTCTCCAACTCTTTCTTCCACAATGCATTATTACGCTCGTTCACACCGTAAATCAGATCGATGGAGATGTTATCGAAACCGGCATTATGCGCATTCTCCACCGCTTGCAAAGCCTCTTTCGCCGTATGCTTCCTCCCCAAAAACTGCAGGATTTCGTCGTGAAAGGATTGTATGCCAATACTTATTCTATTGAATCCCAATGATTTAAGATTTTTGCAGTAATCCAACGTAAGCTGCTCCGGATTGGCTTCGATCGTTATTTCCGCATTCTCTATAATAGAAAAATGTCGTCTGATATTTTTGATAATTTGCTGTAATTGAGATTTTTGCAACAACGAGGGAGTCCCACCGCCGAAATAGATTGTGCTTATGCTTCCCCCTTCCACTTCGCCCTTCCGCATAACCATCTCTTTCTCCAACACCGACACATATCTTTCCACATCCCTTTGGTTCACAGTGGAATAGAATCCGCAATAGACACATTTGGATTTGCAAAATGGGATATGGATGTACAGACCTGACATAATAAATCAATATCCAGTCTTCCGGTCACCACAAAACAGCAGCAACGGCACAAAAATGGAAAACATTGTGCGGCCGGTTTGGGCGTTGAGAGTGTCCTCCACCAGCATGGATAGGAACAGGAGTAGAATGAAGGCGAAATAGACGAAGGTGATGCGTTCTCGCGAGTGGATAAACGGAAATATCAGCAAGAAACAGAAATAGAGCATGGGGATGATGCCGGCGGCAATCCAGAAGGTGAGGAACTGGTTGTGACTGCCGCGTCCCTTTTTCTTGTTGATAATGGGCGAATGTTGAAGCTCCAGTTGCCGATCCAAGGCCGCACGCTGCTGCCCGATGCCCACCCCGAACAGCCAATGCTCGCGGATGACCTGCCACGACGCCCGCCATAGCTCCATGCGCTCAAGCAGCGACGATTCGTTGATGATGCCGTGTTTTTCGTACATTGAAAGACCGAAGTAGGTCTCGTAGAGTGCACGACGGACATGCCCGCTGCGCACGTAATAGACATTGGCGTTTTTCTGCTCGATGTTGCGAATGTCTTCGTCGGTGAGCTGCATTACCGCGGCGGAGTCCTTGCGCAGTCCGAGCGAGTTGAGATACCTGCATAACGTCGAGGAAATCAGTTCGTTATAGTCAGAATCAGAGCGCACAGCCCATGCGGTTTCAAGCTCCGGCTCGCAGACCCAGTATTCGAGGTAATGTCCATTCTCCACCATGGGATCGTCATCGAAATAGTACAGATTTCCGGATGCGGTGAGTTCGGTTGTGTCGGGTGCAGGATCCTTCACGTGGAAATAGTCGTAGGAGATGTACAGGATGTAAACGATGGCGGTGGTCAGCAACACGCCCGTCAAACCTCCTAATGTCCATTTTAGACGTGTATTCTTCTGATTTACAATAAGATGGATGATGAAACAGAAGGTAATCACCATCAGAATGATGATACCGGAAAGCGTTTGGGAATAAATCAAATAAATAAGAAGTAATATACTGATTAATAGATAGATGAGATTTAAGATCGAACCGCTGTCAGTGGGATGGAGCAGATAGTGGATGCAGAAAACGATGGACATGACCACGCAGAGACCAAAGCGGATATGGTCAATGAAGTGCGACATCTGGCGGTAATCCTCTAGGACGTGGGTTTGAGCGTAGGTGAAGTTGCAGATACAACCAATCAAAGTGGCAAGGATAAAAGAGCTGAAGATGTACTGTAATTGCCTGTTGTTGAATGGTTTGGAGGTAATTATAACAAGCGGTGAGAGTAAAAACGGGAGCTTTGAAAGCATATCGGCGCCTGCTGCGCCCCAGTCGGTGACATTTACCAGCCCGATGGCATAGACGAGGTAGAATGCGGAAAACAAAAGCCCTTGGCGGCTCTTTCGTAAGTACCGCTGTTTCTCCTGCCAGTTCCATTCGGCCAGCCAGTTGAGGAAGAGCAGGAAGCTAGATAGTCCCATTAAGAAATGCGACAGCGGCAACGCCACGACCACCGCGATGGTGCCGAGCAGATAGAACGTCTGATGGAAGCTCTTCCGACCCATGCGCTATTTTTTCGGGGAGAGGATTGACTGGTAACGACTCGGATTGAGCAGCACCGCCTTGGCCGCTTCAATGTAGCGGTCGTGGTGCAGACTGTTGATGAGTTTGCCGGTGCTGTAGTAGTAGCGTGAAACGATCTCCTGCGTCAGCGCGCGGGCGATTTCGGTCTTGTAGGTGGTCAAATCTTGCGTTTTGAGGTTCTCCACCTGCGCTTTCAGCTGATTGTAGGTCGTTTGGATGTTTGAGAAGGCTTTTTCATCTTCCGCAGTAGTCTTCAAATCCTCTAATGCCTCTTCCAACGCGGTCGTATAGCTGTATTTTTTCGCTTTCAGGAAGGCCAGAAACTCGTTGTATATGGCATCGTCCACCACAAATTGATCCGCCTCGGCTATATTTTCGTGCTTGGCGCGGTAGTCGTTGGCAAAGTCGAAGATGGCCTGCGCCTCGATGAGCGCTGTCAAGATGTCGGGCTGCACTTCGTCGGGCACCGCTACATCGGGTTCCACGCCGCCCTTGTCATAGACGGTTCTGCCGTTCTTAGTTTTATAGGCAACTGCCAAGGAGTCAGGAATCTTGTAGCCGCCCTTGGTGGTATCGCGGTCGAAATATTCGATGTTCTGTACACAACGGCCGCTCGGGATGTAGTATTTCGACACCGTGATTTTCATGCTGGTGTTGTAGTCCATGGGATAGACCTTCTGCACCAGTCCTTTGCCAAAAGATTTCTGTCCGACGATGACGGCGCGGTCGAGATCCTGCAGCGTGCCGGAGACAATCTCGGAGGCGGAGGCGCTGTGTTCGTTTACCAGCACCACGATGGGGATATCGGGATCGGCGGCAGGATTGCGGGTACTGTAAATGCGGTTCATCTCTTCTATTTTACCCTTGGTTTCCACAACTTTCACATCCTTGCCCACAAATAGGTCTATGATGTTGACAGCTTCGCCAAGTAGACCGCCGCCGTTGTCGCGCAAGTCGATAATAAGATACTGCATACCTTCGTCCTTCAGTTGCTTGAAGGCGTCATATACTTCGCTGCCGGCCTTTTCGAGGAACTGGTTCAGCTTGATGTAGCCCACTTTGTCGCCGAGGATGCCGGAGTAGGGGATGTTGGGCTGCTTCACCTTTTCCCGTTTTACCTTGAAACTCAGGTTTTTGCTATCGGTAGGACGGAAAACCTCCACATTGTAGGTGCTGCCGGGTTGACCGCGCATGGCCAGGTAGATGGCGTCGATGCCGCGGCTCTCCGATGACTGTCCGTTGACGCTGAGGATGCGGTCGCCCACGCGCAAACCGGCCTTTGCGGAAGGACCGTCTTTCACCATGTCGATGATAACCAGCTGTTTGTCAATGGACTTCAGCGTGATATCGATGTCACCCGATTCGCCGGCGTTCTGCATGCGGTAGGTCTCTATTTCACCTTCGTTGAAATAGACGGTGTAGGGGTCGAGGCTTTGGAGCATAGCCTTGATAGCGGTTTGGGTGAGCTCTCCGGGCGAGATTTCATCGGCGTATTTGTCGTTCAGCTCGTTAAGCACGCTGATGAAGATGTCCACGTTTTTGACGATTTCAAAGTCGTTTTGGGCGGAAACGCGGGTGGAAAGCCCGAAAAACGCAATACAAAGAATCAGTATGAGTCTATTTTTCATAATTCAATGTTGAAATTAATGCAGCCGGCCGACTTTTTTGCCGAAATTGAAGCTGAGGTAGCCGGTGAGGTAGAACTTTTTGGCGGGGTTGAAGGCCATTTGTTGGATGAAGGGGAACACCATCTGGATTTGCAGCCCGATCTCGAGCGCGCGGAGCTTGTAGTCGCTCTTTGCGAAGTCGAAGGTGAGTCCGGTTTTGGCATAAAAGCCGGGTCGGACAATGGTCTCAGAGATACCGGTGTACCATCTGGCGCCTCCTAAGATGTTATTGAGGTTATGCTTCTCGGGATCGTAGCGCACAATTTCGGAAAAGCCTGTGTTATAGTTGAGTACCTCTATGTAGTTGGGGATCCCGAAGCCGAGTAGCGGTCCGGCCGACAAAGTGTAGTTGATCTGTACGCCGCCCCAATAGGGCTTTAGATGCAGGGTGCGTTGGTAACCGTAGCCACCCTGCAGGAAGAACAGCGTGTAGAGCTGTCCGTAGCGGATCGGCCGCACGTTTTCGTAAAGTGCGTTGATGGAGCGCACCGATTTGGGATGCTTGTTGATCATGAACTGCATCTCCCAGAAGTGCTTGTTGTAGAGGTCGGGGGTGCGGCCATGCTGGAACCCGATACCCAAACCTTCCGTGTGTGCGAAAATTTGGAAGTCCCACTCCTTGGTGGTCACGTCATGGTGATATTCGCCGACATTCTGGGCGTTAGACATAACAAAAGCAGCCGCCAACAGCATGGTTAGCAGCGCTTTGTGTAGGTGTCTCTGTGTTGCGCCCCGGGATGGCATGAGCAGGCGTGTTAGTCAGCGTTGCTCGGATTTTCAGCCGGAGCGAAGTAGGTATAATGGCCGTAAGCAGCACAGCGTTTTTGCGTGTCACAAGCGGAGAATACCAAAACAGAGCCTAAAAACAGGACGACTAAAGCAATGATCTTTTTCATTTTTTTTACGTTTTTAATCAAACGGCAAAAATACGGAATTTATTGAAAGAGTTGAAAACTTTTTTTACGAAAACGAAAAAGGGGACCGAAAACGCAAAATTTTTATTTTTGCAACTTCAAAGTCATAGAATATGGAAAGAACGGAAGAGACCACTTGGGATTCCTTCGCCGTGGGTGCGAAGCAGTTTTTGAACGATGTTGTGTTCCAGTATGTGCCGAAGCTCATCGTGGCGTGTATTGTGCTCTTTGTAGGCTGGAAGCTCATCAAGCTGCTGAACAAGGTGATGAAGCGGGCCTACGACCGGCACAATGTTGACCCGTCATTGCAAGAGTTCCTGCATTCACTGATCGACATCATTCTGAAGGTGTTGTTGGTGATCACGGCCATGGGCATCATGGGTATCCAGATGACCTCCTTCATCGCCATTTTGGGTGCTGCGGGTGTGGCCATCGGCATGGGGTTGCAAGGCACGTTGCAAAACTTTGCAGGTGGGGTTATCATCCTGTTGCTCAGGCCGTTCAAGGTGGGTGATTACATTGAACAGGGACCGTATGCCGGTTTTGTAGAGAGCATCCAGATTTTTAACACTACCTTGCGTACCTATGATGCCCGCAAGATCATTGTGCCAAACACGGAATTGGCCACCAAATCGTTGGTGAACCACTTCAACCTGCCGCAGCGGCGTGTGGCCATCGACGTGGGGTTAGCCTACGGCATGTCGGTGGAGAAGGCTAAGGAGGTAATGTTGCGTGTGGCGGCGGAGAATCCGTTAGTGTTGCACGAGCCGAAAGCCCCGTTTGCTACGTTGGAGAACTTCGGCGATAGTTCGCTGAACATGCGGCTCTATGCCTGGACCCTGCCGGAGAACTACTGGACCACGCTCTACTCGTTGAACGAGGGCATTTACAACGCCTTCCGCGCTGAGGGTTTGGAAATTCCGTTCAACCAGATGGACGTACACATCCGCGACAACGTTTCGTAGAAGGGATGCGATTAATTGCATCTCTACATAGAATATTGTCTTAGCGTATTTGAATTTTGTGTACCTTTGCCGTTTCAAATTTGAGACGATGAATACGACTAGACAACAGAAAATCGCAGCCATGCTGCAACGCGAACTGGCGAATATCTTCCTGCAGGACAGCCGAAATATCTATAAATGCATGATTACGGTGACGAAGGTGACCATCACCTCCGATTTGTCCATTGCGCGAGCCTATCTAAGTATTTACAATACACAAGACAAAGGGGTCATTATCAGTTTGATAAAAGAGAATACCAAGGATATTCGCTATCGCCTCGGACAGCAAATCCGTAATCAGATGCGTGTGGTTCCCACACTGGAATTTTTCCTGGATGACACACTGGATTATTTGGAACATATTGACGAACTTTTGAAAAAATAGTGTTCCGAGAAGCGCATAAAACGGCTTTTTTCCTGGCGTGGCGTTATCTTTTCTCTAAAAAAGAGCACAATATCATCAACGTCATCTCCGGAATCTCCATGATTGGCATCATGGTGAGCACTGCCGCGCTCGTCGTGGTGCTCTCCGTTTTCAACGGCATGTCCAACATTATCGGGGGCTGGTTCAATGCGCTGCACGCCGACTACGAAATTACCCTTCGCGAGGGCAAGTCCTTTTCCACCGACAGCTTCCCGATGGCTCAGCTGCGGCAGCTTCCTGAAGTGCGGACTGTCAACGAGATTGTGTGTGATATGGCTTTGGCTAATTACGACGACCGTCAGGAGCTTCTCTATTTAAAAGGCGTGCCTGCCAGCTATTTTCGGAATAATCATTTCGACCAGATGATCATTGACGGCGACACGACCATGTACAAGATGGATCAACCGTGTGCTGTGATGGGTTCGGGCGTCGCTGGCAGGTTGGAAGTCAACTTGCTGAGTTATGAGCTGATGAAGGTCTATTACCCCAAACGGACGAAAAAGAACTTTGCCAATCCTGCCGATGCATTTAATACCCAGTATCTTATGCCGTCTGGAGTGCTTAGTACCAACACCAATTACGACGAGAATTACATCTTTTGTCCAATTGAGTTTGTGCGTGAGCTGATGAACTATGATGGAGAGGTGACATCGGTGGAAGTAGAGTTAAATGAGGGGGCAAATATATCCCGCGCCCGTTCGCAAATTGCTGGTGTTGTGGGTGATAAGTACATCATCAAGGATCAGCAGGAGCAGGAGGATTCTTTGTATAAAACCATGAAGTCGGAAAAATTCATGATTTACCTGATTTTAGCGTTTATCCTGATTTTGGCGGCATTCAACATCATCGGAGCTTTGGGTATGCTGATTCTGGAGAAGAAGATGGATACTGCGGTGCTCTTCAGTTTGGGTGCTTCTAAATCATTGATACAAAGAGTATTTGTCTATGAGGGTATGCTGGTTTCCGCCTTGGGTGGTTTGGCGGGCACGCTGTTAGGGGCATTCGTCTGTTTCCTGCAGCAAACCTTCCACATCGTGAAGTTGGGTGGAGGCGGCGCCCATTATATCATCCCTTACTACCCAGTGCAGATTCAGATTGCCGATTTGCTTATGGTGATGGTAACCATACTGTTAATCAGCTTGTTAACGTCATTGATTCCGGCTTATAACCTTAAAAAATCCGCCCTATATCGAAATACTGCATTATGAAACAATATATCGCCTTAATAAGCATGGTGTTATGCCTCTTTACAGGGGTGGGGCAGACCCCTATCGGGCATTTCCGTTCCCATATTTCCCTGAATCGCTTTTTTTCAGTGGCTGCAGATGACAACACTGTCTATGCAGCAACGGAAAATGGTTTGATGCTGTTGGATAAGAGTTCTTTGTCGGAGAGTCAACCGGAACTCACCTCTTGGTCGAAAGTGGATGGGTTGTCGGACATCGACATTATCCGAATTCACTATGAAAAAAGCTATAACGTGTTGATAATCTGCTATGAAAATGGTAATATTGACATAATTCGCAATGACCAGCTGATGAATTTCCGCGATGTGAAGGACAAGAACATCACGGGTTCGAAGCGTTTGCAGAATTGCCGGATTATCGGCAACCATGCCTTTTTGGTCTACCCTTTTGGGGTGGTGCTATTTGATTTGGAGAATATGATTATCTCCGATACATGGTTCACAAAGCGCGGTAGTGAGCAGCTGACACCGACGGATGTGGCGGTTTGCAATCAGAAATACTATATCTCTACCACTCAGGGTGTGTTCAGTATTTCGATGAATTCCCCTTTGATTCCGGACTTTTCGCAGTGGGCTGAGGAAAACAACTGGAATGTCTCGTTTTTGGCGGGTTTCTCCGACCGGATCTTTGCGATTCGTGCTAGTGAAGGGGAGGGGAGTATGGACACCTTGTGCGTCTCGTTTGGGAATGAATGGATGGCAACCGACCGAACATATCAATCGGTGCGCGACATGTCGGTGCAGCACGACACGATGATGATCTTCAACTGGAATTATGTCGAGTTGTGTAACCCTGATTTAGAGCAATTTCGTATAGCTTACTGGTATATTGACGGTCGCTATCCCGACATACGCGAGGGTGTGCTCGATGGGGATTTTATTTGGGTGGCCGATATGGCGTATGGATTGGTGTTTTACAGTATGTCCTATTATTCGTATCTTTTTTATACGGCACCGGGTCCATACACTGACTATGTGGAGCATCTCGATTCCCGCAACGGCGTGGTGGCGGCGGTGCACGGTTCCCGCAGGGGGTCCACTGCATATGCGCCTGCCTATCGCTATCCGGCACTCAGCTGGTTTGAGAACCAGGAGTGGCAGTGTAATGCAACCGATTTCGTAAACTGGGATACGACACATGTTACCACGGACTTGACCCGTGTGGCCATCAATCCCAAACATGAAGATGAGTGGGCCGTGGCCTCTTGGACCAATGGAGTTTTCAAGTGCAAAAACCAGCGGGTCATAGAGCATTACAACGCCTCCAACTCCCCGCTTGACAGCACAGGGAGTATGACTTTTGTGTCGGGGTTGCAGTACGACAAAAAGGGCAATCTCTGGATGACCAACAGCTACTGCAACACGATGCTGAAGATGCTGGCCACCGACGGAACGTGGTATTCTTACAACATTACCTCATCCATCGGTGCCTCTGATTTGAAAGAGGTGGTGGCGGAAAATCTGCTTATCGATTCACGAGGCTACAAGTGGGTGAATTTTCCACGCAGTGCCTCTAATTACCATTTGATAGCTTTCACCGACAATGGTACTTACGACAATTATGGTGACGACAAGCTGGCGCGCATCGACATGAATGCGGCGGCGGAAGTCAGCTCCTCCACGGTCTACTGTATGGCGGAGGATTTGGACGGCGAGATTTGGATTGGTACCGACAAGGGGGTGAAGGTGATTTACTACCCCAGCAAGGTGTTCGACGGCAATGCCTATCCACGTAATATCCTTTTGGAGCAGGATGGTTATGTATCGGTATTATTTGAGTATGAAGAGGTCACGGCGATTGCGGTGGATGGATCCAACCGAAAATGGATCGGCACCAACAAAGCCGGCGTTTTCCTTATGAGCGAGAACGGACAGGAGCAGCTGCTCCATTTCACAGCGGAAGACCATCCGCTTTTCTCCAACCAGATTGTGGATATCTGCGTGAACCAGTTCACCGGCGAGGTCTTTTTTGCCACCGAAAAAGGTCTTGTCAGCTACAAAGGCACGGCCACAGGCGCTTTCGACACCTACGAGGATTTGCCCGTTTATCCAAATCCTGTGCCTCACGACTATACGGGTGCGGTGGCCGTCAACGGACTGAAATACAACTCGTTGTGTAAGATTACCGACAGCTCCGGCAAATTGGTTTGGCAAGGTTACAGCGACGGAGGTCAGCTGGTGTGGTATTGCAAAGACCATTACGGCAACCGTCCGGCCACGGGCGTCTATTATGTCATGGCTTCCGACGAGACGGGTAAGGAGAAAATTGTCACCAAATTCGTCTTCATTCACTAATCGTCTGCCGTATGATTGTTTCGACACCGGGAATTGTGATGCATGCCACGAAATATGGCGATACCTCGCTGATTGTGAAGATTTTCACGCAACAGCAAGGCAACCAGTCGTTTATCATCAAGAATGCCTTCCGGAAAAACAATCGATTCGCTGCCTCCTACTTCTCCCCGTTGGCTGAGATGGACATCTCCTACGACGATCACAGCAAAAGTTCACTGAAGTATTTGAAAGATATTGCCCCACGTCGTTCCGCCACCCTCTATTATGACCCTGCGAAGAGTTCTATCCTACTGTTTTACAATGAGCTATTGTACAAATTGCTGATGGATGCGGGCGAGGATGAGGTATTGTTTAGCTTTTTGCAGGAGGAAATCACCAAGGTGCACGATGCCAAGGATAATATGGCGGAGCTACCGTTGAGGTTTCTGCTGCGCCTCAGTATGGTGATGGGATACTATCCCGAAGACAATTTTTCCGAAGAAAATCCATTTTTTTCGTTGCAAGAGTGCCGTTTTCAGCCTTACTTTATGGAGGATGCGGGCTTTTTGTCAGAGCAGCAGAGCCAGTATCTGCATCAATTGTTGAATCAAGAGGAGTCTGTGCAGGTGTCGCGTGGAGTTCGCACGGCTCTCTTGAAGAGTTTGGTCGCCTATTTCCAAATGCATAACGAGCAGATCCGGAAGATTGATTCGCTGGAGATTTTGTCAACGGTTCTGCATTGATTTTTGTATTTTTGCGCTTTTGTTTGAATGCAATTTAAAAGATTTTGAAATATGAAAAGAGCGATTATCAGTGTGAGCAACAAAGAGGGCGTAGTGCCTTTTGCTCAGGAACTTACCAAATTGGGTTTTGAAATTATCTCCACGGGTGGCACCCGTAAGGCTTTGGAGGCTGCGGGCGTGAAAACCATCGGTATCAGCGATGTGACTGGCTTCCCGGAAATCATGGACGGTCGTGTGAAGACATTGCACCCGAAGGTGCACGGTGGTCTGCTCTCCGTGCGCACTAATCCGGAGCACGTGAAGGAGATGGAGACCAACAGCATTTTCCCTATTGACATGGTGGTGGTGAACCTCTATCCGTTCAAACAAACCATTGAAAAAGAGGGAACTACATTTGAGGATGCCATCGAGAATATCGACATCGGCGGTCCTTCTATGTTGCGCAGTGCGGCCAAAAACCACGCTTTCGTGACTGTGGTGGTCGATAATGCCGACTACGCCACCGTTCTCGAAGAGCTCAAGGCCCATGGTGACACTACCATTGAAACCCGCCGCCGTTTGGCTGCAAAGGTGTTCCGTCACACTGCCGCTTACGACACCTATATCTCCACCTATCTGACCGAAAAAGTGGGTGAGAAAGAGCCTGAGAATCTGACGCTTACATTCACCAAGAAGCAATCTTTGCGCTATGGTGAGAATCCGCATCAGGAGGCTGCCTTCTATGCTGGCAAGAAACAGGGCTTCTCGATGGCTTGGGCAGAACAATTACATGGTAAAGAGTTGTCATACAACAATATACAAGATGCGGATGCCGCATTGCAGATCTTGCGAGAGTTCGACTGCCCGACGATGGTGGCCGTGAAGCACAAGAACCCTTGCGGTGTGGGTATTGGCGAGAGCGCTTTGGAGGCTTGGACCCGTGCATACGAGGCCGACAGCGTCTCCATCTTCGGTGGCATCGTGGCCTCGAACCGCGAAATCGACCTGCCGACCGCCGAGGCGATGAAGCCCGTCTTCCTCGAAATCATCCTTGCGCCTTCGTTCACGCAGGAGGCCTTCGATCATCTCTCCACGAAAAAGAACATCCGTTTGATGACCTTCAGCACAGACAAATCCAACGCCGACGAGAAGATGTTCGTAAGCGTGGCCGGCGGTTTGCTCTGCCAGTCGCTCGATCGTAAACGCTTTGAGGACTACGAAATCAAGGTGGTGACTGAGAAAGCGCCCACTGCAGAGGAGATGGAGAATCTGAAGCTCGCGATGACCATTTGCAAGCATGTGCGTTCAAATGCCATCACGGTGGCTTGCGACGGACGCATCGCCGGCATCGGTGCCGGACAGATGAACCGCGTGGGTGCCGCTCACATCGCACTGGAAGAAGCCAAGGAGAAAGGCCTTACCGCCAATCTCTGTCTCGCTAGCGATGCCTTCTTCCCTTTCGACGACGTGGTGAAAATGGCCAAAGAGTACGGTGTGACCGCCATCATCCAACCTGGCGGCAGTGTCCGCGATGAGGATTCTATTAAGGCCTGCAATGAGTTCGGGATTTCGATGGTCTTCACGGGAGTTCGCCACTTTAAGCACTAAACCATGGCGATTAACCCCAATATCGAAGAGTCTTGGAAAAAGGTGCTTTGGGATCAGTTTCAAGCACCGTATTTCGCGGAGTTGAAGGCGTTTTTGGTGGAGGAGAAGAAACACTATCTGGTGTTTCCCCCCGGACCGAATATCTTCAACGCGTTCAACTCCACGCCGTTCGACCAAGTGAAAGTGGTGATTATCGGGCAGGACCCGTACCACGGCGAGGGGCAGGCGCACGGCCTCTGCTTCTC
>Ga0310690_10002222_pt1 | contig 32139 bp, 29 predicted proteins | sample AusTroGonzalo_MG_2_FD_207661 | JGI IMG/M metagenome (GOLD analysis project Ga0310690, IMG submission 207661) | Bovine rumen microbial communities from tropical cattle in Woodstock, Queensland, Australia - Gonzalo_04 (v2) (version 2) | ecosystem: Host-associated > Mammals > Digestive system >...
GTCGGCCGACCTTCCTTTTCAGTTTATCGGTATGTATCATGGTGTGGGTGCTCAGATGATAAATGATGACATTGGCGCTTTTTCGCATAAGAAATTCTCAGTGATGTATGCGCCGAAGATGAAACTCCTTGGAGGTGTGCTAAGTCTGGGTATTCAGCCTGCAATGCTGAGTGAGACGTTGAAAGGATCGCAACTGGATTTTATTGATTCTGGTGATGATGCACTTCCTACATCTGATGTTGATGGAACGGCCTTTGACTTGAGTGCAGGAGTCTATTATCAGCATAAGTCATGGTATGTTGGCGCGTCTGTACAACATATACTGGCACCGGAGGTTGAGATAGGTGAAACGAACCAGTTGGATATTGATATGTCATATTATTTGATGGCTGGATGCAATATTCGCCTCAGAAATCCGTTCTTAACAATACAGCCATCTGTGATGGGACGTTCAGACGGGGTGGGATATCGCACAGATTTGACCACGCGTCTGACCTATGTGCATGAGGAAAAAATAATGTATGCAGGTCTGGGATATAGTCCGGGTACGTCTATTACGGCTTATATTGGTGGAAAGTTCCACGGTGTGATGCTAGGTTATAGTTATGAATACTACACCACGGCATTAAGCATCGGAAATGGCAGTCACGAACTGTTTGTAGGCTATCAGACAGATATTGACTTTGCGAAAAAAGGACGTAACCGCCATCAGAGTGTGAGACTATTATAATAATGAATATTGAAATAAGAATAGATATGAAACAAAATGTTCTTTGTCTTTTCCTTGTGGCGCTTGTATTGACAAGTTGCTTTGGTGGAAAGGAAACGACTTCGGCAGGAGGAGAACTGACAGGCTCCAACGGACACGCCTTTACAGAACCAGCCCCCTTTGGAATGGTGCTTGTGAAGCGTGGTCATTTGCGTATGGGACTGGAAAATACAGATTCTCTTTGGGGAAAACAGACACCTGTGAGAGATATCTCAGTAGAGGGCTTCTGGATGGACGATACGGAGATAACTAATTCTGAGTATCGTCAGTTCGTGAATTATGTACGTGATTCCATTATCCGTGAGCGTCTAGCTGATCCTAACTATGGTGGCGACGAGAGCTACAAGATTGAAGAAGAGGAGGATAAGGATGGAAACCTTGTCAAACCGCATCTGAACTGGAAAAAATCACTGCCTCGTAAGCCAAACGAAGATGAACGTCGTGCTATGGAGAGTGTCTATGTAGTAAATCCGGTTACGGGTGAGAAAGCTTTGGATGCTAGTCAGATGAACTATCGTTACGAGGTGTATGACTATGTGGAGGCTGCTAAGCGCCGTAACCGTTTGAATCCTCAGGAGCGTAATCTGAATACCGACGTGGCTGTAAACCCCAATGAAGAGGTGTGGATTTCAAAGGACACTGCTTATATTGACGAAGAAGGAAAAATCGTTCGTCAAACTATCAACCGTCAGTTGACCGGTCCTTGGGATTTCCTTAATACTTATATCATCAATATTTATCCTGACACAACCTGTTGGGTAAATGATTTCCCCAATGCCGATAATGAGGTGTATATGCGTAACTACTTCTCGAGTGCGGCTTACAACGACTATCCTGTAGTGGGCGTAACATGGGAGCAGGCCAATGCTTTCTGTGCTTGGCGTACGGAATTTTTGTTGAAAGGTCTGGGCCCGGCTGCTCGTCAAGTGCAGCGTTACCGTCTGCCGACAGAGGCAGAATGGGAATATGCTGCTCGTGGAAAAGACCAGAACGAGTTCCCCTGGGCTAATGAGGATGTTGCTAGTGGAAAGGGTTGTTTCTATGCAAACTTCAAGCCCGAGAATGGTAACTATACCAAGGATGGTAATCTGATTACTTCGAAGGTAGGTATCTATAGTGCTAACAGTAACGGTCTGTTTGATATGGCTGGTAATGTGGCTGAGTGGACTTCAACAATTTACACCGAGGCTGGTGTGGATGCCATGAATGATATCAACCCTCAGTTGAAGTATAACGCAGCATTGGAAGACCCCTATCGTTTGAAGAAAAAGAGTGTACGTGGCGGTTCATGGAAGGATCCAGAGAACTATATCCGCTCTGCATGGCGTAGTAGCGAATATCAGAATCAGCCTCGCTCGTATATAGGTTTCCGTTGTGTACGTTCATTAGCAAACACGAGTAGCGAGAAGGTAAGGCCCGTAAAGGCTTCTTCAAAAAAGTCTAGAAAATAAAACTCAAATCTAAAAACCTCAATTCTTAATCGGAATGACAAAGTATAGTAAATTCAATATCATCTACCGCTTACAAAAGTGGTTGGATAGTGTGCCAGGGCAGACGTTCATGAACTATGCCTACAGCTGGGGCGCATCAATCGTTATTCTAGGTACGCTCTTCAAACTGACCCACCTGCCTGGCGCTAACCTGATGCTGTTTATCGGTATGGGTACCGAGGTGTTCGTGTTCTTTATCGCAGCCTTCGACCGTCCGTTTGACAAAACGGCTGATGGCATGGATTTGCCTACGCATATCGGAGAAGAACAGGTGGAAAGTGCTGAAGTTGCAGGAGGCGTTTCTGGCGTTTCAGGAATTGCTGGTGGTGGCACTATCGTTATCGGTGGTGGTGCTGTGGGTAGCGACTCTGTTGCTGCAGAAGGTGTTATTGGCGATGGTGCTGCTGTTGCTGCTGGTAACGGAGCAGTTGTAGGAGGTGTTATCGGTGGTGGCGTCATTGGTGGTGTCATCGGTGGCGTGGTTCCTGCTCAGCCTGAGGTTCCTGAGATTGATGCCGAAGAGATGGAGGAGGCTACGGCTAACTATGTGGAACAGTTGAAGAAACTCACTGAGACCCTGCAGAAGGTATCTGAACAGAGCGAACGCCTGACACGTGACTCTGAGGAGATGGAGAACCTGAACCGTACGCTTACAGGTATCTGTAAGGTTTATGAGATGCAACTCAAAGGCGCATCGCAGCAGATTGGTACAATCGATCAGATTAATGAGCAGTCACTGCACATGGCAGAGCAGATTGCGGAACTCAATAAGATCTATACCCGTATGATTGAGGCTATGACCGTGAATATGCCGAAGACTCCTTTGGTGTAATAGTGGTTAAGAAGTCAAGGAGTTAAGAAATTAAAGAAATGGCAATAAAGAAAAGACCTGTATCTCCACGCCAAAAGATGATCAACTTGATGTATGTCGTCTTGATGGCTATGCTTGCGCTGAATGTCTCGAACGAGGTGCTCAATGGCTTTTCCATTGTAGAGGAAAGCTTGAACCGTACCACAGAGAATGCAGCAAAGGAGAATCTGGCTATATACGAGGATTTTGACCAGCAGATGCAGGCAAATCCGCAGAAAGTAAGAGAATGGTACGAAAAAGCCCAACGGGTGAAACTGGCCAGCGACTCTATCTATAATCTGGCTGCAGAACTGAAACAGGCTATTGCTTATGAGGCAGACGGTTCCGATGGTAATCCCTCTAATATTATTAATAAGGAGGACTTGGAAGCAGCTAATCAGGTGATGCTCGCTCCAGGTCGCGGTCGTGGCGAGAGTCTGAAGAAGGCTATCGATGCCTACCGTGAAAATATATTGAAAATGGTTACCGACACCGCTCAGCAGCGTCGTATTGCCAGTGATTTAACGACGGAGGTACCCAGCACAGGCTTGGGTAAAAATTGGCAGGAGTATATGTTTGAATCGATGCCTGCAGCTGCCGCTGTGACCTTGCTTTCTAAACTGCAGAGCGATGTGCGTAATGCAGAAAAGGAAGTGCTTCATACGCTTGTTCAGAATATCGACGTAAAGGATATTCGTGTGAATGCACTCGATGCGTTTGTGATACCAAACTCTCAGACGATAGTCCGTGGTGATAAGTTTTCGGCTCATATCGTGATGGCGGCTGTTGATACCACACAGGTTCCGGAAATCTATATCGGTAATCAGAAAATGGATCTTGAAGATGGACTGTACGAGACGATTTGTAGTCGCACGGGCGATTTTACCCTGTCGGGTTATATCCAGACTATCAATGGTAATGGCGATGCCATCCGTCGTGACTTCTCTCAGAAGTATACGGTGGTGGATCCCAGTGCGACGGTCAGTGCGGACTTGATGAATATGTTGTATGCTGGTTATAGTAATCCTATCAGCATCTCTGTTCCTGGTGTACCTCTGAATAAGATTTCAGCCACGATGACCAATGGAACATTGACCCCAACGGGTCCTGGAAAATATATAGCTCGTCCTTCGAAAGTGGGTCAGGATGCAACAATTACCGTTGTATCTACAAACACAGGGCGTTCACAGCAGATGGGACAGTTTACGTTCCGTGTACGTCGTCTGCCTGATCCTACACCTTATATTAATATGAAGGATGAGAATGGTAATCCAAATCGTTTTAAAGGTGGCGGTTTGGCAAAGGGTAGCTTAATAAGCATAGAAAGTATCGGTGCTGCTATCGATGACGGTATTTTGGATATTGGTTTCCGCGTAATCTCGTTTGAGACGGTATTCTCAGGCAGTATGGGTGAGTCTGTCTTGATGGCGAGTGATGGTGACAGATTCTCAGCTCGCCAGAAAGATACTTTCCGTAAGTTGGCACGTAATCGTCGTTTCTACATCTCAAATGTTGTGGCGATTGGTCCTGATGGCATCCAGCGTACGCTGAAGACCCCGATAGAAATCATTGTGAAATAATAGAAAGTGAATATATGAAAAGACTATTGTTCTTATTGATGATAGTGCTTGCCACAGGCACAGTATCTGCACAGCCAAAGAAAAGTCGTGTGCTGACGAGAACTGAACAGCAGAAACAGCAACAGCAGTCGTCAAATAATACACAGGGTATGACCCGCCGTATGCAGATTCAATATCCCACGGCATTGGATATGCCCGAGGATGTGGTATGGCGTCGTGATATCTATCGTGAGGTTAATCTGGATGATGAGCCCAACTCAGGTCTTTATTACCCCGTGGAGCCAATGGGTAAGCAGATGAATCTCTTCACTTATGTGTTCAAACTGGCGCTGGGTGGCTATATTCCCGTCTATGAGTACCGTTTGGATGGCAACGAGGTGCTTGATGCTACGGCTAAGGTTGACATGAAGACCGTGCTGGATAACTATCATATCTTCTATGAGGAGAAGAACGGAAAGTTGAGTGTGGATAACAGCGATATTCCTTCTGCTGAGGTGAAGGTCTATTACCTGAAAGAGAGTGCTTACTATGAACAAGCTAACTCTTCCTTCCATATCAAGGTGCAGGCTTTTTGTCCTGTGATGCTTCGCGAGGATGATTTTGGTGATGAGGCTGCAAAATATCCCCTTTTCTGGGTGAAATATTCTGATGTGGAGCCTTATCTGAGTCGTCAGTCGGTACGTATTAGTGAGAAGAATGACGCTTCGCTAGTAAACCTTGATGACTATTTTACACTGAATAAGTATAAAGGAAAAATCTACAAGACCAATAATAGTCAAGGAAAGACGCTGGCACAGATTGTGGGTAACGACTCTACTAAGTTGTCGGCAGAGCAGAAGCGTATAGAGGCAGAACTGGCTGCTTTCCAGAATAATATCTTTGGCGACAAGGCCAAGCGTGACTCTTTGGACAGTATTGCAGTCAATGACCCTAAAGTGCTGAAGGCGCAGGTTAAGCAGCAGAAACGCGAAAGCCGCAGTAAGACTGTGAAGAGTAAATCTTCTTCGTCAAGTAGTAGCGGATCGTCAGCTGCGCGTGTATCCGTACGTCGTCAACGTCATTAATGCGCAGTTGATATGATAAAGAGACAGGTATATATACTGCTCCTGACAGTAATGGCATGGCTGGTGGTCATGCCTTTGTCAGCTCAAGGTGTATATTTTGGAGTAAAGGGCGGATTTGAGGTCGTGAACATGGAGTTTAATGACGATGTGTTCGATAAGTCTAATCGTGCTGGCTTTTTTATTGGTCCTACCTTTGTAATTTCTACGATGGTGCCAGGATTGAGCTTGGATATCTCTGGACTTTACAATCAGCGTAAATTGAAGGTAGAGAATGAATCTATCGATCAGCAGTCAATCTTGATTCCTGCTCATGCACGTTATGGAGCCAGTATTTTGGACTTTGGTAGTATATTCCTTACTGCAGGTCCTCAGTTGGCATTTAATGTGGGGCCTTCAAAGTTCTATTGGGAGGATGCTCAGAATAACGGTAAGCAGTTTGCTCTGCAAGATACGAAAATGTCATTAGATTTTGGTTTTGGAGCATCGGTAGGTCATCATTTGGAAGCTATCGTCTATTATAATATCCCAATAGGGAAAACGGGCGATGTGACTTGGAATACGGTAGGAAAGTCTACAAAGAATTCTCTGTCAAGTACGAAGACCACAGCAAACTCGTGGATGCTGTCGGTTGCTTATATTTTCTGATGAGTCAGTATGCGGATGTCATATTACCTGTGCCGCTCGACGGTTATTTCACGTATTCCGTCCCGACAGAAGCACAAGGACGCGTAACTCCAGGAATACGTGTCATTGTGCCCTTTGGCCGTAGTAAGAACTATGTAGGCATTATTGCCCGTCTGCATGATGAGAAACCTCAAGGCTATGAGGTGAAGCCCCTCTCCGTTGTTGTCGATAGCTTACCTATTCTGTTGCCAGAACAGTTGAAGTCTTGGCAGTGGATTGCCGATTATTATATGTCGCCTATTGGTGAGGTGTATAAGGCTGCTCTGCCTGCTGGTTTGAAGGCAGAGGAAGGCTATAAACCACGTACTGAGACTTTTATTCGTTTGACACAAAGTTATCAAAACGAACCTACGCTCCATGTAGCATTAAATATGCTGGCTCGCGCCGCCAAGCAACGAGAAGCCCTGATTGCATATCTGTCATTGTCTCATTGGGATAGTCTTGAGGGCAGTACATGCCGTGAACCAGTGGTAGAGATTACACGTGAGGAACTGATGAATGCCTCAGAGGCTACGCTGCCCGTTATCACTCAATTGGTGAAGCGAGGTATACTGGAGACCTACGAGGTAGAGGTAGGCCGACTGAATCAGGGTGGTGAACCGCATCCAGAGTATATCAAGCCCTTGAGCGTGGCTCAGCAGGATGCCTATAATAAGATTCTCGTCTCATTTATGAAGAAGCAGGTAACGCTGCTTCATGGTGTTACCTCCAGTGGTAAGACCGAAATTTATATTCAGCTTATTCAACGTGAACTCGAACAGCATCATCAGGTACTATTCCTCATGCCTGAGATAGCTCTCACCGTTCAGATGATGCAGCGTCTGCAGCGTGTTTTCGGTCGTCGTCTGGGCATCTATCATTCTAAATATAGTGATGCTGAACGCGTGGAGATTTGGCAGAAGCAACTCTCGAAGAATCCGTATGATGTTATCCTTGGTGCCCGCAGTGCTGTGTTCCTTCCTTTTCAGCGTCTTGGCCTCGTCATTGTGGACGAAGAACATGAGACCTCATACAAGCAGCAAGATCCCATGCCAAGGTATCATGCAAGGAGTGCGGCAATTATGTTAGGGGCTAAGACATTGTTAGGGACGGCAACACCCTCTATGGAATCCTATTATAATGCGCAGACGGGGAAATATGGGTATGTGTCGTTGACGGAGCGTTATCAAGGCATTCAGCTGCCCGAGATACAGGTTGTTGATACGCGTGATCTGCAACGGCGTAAGATGATGCGTGGACCTTTCTCACCACTCTTGCTGGCTAGTGTTCGCGAGGCTCTTGAGCGTGGAGAACAGGCTATTCTTTTCCAAAACCGTCGTGGATGGGCGCCAATGATAGAATGCAAGCAGTGTGGCTGGGTACCTCGTTGTCAGCATTGTGATGTCAGTTTGACGCTTCATCGTAACCTGAACCAGCTCTCATGTCATTATTGTGGCTTTACCTATCAAGTGCCTACGGAGTGTCCTGCCTGTGGCAGTAAGGAGTTGAAAGGGCGCGGCTATGGTACAGAGAAGATAGAAGACCAGATTCGCGAGATATTCCCAGAGGCTCGTGTGGCTCGTATGGACCTTGATACCACGCGTACTCGTAATGCCTATGAGCGGCTCATCACAGATTTCTCGGCTGGACATACTAATCTACTTATCGGCACGCAGATGATTAGTAAGGGCTTGGATTTTGATAAGGTATCGGTGGTGGGTATCCTTAATGCCGATGGAATGCTGAATCAGCCTGATTTTCGTGCCTTTGAACATGCCTTTATGATGATGGCGCAGGTTAGCGGACGTGCAGGTAGAAAAGGGCGGCAGGGATTGGTAATCCTGCAGACAAAGAATCCAGACCTGCCTATTATCCAGCAAGTGGTGCGTAATGACTTCAGTCAGTTCTCGCGCGAACTCCTTGAAGAGCGCCAACTCTTCCATTATCCACCGTACTACCGTCTGATATATGTTTATTTGAAGCACTCAAAGGACGATGTTGTCAATACGGCTGGGGTAGAATTGGGCTCACGCCTACGCCAGTGGTTTGGCGACCGTGTCTTAGGACCAGACAAACCTGCCGTAGCGCGCGTAAAAACTCTGAGTATCCGCAAACTGGTGTTGAAACTCGAAACGGGTATTGACATGCCTCGCGTCCGACAATACCTAACACTTGCACAGCAACAGATGCTACAGGATAAACGCTATGCTTCTCTTCAAGTCTATTACGATGTAGATCCGCTTTAGGCTTCCTCCCGATTACTGCTTGATTTTCCTTCCGAAAGGGTAGAAGAGTGGGCTTCTAAAATGAAATAAAGCAGAAAACTGTGTTTTGGTGCACATAATTGTGAAGAAAGTAGTACCTTTGCGCTCGAAAAGAAAATATTAACATCGTTATGATACAATCAATGACTGGCTACGGCAAGGTTGTCGTGGCATTTAAAGACAAGAAAATTAACGCAGAAATCAAGTCGCTTAATTCTAAACAGTTGGATTTGCAGACGCGTATCGCTCCCCTCTATCGTGAGAAAGAGATGGAGATCCGTCAGATGATTGCTGCTGCATTGGAGCGTGGCAAGGTGGACTTCAGCCTGTGGATAGAGAAGGATGCCGGCGTGGATGCTACACCTGTGAATGCGGCCTTGGTTGAGAATTACTATCACCAATTGAAGAGTGTGGCAGAGAAGGTCGGTATCCCCGAACCCGAGGATTGGATGTACACACTGACCCGTATGCCTGATGTGCTGACAAAGACGGAGCAGGTGGAACTTTCTGATGAAGAATGGGCTGCCGCGCGCAAGGCTGTGGAAGGTGCAATCAATGCTTTGGTAGATTTCCGTAAGCAGGAGGGTGCTGCTCTGGAGAAGAAATTTGCTGAGAAGATTGATAATATTGAGCGTCTGCTGGCTGAGATTGAACCTTACGAGAAGAGTCGTGTGGAGAAAATTCGTCAGCGCATCGTTGATGGCTTGCAGCAGATTCCTGGTGTAGAATATGATAAGAACCGCTTGGAACAGGAACTGATTTACTATATTGAGAAGTTGGATATCAGTGAGGAGAAGCAGCGTCTGACCAACCATCTGAAGTACTTCCGTGAGACGATGCGTGATGGTCACGGACAGGGTAAGAAGCTTGGCTTCATTGCTCAGGAGATGGGTCGCGAGATCAACACTACTGGTTCGAAGTCTAATCAGGCTGAGATGCAGAACATCGTCGTTCAGATGAAGGACGAGCTGGAGCAGATTAAGGAACAAGTGCTGAACGCCCTTTGATTTGAACCACGAATTACACGTATCTCACGAATTAGGAAATAGATGAAAGGGAAAATGTTGATTGTAAGTGCTCCCAGCGGTAGCGGAAAGAGCACCATCGTACAATGGTTGATGAAGGAGCATCCTGAGTTGAAGCTCTATTTCTCGATTTCCTGTACTAGTCGTGCACCTCGCGGTACGGAACAGAATGGGGTAGAGTATTTCTTCCTGACGCCAGAGGAATTCCGCTCTAAGATTCAGAATGATGAGTTCCTGGAGTACGAGGAGGTTTATCAGGACCGTTTTTACGGCACCTTGAAACAGCAGGTGGAGAACCAGCGTAACCAAGGACAGAACGTGGTGTTCGATGTTGACGTGAAAGGCGGCATCAACATCAAGAAATATTATGGCGATGAGGCCCTGAGCCTGTTTATCCAGCCACCCTCTGTTGAGGAACTGCGTCATCGCTTGGAAGGTCGTGCCACAGATACTGCTGAGGCTATTGCAGAACGCTTGGCAAAGGCAGAATACGAGATGACCTTCGCTTCGCAATTTGACCATATCATCGTGAATGATGACTTGGAAACAGCCAAGCAAGAGACCCTTAAAGTGGTAAAGGAATTCTTGGGATGAAACGAATAGGAATCTTCGGTGGTTCATTTAACCCTATCCATAACGGACACATTGCCTTAGCACAGGCCGTGCTGAGGCAATGTGCGTTAGATGAGATATGGTTAATGGTGTCGCCCCAGAATCCTTTGAAGCAAAATTCTACAGACTTACTTGATGATCATCTGCGGTTGCAGATGGCAGAGAAAGCACTTGAGGGTGTTGAAGGCGTGAAGGCCTGCGATTATGAATTCCGTCTGCCAAAGCCTTCTTATACTTGGAATACCTTACAGCATTTGAGTAAGGATTATCCAGATTGCACGTTCTCATTGTTGATAGGAGGCGACAACTGGGCTCATTTCCAGCGCTGGCGCAACTGGCAGGATATTATGAATCATCATGAGGTAATTGCTTATCCGCGAGAAGCATACCCAGGAACCATTGATGTGCCCTTGCTTAACGTTTCAAGTACGGAGATTCGTCAGCGTGTGCGTGCAGGTAAAAGTATCGAAGGGCTGGTGCCAGAGGCGATTGTTCCTCTAGTAAAGAAATACTACTGATAGTTATAACGCCCTGTCAGCTTACTAATCCTGTGCTTGATAGCCTCCCTAATTTGTTTGATGTTGCCATAACGCAGATTGCGTAGCAGTTCTTCTATGGAGCGACCTATCTTCACCCACGGGTGTCCCCATGCCATGATGCGATAGACGCGATGCTTGTACTCTACGTTCTCGATGACATATTTCGGATGGCGTAAAGGCCACTCTAACTCATGACTGGGCATGGTGAGCAATCGTTGCATCGCCTTGGGAAGCGTGTTCAGCGAACTCTGGAAATGAGCCGACTCCTCGCTCACGGCTGTATTGTGTATCAGGTTCATTGTAGGCACGATGGTCAGTCCACTATTCAGTGTGCAGGCCGTCCAGATCAGTGTCTCGTAGATGGGGTTGCCCGATTCCTTGTGCTTGTGGAGCTTCTTCAGCATATCCTTGCCACCCTCGCGCCTGTTGGCTACGTAAGCCTCTAACTGATGCATGTTGAACGCATCGTCAGCAATAGGATAGCCCACCTCACAACGCTCAAAGACCCTGCGCCATGAAGCCCATCCCCAGATGCTGAAGGCTGTGGTGAAGAGATAATCGTAGGGCGCATCTGTCTGTTCCTCATGATTAAAACCGGCAATCATCGTGATACGCTCATCATGCTCATAACGGTCGAGCATCTCCTTGCAGAAAGGAATAAACGACAGCGAAGGTGTAGAGTCGTCCTCTAACACTATCACTTTATCTGCCAATGAAAAAGCCCAGGTCTGAGCCTTATGGTTTGAAAGCCAGGCACCAGAGTTCTCGTTGTGGTAACTACGTTGCACATCGCATTCCCAGTCTATCTCACTATCATCCACAATCTGTCGTGCAACCTCTAACTTCAGCGCTTCCTGATCGTTGCGAGGACCGTCCTGATAGATAAACAGACGTGAGGGGCGGCACTGACGGATAGCACCAAAGGTACGCTTCAGCGTTTCCGTACGAGAGAAAATGATGAGCAGCACAGCCACATCGTTCTGTGCAGGATATTTCTTTATTTCTTCCATTTCAACAGAGTCTTGTAAGTATGAATCAAGAGATAAGCCAGACGTGCTGGCAGTTGGATGGCGATACGGTCCATCAAGGGAATATCGGTGGTAAGTTGTTGGCGCAGAGAGCGATAATACGCATCGAGCACCTGAAATTGTTTTTTGTCGATGAATTTCTCGTACACCTTAATCTGATGATGTACGAAGGCCGAATGGTAGCGTTCCCACTCTGGCTGTAGCGTCTGGCGCAACTCCTCGTCATAGATACGAATCCAGTTCAGCGTCTCCTTGCGCTTGTTTGGCACGTCCTCATAGTGCAGGTAGGCCGCCTGTTCTGTGAAGAATACCTTGGGCTGTTTCATCAGACATTTTATCTGCATCAGCGAGTCCTCGCGCTCAATGACCTCACGAGGTGTACCCAGACAGCCTTCCAGCAGTTCACGACGGAAGATGATGCCCCACAGCACGCAGAACTGACTGCGCAGGGCCAGCAGGTCGCGAATCAGATGTTCTGGTTCTACCCAGCCCCTCAATCCTGAGTCGTGGCGCTGTCCGTACTGGTCATCGTAGGTGCCAATCACCTCGTCGGCTCCTGTCTCGTTGATGAGTCTGTACATCATGGCGAGGGCATCCTTCGTGAACAGGTCATCGGCATCAGCAAACATGATAAATCTGCCCTCTGCATGTTCCAGCCCGTAGCGACGTGCTGCCGTCACCCCTCCGTTCTCCTTGTGGAAAGCCTTCAGGCGCGGTTCCTGTTCAGCCCATCTGTCGCAGATTTCGCCAGAGCCATCCGTGCTGCCATCCTCCACGACAATCACCTCGAAATAATCGAATGCCTGTGTAAAAATGCTCTCAAAACATTTGTTCAGGTATTCGGCCTTGTTATAGACGGGTATGATGACAGATATCTCCATCTTTTAGTCTTTTTACTTTTTTACCTTTTTACTTTTAATAAACTGTATGCATTCGAGCAGGATGACCACGTTCAGCAGACGCATCACACCAAAATACAGCAGACCAGCCAATAGCAGTCTGACGCCCAGCAGCAACCAGTTGTTGGTGATGCTCAGCGTTGCCAGATGACAGACGCCCATCACCACTGCCGCACACATCATAAATGGCACTACATCCTTCAGGAAGTCCATCGTGCTCACCCCGATAATCCGTTTGGCAAATATCTGCCAGACACCTAGCCACAGGATGTTGAATGCCGAGTAGGCCACCACCATCATGGTCATCCCCTCGCGATAGAATGCGAATATGACGCCCATCTGGAGCAACACCTGACAGATGTTGAGCCACATGTTGATGTCGCTGCGTCCATGACTGATAACGAGGTTCTGATAGAGCGTATAAAGGGGCATGAAAGCACCACTGATACAGAGTATCTGGAGCAGCGGCACGATGTTAATCCACTTCTCGCCAATGGTGCAGAGAATGAACTCGCGCGACACCAATGCTAGTCCAAAGAGGGCAGGGAAGGAGAGAAAGGCCGTGAAGCGCAGCATCTTACGGAATACCTGCTGCTCGCGGTTGTGCTCCTCGCGAACACTCACCAAGACGGGCTGTGCCACTTGTCCCACCATACCGCCTACGGTCTGGAAGGCCATAGAGTCCCATTTGTAGGCCTGAAAGAAATTTCCTACCACACGGGCATCGTGAAACAGGCGTCCGAAGATGACGGTCAGCACGTTCTGATTAGCAGTATTCACAATCATCGTGACCAGTATTCCCATCGAGAACGAGAACGTTTGTCGGATATAGTCAAATGAGAAATGCCATGTAGGTTTCCATTTTACGTAGAGGAATCGGCCAATGACCAGTATGGCGGCATTGATGACCTGTTGCCAGGCCAGTGTCCAGTAGGCCATGTCGCACCACACCATAATGATAGCCGAGGTGCCAGAAATGAGGAGTGCCGAGAGGTTAACAATCGTAATCTCGCGGTTCATCATATTCTTCACCATATAGGCATTTGTAGAGATGCCAAACGATGAGATGAAGAAGGCCAGGAACAGGAAGCGCGACAGGTCGGTGAGCCGTGGCTGATGGAAGAACCACGCGATGAGTGGCGCTGAGAAAAACAGGACGAGATAGAGTACACCACCCATCAAAATATTAAACCAGAACACACTGTTGTATTGCTCCTTGGTGGGTGCCTTCTCGTTGATGAGTGCCGTAGAGAAACCGCTCGATTGCAGATTGCCTGCGATAGCCGAGAAGATAGCCAGCATGCCGATGAGACCTGTGTCCTCTGGCGTCAGATGACGGAGTACGAGGATGCCAATCAACAGGTTCAACACCTGCATCGTGCTGTTGTTTACGGCTCCCCACATCAGTCCGCGTGCTGTCTTTTCCTTCAGATTCTCCATATCAACATGCAAAAATACGACATTTTGTTTGAAGTTCCAAATAAATTAAGTAAATTTGCAGCCATGAATGAAATAACACAAACGAAGAAGCCACGCATGGAGTGGCTTGATGCCCTTCGCGGCTTCACTATGATTATGGTGGTGGCCAACCACGTGGCGCAGATAGGATTTGAGGAACAGTGGAAGCACTCTTCTTCGCTTCAGTTTCTGTTGCTGTTCCGCATGCCGTTGTTCTTCTTTATCAGTGGTTTCCTAGCCTACAAAGCTTCGCAGGTGTGGGACTTGCGTAACCTGGGTACGCTGGTGCTGAAGAAGATGCGCGTGCAACTCATCCCTACCATCTGCTTCTTCCTTCTGGCTACGGCCATTCTGAAACCTAGTTTCTGGCCTGGGTTGGAAGAGTCGTTCCATTCGCCCACAAAGGGTGGCTACTGGTTCACGCTGGTGCTGCTCTACATGTTCCTGGTTTACTATCCCTTTGCCTATCTGGAGAGTAAGATTACCTCGCTCTTCTCCAAAAATAAGGCTTTCTGGATATCCGCAGCACTCATCACCCTGTTGTTCCTTGTCTCGCTGGCTTTCTATGATAGTTGTTATCAGCCCCGTTATTTCTCATGGGCCAAGGGCTATCGCGGCAGTATGACCAATATTCATCAGTTCCTACTAGATTCCAGCTTGGGACAACTGATGCTGTGGATGCCGTTCTTCCTCTTTGGTAATATTGCCCACCGCTACTGGAATGGGTTCCAGAAGCTGATGGACTCTAAGTGGTTCTTCCCCATCATCGTGCTGCTGGCCATCCTCTGTACAATGGATGCCCTGAAATGGCGCACCCTGCGTATGGCGTGGGCTATCATCCCCCAGACGGGAGCCATGTTCCTCTTGCTGCTTATCGCCCTGATGTATTTCCGCAACTACAAGCACTACTTCACAAAGATGACCGTCATAGGTACCTCGTTGCAGTATATTGGCCGTCGCACGCTGGATATCTATCTGATTCATTTCCTCTTCGTGCCCAGTCTGCCCAGTGTGGGCCTGTTCTTCAAGAGTTATCAGCACAATTTTATCACCGATACTACGCTTTCCGTGCTCTTTGCCCTGCTGGTCGTCGGTTTCAGCGTTATCACCTCAAATATCCTCCGTATTAGTCCATTCTTGAAGAAGTGGCTGTTTGGACGTACTTGATGTGTATGCCTGGGTGGGATCTAAATCAGGATAGGAACTACTGAATAGGATGCGAGTCCAGTTTGTGTATCAGATTCACCCGCGATACATTCACATAGTAACCATTGACAAAGATACCAAATTTCTGAATATTCTTGATGTCGTTGGCCGTGAGTGAAATTCTGTATGCGGTAGCCTCGCTGCTGACGCTGGCACATCCCCATTCATTCAATTCACTATCATTACCCTCGAGTGTTTCAGGCGTGGTGTTATAAACGGTCTTAAACAACCAGTAAGTGATATCCGAACTACTTTGATCAGCCTTGAAGATGAATTCAATCTTATCGCCTTCTTTAGCTGTGGCAACGTCTTCAGGCTTGATAACGAAACCTTTGCTCCAGCTACCGAAATGGCAATCTCCCTCCCAAATAGGGGTAGAAGCCCATTTCGTGGTGCCAGGCGTTAGATATACGTTTTTTACGATGATGTTGCACGAGTCTTGAGGCTGAAGTACAATCTCGTTGACAGCAGTAACATCTTGTCCGTCGAAATGACAGGTTAGTGAGGTCAGACCTTTCTTGCCAACGGTCTTAAACCTATTGGCGACTACAACTTGAACGGGAGCAGACAGTGGTTGTGCAAATTGAAAGGTAACAGACTCATAGCCAGACAAGTCTACAGGCATGTTGTTCTCAAGGAAATTGCCTACTAAACCGCCCCAGGCAACGGCATTGTACACAATGTTTTCTTCGTCATCGAAGGTGCATTTCTCGTAGATGTTCCAGGTACTATTGAATTTCATGGTAACATCGTTCCTGTCACCATGTTTGCTCCCTCCACAGGAAACAATCAGAAATGCTATCAGTATGATGAGTAGTCTGTTCATCGTGGGTTGTTTTCTGCGAAGATAGCCATTCGCTCTTCGAGTTGGTCATATTGGTGATCCTCAATAAATGAAGTGCAGACGCGCAGGCCTTCTTGGTGAGAGCCTGTGGTGATGAGACAGATGGCAGAAACACCATAGTACATCAATTCACGGGCCAGTTCTCCACTTGTCATGTTTGGATAGCCAATGGTGAAGTAGAAACCGTCAGCAATGGGTTTGTCCAGGTCTTTGTCATAGACAATATAGAAGTTATGACGCAGGAAAATCTCCTTCAGTTTATGGGCACGCTCACCATATACTTTGATGTCATCGCGGAAACGGTATTCTCCGTCACAAGCTGCACGGAACAAAGCTGCCAATGCATACTGAGCAGAATGACTGGTACCACTTGACAAGGCATAGAGCATACGAGTAGAGAAAACCAAACCGAAGGGCAGACCCTCATAGCGCTCAGCCAAATCGGGGAAATGGCGATGGAACAACTTGTCGCTGATACATACTACACCGATACGTTCACCTGCATACGAGAATGCCTTGGAACCTGATATCAGTAGCATGTAGTTATCGGTATAATGAGCCACGGTAGGCTGATAAGGTGCCTCAAAGGGTTTACTCAGGTCCTGACGGAAATCCATAGCGAAGTAGGCCAGGTCTTCCATCACGACAGTGTCGTATCTTGTAGCTAGTGTACCGATGGTCTGTAACTCCTGTTCAGTCATGCAGATCCATGCAGGGTTGTTGGGGTTTGAATAAACAATAGCGCAGATGTTTCCCTTGGAAAGGTATGACTCCAGTTTCGGTCCAAGCTTCTCGCCGCGGAAGTCATATACGTCAAAGGTCTCGTATTTGACGCCCTGCACTTGCAATTGCATCTTCTGCACGGGGAAACCAGGATCAATGAAAAGCACCGTGTCTTTACCCTTTGTAGCCTGTGAACAGGTGAGGAAAGAAGCGAAAGTACCTTGCATAGAACCGCATACGGGCACGCATCCCTCAGGGGCAATATCTACATTGATAAAGGCTTTGACGAAACGTGAGGCTTGCTTCTTCAGTTCGGGATAACCCTGAATGTCGGGATATGAGTGGGCAATGCCGTCTTGCAATGCCTTGATTTGGGCATCCACACCAACCTGAGCAGCAGGCAGACCAGGGATGCCCATTTCCATCTTGATATATTCTACGCCGCTTTCCTGCTCGGCTTTAGCAGCTACTTGCTTTACTTCACGGATAGTAGCCTTGGCAAAATCCTTGATGCCCAGACTCTCTACGAGCTTGTCTACGATATCCTTTTTAATTGGTGTCGGTTTCATTATCTTGTCGTTTTTAGCTTCTTTATAGTAAAAAAGGATAGGTCCTCTGAAAACCTATCCTTTATCAATCTATTCTTTCTTTGAGCCTCTTGTCGGATTCGAACCAACGACCCCGAGATTACAAATCACGTGCTCTGGCCAACTGAGCTAAAGAGGCGGGTGGGCAGCGGTCTGCATCGCGTCGCTACGACCAAGTACCCTTGCTACGTTCCCATCCTGGGGGATTCCGAGGGAGCTGACCGTACAGGACTGCCCGTATTTGCTTTTGCGGCTGCAAAGGTAATATTTTTAATTCATAATTCGTAATTCATAATTCATAAATTTCCCGTTTTTAACTATTTTTTAAGACATTGCCCTCGTTATGTGCGGGAAAATGCGTACTTTTGCAGCGGAATACATATTATATAATATAGAAAAAACGACGTGACTGCACCAGAATATAAACAGTTAAAGGCTTTTGCTCGTGTTGATGGCGCGCTGTTGGCTGTACTGATGATATCTAGTTTTGCCTGCTATGTGATAGGCCTTACATCTCAGATATATGGTATTTTATCCTTGGTGTCTATGGTGTTGATGCCATTCTTCGCAGGACAACGCCTGAAGCGCTTTTGTGTTACGGGACTTGATGGTAATATCTCGTATATGCGTGGTTGGGCCTATATCTGTCTGATGTTTTTTTACGGTGGCTTGATTTTTGCATTGGTACAGTATTTGTATTTCGCATACATGGATCATGGTTATGTGGCCATGATGATTGGTGATATGCTGTCAGCACCAGAATATGTGGAGGCAATCAAGCAGGCGGGTATGACAGACTATGTAAGTGAGAGCTTGCATATGATACAGACGATGCGCCCTATTGATATTGCGCTGAATGTGCTTACGATGGTTATCATGGTAGGTATAGTTCTAGGATTGCCTATTACTGTGGTGATGAAATTAACTTTAGTTCAGAAAAAGGAAAAGAAATAAAGAGATAAATATTTGACAATGGATATATCAGTAGTAATACCTCTGTATAATGAGGAAGAGTCTATTCCTGAGCTCTTTGCATGGATAGAGCGGGTGATGAACGAGAATAAGTTCTCGTATGAAGTCATTTTTATCAGCGATGGTAGTACAGACCGTTCGTGGGATTTGATTAGTGAACTGAAAGCGAAATCACCCTGTGTAAAGGGTATCAAGTTCCGTCGCAACTATGGTAAGAGTCCTGCCCTTTATTGCGGATTCAAGGTGGCCGAAGGTGATGTGGTTATCACAATGGATGCTGACTTGCAGGATTCGCCAGATGAGATTCCTGAACTCTATCGTATGATTAAGGAACAGAAGTATGATTTGGTGAGTGGCTATAAGCAGAAACGCTATGACCCACTGTCAAAGACGTTGCCAACTAAGCTCTTTAATGCTACGGCTCGTGCCGTAAGCGGTATTAAGAACCTGCATGACTTCAACTGCGGATTGAAGGCTTATCGTCGTGATGTGGTGAAGAATATTGAGGTCTATGGTGAGATGCATCGCTATATGCCTTACTTAGCAAAGAACGCAGGTTTCGATAAGATTGCCGAGAAGGTAGTGCATCATCAGGCTCGTAAATATGGTGAATCGAAGTTCATGGGATGGAACCGTTTTGTCAATGGTTATTTGGATCTGCTCACGCTGTGGTTCCTCAGCACTTTTGGCAAGAAACCCATGCATGTGTTCGGTTTCTTGGGCACTATTATGTTCCTTATCGGTTTCTTCGCAGCCTTCCTGTTGGCAATAGGTAAGATTCTTGGCCTATTGTTTATCACGGATTCTGCATTCTTCTATCTATCACTGACCATGATGGTTATGGGTACACAGTTCTTCTTGGCTGGCTTCTTGGGCGACCTTATTAGTCGCACATCAAACGTACGTAATGACTACCAGATAGAAGAAGAGATATGAGGCGACTACTCCTCTTTGCCTTTGTGGCGTTCATAGCTGCCTGTTCCACCATTGACTGCCCTGTGCAGAATAAGGTGGCGGTAAACTATGCCGTCAAGACAATCGTTGATGGGGTAGAGGTGAAAGATACATTGACGGATACCTTGTATGTATGGACCACACGTAGCGATAACGATGATACGTTGATTTTCAATAGGGGCATCAATATCAGCTCGTTCTCTTTGCCAGTCAGCTATACTCATCCTGAGGATAAACTCGTGTTCTGTCTCGTAGATACTAATAAGGTGGCTGCGATAGACACCGTGTGGCTCAAAAAAGAGGATATCCCACATTTCGAATCGGTTGACTGTAGCGCTCATTTCTTTCACACGCTGACAGCTATCCGTAGCACCCATAAGGCGATTGATACGATTTTTATCAATAATCCGAAAGTAAACTATGACTCGTCTCTTGACCATATTCACGTCCATTTCAAGAAGTAAGCGGTGGCTTGTGATTCTTATCACTTTCCAATTGTCACTTCTTACCTCGTCGGCTCAGGGCTTTCTGAAGTTCGAGCGTGACTCGGTGCCGTTCTTTCGTGGTTTTGCCGTCTCGGCCGACCTCGTTGGATTGGCGCAGATGCAGTTGAGTGACTATGGACAGTACGAGGGTGCCCTGCGTATAAACCTGCATGATCAGTATTTCCCTATCTTAGAGGTGGGTGTTGGTAGGGCTAACCATCAGAACGATGAGGTGACGGGTATCACGTATAAGACCAGTGCGCCTTATTTCCGTTTAGGTGTTGATGTGAATATCATGAAGAATAAGCACGCGCCTAACCGTATCTATGCTGGTTTGCGTTATGGCTATACCAGTTATAAGGTTAATATAAACCGACAGCCATTTCCTGACCCTGTGTGGCAATGGGATACATCGTATGGCGTGGTTGATGAACCCTGTTCGCAGCATTGGGCTGAAATAGTCTTCGGTATTGATGCGAAGATTGCGGGGCCGCTGCATCTGGGATGGAGTGCCCGTTATCGTAATCGCCTGAGTCACAACGACGGACAGATGGAGAAAACGTGGTATGTGCCTGGTTATGGTATCCAGGATACGTCCAATCTTGGGGTCACGTTTAACGTAATCATAGATATTTGAGGATTATGAGGGGTATTTTGTTTGCGGTTTACGGTTTACTGTTTACTGTTGGTTTGGTGTCCTGTGCTCAGAAGGAGTATAGGAAGAACACGAACTTCGTGTTTGGCACCATTTATAACATCACCTATCAGAACGACAAGGACCTACAACAAGAGATTGAGGCCGAACTGATGAAGGTGGACGGCGAGTTCTCTATGTTCAATCCTCAGAGTACTGTGGCACGTCTCAATCGTGGTGACTCTTCTGTAGAGCGTAGCGCAATGTTTCAGGAGATTTGCCAGTTAGCGCAGACCGTAAATCGTGAGACTAATGGTGCCTTCGATGTCACTGTGGCTCCACTAGTGAATGCATGGGGATTTGGCTTCAAGCATGAGCAATTGCCCACACCTACTCAAGTAGATAGTCTGTTGCAGATTCGCAACCAGATGGACTTCAGCGCAATTGCAAAAGGATATGGTTGTGATGTGGTGGCTCGCTTGCTAGAGTCTCATGACATCCATAATTATATGGTAGAAATTGGAGGCGAGGTGGTCGTGAGTGGCCTGAATGCAAAGGGTGACAACTGGCATATAGGTATCACTAAGCCTACAGATGATTCTGTGAGTGTAGATGGCGAGATGCAGGCGGTGCTCAGCATTACTGATAAGGCAATGGCTACTAGTGGAAACTATCGTAATTTCTATTATCAGGGCGGACGAAAATACGCTCATACCATCGACCCTCGTACGGGTTATCCTGTACAGCATAGTCTGTTGTCGGCTACCGTTTTCGCTGCCGATTGTGCTACAGCCGATGCTTATGCCACCTCTTTCATGGTTTTGGGAGTGGATGGCGCGAAGGAGGTACTCCAGCGTCATCCAGAGTTGATGGCTTATCTCATCTATACCGATGAACAGGGACAGTTGGCAGTCTGGTCATCACCAGCCCTCTCTGACTATCAGTAGTTATTATGTTATTGTGTCTTTAAAAAAGATACTGTGTCTTTAAAATAAGTTACTATGTCTGACCTCCGCCTTTACGACAGCCTGTTGCGATTCCCTTTGTTTCAGGGGCTTAGTCGCACAGAACTGCTTCAGTTGGCAGGACAGACCAAGTTCGGTTTCCAAAAACTATCTGCGGGGAAGTCTGTAGTCCATGAAGGTGATACCTGTAATCAGTTCTTGTTTCTTGTGAGTGGAAGTCTGTCTGTGTCAACTATTAGTGATGACCGCCGTTATACCGTCGTAGAACAGCTTTCTGCCCCTTGGCTTCTTCAACCAGAAAGCCTCTTTGGCGCTCATCCTCATTACTCTAGTAGTGTGGTTACTTTGGCTGAGAGTCATTTCATCACCCTGACTAAGGATGAGGTAATGCGTCTGTTTGATGATTTCTTGATAATACGCCTTAATCTGCTGAATATGCTTGCTACGCAGGCACAACGCCGTGGGCGCTGGCCTTGGCGAAAGGCACCAGCTAATCTGCGTCAACGTATCGTACGCTTCTTCTTAAATCACAGTCTTTATCCTGCTGGTGCTAAGGAGTTTAGAATCCTTATGAACCAATTGGCTCAGGAGGTGGGTGATAGTCGTCTGGATGTTTCTCATGTGTTGAACGCCATGCAAGCAGAAGGTTTTCTCCGTCTTCGTCGTGGTATCATAGAGATTCCATCCCTCGAACGCCTACTTATGTAAGGCATTTCCGTTTCTTTTACTTCTCAAAGTGTTGATAGTCTTTCGAAGAGCGCCAATTGCCACCCCATGAAAAACCGTGCTCTATAAATAGTCTATAGCACAGGTCACCCTTTGTAATTTTATATGGGTACATCCCGTTTCTATTGGTAAACTTACGTCCTGCCTTAGGCTGGATGAACAAATTACCATTTTTGCGTTTCTTTATACAGGGATTCTGTAGCGGGTTGATGTCGATAGCCATTCCCTGGGAATGCTTCGATAATCGTTTGCTGCCAGCTATCTGTCTGTAGCAGAAGCACGAGGTGTTATTTGCCGTCATTGAACGCTCATCATCGGCATTATAATCATCAATCAGCGTCATCTTTTCGATAGGGTAGTGGGCCTCGTGGAGTTTCTGAAAAATATCCAGTAAGTCGTTGGCAATCTTTTTGTTACATACCAACTCGCCCTTATGTTCTTTTCCCTCAGCGTCATAGTGCATTACCTGTAGATACCTCAGCTCACATCTCTTCACGCGGCATCCTTCAGGGTACGACTTTCCCTGCATCCGCAGAAAAACTTCATTACTCAGTGTATCCACGGAAAACCCCTTACTCTGAGCCATACAACTAAGGCTCATTACGCACAGGTATAATATGATATTATTTAGTCGTTTCATAGGAAACATCTTGTCCTGCTATTTACTTCTATATTTCCTTAACGCAAAAGAAATATGAATATTGCCTCCCGAAGCTATGTGTATGACAATCCTTCTCTTTTATCTGCCCTGAAAAATTTTTTCATAATTTTGATATCTAAAGATATCAGGAAATATTGACGAAAAAAAGTATCAATTGCTTGCAACTTTTTGATTCTCATCTTACGTCTAACGGGTGAAAGAAAAAACAAAAAAAATCGCAAATGTCTGTAATAAAACAACCAGACTTTGCATCTAAAGAGTAAAGACAACAAACAAATAGAACATAAAAATAATTTTAAAACTGAACGAATATGAAAAAGCTAGTATTTGCAATCATGATGTGTGTAACCGCTATGGGTGCTAACGCACAAGTCCTGACCTCTGAGACCGTTAATAACGTCTATGAGAATGTAACAAACCAGACTGATGGTGACTTCGCCTTCAATGCTGAGATGACTGGAAAAGATATCACTACGATGTATGTCTATAAGAAGAACAACAATCGCAAGGGTATGACACTCCTGAAGCCGTATATGAAGTATGATTACACTTATGCTGCTGACGGCACACTGACTAGTCGCGTGGCCTATCGTTGGAACGAAGGAAACTGGGCATATGCTGCTCGTTATGACTACAACCTTGATGGTGGAAAATATACTGCAGAGTATAGTCTCTTCAACCCAGTTGCCAACCGCTTTGACGAGCCCCTGGAAAAGATGGTTTATACGATGATGCCCGACGATAGCGTAAACTACGTGAGCTGCTACCACCGCAACAATTATTCTTCTCGCTACCAGCTGGTTAGCACAGCAGAAGTAACTGGACTGCCTTTGCTGTTTGCAGAGAAATAATTTTAAACGGACATAAGTTTTAGGTTAATTAGATAAAAGTATACAGCCTGCATTTAAGGCTTTGAGTGGGGTTTTCCTTAAAAGAATAGGGAAAATCCCACTTCCTTTTAGGGTTTTCCTCTTGCAACGTCATGTAAAACTTCCTATCTTTGCATCAGTAAATATTAGGTTTGTTTTTTTAGGTTATTGTTTGCTTTTAAGTACTGAAGGGGCGCAACCGATGTGATATCCGGATGCGCCCCTTTTTTCTTAGCACTAAAATATCTCTAATGTTTTTATCTCTGTATGAACTTGATGGTCTTCGTACGTCCCTGAGCATCCGTGATGCGTGCAATGTAGCAGACACCAGGCTTTGGCGTAGCGACGGGCTGGCCGGCAAGATTATAAATAGTTGTTTGAGATTTTGCGCTTGAGGTCTGTGCTATGTCGATGCCAGTGAGGTCGGGCTGCTCAACAGCTACGAGGTAGCTGGTTGCGATGTTGGCCTGAGCAATGGTGGGCACGTTCATCACGAAGATATCACTGCTTCCGTCAGGATAGCGGCCTACGGTCTGGTCAGACGTGTGGGCGGTATAGTCCAAACGATCGCTCCACGACTCATCTGCAGCAGTCAGAATCACGCATCCGCCGTCGGCGTCAAGTTTGAACGAGGCGTGGAGCTGACTTAGTGACTCCTGCTTGTCGCACCAAATGATGAGATGGCCATGAGCGGGAATGACGGGGCTTGTGTAAAGTGATGAAATCTGGTATTTCAATGGCTTCTTCTCGTTGTCGCTGAGGTACATGCCATCCACATTAACGGGCTCGTCAGTAGTGTTGTAGAGCTCTATCCAGTCATTACGCTTGAAGTACTCGTTCACGTAGATGCCGTTGGCAGCACTAACCTCGTTGATACGTACGGGGGTAAGGCCTTGTGCGGCTTTCTCATCGGTGGTGAGGGCGGTGAAGCAGGCTTTCATATTGGCGGCAGAGGTGCCAGTAAGGCTGATGGCTGCCGTGGTGGCATACTGCTTACCGTCTTTCATCCATGCCTGGAAACGATAGCCAGCAGGAGCTTTAGCCTCAAGATTGACAGTGCCGAAGAGGTAGCCGTTAAAATAGGCGTAGGGCACATGGAGTCCGTTGATGGTAAGGGTGGCTCCCTCCGTATCTGTGCTAACCTCTATGGCACGCTTGGCAGTGCTGCTGAGGCCGAATGCGCTGAACTGCTTCATGTAGTCGGCCATGAGACTGGCACGTCCGTTGAGGCTGTTCTTGATGGTGGTGGCTGCACGGTCGGGATCATGTCCGTCGTTAATGCGCTGCTGCTGTTTCATCAACTGGCACATGGGCTGCACCTTAGCAAGGAGCTCGTCAACGATGTCTGATGCTACATTTGGCTCGAACACGCTACCGCCCATCAAACAGAACGTGGTGATGAACTTCTGACGATAGTCGTTGTTCTTGAGCAGATTCAAGAAGAGGTTCACGATATCCTTGTTGTAGCTGGGACGTGGTGCGTTATCATCCTTGAACTTGGCAAAAGTGGTGAATGGGTTATCTTCGCTATAGTCCCAACAGCCTTTGAAGGCATAGTCAAGGTCGAAGCTGATGAAACGGTAACGGCCATCCAAACGACTGCGATAGGCCTTGATGTTATTGTCGGGCCAGTCATCGTTATAGAGGAACAAGGTAGCTGCCATATAGTTGGTGAACTCATCGATGTCGATGAGCGTCTTCAGCTCTTCATAGGAGTTGTTGTCTGTGGCTTGCTGACCGAGTTGGAAGATGCGGTTAATCACCTCGTTGTCGCCATTCTTCATGTTGAGGTTCTCAAAGGCATCCAGTTCCTCGTCGTCATATCCAAAGTTGGCGTATGCGAACTTGTCGTTATTAGGCTCGCGCATATTCAACACACCGCGCAGTTCGCCGTTCACATATTCTATCACAGGTACATAAGACTGCACGTCGAGGTCGATGCCAGAGCGCTGGATGATGGTCTCGAGGGCAGGGTCAAGGAAGCGGGCATTGTGACGCCAGATGTCATTACCGCCATTGCGGACCAAGATGACCTTACTGCGGATGTAGGGCTTCTGAGGGAAGAATGGATAGTCGAACTGGTTCTGACCATCGAATACCTTATTGCTCTTCAACTTAAACGAGCGGTAGCGCTGTGAGCGGGTGTAACCGCCTGAGGCACTGATGTTCACATCCTGGTTGAACAGCATCTTGCCATCGGTGTCGATATACGAGAAGTTCACAGGGCGATCCCAGTCCATGTTGTAGTTCTTCGGACTGCTCTGACCGTTACCCGTCTTACCGTTGGTGCCGTCACCATCGCAGTCGAAGCCTATCTTCGGGTCGGTGAAGAACTTCTTGTCGCCTACAATAGAGATGATGGGCAGCGTATAATCGCTTGATGTCTTGATATACGAGCGGGTGACGGGAACACTAGGCAGGTAGCCGTCCTTGAAGAGGCGCACGGTGAGGTTGGTGGTATTATCGAAGGTGAAAAGTCCGTCCTTACTCTCCTTGCAGGCTTCTACTACCTGTTCGTCGCCAGTGAAGAGCTCCCAACTCACGTTGTCGAAATAGTAGTAGTTATCTTTCTTGTCAACGTTCAGGTTGAAAACGATGGATTGCATCTTGCCTGCTGTGCTTTGGCCACTCCAATAGTCATAGCTGGCACCCGTCTGAGAGTCGGTGATGGTGCCTTCGTAGCTGATTTCCTGCCATTGGGTAGTGATGTCGTAGCTACCGTCCATGATATTGTTGGTGATATAACTGTGGGGCGCACCATGTGTCTGTGTGGTGATGCGGGCGGCCTTGTCGGCACGTACCATCATGCGGAAACGATATTTCTCACCGCTCTGCCATACATGGTTGGGGGTATAGACAAAGAGTTGTGCCGACCAGTCGTTAGCAGCATTGGCAGTGCTGTGTATCTTAATACCTCGCGAACCGTTGCAGCCAGCACCGTCAACAATACGTTCTACATCACCATTGCCATCAGCATCGCGGCTGACAAGGCAGGTAGCATCAGTGCCTTCACAGTTACCATTCACGATAAAGTCAGTCCAGGGCGACGCTTCCTCATCGCCTTTGGGGGCAGAGGGTAGACTGCCGTCGGTGGTGTACATCAGACGGGTGCCTTCAGGGATGGTCACTTTTACGCTCAGGGAATTCTTGAAGAGGGTACTGCCTTTATCAATGACGGGGGCATTGAGTCGCTCGTTGGCGAAGATGGCTGTGGCGTTCGTGGCCTCTGGTGTTGGAGTAGAAGTCCAACTCCACTCGTCGCCACCATCGGTGGTGCGGGCGTATGACGTACGACTTAATGCCTCGGGGTAGGTCTGGCTGGTAACGAGTTGGCCATTTTTGTCGCTGAGGTATATGGTACCGCCATCGCAATCGAGCTTGAACGGTGCCTGATTATCCTTGATGTCGTTAGAGCCCAGCCATACAACCTTGAATCCTTTGGCAGGGATCGTACCCATGTCACTTGGCATCTGCCAGCGTTTGAGGTTCGTCTCATCATCACTGAGATACATACCAGCAAGATTGATGGATTGATCCGTTGGATTGTATAGTTCAATCCAACTGTCGAAATTTGTGGCAGGGCTCATCTCTACTCCTGCGTTGGAAGCCATCAGCTCATTGATGACTACAATTACAGACAAAATACTAGTCCACATTGTATGATAATATTATATAGGTATAGGTTTATATTTATATAATATACGAAGAATGGGACATTCCCCCGAAAAAAATGTCTTCCAGACACGCATTCGCATATCTGGAAGACAAATATATGGGGTTAATAATGTGTTTACTGCATATCGTAAACCACCTGCATCAGGCGCTTGCCCAGTGCGTCGGCCTCGTCCATGGTCTGTGCCTCGCTGTAAACACGGATGATAGGCTCTGTGTTCGACTTGCGCAGGTGTACCCATTTTGTGGGGAAGTCAATCTTCACACCATCGATGTCGTTGACTACAGCCTCAGAATCCTGAGCAAACATCTCCTTTACCTTCACGAGGATTGCATCAACATCAGTCTCAGGGGTAAGGTCGATACGGTTCTTGGCAATCTGATAGTCGGGGAAGGTCTTGCGCAGTTCGCTGGCCTTCATGCCCTTCTGAGCCAGACTGCTCAGGAACAGACCGATACCTACGAGGGCATCGCGACCATAGTGGCTTTCAGGATAGATCACACCGCCATTGCCTTCACCACCAATCACAGCACCTACTTCCTTCATCTTTGTGGTGACATTGACCTCGCCCACGGCAGCAGCGGTATATTTGCCGCCATGCTTCTCTGTGACGTCTCTTAATGCACGGGTAGAACTCAGGTTAGAAACGGTATTGCCCTTGTCGTGTGACAGCACATAGTCGGCTACAGAAACCAGCGTGTATTCCTCGCCAAACATCTTGCCGTCTTCGCAGATGAATGCCAGACGGTCAACATCGGGGTCAACTACGATACCAAGGTCGAAACCACCCTGCTTCATCTTGTCCATGATGCCCTGCAGGTTTTTCTCCAGAGGTTCGGGGTTATGGGCAAACTGACCAGTGCACTCGCTGTTCAGAATCTCGAAATCTACGCCCAGAGCCTTGAACAGGTCGGGCAGGATGATGCCGCCAACAGAGTTGATGGTATCAGCGCATACACGGAACTTACGAGCCTTGATAGCCTCTACATCAACCAGACGGAGGTCGAGCACAGACTGGATATGCTGCTGGTTCATGGTGTCGTCCTTGATGACACGCCCCAGCTTCTCAACGGGAGCATAGTCGAAGTCTTCTTTCTCGGCGATAGCCAGTACTTCTGCACCATCAGCAGCAGTCAGGAACTCACCCTCGCTGTTGAGCAACTTCAGGGCGTTCCACTGTGTGGGGTTGTGACTGGCGGTGATGATGATACCACCATCGGCCTTGTGCCAACGTACTGCCAGCTCAGTGGTAGGTGTAGTAGCCAGACCGATGTCAATCACTTCGTAGCCCATACCAACCAATGTGCCGCAAACTACGTCGCGTACCATAGGACCAGAGATACGTCCGTCACGACCTACAACAATCTTCTTGCCGTTAATAAACGTGGCATAGGCCGTTGTAAATTTCACGATGTCCAAGGGATTGAGCGTGTCGCCCGTATGTCCGCCAATAGTACCGCGGATGCCAGATATAGATTTTATCAGTGTCATATGCTGAATGTTGAGTTTTATAATTTAGAATTTCTAATTTAGAATTAAGAACGAATTCTCAATCCGCTCTTTGATAGCTTATCTCGTAATAATAGGGATAAACATAGCTAGAAGCGGTAGTGTGACCCTTAGAGTGGGGCACAATAAGCTTAACTTTTGCTATATGACCAGTCTCGTCATCCTCACGACCTACGTTGATGTAGGGGAGTGGAGACAACAAACCAGAAGCAACAGATGTGGTTCCATAAGTAGAGTACATCAGACTATTAGTGGTGAGAGAGGCAGAATAAGATGTGCCAGTGCGCTTCACAATCATATAGTCTGGGTCGTAGGGAGTTGCATCGTTGTATATCTGAGTAGAGTCCATGATACACATCTCAAAGAAACGTATAATCAGTGTCACTTGCTCATTGTTAGGTAACGGTTCACCATACCCCTTATACATAATCTGCATATAGACACCATCATTGTCTAGATATACGAACTCGTTCTTAGCGGTGTCAGTAACATCACCTTTAGCATGAAACTCGCTTTCGGAGATGACCTTAATACCTTGCTCGGCAATGAAATTTCTAATGGCTGCACGCTCCTTGTCCTTTTTCTCTCCATAAGTTTCATAGTCGTTACATGCTGCGAAACTCATGATTACACCAAGGATTGCCAGTAAAAAGAATACTTTTTTCATCTTTATTTGTCTTATTATCGGGCGCAAAGGTACTATTTTTAATTGAAAATTGAGAATTCGGAATTGATAATTAACGGTTACTCTACATTAATTAACTTTTCAATTTTTCCTCGAAAGCCAGAATGGCTTGCTGCGTAATCTTCACGGCTTCTTCGAGCGAACACTCTAAACGACCTCCTGAAGCGTTCAGATGACCACCGCCATTAAAGAACTGAGCAGCAACCTCATTACAGGGGAAATCATCTACAGAGCGCAAACTTACCCATATCAGGTTTTCCTTCTCCGTATCTTCACGTAATGAGATACTGAGTTTAAGTCCCTTGATTTGTTGAGGGATGTTTACAAGACCTTCTGCGTCGCCCTTGATGAAATTAAAGCGCTTCAGGTCTTCGCGACTCAGGGTGAAATAGGCAGCATGGCGCTGAGCATCATAGACCATCTTCTCGTACATCACATAGCCCATCAGTCGGATACGGCTTTCTGAGTAGTTGTGATAGACGTTGCGATAAATCTTATCCTTGTTGATGTGCTTCGTGAGCAACTGTCCGATGATAAAGAAAATATCGGGATCATTGCTGTTAAAAGTAAAGCCACCCGTATCGGTCATCATGCCGCAATAAACGGGTACTGCAAAATGCTTGGTGGCATCCTCAAAGAGCCCCAGTTGCCAAGCAAGGCGGAACACCAACTCGCAGGTCGATGATGCCTTTGGAAATGAAATGGTGAGTGCAGTATCTACATCAGGATTCAAGTGATGGTCAATGAGCACTTTCTTGGCTGGCGATGAAGCCAGTACGGCATCCATCTCTCCTGTACGGCTCGTGGTGTTAAAGTCCAGGCAGAAAATAAGGTCTGCATGTCTCAACGTCCAGTCGCATCCTTCTTTATGCTTGTCGTAGCGAATAATCTTTTCGGTGTTAGGTAGCCACTGCAGGAAGTCGGGGTACTGGTCGGGTACTATCATCTGGGGCTCCTTGCCCATCATGCGCAGGCATTCACTCCACCCCAGAACAGCACCTATAGCATCGCCGTCGGGACTACGGTGACATACACAAATGATAGTCTCTGCATGAGAAACAAGCGTGCGAAGTTGCTCGCACGCTTGTTCATTTATAATGTTTTCTAACATTAATTCTATTTTTCCTTTTATACTATTTAGAATAGTTTGTTGGGATAAACACCCTCGTCAACCAGCTTCTTGATACGAGCCACGGTAGCGTCGCGGTCAGCAGCATAAGTCACGCCAAACCATACGCTGGTGGTATCAAGTACCTCGCAGGTAGCAGTACCATCGTTGATGAGCTTGTTCACCATGAGAGGAATGAAGAACTCAGCCTTCAGGTTCTCCATGTTCTTCGGATCGCTGAGGAACTCCTTGAAGTAAGCCTCGCTATACTCGAAGTAGTCGGGAGTGAAGCCCCACATGTTCATTGATACGGGCACGTTCTCACCCAGAGCAACCCATTTGCCGTTCTCGTCCTTGTAGCGGATAGGCTGGTCAGCCTCACCTGCCTTAGAACCGTCTTCTGCACAACGCACAATCTCCGTACGCTCTACTACGTCGGTCAGATGACGCTTGTCGTTATAGGCACATACGCCGCGAGCCACAGTACCATTCTCACTCAGCGTGTTGCTTACGCGGAAACCTACCATTGCATACTGGTTCTTAGCACCCTCGGGCAGGTTGCTCAGATACTTACCAATCTGCATGAAAGCATCGCGACCGTAGAAGTCGTCGCAGTTAATCACGCAGAAAGGCTCCTTAATCACATCCTTACCCATCAGTACTGCATGGTTCGTTCCCCAAGGCTTTACGCGGCCTTCGGGTACTTTGAAGCCCTCGGGTAGTGCATCAAGAGCCTGGAAGCAGAGCTCACAAGGAACCTGTCCCTGATATTTTGCAAGAATCTGTGTGCGGAATTGCTCTTCGAAATCCTTACGGATAACCCATACTATTTTGCCGAATCCAGCCTGGATAGCATCGTAAATACTGTAGTCCATGATGGTCTCACCGTTGGGGCCTAGACCGTCGAGCTGCTTCAGGCCACCATAGCGGCTACCCATTCCTGCAGCGAGTAAGAATAGAGTTGGTTTCATACTTCTATTAGTTATGTTAACGAGTAAATGTTTGTTTCTGCGTGCAAATTTACGAATTTATTCGCAAACTGCGGCATAATCGTTAGTTTTTTTAGAAAAATTGTGAGCAGTCTTCCTCGTCGTCATTTGTCGCCTGTCGATATAATCGCGCTTCCGCAATACACAAAAGGCGCCCGAATCACTTCGAGCGCCTTTTTCAATTCTTCAATTTTTCACGCCATGCAGCTGGTTACTCCCAGTGCGGTAGCGATAGCGGATAGGATGCTAATCGCAGTTTGAAGTACGAACTTCCAAACGTCTTTCTTGTCTTTCATGGTAGTTTAGAA
>Ga0310690_10002223_pt1 | contig 32139 bp, 31 predicted proteins | sample AusTroGonzalo_MG_2_FD_207661 | JGI IMG/M metagenome (GOLD analysis project Ga0310690, IMG submission 207661) | Bovine rumen microbial communities from tropical cattle in Woodstock, Queensland, Australia - Gonzalo_04 (v2) (version 2) | ecosystem: Host-associated > Mammals > Digestive system >...
CATATCGTTATCCTGTGGAACGTTGTTCTGATGGGTCTGGGCGTTGGTGTATAAAGCGATATACTTCGACCGAATATGCAATTACGCAGCAAAATGCATGGCATGAAAGTCAGGCGGTATTGCGTGGCGCGCAAAATAATCCAAAGGTTTTGTTGCAACCGATGATGGCGGTAAATCAGCATGAATTATTGGGTGCATACGAATTTTCGGATGATGTGTTTATGTCTGTATCGCCGGAATATTATAATGCAAAAGATTTCCAAAATGTTGGATTGCGGTTGAATTCAGGAACCAAAATTGGCGGTCGGTTGTCTGTTGGGGTTGGTATATATGCCGCGCGCGCCGCTTTCCAAAATGATGTCAGTGATTTCAAGTCGGATGTGTACGGTGGAAATTTGCGGTTGAATTATGATTTGGATGAAATGTTTTTCGTGCGTGGTGTTGGTGGTATCAGTTTTTCTTCCATAGATTGCGATGGTGTGAAAAGCGGTAACGGGATTGTATCAAATCCTAATGCAATTGGGTTATATGGTGGTGCGGATTTTGGCGCAAAGTTTAATTTGGAATCAGGGATATATTTGTCGCCGTTTATTGGGGTTGCGACATTATCGAATAGTGTTGTTGATGTGCATGAAACCGATTCGTTTTTGCATTTTGGAAATGATGTTGGGTTTAAGTATTTTATGGATGGTGTTGCATATAATTATATGTTGCGTGTCGGTGTAAATTCATATGGACAAGTTGATGCCAGTGTCGGAATTGGTGCGTGGACGATTGCTGATAAGATTGGCGGTTCTGTATCGGTTGGTTTTATTGATACTGATTTTGGATGGACCGGAAAATTTTCTGCAAATGTCAGGTTTGCTTTTTAATCAATAATTTTACCGTGCAGGCATGATTTGTTTGCCGATGTTATTTTTATGTTTGCCAATGGAGCAGGGCAATCGGTGGTGACAATGCATGGTTGCATATATGGTGTACGATAAATATGTTTTGTTCCGGTTTTGTCGGGGCCTTCGTATAAACATTCAAATGTTTTATCAATGCAAGATAAATTAAATTCGCGTTGTCTTTCGTTTAATAAAGAGTCCAATTTGATAAGACGTTCGCTTTTTATGTTTTCGGGCACTTGGTCTGGCATAATTGCCGCCGCAGTATGAGGGCGTGGGGAATACTTGAAAGAATATGAATTTATGTATCCAACGCGTTTCGCAACATCAACGGTTTGATTAAAATCGTCATTTGATTCACCGGGGAATCCAACGATAAAATCACTGGAAATTTGGATGTCGGGACGGGCGGCCCGGAATTTATCAATAAGTTTCATGTATTCTGACAAATTATATTGGCGGTTCATTTTCTTTAATATGTTATCCGAACCGCTTTGGATTGGCATGTTCAGAAATGGTAATAATTTTTGTTCTGTTCGGAATAGGTCGATTAAATCATCCGTCATTTCGGTTGGATAACTGGATGTGAAACGGATTCTTTTTACAGAATCGATTTTTGCGGTTTCATGTATTATGTCGGATAACCGATATGTTTTTCCGTTTTTATCGGTAAATTTATATCCATTTACATTTTGACCCAGAAAGCAAATTTCGATTGCACCAACGTTCGCTGAGTGCATTGTTTCCGCCATTATATCGTCAAATGGTCGTGAAATTTCAGGGCCGCGAGTATATGGCACAATGCAATATGTGCAACAATGATTGCATCCTTCTTGGACGGGAATATATGCGACAAGTGGCGATTTGGTAATTGGTGGTAATTCATCAAATTTTTCAAGTCCGCCAAGATTAATGTCCATTAATTTTGTGTCTGGGTCGGACAGAATTTCAGGTAATTTATGATAACTTTGTGGGCCCAATACGAAATTCAGATCTTTTATTTTACGGAATGCGTCGGCCCCAGATTCGCGTGCAACGCATCCAACAATTCCATATATGGCGTCGGGCTTTTTGTGTTGGCGTATCCGCCCCAGTGCAGAATATACTTTGTCGGTTGCTTTGGCACGGACAGCGCATGTGTTTAACAATATTATGTCGGCGTTCGCAATATCGTCTGTATGCACGAATCCGTGGTGTTCCAACATTGCGGTTATTCGCAATCCGTCATACACATTCATTTGGCAACCAAAAGTTTTTATATAGAATTTTTTAGACATCGTATATCGTTATCTGTGTTTTGTGTTATAGCCGCGCGTTGTCATGCGTTTATAGTGGGTACGTGATCTATAAAATCTGTCCAATCTGCGTTTTATGTTATTATTGTATTCTTTGATTTCAATCGTTCCATAGCGAACGCCGGTGATTGGATTGTTTTCTATGATTGTCACAATTTGCATTTTTCTTTCCTTTTATTTTTTAATTTAACTTTTGTTTTAATAAATCACTTACCATTGCAGGATTTGCCTGACCGTGTGTTGCCTTCATAACATTTCCAACAAAGAATCCAAGTAATCCAACCTTGCCAGATTTATATTGTTCAACCTGGGCAGGATTATTTTTGATGACTTCGTCAACAGCTGTTTCGATGGCACCGGTATCGGTAATTTGTTTCATGCCGTATTTTTCAGCAATTTCGTGAATCGTTCCGCGTTCGCCATCCAACATTTTGATAAATATTTCTTTGGCTTGTTTACCATTGATTTCATTTGCCGCAATCATATCAACCAATTCAGCCAGGTTTTCAGGTGTGATAATACGTGGTTCGTCCATTGGACGTTCGCGTGTTTCATTGGTTATGTCAAAGTTTTCAGGATGTGCGAATAATTCAGATATCATCCAGTTTGCAATCGCCTTGGCACGTTTTGGTTCCGTGCCAACGGCGGTATCAAACCATTTGGAAATATCGGTTGTTTCGGTTAAGCGCGTGGCATCGTATTCGGATAACCCCAGTTTTGTTATAAAGCGTTCACGTGTCGCCGCCGGTAATTCCGGCATTGTGCGGCGGATGCGTTCAATGCGTTCATCAGAAATTATAACCGGTAATAAATCGGGATCTGGGAAATAACGGTAATCCAATGCATTTTCTTTACTACGCAAAACAGATGTTGTTCCGTCGCCTTGGTTAAAGCGCATTGTGTCTTGGGAAACAGTGCCGCCGTTTTCAAGTATTTCTATTTGGCGTTTGGCTTCGTATTCAATAGCAGTTTTAATAAATTTAAATGATACCATGTTTTTGGTTTCTGTGCGTGTGCCAAATTTTTTGTCGCCAACACGACGGACGGAAACATTTACGTCGGCACGCATGGAACCTTCTTCCATATTTGCGCGTGATACGCCCAATGCACGTGCGATTTCGCGAATTTCACGCAGGTATTTTTCAGCCTCGTCAGGGGATGAAATATATGAATTGTTTTCTGGATTTTTTGTGTCTAAAAACGTGACGATTTCCAATAATGTGACCCCAGATCGGTTCAAATCAACAAATGATTTTGTTGGGTGCATATCGTGTTTGTTTTTTGCAGCGTCTTGTTCCAGATGTGCGCGTTCAATCAAAATCTTTTTAGGATTGCCGTCGTCGTCCGTTATTTCAATCCAACCGCGACCAACAACAGGTGGTTCTTCGGCCGGTTGAGAAATTTGGTATCCCTGGGGCAGGTCAGGGTAAAAATATTGTTTGCGGGCAAAACGACTGATACGGGAAATTTCCGCATTTATACCCAATCCAAATTTAATTGCTTGGTCGACACAGTATTCATTTAATACCGGCAACATGCCCGGCATTGCGGCATCAACCATGGAAACCTGGGTATTGGGGGCGATGGTTGGGTTATAGTTTGCAGAGGCGCCGCTGAAAATTTTACTGTTGGACAGTACCTCTATATGAGTTTCCAAACCAATGACTAATTCCCATTCACCTGTTTTTCCTTTTATTGTATACATTTTTCTGCCCTTTGTTTTTTGTTTAGTATATTTTTTCTTGCATTTTAGTTTTTTATACTTTACTATGCCTTTCACGGATGGCCAGATAGCTCAGTTGGTAGAGCAAGGGACTGAAAATCCCTGTGTCAGTGGTTCGATTCCACTTCTGGCCACCATTTTTTATTGCATATTATTCCCCCATTATCTTTGTTGGACGATTATCAACACCGCTGAATTGTTGGATATGTTTTGCTAATTGTAATACGCGTAAATCGTCAAAGCGGCGACCTACAACCTGCATACCCAATGGTAATCTATTTTCTGCGATGCCCGCAGGGGTGCTGACCGCCGGGACACCCGCCAGGTTCATTGCGACCGTGAACAAATCCAATGCGTAATATTCCAATGGGGTCAGGTCTGAATCCAATGGCATTGCAGTACCTGCGCCGGCCGGACATACAATCATATCACATTGTTCAAATGCGCGTGTAAATGCGTCCGCGATTAAACGACGAACGCGTGCGGCTTGCATAAAATATACATCGTATGATTCGGATGATAATACGGCGGTGCCGATAATCATACGGCGTTGAACTTCGGTTCCAAAGCCTGCGGCACGTGTCTTTTTGTACGTGTCGTAAATATCGTTGCCTTCGACACGCAAACCATAACGCACACCGTCATAACGGGCCAGATTCGATGAAGCCTCGGCCGGGGCGATGATGTAATATGCCGCCAACGCGTCCAAGATATTTGGAATTGAAACTTCGACAATTTCGGCGCCTGCCGCTTTCAGGTCAGCAATGCGTTCGTTAAATATGCGTTTCATATCCGGCGATATTTCAACATTTTGGAATTCTTTGATTACGCCAATCTTTAATTTTTTACCGTTGCCCAAAATTGGTTCCAATTCGCCATCAATGTGGAAATTTTGATTTGGGGAACTGGTTGAATCTTTTGGATCATGACCCGCCATAATGGACAATAGTAATGCCGCATCGTCAACCGTGCGTGCGATTGGACCAGGTGTGTCCAAACTGGATGCGAATGCGACACATCCCCAACGTGAGCACAGACCATATGTTGGTTTTACACCGACCAGTCCCGTGATTGATGCCGGAAAACGAATCGAACCACCGGTATCGGTTCCTGTACCACCCATTGCCAAACCACCGGCAACCGCAGATGTTGTGCCACCAGATGAACCGCCGGCGGTAAGGCGACGTTCACGTTGCCATGGACTGACCGGGGCACCAAAATAGGAAGTTTTGGAAAATGTGCCCATTGCGAATTCGTCCAAGTTCGCCTTGCCCAACAATACTGTTCCGGCATCGATATATTTTTGTGAAATTGTTGATTCATATTCTGGGATAAAATTTTCAAGCATGTGGGATGCCGCAGTTGTGCGAATACCACGTGTTGCAAATAAATCCTTCATCGCGATTGGAATACCATCCAAAACGCGTGGGGTGCCAGATGCATAACGTTTATCCGCCGCGTCAGCGTCCGCCAATGCACGTTCCGGCGTTGTTGTGATATAGCAATTTAATTCAGCACCATATTTTTCAATGCGTTCGATATGTGCGCGCGTTAATTCCGTGGCGGATATTTCGCGTGATTTTAATTTTTTTAATGCTTCGACAATCGTTAAATCAATCATTTCTTTCTTCCTATTTTCCTTGGTTATATTTGTCAGCGAATAATTTTTTGCCGATTGTGTTTATTACAAATTCGTCCTTGCATTTGCCGTTGGCGATACATGTGGTGCATTTGTTGCAATCTGAATTGCATTTTGGGGCCACAGGCCATACGGAAACGATTAAACGTGCGCGGGTACTATTATTGTCGGCTTTGTTGATTTGATCTGTTTGATGGAAATCTGTACTTAGTGCGGTAATGCATGATGAAGTCGGAATTTCCATGGTTTGTAATTCTTTCCAATATTCCTTTAAAGCGTCAGTGTCCATAAATCCACATTGTTTACAGCCAGACAGACCATAGATATTGTATGCAGAACTTAAAAATACATTGGTTTTCTTTTCCATTTTATTTTCCCTTTACATTTGCAGCATTGATGATGGCAGCATGAAATTTCTTTGCAAAATTTTGCCAATGACTTAATTCTGGTTCACCATATTTACCAAATGATTTGTATGTTGTAATTTTGCTTTGGCAATATTTGTATGTGCTGGCATTCAATAATGTGACACCATAATTTATATACAAATAATAGTGCAGGTTGTGTTCAGCCTGGGCTGGAAACGATAAATCTTCTTGAAATTCGCTGCGTTCAATTTCGGATTTTAGCACAAGGGCGCGTATACTGCCATGTTTTTGCATTCTTTCCAATTTTTTAATTGCAGTATCAGCATGCAAAGGTTTTCCACGACGTGCAATATTGTTTTCAATCAAAAATATTGCGTCGGATTCTGCATTCAATTCATTTAATTTCTTTTTATATTTATTAAATATCTGATGAAATTCCTCGTTGAATTTTTCTTCCTCGGGCGATATAGGTTCACCGTCTTTGCGTGATGGGAAATCATTTTTTATCTGATTCCATTCAGCAATCATTTTATCGGTTAATTGGCAATATTTGGCATTCAAATCCAACAGACGTTTGGTGCGTTTTTCTTTGCGTGTTCTTTTTTTTATAACAGCACCACACATAACAGTATCACTTACTGTCTTCATTGGATCATGAATTTTTCGTTTTTTTACCATTGAGTTGTTCCTTTAATCACCATCCATAACCTTGGGGACCGCAAAGTATCCACGTGATACGCCCGCTTTATCCGGTGCGTTTGCCAAAATTGCATCGCGCATGTTGCCGTCGGTGACGTTGTCAGCACGCATTGGCAGGTCGTGTTCGCATGGGTTTAATAATGGTTCAACCCCCTTTGTGTCGATTTTTTGTAATTTATCCAACCATTCGACAACAGAATCAATATTCATTTGTTCCAATTTTTCGTCAGATATTTCAATTTTGATAAGGTCTGCGAATTTTTGTAATTGTTGCTTGCTAAATGCCATTTTCAATCCTATATTTGTAAAGTAAAGGAATTATACTATGATTTTGCCTGATTTCAAGGATTTTCCTACGTCTGGACGTATTATTGGGGTTGATTGGGGCGCACGGCGTACGGGTGTTGCGATAACTGATGATACGCGCGAATTTGTGTTCGTTCGACCGGTAATAAATCCGATGCCGGGGCGGGGCGTTGTCGAACAGGTTGCAGAATTGATAAAAAACGAAAAAATTGTCGGAATTGTAATCGGGTTGCCGTTACGTATGGACGGGACAGATTCAGATACAACGAAAATGGTGCGTGAATTTGCAGAATCTTTGTCTGGGCAAATTGATTTGCCGATTTGTTTGTTGGATGAAACTTTGTCTTCATCGTCGGCCCAGGAATCAATGGGGCGGGTGCGGGTTCGTGATATAAAGGAAAAATTGGATTCGGAATCGGCACGTGTTATTTTAGAAAATGCAATTGCGATTATAAAAAGATGTTAAATAAAATCCGCCAATATGGCGGATTTAATGCATATAGAACAAATTTTAATCTTCTTTTTTGTCTGGAATTTGACCGTCGGCGGAAAGCAGAACCGCAATCCAACGGGTTGAATCAAATTGTGCGGTGATAATAAATATGGCCGCCAAAATTGGAACACTGAAAAACATGCCGGCAATACCCCACAACAATCCCCAGAATACCAGGTTTATTAATATTGCCAATGTTGACAGGTTCAATGTTTTACCCATAAATTTTGGATCAATTATATTTCCAAATATGATTTCTAGAACAATCAAACCACCGGCGGTTAATAATGGTAAATGTAATGAATCGCCCGAAATCAATGCATATAGAATAGGTAATACACATGCAACAATGGAACCAATTGTGGGTATGTAATTCATAATGAAAACCAAAAATGCCCATACGCCGGCGAATTCCAAACCTATTGCGCGCAACCATATATATGCACAGATACCAGTTGCGGCCGCGATAACAGTTTTTATAAATAAATATTTTTTCATGTTTTTATCAAAACTGTCGATAATAAACTTGAATTTATTTGTTTTAGATTTTGTTTCAAACAGGTTGTCTAATTTTTTATGGAATGTACTTTGTTCCACGAACAAGAATAAAATGTAAATCAAAATCATTCCAAGTGATGTCGCCAGGTTTGCCGCAGATGCACCAACCGTTTTTACAATATCGGTCAAATTTGGGAACATGTTTATATCAAATTTTAGACCCAAATGATGGAATGTATATGTGCTGATATCTATTAATTTTTCTTGTATTTCAGGGATACGTGCGACCAGTTCTGAAAACATAGGATTTATTTGTGTTGAAAATGCGTAAAATAACCAGCATAAACTGGCCGTGGATAATAATATGGATAATATATTGAAAAATTCTGGCCAAAATGTTGGACAGTTTTTTACGCAATAATTAAATGGTAAAAGTTTGCGAAAATATGCAGCAATAGCATTTATTAAATACCATAAAAATATCGCGACCAATAATGGAATTAATATAGAACGACCAAACCAAAATAATATAACCAATCCTGTAAAAACTATTATTCCGTTCATCATGGTTTTCTCTCCTTTTTTGTTGGTTTTCATGCATATAGCACGTGACGGGTTTTATTGTTTAATTTTACCATGGTCCAATGTTGTTGTGTTGGTTGGTGAAATTAAATCTGAAAATTTTTGTTGGTGACTGATAAACATAAATGTTGTGTTTTTCATGTCATGAATAGTGTCGGCAATTTGCTGTTGCGTTATGTTGTCGGCACCAGAATCAGGTTCGTCCAATATTGCAAGTTTGGGTTGTGTCATAATCAATCGCAACAACATTAAACGTTTGCGTTCGCCCCCAGAAAATCCGACATTAACACTGCGGTTCAACCATTCTTTTGGAATGTCTAATTGTGCACGGGCGGATTCCAATATTTCCATAAATTCAGCCATTGATAAATCATTACCTGTATCAAATTTTTTATGCGCAATTATGGAATGTTTCAGAAACCCCAGAACACTTAAACCTGGGATTTCTGGAACGTTTTGTGCGCCCAGGAATACGCCCAACAATGCACGCCGTGTTGCAGATTCGTGTGTGATGTCGATATTGTTGAAAATAATTTGTCCGGATGTGATTGTATATTCAGGATTACCGGCAATTGTTTGGACCAATGTTGATTTGCCGGAACCGTTATGTCCCGCCAATAAATGGCGTGCGCCATGTTTTACAGATAAATTGATGTTATCCAATAAAACTTTGTTTGCAAATGATACAGATAAATTTTTTATTTCCAGCATTTTTATTATTCCTTGTGTATTGCCATTTGTATCAGTTGTTTTGATTCTACCAAGAATTCCATCGGTAATCTAGATATAATTGGATTGGCGGTTGCGCCAATAATCAGTGCGATGGCTTGGTCGGTTGTGATTCCTGATTGTTCCAAGAAAAATAGAGTTTTCTTATCAATGGCACCTGTTTTTGCCTCGTGCGATTGTTTGTTGGTATTATTATTATGAACGATTGTTGGTATTGTGTTTGCGGTGGCACAATTACCAATAAGTGTTGTGTCGCATTTTGATACATTTGTGCATTGTTTTCCGCTGAAACTTACCAGACTGCGAAACGTTTGTACGGAATTATCCATTGCAACACCGTATGATAAAATATTTGATACAGAATTGTTTCCAATGTGAATCATTTTTGTTCCGGTGTCTGATTGTTGTGCTCCACGTGTTATGGTTAGTGAGTAAAAGTCGCTATGTGCATTGTTTCCGGCCAAAATTGTTGATGGATATTTCCAAGTCATGGCCGAACCAATTTCAATTTGTGTCCAATCAAGTGTCGCATTGTTTTCACATTTTCCACGTTTCGTGACAAAGTTTAATATGCCACCAACAGATTTTTTACCGTCTTGTTTTCCGGCATACCAATTTTGCACAGTCGAATATTTTACATATGCGTCGTCCATAACAATAATTTCAACAACACCACTGTGTAATTGATGATTTGGACGGCGGGGGGCACTGCATCCTTCCATATAACTTAATTCAGAACCGGTGTCGGCAATAATCAATGTTCGTTCGAATTGTCCGATTTTTGCGGTTTCGATGCGGAAATAACTGGCCAAATCGATGGGGCATTTCGTGTGTGGTGGAATGTATACGAATGTGCCGTCTGAAAATACGGCCGCGTTTAATGCCGCAAAAAAATTATCGGTTTGTGGAACAACCGTTCCAAGATATTTTTTTACCAAATCTGGATATTGAATTACCGCCTGGGAAAAAGGTAGGAAAATAATTCCCAATTTTGATAGTTCTTGTTGGTATGATGTGTGCACAGATTGACTGTCGATAACTGTATCGGTTGCCATGCCCAGTAATGCGCGTTGTTCGGATTCTGGCAATCCCATTTTTTTGTATGTGTCGGCCAAGTCGGAATTATCAATTGGTTTCGCGGTTGCGTAATAATCAAAAGAATCATAATCAATTGGATCGTAATTGATTTCTGCCCAATGGGGTTCTTGCATTTTTTGCCATGCGTCAAACGCACCAAGACGCCAATTGGTTAACCAATCGGGTTCGGCACGTGCAGCGGATATTTTACGAATAAGTTCGGCGTTTAATTTCAAATCTGGTCACCTGTTTCTGCGAGTTGTTGCGCCTGATTGAAAAATGTAAGTGATTGACCAAGCAATCCATCGGTAAATGTTGATGCCAAAATTCCGTCTGGTTCTGTGGTGGTTAAATATTGTAACAGACGGTTTGCACCGGTGATATAATTTGTCACATTGTGTGCGATACTGGTATCCAATTTTATACAGCGGCGTAATTTTTCCAATGCAAATGGATTTTTAGAATATTCGTCCATAATTCCCCCCAATGCACGCCACAATGGATGTTCGTTTGTGTTGCGGGGCATGACGTCAATTGCCGCCATAATTGGAATCAGACTTTGTAATAAATCTTGATAAATTATTTCGGCGTGTTCGGCCACCGCATTTGTTGCGTTTTTATTTTTCAGAACAGATTGGATTTTCACAATCAGATTATATTGATATGTTAATGTTTTTGTTATGTCGCTGATTTTTGTATTCATGTTTTTTATCATGAATAAACCCGCGATAATCCCAACAAAAATAAGTCCGGACAAAATTAAAATAATTGTGTTTTCCATTGTTTGCTCCTGAATTTTATAACAGTATAACATACATTTTTGCGATTCGTATGTTTTTGTGCCGCATGTATAGTAAAAAACGATAAAGTTGGTGTTTTTTAGTCTTGCACAGATTCGGTCGAATTGTTATAATAAGTATATCTAGATTGAAAGAAAGGACCTTTAAATGTTTCGTAAGTTTTTGATTTTTGCAATGTTTGTGCCGGGGTATTGCTTTGCAGATGGATATCTGCCCCAGGTTACCACATCAGAAGTTTTCATGGATGAATATGCGGTTGATCCCAAATCACAACCGGAACCGATTGAGCACGTTAATGCGTATGCAAATGTGCCGGCGTGGCCTATTGCGGGGTCTGATGCGGATGTTTCTGTGAAATGTGATGATGCAAAGGGTGCAAAAAATTCTGATAATATTCGTATTGTTTCCAAAATTGGTGATGATATGGTTGTGGAAAACAGTTTCGATTTTGATGGGTCTGGGTGGACCGGTGGTGCAAATATGTTGCATGGAACCAGTATCCCAATGGGATTTGATGATGAATGCGAAAATGGCGCGGAAATGCCATTGTTGCGTCGCGAAGTATTGGAAGATGATGGCGGAAATGTTTTGGCTGTGTCGCGCAGTGGACGTAAAAATTGCACAAAACGTAATACGATGGCGGGTGCGGCTTTCTTGGAAATGGATGAAGAGAAAGATATAGCCGAAATCGAAGTTGCACAAAATGGTGATGCCGAGGCCCCAAAGAGTCAAACCGGCCAGGTTCGGTCTTGGGTCGTTGCAAATGGTCAAACATTGCGCGAGGTTTTACAGGATTGGTGTGACAGGGAAGGTTGGGATTTGGTTTGGGCAACATCTCGTGAATATCCAATAGAGGCCAGTGCCGTGTTCAAGGGGCGTTTTACAGATGTGGCATCCGCGTTGGTGCGTAATTTTGGTCGTGCGACACCTGTGCCATATGCAAAGTTTTATAAGGGAAATTTGGTTTTGGTGATTTCTACGAACGAAGAATAATTGATTTTGTATCCATAGCAGGGAGAGTAAAGATATGAAAGCATTTTGGAAAAAATTTGTCGTGTTTGCGTGTCTGGGGGCGTTGATGGCCGGGTGTGCGCGTGAACAATCGGCCAAGGTTGCCGCTACTGTGGATCAAGATTTTGTGAATGCGTATGATGCATTCGAAATGGCGAAAAATCCACGGGCCAAGGTTGCCAGTGGGGATACTGTGTCAATGTCCGAAGGTGTGTGGTTGGGAAATAAATCTGTGTCTTTGGAACATAAAAACAATTTGCCGGCACAATTTGAAAGTGATACGGGGGTGACCATATTATTAGATGAACCGGTCACACTTCAAGTTTTGGCAAATGATATAAATTCTGTGACGGGGATTCCTGTTAAAATAGATAAGCAAATTAATTCTGAAAAATTGAAAAAAACAATTAATGTTGCATATACGGGCAAATTGTCTGGGTTGTTGTCCCAGGTTGCAACGGATTTAGATTTGTTGTGGTATTATGATAAAAGTTCAATTGTGTTTTATGAAACAGAAACCCGTACATTCACATTGTATGCGTTGGGAACGGATATTTCGTATCAAACCGCAGTCCAGGCGGATAATTCAGGCCAGGTGGTTTTGGAATCAACTATGAAAGAATGGGACGAAGTTGAAAAGGCGTTGACCGCAATTGTTGGCAAGGCGGAAAATTCTGATTTTACCGTATCGCGCAGTTTGGGAACAATTACCGCTACGGCGCCACCGTCTGTATTGGCACGTATTGGTGATTATGTTGAACGGCAAAATAAACGTTTGTCTCAGTTGGTGACGATTGATGTAAAGGTGTTGCAGGTTTCTATTGCTAATGATTCTGCATTTGGGTTGAATTTGGCGGCGGCAATTAATTCGACGTCTGGATTGAATATCGTTGCAAATCCAAAGAACAATTTGGCGGCTGTCGGGGCCAGTTCTATGAACATCGCGGTGTTGTCAAATGCATTGTCGGCGACAACGGGTGCGACCCATATGGAAAATGGCAGTGTGGTCAGTGGCGCATATACCAATGATCAAATTATGAACGGTTCGTTGGCGCGTGGCGCAGGCAGTGCCGGTTTGATAGAGGCTTTGGCAAAGCAGGGCAAAGTTTCGTTGGTGACGAATGTTGGCGTGACAACGCGTAATAATCGTGTGGCACCGGTCAGCAATATGACATCAACAGGCTATATCAAACGTTTCGAATCACGTAACTTTACAACTGTGGAATCCAGTACAGTTGATCAGGCGGATTTGCAAACTGGATTTTCGATGCAATTATTGCCGAATGTTTTGGAAAATGGAAAAATCTTGTTGTTGTTCCGTATGTCTGTGCGTGAATTGGTGAAAATGTCAACACAAACAATTGGCGAGGTCACATTGCAATTGCCAGAGGTGGAAGAACGTAGTTTTATGCAAGAAGTTATTATGGAATCCGGTCAAATGTTGGTTGTGTCTGGGTTTGAAAAGCAAAAGAATAATGACACGCGTTATGGTTTGGGGGATCCGGACTTTATGGCATTGTCTGGGTCGCGTTCGACATCTTCGGGACGTGATGTGTTGGTTGTTATATTGACACCACAGGTTTTGGTCAGTCCGTTGGATTCTGAACGCAGTATCCAACAAAATTGGGGCGCACCATTGAATTAGAAAAAAATCCCACCGTTTGGTGGGATTTTTATTAAATTACAAAGTTCAAGGCCCAATCCGTCGTGGTACCGTGCGCCACAGTAATGAAAGTTTAATTGTTGAATGATTGTGTGTTGATGATATTAAGATTTGATTGTCAAAAAGTAAAAAAACACCGACGACTGCCGGTGTTTTTTTATTGTTTATATTTTAAGCAATTTTGGCAGCTTTTTTTGCCAAACGGGAAACCTTGCGTGCAGCACGTTTCTTTGGCATAACTTTGCCTGCGGCCTTCATGATTTTGCTTTCTGCGGAACGTACCGCGGCCGTTGCCGCCGCTTTATCACCAGAAGCAATAGCAGCCAATGCTTTTTTGGTTTCTGTTTTTACAGCACTGCGACGTGCAGTGTTGATTGCATTTTTCTTGATTGTTACCAAAATTCTTTTTTTAGATGACTTATGATTTGCCACTTTATTTTCCTTTTATTTTTTATGTGTTTATGTTATTTTATATTAATGTAAAAGAAAATCAAGGGAAAATTGAAAAAATGTTATTGCTTTTTATCGTTATAGTTGCATATGCCCTGGGGAGTGTCCCGATGGGGCTGATATTCACAAAAATTATGGGGCGTGGTGATTTGCGCAAGGTCGGCAGTGGAAATATCGGCGCAACCAATGTTATGCGTGTTGGTGGATTGCGTATGGCCGGGGTCGTGTGGATATTAGATATGTTAAAAGCTGTTGTTGCCGTGTTGTTGGGATGGGCGGTTGCTGGCATTGGGGTTGGTGCATGGTGCGGATTTTTTGCCATTGTTGGTCATTGTTTTCCAATTTGGTTGCGATTCCATGGTGGCAAGGGTATTTCATCGCTGTTTGGGGTATTATTGGTTATTAATCCTATTATATTCATTATTTGTGGAATTGAATGGCTGATTGTTGCATTGACGTCTGGGAAATCTTCGGCGGGCGCGGTGGTTGTATTTTGTTTAATGCCGATTTTGGGTTTTGTTATGAATTCTTCGGTTGGTTGGGCGTTTTTAGCGATTGGAATTTTGTGTGCTGTGCGTCATCGTGAAAATATTTTGCGGTTGATAATGGGGACGGAATCGTCAATAGAGTGGAAATGGCGTAAATAAAAAATATAATGGCGTATCTGCTTGGTGTTTAATTTACTTGAAAAAAATCGCATTTTGTGGTATAATATGCCCAGCAAAATAAGAATATTTACGCCCGTATTTGGGCGTTTTCTTTTGCGGTTGAAAAGGCATATGCCATGGTGTATCGTGCGATTATAAGGTTATATGAATATGTCTGATTTGATTGATAGATTATTGATTTTGCGTTCACCGGGGGTCGGACCGGTACGTTATGAAAAATTGGTTCGGCAATTTGGATCGGTTGCAGCGGCGGCGGATAACCTGCGGACGGATTCAGGGTTGGTGGATTTGGTGATGCGTGAAATCGATGCGGCAAATTCGGCAGGTGTGCATTTTGTATGTGATGATTCTGAATATTATCCGGTGGAATTGAAAAATGTAAAGGGGTATCCACCGATTATATGTGTGCGTGGAAATTTGGAAACTTTGCGACGGCCAATGGTGGGTATTGTCGGAACACGTCATGCAACCGCGACAGGAATGCGATTTATAAGTGATTTGGCAGAACAGTTTGCTAATCATTCTGTGGTTGTTGTGTCGGGAATGGCAATTGGAACCGATACCGCCGCACATCGTGGTGCATTACGCGCGGCGGGTGTGACACAGACAATCGCTGTTTTGGGTGGCGGTGTTGATTATATTTGGCCAATTGAAAACGAATCGTTATATTGGGAAATTGTGGAACGTGGTGCGATAATAAGTGAAATGCCCATGGGGTTTGTGCCACGGACAACAAATTTTGTGCAAAGGAATCGGTGGATTGCAGGGTTGGCGGCAAAACTGATTTTGAGTGAGGCCGATTTAAATTCAGGCAGTATGACAACCGCGCGATTCGCAATCGATTTTAATCGGGAATTATGGGCGGTGCCGGGGCATCCGTCGGATGCGCGTGCGGCAGGGCCAAATTCTTTGATTGCAAATGCACAGGCTAAATTGTGTTCGGGGGTGGGGAATTTTTTCCAAACAGATAATAAATTGTTGAAAAAAAGTGCGCCAGATAAAAAAAATTCTGAATCGGAAAATATATTGTTGGATGCATTGGGGGCGATTCCGGTTTCTGAATCTGTATTGGCAGACGTTGTCAAAAAAAGTGTTTCGGAAATCAAACGAGATTTAGTCATCTTGGAATTGCGCGGTTCGGTGCAAAAAGTAGATGGTGGATATATTAAATTATAAAGGAAAAATTGTCTATACAGTGTCTATACACAAGGCGTAAATCTGGGGTAAAAACCGAATCGTTGTCAAAAAAAGAAATTCTAAAAATCAGTTAAGATTTTGTTGAAAAGCGGTTTGGATGTTTTACATTGAACGTGTCAAAAAAATAAAAGACGATAAGAGAAACAAAAAACCAAAAGTGAGAGAGTAAAACGTAGGCAAATGTAAATGTTAAATTTGGAAAAATAAAATTGAATCCAAATTTAATGTTTAGGTGCGGGTGGCTTTTATACTCTTGAAGCGGGCAGGAAACTCTTTTGAAGGAAGGAAAGGAGAAACGGCATGCAGGCAGCAACATTAAAACAAAACGCAGATATCGCAACAATTAAAGATTTGATTGCAAAGCAGATGGATTGTGCGGATTGGACTTGTTGGATTGCACCATTGGGTTTCGATATTTCTGATAATGTTTTGGTGTTGACCGCGCAAAATCAATTTTCAGCTGATTATATTTCTGGGGTTTATGGCGCAACAATTGCGAATATTGCGGCCGAATTTGGTTTGGGTATGAAATTGGTTGTTCGTGGTGCATCGGTCGCGCAAATTGCAAATGATAATAATGTGCAATCTTATGCACCTGTGGCGGATACGATTGCGCCGGTTGCATTTGATGCGTTTATTGCGTCAGAAGAAAATGCTTTTGTGTTATCGGCCGCAAAAAAAGTGGCGGCGGGTGCGGTATCTTTTTCTCCGTTGTATATTTATGGTGCGGCGGGATGCGGGAAAACTTTGTTGGCGGAATGCATTAAATCCGAATCGAAAAATGCGATTATGATGTCGGGTGGACAATTTGTTGCTGAATTTGCGCGCGCTTTACAGAAACGAACAATTTTTGCATTCAAAGATTTTTGTCGTAATTGTGATACATTTATTTTGGATGATGTTCAGGCTTTGGCCGGAAAACATGCAACGATGGATGAATTTTTGCAATTGGTTATGGATTTACGTACGGCGGGTAAAAATGTTGTTTTGACGTCCAGCGCGGCGCCAAATAATTTGTCTGGGTTTGACAGACGTGCACAGTCATTGTTGGCATCGGGGTTGGTTGCGGATATTGCATCACCGAATGCAAGTGTGAAACGCACTATGTTGGTTCGTGCCGGTGTTAAGATGGATGTTGCGGATGCAATTGCGAATCGTATTGCATGTGATGGACATTTAATTGCCGGTGTTGCAAATAAAATCAAAACATATTCTGAATTGATGGGTGGGGATGTGAATATGGAAGTTGCAGAACATTTGTTATCTGATACTTTGGAAAAATTCAGAACCCCAATTGCAATGGTCAAGGCTATGTGTGAAAAATTGGGTGTTGCGTATGATGCGATTTGTGGGGCGGGGCGTGCAAAATCTTTGGTGTTGGCGCGTCAAATCATAATGGTTGTATTGAAAAATTCGACACGTTTATCTTTGTCTGAAATCGGTCAATATGTTGGTGACCGTGATCATGCAAGTGTGTTGTATGCGATTCGTCAAATTGAAAAATTGAAACAGTCTGATTTAATGTTGGGTGCACAGATTAATCAACTTATCTCTGAATGCAAATAATAAAAAACAATATAACGGACATCTGCTTGTTGTTTATTCGTTTATGTAACATTTGTACACTGCGCTCATAAACGACGGCGCATCTGTTCCGTTATATTGTTTTTTTGAGAGTTGCGGACATCTGTTTGTTGTTTATTCGTTTATGTAACATTTGTACACTGCACTCATAAACGACGGCGCATCTGTTTCGTTATATTTTTTGTTTAATTAAAGAAATTTTTTACACGAATAAATCTTTGACGAATTGGGCGTGTTCGGTTATGAAACGGAACCTGAACTCTGGTTTTTTACCCATTAATTCGGTGACGATTGTGCGTGTTTTTTCGGTGTCTTCGGCACCATCGTCGGTGCGTGGTGGCAATTCAATGCGTATCAGTCGCCGTGTCTTTGGTGACATGGTCGTTTCTTTTAACTGATTCGGCATCATTTCACCCAACCCTTTGAATCGAGAGATTTCGACTTTTTTATTTTTATATTTTTCGTTCTTTAATTTTTCCAATTCTTCGTCAGAATCAACATAGAACGATTCGGTGCCACAGGTAAATTTATAAAGCGGTGGGCATGATAAATACAAATGGCCGCCGTAAATCAGTTGTGGCATATACTGATAGAAAAACGCCATCAACAGTGATGCAATGTGACTGCCGTCGACATCGGCATCGGTCATGACGATAATTTTTTCGTATCTTAGTTTATCTTCGTTCCAATCTTTGGCGGTGCCGGCACCGATAATATCAATCAAATCGTTTAATTCACGATTCGCACTGAAACGTTCGTCTGAATTTGATAGCACGTTTAATACCTTGCCACGCAGGGGCATAATAGCCTGGGTCGCGCGGTCGCGTGCCTGTTTTGCGGTACCACCGGCCGATTCGCCCTCTACTATAAACAATTCGGTTCCATCCACCCCGTGTTTGGAACAGTCGGCCAATTTCGCCGGCATACGAATCCGCTTGGTCGGTGTTTTGCGTGCGATATCTTTGACCTGTTTCGTTTTGATACGTGCGTTTGCCAAATTTATTATAAATGATAACAACGCGTTTGATGTTTTCGGATCAGATGCCAAAAACATTTCCCATGGGTCGCGCAGGACACTTTCCACATAACGCGCAATTTCAGGGTTGGAAAGTTTTTCCTTTGTTTGACCTAAAAATTGTGGCGTTTTATAAAATACCGATACAATCGCCGCAACCGAATCGAATACGTCGTCACTGACGATTGTGGCGGCCGCCTTGTTATTAATTTTTTCGCCGTAATTTTTTATGCCGCGGGTAATTGCAGATTTAAATCCACTTTCGTGTGTGCCACCGTCGATTGTTGCGATTGTGTTGCAATATGATGCGAAAAATCCGTCATCAGATGCCGCACCGTTTTCGTCTGTTAAAAATGTTAATGCCCATTCAACGCGACCGGAATCGTCCGGGAAATCAAGCGAGCCAGAAAACATACGCGGTAAAATGCGTGGTTTGGAATCTGTTTTTTCAGCCAAGAAATCGGACACGCCATTTGGGTAATAAAATGTTGTTTGCGCCGGGATATTCATATCGTCGGTCAATAATTCTGGATTGCAAATCCAATCGATTTTAATTCCGCGAGACAAGAAAGATTTTGCACGCGCCATACGGTAAATCTTTATCGGTTTGAATACCGCATTTGCGCCGAATATTTCGTCGTCCAATGTAAAGCGGATTTTGGTTCCGTGATTTTTGGTCGCCGCACCGCGTTCGATTGGGGATGTCACCTTGCCGCGTGAAAAAGTTTGATGCCATTCGTATCCGTCGCGGGAAATCGTCACATCCATGTTTGATGACAGGGCGTTCACAACCGCAGACCCCACACCGTGCAGACCGCCAGATGTTTTATATACGTTATTATTGAATTTTCCACCCGAATGCAGGGTTGTTAAAATAACCTCTAAAGCGGATTTGCCCGGATATTTTGGGTGTTCGTCGACCGGGATACCACGACCATCATCGGTGATTTCGATTGTTTTAGAATCAATCAAATTGACCGTAATTTTTTTGGCAAAACCGGCCACAGCCTCGTCAATACTGTTATCCATAATTTCGACGGGCAAATGGTGCCACGCCTTTTCATCTGTGCCCCCGATATACATGCCGGGACGCAGGCGAACAGGTTCCAGACCTTCTAATACTTGAATATCTGATGCGTCATAAGATGTGTGTTTTTCTGTCATAGTACCTATATTATTAGAACATTCTTTGGTTTTTCGCAAGTCAGATTTTTTGTGCAATATTTTGCTATATCCACTTGAATTTTTATATAAATGGATTATATCAAAGGTCAGATATAAATAAATATAGGCCAATGTCCATGAATAAAAATCCGTATGAAGTTTTGGGTGTCGCGCGGGATGCGTCGGACGCTGATATTAAAAAGGCATATCATAAATTGGTTATGAAATATCATCCTGATAAAAACCCGGGTGATAAATCGGCCGAAGAAAAGTTCAAGGAAGTCAATAACGCTTTTGATATATTAAAAGATCCGCAAAAACGTGCGGCATACGACCGTTTTGGTGATGCGGCATTTGCCGGTGGTAATGGGGCAAGTGCCGGTGCGGGTAATCCGTTTGGTGCGGGATTTGGTGGATTTGCCGGTGGCGCGGGTATGGACGATATATTGCGCGAGGCGATGCGCGGGTTCGGTTTCGAAGGTTTTGGCGGATTTGGTGGCGGACGCGGTGCGACACAACAACGTGGACGTGATTTGTTGGATACGGTCACGATTTCTTTACGGGATGCGTATTTTGGGGCAACGCATAATGTTAAATTTTCCAGTAATGTTATGTGCGATAAATGTAATGGTTATGGCACAGATGACGGAAAACCTGCGCCGGTATGTCCGCGTTGCGGGGGCAGTGGTGTTGTCCAAACGCGTCAGGGATTTTTTGCGGTGGAAACCCCATGTCCGGAATGTAATGGTTTGGGACATAAGATTTCTAAAAAATGTTCCAAGTGTGACGGCACGGGTGCGGTGCATAAACAACGTGATTTAGAGGTTAAAATCCCGGCCGGTGTTATGGATGGTGCGCGCCTGCGTTTGGCCGGCCAGGGCGAGGCGGGTATGAACGGCGCACCGGCGGGTGATTTATATATTGATGTTCATGTGCAGCCGGACGATATGTTTGAACGCGACGGCAATGATTTGATTCTGAAAACGGATATACCGTTTACGACGCTTGCGCTGGGGGGAGAGGTTGATATAAAAACAATTGATGATAAAGAATTGACGGTTAAAATCCCGGCGGGAACACAAATTGGTTCGCGTTTGCGCATACGTGACAAAGGTATGCCAAATCCGCGTCGGTCGGGTTCGTTTGGTGATTTGTATATTGAAATCACTATGACGGTACCGAAAAAACTTACCGAAAAGCAAAAGAAAGCATTGGAAGAATTTGCTGGTGCAAAGTCGAGTAAAAAGTCGGGTTGGTTTTAATTCTACCCACAAAATGCAAGCATTTTGCGGGACCCGAGTTATACCCATAAAAAAATCTCCCAAATGGGAGATTTTTTTATTTCTTTATCTTTTTTACTTTTTCCAAAAACGTAAATGTGTATTGGGTTGCAGACCAAATTGATGCCACCAATGCAAACCATATGAATATAATTCCCGCCTGGGACAATATATTCATTGTTATCAGTAATTTTGCGGAAATGGTGTCTGGGGTGATTATGGTGCTGACCGCGAACAACATTAAAAACGACAAAATCGCCAACATTTGTAATGTTGTTTTGATTTTCCCAAGGGAAAAACGATTTTTCGGAACCGGCATTTCCATTTTTTGGGTCCCCAGGAATTCACGCAATCCACTGATATACAATTCACGTGCAATCATTAAAATAATTGGGATGATTACAAACCAAAAACGCATCATCATGGCCAACATTATGAATGTAATCACAACCAATAATTTATCGCCGATGTGATCCAATACGCCACCCAGTTTCGTGCAAACCTTGAACTTGCGAGCCAGGTATCCGTCCAACCAATCGCTGATTGCGCCCAATGCGAATAAAACCAAAGACACCCAATACCATTGCAGCATCAATGTTGGGACAATGGCAAATGCCGCCAAAATGCGAAAGAGTGTTAATAAATTTACAAATAGTTTCATGTTTTTTTCTCCTTTTACTTTTGATATTATATCAATTCAGAATGGAAATATGCAAAGATTTTTTTTGCCGCGGATTTGCCCAATGTCGGAACGCGTTCCAATTGTTGTAATGTTGCATCCATAATCCCACGCACAGAGCCAAAATGTTGTATCAATGCATGTTTTCGTGTGGGACCGATACCTTCGATTTCATCCAATACCGATACGGTCATACGTTTGGCGCGTGTTTCACGATGGTATGTTATGACGAATCGGTGGGCTTCGTCCCGGACGGCGCGCAGCATTAAAAACAGCGGAGAATCTTTTGGTAAATCTTTGTAAATTGTGCCGTCGGGTAAAATGAAGTGTTCGTCGCCGTTTCGGACCGCGCCTTTGGTTACGCCAAATATAGGAATGTTTGGGGCCGTTTGGTGTGCGATATTCCATTGGGCAATTCCACCGTCGACAATTATTAAATCTAATTTCGGGCCATGTGCCACCGCGCGTGAAATAAATTCCGCCATCATGCCGATATCATTACCAGCGTTGTTTTTGTTTTGTAATCTGAAATGTCGATAATCTGTTTTTGTAAATCCGTTATGGCCAAAGCAAATCATCGCACCAACTGAATTTTTTCCGAACAGGTGAGAATTATCGAATACGCCGGCACGTTCTATTTTTATGCCCAATAATTTTTCCAATTCGCGAACGTTTTTATCCCAATCCAGATTTGTTTCATATTTTGTTTTTGTATTTGTACGGCCGCGGTTTGCGGTTTGGGTTAATGCGATGATTTTGTCGCGCGCAGCAGCGGCGTTCTCGAAATCCATGTTTGCCGCGTATTTTTGCATATCGTTTGATAATTCAGCAATAATGGGTTCGCTGTCGCCGGTTAAAATGCGGCGTGCCAATGCGACATTTTTTTGATAATCGGGTTGGGGCAGGCAACATGGTGCACTGCATCGTCCAATTTGATACAGCAGGCATGGTCGTGCGCGGTTATGCATAAATGTATCGGTACATGTGCGCAGGCGACATACCTTTTGAATCATTTTAATTGTATTGTTTAATGCGGTGACCGATGGATATGGTCCAAATACATCACGACGTTGGGAAATTTTACCGCGAAATTTAAGCAGTCGAGGAAATTCACCGTTCGTTAATGCCAACATAGGATACATTTTATCGTCCATCATCATTATGTTGTATTTTGGCTTTAACGTTTTTATTAATTCTTGTTCGCGGATTAATGCATCGGATTCAGTTGGACAGATTTCCCATGTGACGCGTGTGACCAGAGAGCGCATAACCTGTTTATGGGGTTCCAATTTGGAAATGTCCATATATTGGCGCAGGCGATTCGATAAATTTTTGGCTTTACCAACATATAATAATGTGTTATCACCAGCATACATCAGGTATATTCCGGGTGCGTCAGGTGCGTTTGCAATTAAATCTGAAAATTGAATATTCATGTTAAATATGATAGAATATAAATCAGAAAATGCAAATAGAGGTGAAAAAATGAGACAAGAATCTGGTCGTTCTATGATTGAAATGTTGGGTGTGTTGGCGATTATGGGCGTGATTACCGCCGGCGCGATTGGTATGATTTCGTATGCTATGCGTATGCAACGGCAAAGCAGCGTTAATGACCAAGTGTATCAGATTGTGTTGGGTGTGCGCCAATTGCTGGGTGAATATGATGATTTTACCAAGATTGATAATTCTACAATATTTACGGCGTTGGCCATGTCGAATAAAAATCCGTATGGTGGGCGTTACACTGTTGGTGTTAATCCATCAAACAGAAATCAATTTATTGTGACAATTGATGGGTTGTCGGCATCGGAATGCAAGGCGTTGGTGACCAAGGCATGGACGGATTCTGTGGATGGCGCAAATGGTAATTGCGTCAGTATGGGCAAAGATAATTCTGTGTCCATTGTGTATGGAGAATAATTATTGGCAGATGTTATAACGGTTTCTTTGGTCGAAGATGGAACAAAGTTGATGCGCTGGTTTTTGCGAAAGTTCCCGGCGATGCCAAACCGTGATTTTTTCAAGCTTTGTCGTGGTGGACAAATTCGTGTGAATTCTGCGCGGGTGGATTCTAATCGTGTGTTGCGTGCGGGGGATGCGGTGCGTATTCCGCCAACAATTGCGATGTATGCTAAACGTGAAAATGTGAAAAAAACAGAAAGCGGTAATGCGTTTTCTATGTCTGACCTGGAGGCGTTGCGAAAAACAATTATTTATAACGATGATGATTTGGTCGTGTTTAACAAGCCGGCCGGTTTGGCGGTTCAAGGGGGCACGGGTATTCGCAAATCTATTGATAAAATGGCGACGGCTTTATTCCCATATGATAAAATTTCGTTGGTTCATCGGTTGGACAGGGATACCAGTGGTTTGTTGGTTGTTGCAAAAAATCAAAAGGCGGCGCAAAGTTTGGCAAATGCGTTTCAATCGAAAACTGCGCATAAAGAATATTTAGCTTTGTTGAACGGAACGGTTTCGCCAAAGCAGGGCGTAATTGATAATTACATGATAAAGGGCCAGGTGTTTGATAGTCCGGATCGTATCAATGGGGGTGTGGGTCAACGGCCACAACGTGCAATTACAGAATATAAAGTTTTATCGGATGCGGGCTATGTTTCGTGGGTGTTGTTTTCGCCACGAACCGGGCGCACGCATCAATTAAGGATTCACAGTGCGCTCAGTTTAAATGCGCCGATTGTTGGTGATGATTTGTATGGCACAGATAAAAAAGTGGATTCTGGGTTGTCAACGATACTTGCAACAAATAAGTTGTTTTTGTTCGCGTATAAGATAACATTTCATCATCCGCGGACGAATAAATTAATAACATTGCGTGCAGATGTTCCTGAATTTATGAAATCTGTAATGCGGTTTTTGGAATTTCAATTGCCGGAATAAAAATGACAAGACGTAGAAGAATAAAATTTTGGTTGCGATTGATAAGCCTGTTTTTCTTAGGTTTGGGTGCGGCCATTATTATCGCGTTGTCCCAGGTAAATTTGGAAACTTTGCGTGGACATGTTTTGGGCGTGTTAAGAAATGCCACAGGATATCCGGTACAAATTGATGGGGTGGTGTCTTGGAAATTTTCATTAAGGCCACGTATAGAATTAAACCAGGTTCGTATTCCAAATGCAGATTGGGCAAAAGAAAAATATGGATTTGCGTCTGAACGTATGGATGTGACATTGGATTTGATTTCTTTGTTGCGCAGTCGTCCGACGATTCACAGTGTGAAATTATATGATACTGCAATCAGAATCGAAAAAAATGCAAAGGGCGAATCGTCTTTGCAACCAATTGAAAAAGAAGTTGATGCAGAAAAAACAAAAGACGATAAAATTTCACGTTTCCCAATCCAAGATAGCCCATTTGGAAAAATTGAATTTGCTAATCTGTTGTTTAATAACGGGGAATATAAATTTTTTATGCGTGGTATTCAATTGCGATATGTGCATGCCGCAAACCAACGCGAATATCATGGTTGGATAAAGCCGCGTGATGATGTTTATCCGTTTATTGTGTCGTTTGATGAATATAATGAGACAAGAAAAATTTATCCTGTGAAATTGGCTTTGTCTACGGGTGGAAATGCTTTGATTGCGGATGTTGCGTTAGAGTTGAAAACCAAAATTCCAATTGATTTTGTCGTAAAGGGAGACATTGTTGATGTGCGTGCAGTGCGTGATATTTTTGATATTGATTTGACAAGTTTGCCAAAAATTTCTGTGGATATATCAGGTGGTTTGGTTGATGAAAATACATTGGTTATACGAAAATCGTCCATATCAATGCGTGGAACAGAATTGAATGTTTCTGGGACTTATGATTGGGGTAAAAATATTCCGGTGGTAAAATTAAACGTGTCGTCAAGGAATCTAAATTTAGTCAAATTGGTACCTGAAATGTATTCTGGGTGGGTGCGTCCAAATCGTGAATTAAATGTTTTTCAAGATATGAATTTACATGGCGCAGATATTCGTAAATTTGATTTAGATGTAAATGTGAATTTGAAACATTTTATTGTCTATCGCGATATGGATTTGGTGGATACCAATATAAAGTTGATATATAAAAATAAAAAGGGTCGTGTGGATGCCGATGTTGGTATCGCCAGTGGTGTTATGCGTGTTGGTGGTGATTTTATTATCGATGAAACGGGGCATATTTATATTAAAGCTGGCGTAAAAGCAAATGATTTTATGATTGGTAAATTGATGCAAGAAATCAGAATCCGTGATTTCATTGTTGGATTGCCGTTGAATATAGATGCGTATTTCGAAGCAAATGGAAAAACGATGTCTGAATGGATGCAAACTATTACGGGACCGGTTGTTGCGTATTCTGTGGGTGATGGTTATGCGTATCCGCAATTGGTTGAAAATATTTATGGTGCGGACGTGTTGACTACTTTGCGTCATGATATCCAAGATTTATTCAACGAAGATAAAAAGCATGACAAGGCGCGTATTTCATGTGTGGTTGCCAATCTGAAAGTGCGTGATGGTGTTATTGAAACGGCCAATGGTGTTGCAATTGAAACTAATTCTATTAATGCGCGTTTGGCGGGCGATCTGAATTTGGGTAACGAGACGATTGATTTGGCTTTGACAACGGTGCCGGTGCGTGGGTTAAAATTGTCTTTGACGGGTAATGTTGTGAATACGGTTGAAATAGTCGGTAATTTGGCAGAACCAGATATCCAAATAAATGGTGCGGCATTGACGGGCAAGGTCGTGTCGGCCACAGGTATTGGTTTATTGTTGATGCCATTGACCGGTGGAGTCAGTTTCGTTGCAGGATTATTTGCGGGTGGTTTGTTGGAAAATTGGTTGGCGGATAGTGAACCTTGCAAAACTGCATTGAAAGATGGTGCGCCACGTATAGATGGTGACCCTGCATGGATGAATGTGCCGGTGGCAGATTTGGCAACCAGAATTATAGAAAATAAATAGAGGTAAAAAAATGATTCATGTTTCTGAAGTTATTCAATTAGGAATAATTATTGTGTTGGTTTGGTATTTTTATAAAAGGTTGATACAAAATACGGCATCTGAAAAATTGGTGCGCGGTATTTTAGGTTTGGTGTTGTTGTGGGTGTTCAGTTTTGTTTGTACGATGTTGCATTTTAATTTGTTGGGTGGATTTATGCATTGGGTTGCATTGTTTTTATCAATCAGTTTGATTGTTGTTTTTCAACCTGAATTGCGTAAATTTATTGCGTTGATGGGTAATATCCAAGGTTGGCGTAAATTATTTGCAGGTCGTGATGGTGGTATGCGGACGCGTGATACATCGTCATTAGATGCAATTGTCAGTGCGGTTGAATATATGTCCGGAAAGCATACAGGTGCGTTGATTGTATTCCCGTCGACATTGGATGAATCTGTTATTGAACGCAAAGGCGTTGCGGTGGATGCAAAAATTACCAGTGAATTATTATTGACGATATTTTTTAACAAAACGCCGTTGCATGATGGTGCGGTTATTGTAGAAAATAATCGTATCGCGTATGCGGGGGCGATATTACCTTTGTCACAAAATAATCTGAATTGGAAATATGGAACGCGGCATCGTGCGGCATTGGGTTTAAGCGAGGTGTCGTCCGCCACGGTTTTGGTTGTGTCCGAAGAAAGCGGGGATATATCCATTGCCGAAAAAGGAAAAATAACTAAATATGATGATGTGAAAAAATTGCGTGCAAAGTTAGAGAAAATTATGAAATTGTAATGTTTGTCAATATTCAAGTCGCCGCCAATGTCGTGTTGGCGGTGTTTTTGTTTTGTGGACTTTTGCTCTTGCGCCGAATCGGTGTTTTTTGGTAGAATGCTTTTCAGAATGTAGGAAGAACACGATAAGAAAAGATAAGTTAGGAGTTTTATTATGGAATTTTCTGTTTTTCGTCAGGTTTTAATCCGTGCGTTGGGGCATATGCAATCTATTGTTGAAAAACGTGCGACTTTGCCGATTTTGATGAATGTAAAGTTAGAGGTTGCAGATGATTTGGTGTTGTCCGCGACTAACGTTGATTTGGAATTGGTTGAACATGTGGCGGCGGATATTACTTTGGGTGGTAAAACGACTGTGCCGGTCCAGATGTTGTATGATATTGTTCGCAAATTGCCTGATGATGCGGAAATTTCTTTCAAACAGGTTGGTGATCAGTTGGTCGTGTCCAGTGGTCGTGCGGTTTTCCATTTGCCCAGTTTGCCTGCGGAAAATTTCCCGGCTATGGCGGGCAGTAATTTGACCACAAAATTCCAAATGACCACGGGTGATTTGGCGCACTTGATTAATCAAACTAAATTTGCAATTCCAACAGATGATGTACGGTATCATTTGGGCGGAATTTATTTCCATATCGCCGAAGAAGGCAAAAATAAAATGTTGACGGCGGTTGCAACCGATGCGCAACGTTTGGCGCTGTGTTCTATGGTTGCCCCGGCGGACAGTGTTGAAATGCCGTCTGTGATTTTGCCACGTCGTGTGATTGGTGAATTGTCAAAATTGTTAGAAGATGCCAATGTCGATGATGTGTTGATTGAATTGTCAGATACCAAGGCGCGTTTCACAATTGGTTCTGCAATTTTGACCAGCAAGTTGGTTGATGCACAATATCCAAATTATCGTGTCGTGATTCCAAAGGGTAATGACAAGATTGCCGTTATGGATAGAAAGCAATTTGTTAATGCGGTGGATTTGGTGTCGGTTGCGTCTGTGGATAAAACGAAATCTGTGCAATTGACGTTTTCTACTAATAAATTGGTTATAAATGCGTCCAGTCCAGATGCCGGAACCGCAACCCAAGAATTAGATATTGAATATAATGGGGACAGTTCGTTCACGGTTGTGTTTAATGTAAAATTCTTGTTGGATGTCGCAGGCCAGGTAGAAGGTGAAAAGTTCCAAATGGAAATGCAGGATGCTTTGTCGCCGACCACAATGAAATCGACAGACAAAAAGACGGATGCGTTGTTTGTGTTGATGCCAATGCGCATGTAAAAAAATTAAAATTTATGGATTCTTATCACGGTTGGGCTTCCTTATGTAGCATTTGTACACTACGGAATCCCAACCGTTTCTAATAATCTCACAAATTTTAATTTTTATGGTATTGCGTACACTGCACGTGCAAATAACTTTGCATCTGTGCTGTTTTTTTGTGTGAAACGCATTTTTTCTTGCATTTAACAGTGTGTTATTTATAATTTGTCGGTAAAATTTATAACAATAAGGATTTATTATGGCTTCATATATTGCAAATGATATGCGTGTGGGTTGGGTTATTTCTCATAACGGAAAACGTTATTCGGTGACTTCGATTACTAAGGTAAAACCAGGTAAGGGCGGTGCTTTTGTTCAGGCGGATTTGCGTGATATCGATTCGGGAAACAAGGGTGGTGATCGTTGGCGTGCCGAAGATAAGGTTGAAAAATTGATGGTCGAAGATTTGGAATGTCAATTTTTATATTCTGATGGGACGGACGCGTATTTTATGAATCTTTCGGATTATGAACAATTTACGATGCCAACCGATTCGTTGGGTGATCAAATGAAATTTTTGGCACCAGAAATGATGGTTCGCGCAAACTTTGTCGAAGGTCATCCGGTGTCCATTACTTTGCCGAAAACCGCAATTGCGACGATTGTTGAAACAGAACCGGCGTTAAAGGGGCAAACCGCGACGGGTTCGGGTGGAAAACCGGCAATTTTGGATAATGGTGTTCGTGTCCAGGTGCCTGTTTTCGTGGAACAAGGTGAAAAAATTGTTGTAAATACGGAAACTTTAGAATATGTGGAACGCGCAAAATAATCATATTTTTTCAATAAAAATATAAATTGGTGAATTTTTTCACCAATTTTTTTATGTTTCAATTTTTTTTATACGATTTTTGTGATATAATATGTATGCAAACAAACAATGAAACGATGAGGAAAAGAAATGAAAAGAACAGTAGTTTTTGCTGGGGTTATTGGTGTGCTGTTGGCGGGAACGGTTGCGGCCCGCGCGGATAATGATACGCCATATTTTGCGCCTGATACGCCGGCGAATTATCCTGGATTTACCGAACAGGCCCAGACAATTGGTACTGGGGCGAATGCACAGCAGTTTGCGGCGGGGTCTATAAAGGATGATTTTATAAAGCTTGCTACGACAAAATATGTTGATAAAAAAGTTGATGATGTGAATGATCAGGTTGTTACTTTGAACAATAGTGCCAATACTGCGAATACGGCGGTGACTGCAAACGAAGATGATATTGATGACTTGGAAGAAAATCGTCAGGTTGTGCCACAAACAAATACTTGCAGTGGTAATGATATTGGCGAAGGTCAAAATTATGCCGCGTGTGGATATATTTCATCTGGGGGGACGGGAACGAATCAGGCCAGCGAGTATGCGTGGGTTAAAATCGCGGCCGAACCATGTGCAAGTAATGAGACTTGTTTGGCGACAAATTAAAAAATATTATTCATGATATTTCAGAGATTATGCCAAAGGGGGTGTTTTTTGTGAATTGGCAGAGTCTTGTTCAGTGAATATGTGATTTTTTGTGTGGGATGAATCGCGGGAACCCGCGATTCTTTTTTTATAATTTGTTGTATGATTTGAATACTTCGCGGATTAAAAATATACATGTGTCGCGAATTTCGTCGCGGGCCGCATCAAAATATTCGCGTGGATTGAAATTTTGTGGATTTGTGGCCAAATCGCGCCGTACCGCCGCCGTGGTTGCTAATCGCAGGTCGCTGTCTATATTTATTTTGCATATGTTTGTTTGTGTGGCGGCGAATTTTAATTGTTCGATATCAATTCCCATTGCGTTTTGTATATCACCACCGAATTTGTTTATTTCAGCAACCAGGTGTTCCGGGATAGTGGACGCGCCATGTAAAACAAGCGGTGTTTTTGGGATTTGTTCTGTTATTTGTTGTAAAATGTCGAATTGTAATTTTTCGTCCGCGTTGTGGCGTTTATAGGCGCCATGACTGGTTCCGATGGCGATTGCCAAAGAATCGGTATGTGTTGCATCAACGAATCGTTTTGCTGTTTCGGGGTCGGTGTATGCGGATTTGGTGCTGAATGTGTTTTCGTCTTCGAATCCGGCAAGTTGCCCCAGTTCTGATTCGACCGATACTCCGCGTGCGTGTGCGTATCGGACAATGTTTGCGGTGGCGTCGATATTTTCATTTATGTCGCGTTTGCTGAAATCCAACATGACACTGGAAAATCCAATATTAATTGCGCGCATGCATGATTCGACAGATGAACCATGATCCAAATGCAGTGCGATTCGTTCGTATGGGTCCAAACGCAGGCCTGAAATCATCCCGATTAACATATCGGGGCCCATATATTTTAATGCCGATTCGGAAATTGCAATAATAACGGGACTGTGTGTAAGGCGCGCCGCCGACACAATTGCCATGATTGTTTCCATGTTATACGCATTAAATGCCGGAACCGCGAAATGGTTGCGCATTGCGGAATCAAAGGCGTTTTCGGTGTTAATCAAGCCTAAATCGGCGTATTTCATGGATTTTTCTCTCTTTGTGGGGGATTGTAGCAAAGTGTCCGCGGTTTTGGCCAGTTTTTTTTTATGAGGGCGGCTTGACTGCGCAATTTTTTGTGTAATAATTAAAGGGAAGTGGATGAAAAATCATCTGCAAAAACAATTATAAAGGATGAAAATATGAAAAAATTTTTAGCTTTGATTGCGTTGGTTGCAGTTGCTGGTTGTGCAAGTTATTATGATTATTACAAGGGCGGTGTTCGCTATACCCAAGATGGCGAAGATTGTATTTATTACAGCGGCGAATTCGCGCGTCATTATTCTAACAAGGTTAATGCGGCGGATTTGGATAAAAAGATTGTTTATCGCAATACTCGCTGTGCTGACTTGTATGCTCGTGATATGGCGGGTCAAGAGGTGCGCAACGAACGTCGTGTTTTGACGCCGGCTGCCGAAGTGGTCGAAGCCGAACCGGTTGAAGCGCCACGTACAATCGTTGTTAAACCTGCGCCTGTTAAAAAATCATGTGGTTGCAGTGCGTGTGCCAAGAAAACAACAAAACAATATGTGATTGTTTCTGGCATGTAATGGTTTGCTGTTTGGAATTTAGCGCTGTTCGGTTGAATGGCGCTTTTTTTGTTTGAAAATGGGCGTGTTTTGTGATAAAATTGTATTACAAGGAAAAGGAGTTTTTATATGAAAAATTATGCGAAAGTTTTAGTGTTTGCCGCATTGGTGGCTTTGATTGTTGTGCCGGCCCAGGCGTTGGAAGTGTCGCCATCTATGTGTGCATTGATTGGGCAAATGCAAA
>Ga0310690_10002224_pt1 | contig 32136 bp, 51 predicted proteins | sample AusTroGonzalo_MG_2_FD_207661 | JGI IMG/M metagenome (GOLD analysis project Ga0310690, IMG submission 207661) | Bovine rumen microbial communities from tropical cattle in Woodstock, Queensland, Australia - Gonzalo_04 (v2) (version 2) | ecosystem: Host-associated > Mammals > Digestive system >...
AGTCTCGGCCTGACTGACGCTTTTCACATATTCGACAGTAGAACCTATTTTTCGAATTCAAGATTTTACTGAAATCTTGAATATTCTGAATTCACGAATGAATTATGTTCAATGATCGCCTGAATCATCAACCAATCGATTTTCTGCATTTTCTTCGGTATGCCATTGATCGCTTTATCGTCAATGTAGACATCTGCACCAGGTTTCGCGAACGTGTGGATTATGTCGATTTTTCTGTCTTTAAACCATTGCTTCGCCTCATCCAGCCTGTCACCTTGTCTGGCTGTATATAAAAACAGCGTGTGCTTTTTCTGCAAATCTCTCAATACCTGCGAACAATATGGCATTTCTTCGCCAATGCCAGGATATGCATTTTCTACACACGTTCCATCAAAATCTATTGCTATCCGCATTTGTATTCCCCTTGCAATTCGTAACTAAACACAATATCACAGCCATCGATATTGCATGACTGGCAAGACGGCATGTTTACCGTGAAGATCTCACCGCTGCATTTAATCCGTGAATCATTGACATCGACAAAGCGAACAAAACCATCTCTAACGGATTCAACGCGCATCGTTCGATCGTATTGTCCATGTCGAATCTTGTACAGCTGACCTTCTTTAAACTCACGATTGTCGCACCCATAGAGTTTATCCCGGTATTTATGCCAATATTCACGCCTTGATCCGTCCATTTCATCACCATGATTGAGCTGTTCAGAATTTCCGAACGGCTGAACTGTCCTGCCTGTTTGCGTTTTTGTCTTTTTCGATAAAAACTATGGTTGTTTTGTTGTGAAAATCTCTTTTTCGATACTTTTTATCATACTCAAGCGGATCTCCGAATTTTTCATTATACAATCCATAAAAATAAACGTTTACATATGTTGCTCTAAAAAGCAATATTTCCCAGTCTTTTTCAAGCCGTGAAAAGTAACCCTTAAACCATTCTTTGCATTGATCGATATCACCATGAATTGAACATGTGAAAATGCGACCATATCGCCCGATATGATTTTTCTTTTTAAATGTCTGGAAATGATCAAACGGTCCCCAATAAAGTTCACCAATCTTTTTAAAGAAATTTTTGAAGTGTCCGTTTGGATCTGGAACAGCGTTGAATTTATCTAAAAATAAAGCCATATCTCTTGCTGGTATAACAAACCTTTTGTGGGTTTTTTTAAGATCATCGAATGGATATATCATCTCACGTTCTCCTTATAACCGGTATCCCATTCATGTGTTCTTGCACACAGCGAACCGGTTTTCAGCCTGAATTCATCCCATTTCTGATTCCCTGTTATTCCATAATATTTGTTGATGTCATCGCCAACAAGTGGACGCGGGCAGCATTTGTGCGTTACATCGTAGTGTCTCACAACGTGATTGATATCGATGCCATACAGCCGCATCAAATAGGCAATCAACCAGGATGCACGATCAAGCGTTCTGTCATCAATGAACCAATCACGGTCTTTAACCGACATCGATTTCTTGTTGATCTTGTTGTCCATCAAATCGATGCCGATCGAATTATAATTTGTTGCAGCGCAATAAACCTGTTTATCCTTAAGCGAACAATGCCATGCAGCCATTGAACAGGGAACTATCGACACTGTATCGTTGGTTGATACTGCGTAATGGGCGGATTTGGCCTCGTTTGTCCGGTTGTAGTAATCGTAACACCACCACGCATTACACCCAGGTGCGACAGGATAATGACAGACAATCCACTCTATTTTGCACCCTTTCCGGCTTCCATAGTGTAATGACACTTTCCGTTCCCTCCAATAAAAAAGCGGCGGCTGTTTATGTGATCGAACTCACTGGATATCGCATAATCTTTGGTTTTGTACGAATGCCGCCGCCAATAAACAAATAACACATCATGATTGGCGGTTCAATCGTTTTAAGCGCTGAACCTTCCAATACAGATCAACGGCTTGCGTCGTTGGCTTTCCTGTTCGTTTATAGTTGTGTCCACCCATGTTCCATGCGATCACCACATCACGAAACGAATCAAACTCACCCTCCAGGCGCTTCAAATAGGCAACGGCAGCGACCGTTGCACATTGCAAATCTGTTGGATTTGAGCAGCCATATTTGCGGCTTGTTCGTGGCATAAGCTGCCAGAATCCCAACGCGCCAGCGTTTGATCGCGCCTTTGGTGTGCATCTGGATTCAGCAACCATCAAATAATAATAATCCGCAGACAATCCGCCATCGGCAAGCGCCTTTTCGACCTGCATTCTATACGGTTCACAGCGCGCCAGCCACGTCTCAAATGCAAACCCGCTGTTGCATATCAGCAACGACAAAATGAAGCACACAAGCCCATATAGAGCAATTATCAATGCATGTTTGGCTTTCATCGCGATCACCGTCTGGACAAACCATCGATCACCGTTGTCACCTGATTGATCGCCGCTGTGCTGTCTTTGAGCGCTGCTGTTGACGCCTGCAACGCCGCTGTGCTGTCTGCAAGAAGCTGTGCATGTGCTGCCTTCGTTTCGGCAGTTTCCCGCTGCATGTAGTCTCTGAATTCGCGCTCAATCGCTGATTGACGTGTATATAGCTTGTATGAAACAAACGCCAACACAGCCACGATAAAATATAGACCATACGTCGATAAAGCCGCCGCTCCTGTTGTTATGCCATCCATGTTACTCGCTCCCGAAAAATGCTCGCAATGCGTCTATTTGAGCCGCACACACATCAAATTTGTATTCCAGCTCCGAAAGATAATAGATCAAATCCCTGTTTGTCTCCAGTTGCTTCGGTTCCGGATGAATGCACCGAACCAACATCGCTTCCGGCGGCTTGATCACCTGTGTCTGAATCGGCTGCGCAACCTGTGATCTTTTCTCGCACGATGCCAGGCAAACGCTGATCAAGCCAATCACAAGCATCACCGTCAGTTTCAATTTCTCTGATTTTTTCCGCATATTCGCTCGCCCCATTGACAACGCGTTGCATCAATATGATTTGCGATTTGTTGCCGCGTTCCGCCGTCTCCAATGCGGATTTAAGCGCTTCGCTGGTTGCGTCAATCTTGATTTGCATCTGCTCAATCTTTGCGGATTGATCCGCTATGATGTGATTCAATCTGCGGTTGATACAGAACAAACCGACGATAACGACAATCAGCAAAGCGACAACAACTATGATGTTTTTCCACATTGCATCACCTTCCAGACGATGCACGATGCACCGTCTTTGGAAAGTCTACCCAATGCGGACGCAAAAGAAAAGCCCCAAACCGCATGGATTGAGGCTGATTCTTTGGCGGCTAAATGGATAAAAATGTTTGGGTATCCATCCGCAACATGTGCCGCCAATGACTGGATGTGGTATCGAACCACTAACCGTTTGCTTGTTGGCTTTTTGTTTTGTGTGACTGCATCCGATTATATCCCATAGATTCCAGTCTAAGCCGATATCGGAACGGATAATATCGGCGGGATGGTGTGTTATCTGCGATCCTTCGCATCAAACGGGCTGTGTATAGCTCTGTTCGTTCTGCTTGTCAATCGCATTGATCGCATCATCCAGGATGCACCAACGTTCAATATCGTCCAACACATAAGTGTTTTGGCCGTCCGTAAAAAGGCCGCATGTGTCATGACAATACGAAAGCACCTTCCACCGCTCCATGTGCTTCATCTGGCATAGACACACCGCAAACCGGCTTTGTGGAAACTCATTTCGATGCCACATTTGTTTTCCCATCAGACAACTTCACAAGGTGAATTGATGATAATGAATCGATCATGCTCACCACTTCGTCGATCAAAACCCATCGAACGATCTTGCGCTGAACGCGATCAAGATCAGAACTAAACTCGTTAAAATATGCGTCATAGTCGCATATCATATAATCACCATCATCCACTTCGCAGAAGCATTCCTCTTCATCCAGCGGATATTCATGATCTTTGATGTAATGCCACCTAAACATTGTTATCTCCGTTTGATTTCTGGTTAAGTCTACGAAAATCACCATATTTTGGATTGTCTTCATCCTTTCTATCATGTGGATATACGTGAGCCAAAAAGAATTTCGTCATGTCATCTAACATGTCCCAAATATCTTTCTCGTAACACCAACCGGTAATATTCCAAGCCTTGCCGTTATAATCAACAAAACTATAGCTTTCACCATCTTTGTAAAATTCAAGCACGAGACAACCGTAACTCGGTACACGACAAAACACCATGTCTCCATCGTGTTTCGGATATTCGTTTTGTTCTGTGTAGTGCCACCTAAACATCGTTTGTCTCCTTTGCTTCCGAAATCGAATCACAAATCACAGCAGAATCGATGCTGTGCCAACCATCCAGAGCTTCAAACCGGATACCGTTCGCGTATCCATTTGTATCGACACGAAACTCTACACAATCCGAATCGTCATTGATGTAATGATCGGACATTCTTTCAACCAGAGCTTCGATTGTTTCCTGTCTCGAAGCGATAACCTCAATGCAGCTAGGAACAACCGGCTTGAGTGTAAACTTCATTCCTGCATTGCAGGGTTCAGCCCGAACAACCTTATACTGCGACTTTCCCACCCTCAAAAGTGGACTATTGAGATATGAATTTGTTTCGCCCATGACTTTTCTCCTTTTTTTTGTTTGGAAAGTCTTTAAACACAGTGTCTCTAACTTCACGCTTCAAAATGTGAACGCGATTGCGCGATCTTGCACATCCTTTTGCACACTCAATCGCCCTTTCTGATTCAGCAAACCAGCCGATTGGTGCATAAACGCCAAAGTTTTCATTGAGTATTTCAACAATAAACATCGATGCACTTATATTTACATGAATACTCATTATTCCCCCTCCGTTGTGCACCAAATCCATTGCGGCGAGTAATCAAACCTGAATTGCTTTTCGCCGCCATCGAACGCTTTAATATCAATTGACAGGTTAAACACACCATCATCACCAACTTTTTCGATCTCTTTCCAGAATTTGCCGAACTCATTCTGCAAAACGATGATTTTCAGCGGTTTTGCGTTTGGAATGAATTCCACGTGTAAGCCGTCGTTTTTCAGCTCAATTTTGCTCAATCTGTAATCCATTGCTATTCCCTCCATTTGTGTCCATATTTTTTTCGCTGTTCGTCTCTGAACGCTCTGATCTCCAACTGCATTGCACGCCGCTCTTTTACGAATTTGTTCAGACAATTCAGCAAATCGATCTCGCCGCATCCATGCCACTCGACCGCAATCTTTTTGCTGATTCTGCCGCTGTCAACCAGCGACAAGAACAAGCATGTTCGCCAGATTTTTGTGCAAAGGCCGCGCGCAAATTCAATCATTTCCTTTTCTGTGTATCTTTCGTCATCCGTTCCCATTGGCGATCCTCCAGTTTATTCGGCTGCAAACGGCAATTCTTTTTGACCGTCATCAACCGGAATTTGAGACAAAATGCGCGTGTGATATGCCAGGTAATATTTCCGTTCTGCATTCTGAATGATGTGCTGCACTTCCGCGCCATCGCTGCACGCGCCGATCACATCAATAAAGTCATCACTGCATTCAAAGCCATGCCGCTTGCACAGCTCTTTGATTCGTCTGGTTGTGATCTCATCCAAAAGATCGTTGATCACACCATCGACATTGATGTGTTCACCATGTGTTTCACTGTCTGGATTGAATGATATCAAATCCAGCATTTGCGCATAAAGCAACAGCGCCTTTAACTTCTTTTCTACCGGTTCCATGATTAAAAACTCGCACACGCCGTTATTGATTGTTGTTTCGTTCATTTCGTTCCCTCTTTTCTTTTCGTAGTTTGTTGAGTTGCTTTGAAAAATTCACATCTTCATTCATGTAGAAGATGCATTCTTTGATGTTTCGCGCCGTCATTTCTGCGGATAATATCGCATAGTCAATGGCGTTGCGTTCAATGTGAATTGGTGTGCAATCTTTGACCGCTTTCATGCTTTTGATGCATCCGGAAATCACACATTGCACATGGTTCATCATGTTCAATAGCTTTTTTTTTCGCGCAATGTATGACGAAAGCGGTGTGGATTTGTGTTGCTTAACCGTCTTTGTTGCCATCTTCACCCCATTCATGTTTAATCATTTCGTTTAACAGATTGATCTTTTGCGAAATCCGTTCAATCAAATGTGATTCACTTTCAAATGCTTGTTCAAACCGTTTGTATTTGGGATCATCTTTGGTGATCGTCATGCTGCCGGACAAACATTCTGTGTTTGGAAAATGAATATTCACCGGTTCAAATTTAAATTCCGTTCTGTTACTGAACACCACAATCATTGAAGGGAATGGCGCTGCATTCAACGCGCCACCAAATTTAAGCCGTCCAGGAATGAACCTGATTTCTGCATTATTTCGGTTGTAAATCCATTTGTGAAACCACCTTGTGTCTGTTCTTGCTGGTATCAGCATCACAGCGATACCGTCATGCGTTGCACACTTCTCAACCCATTTCCCGATCTCCCTTCCGTATGGTGGATTACAGAACACAGTGCATTCACCCCAATCCTGTTGCAAACCATCCTGATCTGGTGTGAAGTATGTTTGACACTTGTGATTATCGTCGTTTGCGCATGGATCCAGATCAAAGTGAAATTCCTTGTCCAGCTTATCAAACAGATCCTGCGGTGTTTCCCAATCCATTCGATTTGACGAAAAAAGCACTTTATTCATTTCCGTTTCTCCCTTAATTATTCACAAGCCCGGAAAGTCTCGCACGGCTCATAATGCGTTCCCATTCATCATGTTCCGGTGTTCCCATCGGCGGTTCAGATGGTTGCTCCCACCGAACGTCAATTTGTGCATCATCCGTTTGTTTTTGCTTTTGTCTCATCTGTCTTTTCTCCGTTCCTTGTTGTTTTTCCTTGTCATACCGTCCCAGGAAACCATTCTCGATCATCCAGTCTTTGGCGCTGAACCCATATCCAGACCGCCGAAGCACGCCGAATTTAATGCATGTGTCCCATACTCTTTGCGTTTGCGCCATCGGTGTCCCTGCGTAAGCTGCGAGCGATTGCGCATCAACAAAGAATTTCGATGACGATAACGAAAATGTGAGTATGCGAATGAACAGCATCACCCGAAGTGCATCGAATCGATCGCCAGGCGTCTTGCGTTGCAGCTCCAAAGCGCATGGACAATCAAGAATTGCGTCTGACATGCGAAAATAAGACGGCATGGTTTAACCCTGTGTTCAATAGTTCCCGATTTGCTCTTTTTCCTGCTTATAGAGCACACGCGCTAAAGCGGATCGCTGTGCATCCGTCATCTGTTCCGGCGAGCGTATTTCATCGGTTTGCAGTATGTCCGCAAACGACTTCAAGACGCTTTCCTGTGCCTCACCAGCTTTCATCCGCCTTGCCATCGCTGCCAGGATGAACGGCAATGGATCTTGCTTCCGTTTCGGCTGATTGCTGGCGCTCTGTGGTGTCTCTGGCGGCGATTTGGGTTGCGGCTGTGTCGATGATGCAGAAGGCGCCTTCGGACGCTGTGAAGCGGCTGCAATGCCGTCTGTATCTTCATCGGCTGCAATCGCAAAGAATGCGGCGAGCGCGTAGCGGCGAAAATAAGTGATTGATGCACCCATCTGTTGTGTTTGATTTGCACCCTTAACGGCTGTTTCACCAAAGCACAATTCGTCCTCAACCCATTCGCCAGACACGTGAAAAACGCGTGTTTTCAACACAAAATTTTCATCATCAAGCGTCGAAACGCTTTGATAAAACCAAACTCCATGTTTTGGCAAAACGTCTCGAAGCATCTCTATGATCCCGTCTAACGTTGTGTATTTATAGCCATATCCGGCTTTATTTTTCTGGACGCTTCGCAAATCCGGTGCACACGCAACCAATGCTTTGAGCAGCTCACCGATTGTCTCACTTGATCGCATCATCTTCACCCCCTTCTTCGTCCTCATCCCACAGCGCTCCATCGTGCAAACGGCTTGCAAATCGCGCTCGCCCAATTGCGTTCAAACGCTGTGCATATCGCCAGACACACCGCATTTCGTCCAGTTTGCCGCGTTCCGCGAATTCGATCGCGCTCTTTGCAAGTGCAAAAATGATGCGATCTGTTCGCTTTCCGCTATCAAGAAGCGTTGTGAGCACTTCCTCAATTTCTTTCCTCAGTCGTTTGATTTTCATGCTCTCCCCTCTCTCACCGTCCAGACATCGACTGCAAGCTGTGCAGCATCGTCAAGCCACGTCCAGAAATCATCATCATCCGCTTTGAGCTGCCGCAAAAATGCAACCGTCATTCGTTCCAGGATAAGATTCTTTGCTTTTTCTTTGTTCATTTCGTTGCCTCCATTGTCAAAATGACATGATCCGTTATTGTCCGCTCAATCACGCGCTTCGGGTATCTGGCGAATTCTTCAACCGCTGCCAAGACGCGCATCGCCTCGATCGCCTTGTCTGCATCGCTGTAGTGGTAATAATCATGCCACCAGCCTCTAACGCAGTATTGCAAGACGAATTTAACCTGCCTATCATCATCCATGCGTGTAACTCCATCAAATCGAACGTCCTGTTACGTTCTAGCAACGTGCTTTTAACGTGCTTTTTATCAAGTGTCAAATTTTTTGATCAAAAATCGCACGTAAGCTCGCAAATACGCATAAACGTTGGATGATATGTGAATTGTGCATTTTTCAAGACAAACCCCAACCATCACAATCCAGACCAAAAAGGACAAAAGCTGATCCATCACTGCATGAAAATTCATCCGCTGATAGGTCTGTTTTTTCGTCTACGCGATTTTTGACACATACCCAACACAAACACACCAATACAACAAACAGAGCGTCAGACGTGCCTTAAAACTCGAATAAATGGCATGATGTAAAATCCGTAGGTTTTAAGCCGTAAAAAAGATGAAGCGTTGTGAAAAGCTCGAAACGATCCTGCGATAGATAGGATCGTGCACACGCGCGGGCGTGCACGCGCGCGCACCCGCGCGCGTTTTTATTTTTTATTTTTATTTTTATTTTTATTTTAAGGTGATTTTTGCAAAATTTCAGATTGTAACCCATTGAATCTATTGGACAAAAAATCGTCACCTACCCTCCACCTACCCTCCACCTACCCTCCACCTACCCTCCACCTACCCTCCACCTACCCTCCACCTACCCTCCACCTACTTTTGGGATCCAATAAAATCAATGGGTTGCGGAAAAAGTGTGCATCCAAACCGGTGATCATGGGTGTGGACTGACTGTGGATAAGTAGACAAACACAAGCAAACATGCGGGTTTGGTGTTGTGGATAAAAGAAAAGCCCCAACCGCCGAAACGGTTGGGGCTGTGTTGGCTCGCTTTGGGTATGATCGCGAATCCGCATCATCGGTATCAGAACGGCTGGATATCGTCAAGATCTTTGGGTGTGCCAATGAAATCCACGATCAAGCAACGGATGATCTCATTCACTGTGGTGTCAAGCGTTGCCGCTGCAACCTTCAACCGTCGCAAGTCTGATTCACTCACCACAACATTGATTCGTCGCTGATTTTCAATCGGCTGTTTGCGGATTTCCGCATTTTTCCTTATGTTCATTGATATTCCCCTCCATAGGTTGGATATTGGTGGAAATCGATGGACATCGGGCCTCGTCCCTCGATGCTGTCAAGCGTGATTTCTGTCAAGCCGCGCAGTTTTGTGATTCCTTCATCATCCCATTTTTCGATCGCATTTTCCGCAAATTTCCACGCGGCTTTTGCAAGGCGCTGATCCGTTGTGTCTGTGCACCAGAAATTGATCACGGTGTCGAAAAATCCGTGAAAAGTGGTTGAACCGTCTGCGTTTAAGCGTTCATCCCAAAATTTGCATGTGATTGTGTGCATCATTTCCGTTCCCTCCATCGATGCCGGTTGCGGTGCAACCGGCTATGTTATTTGCAAATCTCCCAAATATACTCATCCAGATTTGTGTCATTCCACACAGATGGATAATCGGATTTGTGTGATTCAAGCTCGTTTTCGTACAGATTCATCACAAGCTGTTCCATACCCTTCCTTGTGAAGCTCGCATCACATAGATCGTGTGTCGATGTAAAGCTGAACAATTCTGGATAACATACCGACCAGCCGCGCATGATGCAGCATTCGCGATACGATGCGTTGGTGAAGTGGATTCCGTTCAATCCGTTGCGAAGTCGTTTCCAAATCTGCTCAAGAATCCAGGTGCATTCTGAAAAGCGGTTTGTCTTGATCGCATGAAGCATCACCGATTTTTTCCCTGCCATTTCCGTTCCCTCCAATAATCGGCGGGATGATTCCCGCCAGTTTGTTAAAGCTCGCAATCCTCATCCATGTGCCAAACGCGATCCGCGTCAACGAATCCACACCACCCGTTCGATCTGCCGTGATTCTCATCACAGTAGACATCGACCTCGCTGATCTCGCCCTCTGCATATTCGATCGCGTCTTTTGCCGCTTCGACCGCTTCGACCAGACTAACAAGACCATCGCCGATAAACTCCGACTGACTAAGATTCTCACGACCACCGTTTCTTGTTGTTGCAATAAGCTCGAATTTCATGATCCAACCCTCCAAAAAGCCTCTGTCTCATCCCGTCAGGGAACCGTTCCCTGCCGTTCATGTCTCCCTTATACACATATCCACACAACAATGCAAGAAAAAAAATCACAAAAATGCACTTTTTTCTGAAACCCGCATAAACACTCGCCGAAATACATCAAAAAAGCGAAAGCTGAACCGGTTGATCGCCGTCGGGTTGTTCAGTTTTTCCAGAAATCGCCAAACCCATCGGCAATGACGGATTGCAAACGCACATAACTTCGTTGGCGCGTTGCCTGTTACGTGTTCCGGTGCACTCCATCAAGACAGAACCAGCGTCCAAAGCGAGCTGAACCAGATCGCTGCACGGTGCATCGAATAGCCAATATCCACATAATCCGCAATCAATCACGGATGAACAGAACGCGCGCGCTTTTCTCGTTTCGTCGATGTAGTCACCATATCCCCAAGACTTCGGCCTCACCATGTAAGGTGGATCCATGACAACCAAATCACAGGATTTGCAATAATAGCGCGCCTTTCTATCATCAAGCAATTCGTCGATGATGATCAAATCATCCGTCCAGTGTTCGCAATCGGCTTCGCTGTAATCCACACCAGGGACTTTTGCGCGCGGTGTATTGTGGTTCCCCATGTAAAACGCGCGTTCGCACGTTTCGCGATCAATGCCGGTTGCGACAATGGCTCCAAGCCTCGCTTCGGTTTCGGGATCATATTTCTCATACTTTGCATTTGCAAAGTAACCACCGTTTGCGCGCATCTCATGCAACACACGATTGGTATCGGCAACCACTTCAAGCCTTTTTCGATAATACATTTGGCAATCGTTGCAGATGCACACCACATCATCACGCCAATGCTTAATCATTCGGCTGATCGAAAAAGATCCGCCGAACGCATCAAACACAATGGCGTGTGGTTTGAGGCGCATCACAAGCGGCTTTAACACTCTGTGCCATCTCAACTTGTTGCCAACAAACGGCAATGGTGGACGTTGGAAATGCATATAGAAGCCAAAAAGCCCGCTGAACTGCGGGCTTTGTCGTTATTCCGGATTCTCTTCAACGTTGGTGCACGTTAAACGCACAACAGTTCCATCGCCAAGCGTTAAATCAATCGTTTTGTTTGCTGTGCTATATTCGGCCTTTAACGGCATGTATTCGTAGTCAAAACTATGTTCTTCTTTGCCTTGTATCCCTGAATAATATTCCATAAATCCGCTAAAAAATGCAATATAACCAGGGTGTTCGTCTGTCGCTCCGTCTTGAACCGATAGTCCATCACCAAGTATGATTTGATCATCAGCAACGCGAACAGTCTTTGTCTTTGTGATCGTCTGCTCTGTATCCAGTGTTACATAATCGCCGCTGGTGCTGCCGCTGTCATCGACAACGGATGACATCGGAATAGGCAAATCGAAATTGACGGTGAAAGAATCGGCGATTGTAAAGCAAGAATTGTCATTGCAAGTCGCTGCAAAGATAACATCATCCGCCTCGTCATATTCCGGATCAACGCCGTCTTTTTTGAGCTGTGCACAGATGCACACGCTTTTAACCGGTAAATCACCGCTATCGGCTGCGGTGAAAGATGCGACCACTTTCAAGCCGTCCGAACCAGCCGAAACGCCGCTGATTGTGCCTTCGATGCCGTCATACCAATCAGCGGGCTTGTTGGCGAGATCCGCACGTGAATCATCCCACTGTGATCCACTTTTTGCGCGTGTGAAAACCAGCTTCTTTGATCCGCTCGCCGCTTTTCTCACCAAAGCCGCGCCAGCGTTTGAAATAACCATCATTCCGAACATATCATTTACCCTCCGAAATGGCTGCAAAACCAGCCTGTTCTAATATTTCGACAAGCTCATCAACTGAATCACCTGTCAACCACTCCACAAATCCTTCGTCGGAATAGACCTTTACAGCGTCATCATCAACGATGCCGAACGCTTTGATCTTTCCTTTTTCTTTAAGCCCAAAAAATTGATCTGGTTTACCGGATAACCCAAAATAGGTATCATCCATCATCTTTAAACCCAGATATCCGCTTGTTTTTCGTGCGGTTGTAACCGTTTTCCACTCATCACCGATCTTCACTCTCACCGGCTTTGATGCAATGCGCTTGTTTATAGGTGCACCAAAGCCGCGAACAGCGCCAGCATTTGGTTTTACGCCTTGCAAAATGATCCCGTATGACAGTGTTTTGGTGTCAACGTAAATATAATAATTGCTCGCCTTTATCCCCTTGAACGGGTTGGCGCGCTTCGCAAATCCCTTGATCTCGATCCCTGCAATCTTTTTCCATTGCTCGATCGTCTGATCGTTTTCGATCTGCGATACTATCTGATTCACTATAGTTTGCAAAGAATTCATAAGCCGCAAGCCCTTTCAAATCATCCATTTATGATATCCTCTGTAGCAGTGTAACGCCATTGGAATCAGTATTTGATATAGCCTTATATGAACCCGCTGTTATGTATTTGGTTTTAGTGCTTCCTGATAAGTCACAAGCCTTAAAGGTAGAGGCTGATATGGATATCGAATCCCCTACGGAATATGATGAAACAAAAGAATCGGGAACCGCACACACAATACAACCCACAGGGATAACAAGATTATTTGAGCCATCGATTGACGGCGCTGCACCGATATAACCGGACGCGCTCACAATGCCGGACGTTGTATCTATCGATGCAATCTCAGTTTCGCTCGCATTTTTGACCGAAATTCCGTAGTTCGTGACCTGTACACGGACTTTTTGCGAGCCGTCCACGCACTTAATCTGCGAAGACGCAGAGACCACAACCGGATCGGTGAACGTCGCTACACCCTCAACAGTTAGAGACTGATGTATGTATGCACTTGTCTCGATGTACAGGGAATGCACTTCTAGATCGCCGCCCATCTTGACCTTATCCGATTGCAGTTCAATCAGTGTTTCGTCAGCATCGTGGTCTGGCCATGCGATAACTAACGAATCTGTGGTTGTCGCACCGTCGATGGATTGGATCGCATTAAAATAGCACTCCTCACCTTCTGGAACCGTTGGGCCAGATAAGGCGATCTCATACCCAAACAAGGCCGTGCCACCGAACGTGGACGTGCTATCGACGGCCAGCGTGCCATTAATCTCTACATCAGCAGAAAACACGGCGTCTTCGACCACACCAAGACCGCCAGCGATATCGACGTCATCCGAAAAAGTCTTATCACCAAGGATGGTTTGTGCCTCGCCCTGTGTTGGATCGCCTGCTTTATACATCGACACAAACCGATCCAAATCGGCAATCGTTGCACCGTCTGCATATACAGTCTCGATTGTTCCGCCGTCTGTTACCGCAAAATTGAAGGGGAACCGAATCTTTTGGGATGGTGAAGAATCCGGCGGTAATACGATGGTTGAAGCGTCATCACTCATTGCAGCAACAATCACTTCACTACCTGCACTCTGACTTGCCAGACGCCCAAGAATGCACACACTTTTCACAGACTGCGATGATGCACCTGCGTTGCCGAATGCAGCCACTATTTTTGCAATGTTTCCGGTTGCACTGCAAGCCGATATCGTTCCAGTTATGCCGTCATAAAATGCCGCCGTCTTGCTCGCAAGATCTGCGGCGTCTGTGGCTGCGGTTGTCCCAGACAATGCGCCTGTGAAAACAATCTGATTTGCACTTGTTGCCTGTGCGATAAGTGCTGCGCCGTCCGGTGTTACAATGTTTATACTGAATGGATTTGGCATGATTTATCCCTCCTACCACATGACCACATCGTCGTTGTCAAAATCTATGCATTCTGCGTTTGCCCGCTGTTCAAGTATGTGCTTGTATTTCCGCATAATATCGAATTGCGGCTTTAAACGATCCACACATCCATCATCAGCGATGAAATGGTGTGCGATCGCTCGCCTCAAACGCTCCATTCTGATCACAAGCTGCCAGTATTCAGCCTTTAGCCGCTCTTTGTAGTCATCAGACTGCATCCAATCGATTGTGTCTGACAGAGTATGTTTAAGATCCATGTGGGTTGCTCCTTATTCTTCCAAATACCAAACGCTTGCGACCGTATAAGACGTGTCGCTGTAATTTTCAAAACCAAGATTGCCAGAAATGCTGACCAAACTCATGCTGTCTCGAGTTACAAATCGAACGGTTTTTTGGACATCATCCGACGTTCTTAGCTGCAAGAGCGTATAGGTTTTCGCGTCGTCAAACGTGATTCTATTGCCAGAAGCATCATATAAAGATCTTCGCGTATTTATTGCGAGAACATAATTCGATTTGTCTGCATTAAAGTATGCGACTTTAAAATCAGTATATTTAACATACCAAACGCACGCAAAGTCAACGGACGTATAATACTGTTTGAACGCAAGATAACCCGATGAATTTATAAGGATAGAACTTTCCAAATACCTTTGTTCGGATAGGCAATTCACCTTATTGGCTTTAAGCAAACCAACGGCAACATACATTGCATTGTTATCATAGACAATCGGGTTTCCATCATCACCATATAGCGTGTAGGCTGTGTTTGCCATCGCCGTCATATCTGTTTTATCCGATTTCAGCCATGCGAACAGTGTAGGACGATCAAGTGTAAATTCAACTAATCTAAATGTCATGCTCGTTGAATGCGTAAATTGCAAATACCAATTAAGCCCGGCAATGACGGAGTTACTTTCATTTTGCGGCAGTTCATTTCCCGCTGATTGCAAGATCCTTGTGAGCGTTGGCTTCGGAAATGCTTTATACCACGCTTTATAGTTTGAGGTTGTTCCGCCATACGGATACGGATACAGGTTCCTATTGGATGAACCGCTCGCCGTCGCGTTTGCGTAAGTGCTGTTATACTGAAGATAAGCAACGTAGTGCTGTTGCGCTTTCGGATATATGCGAACCGTTATTGAAGTCCAAGCTATGCCAAGATACCCGCTTCCAGAATAATTCGTCGCCAACCACAAAGCGTTAGTGTCTAACAGGACATAAGCAAGTTTTGCATCGGCTGTCGTAGATGTGGTGTTAGCCGGTAAATCCGACGTTTTTTGTATGTCAATCGGAGTTCCGTTATACAGCAAAACATAATCGTTTGAATAGTCAAAGCCATCCCACCTCGTAGTGCATTCGGCGTCTGTATAGAGCCAATGGCGATATGTAGAACTAACGGCTATCCCATATCCAGATGTAACATTGCCTTGCGCCTGTTTTGTTCCACTCGCCATATACAGCGTAATCTCTGTATAAGCGGGTGTTGGCGGTGTAACCGGCTCGCACAGCGCGTCATTATCCCAATTTTGCGCCGGTATTCCTGCGCGCAATGGATAGATCGGTAAAGTGAAATCCTCTGAAAACGTGTAAATGATATCCCTCAATGCCTGTGAATTTCTGCTGAATCGAATAATATTCGCAAGCAAACGCGCCGTTGCATCGACACTCAAAACCGGCAAATCTGGATTCACTTCAATGTCGAAAACATCCAAAAGTGTTGCATCGATAAGCGTTCCATGCTCATCAAATGCAAGGTTATCTAAAACATGGACGTTTAACGGCACATTGTCGAAAATATAGTTGCACAAAACCTCAATCGCGTGAGGTGTGCCCAAATATCTATATATTTTGCACATCTCATACAACATCAAATCACGCGTCGATCGTGACAATTCTGGATAATACTGCGCAACGCCGTATTGATCATAGAGCGTTTCAAGCTCTTCATCAGTCAATGCGGCGATCACTTCAAGCGTCAACGGCGCATCGATGCTTTTCACGCGCTCCGATATCGGTTTTATGATACTATCCAAAGCATCCATCAACCAGGCGATTTTGCTTGCAAAGCGCGGTAATAACTTTCGTGATTCGATGTTTGACAGCTTCATCATGCACCCGCCTTATCATCAAATTGAATATTCCAATTGAACGATGTGATTTGCAGGACGTTTCCTGGCGGCGGGTAAATTGGCTTCGGCGCTGTGCTGTAGATAAGCCCCAACGGTTTCGCATCTGTACAATACACCCCGTCATCATCCACCGCACAGAGTTTCGCGCATAGTTCTTCAAAGACAAATGGACGGTTGATCGTGCGTTTGATTTCATCCGCATATTCATTGATTATTCTGGTATTCCTTGCGCTCGCAACCGCACTAAACCGCGTTGGATATGTTGTTTGTATAGTCTTTGTGAGTGATTCCGTGTACGTTGGCGCATACGACGTTACGACCAGATCGCCTATCGGTCTGAATGCTTCATCATCGCAAGCGTTCTGAACGATTTCAACGCAATCATGATCGGGATCTGAATCCGCGTCCGATAAAATGAAGATCTGAACCTTGCCTTTTTGATATCCAGAATCATCCTGGTGAAGAACATAAACATCAGTCACACGTGAATCAGCGTTTTTTGCACGCGCTTCGTATGCCTGATAAGTCCCCGCACCGGCGAAAGATTGAATCTGAACCTTTAACCATGCTCTGAATGCATCATCATCACCTTCCATCGATGATGTTCCGCCGGATGTCATGTTTGTGTTATGCGCTGCGGTGATATAGGTTCCACCGGAAACGATATTATCAATCGCGTTGGCGGGTATTCCATTGTATGAATCACCCGGTTCTACCGCATACAATACGTGTGATTGTCCGGTATAACCTTGAAATTTGTAACGGTTTGTGAATTGCCGCCCGCTATCATCTTCAACGATGATCGCGCCTGCGGGGATATTGATATAGTCGTATTGATAATCAAAGCTGAATAGCGCCGTTGCGCTGTATCCCTGCGGACGTGATTCAATTCCGTAATTTGATGCGATTGCGTCCAGGAATACACCGTTTGCGCTATCGATGAAGCGGTTCAACGTTGCGTCGTTGATCTTGCCGATAAGCACAGACCACACATAAGCGAATGCGGCTGCGGCTGCATATTCATCACTACCAATTTGCAGTGTTTCGCCGGTTTCGTTATAGTATGCGGTCTTGATCGCGTCTATAAGTTCACGTGCATCGATGCCAATCAAATCAATATCAGACATTGGATCCCCCTCGAATGTTCACAGAGTAGGAAAAGACGCCATCAGAACCGGCTTCTTTCACGCCAACAGAATCAACCACAACAGACGGAAACCACCTATTCACTTCAACCTGCAAGCTGTTTCGCGTGATTCGGTTTGGTGAATCAACAACACCACCCATACCGAAAGACCTAAAAAGGCAATGTTCACCAGCAACGCACTGAATCATGTTTGCCACATTTTGGCCAATATTTTGAGCCATGATCACCCCAATGTTGAAACGGCTGTATAAAGCGTTTCGCGCCGCACAAAGCCTTCTGTGAAAGCAAGTGAAACAGCCATCGCCGGAAAGATAGATTGACAATCCGTCACCGCCGAAAATTGAGCGGAAACAACAATAAATTGTGAGATTTTGCGCCAATTCCACCACAGATCGACCAGCTCACCCACAACCGATTGCAGTTTATCGATATAGTCGAAAATGTGCAAGAATCCATTATCAATGCACATCTGATTTGTGAACGAAAGCTGCATTGAAGCTGTTAAAGCCGTATTGCGCTTGCGAAATACAAGGCTTTGCGGCCTTTTGCTGTAGTCGTATGCGAAGCGCTGTGACAAATCCAGACCATCACCGGTGCTGAACGATGAAGCACCAACAATCGGTATCACCACGCCATTTTGAACAATGTAGTTTTCCATGATGAACCCCTATGGGATCGGGATAATTGGCATTGATGCCGAATTGGTTTCGGTTCGTGAAAGCGTTGCCGGTGTTGTGCCACCGCTTTCACCGGAAATATAGATCGCGCGTGCATCGCCGCCGTCAACAACAGAAATTTTGTGAATGTGATCTTGCAATGATATGTCATCCGCAACCACATCACCATCTATCGATGTAATGTCTTTCTGAACCGTCAATGACTTTTTCACCGTGACATCGGCGTCAATAAAGTATTGATAATCCGCGTTACCCTCGCCAAACACAGCGAATCCGATCCCTGTGACATCATCGACAATGCCAAACACCACATCGCCAATACCAATATTACATTGTGATTTTCGCAAATATGGCGGTAAATACAGATTCACGTGAATATTCATATCCATCCGGTTTGCGGCTTTGATTTGCGTATTGTAACCGGCTGAATCATTATCACCAGCGAACGCTTCAACTACGAAAAAACCGATCATAAGCCCTCCAGATAATGAAGCTCCAAGCTCATCACGTTGTTAAGCCAATCGAATTCATACCATTCGATCATGCAAGGTATCAGCGAATCATTGGATCGAACGATAACGGCGCTATGTGTGTTCAGAGATTGATTGATTTCGGATTGCACAACAATTGAATTTTTCTGATATCGTGCATAAGACAAGCATTTACAAGAATAATCGGCGCTGCTTCTGAACGGCGAGTAAATGTGGATCGCTGTCTTGTCCAGCGTTCCGGATGTGTACTGATTGATGCCATCATACCAATAGCACCCGTTGATCGGCTCGCTGTCTGTGTCTGCCTGCATATCAACGAATTCAATTTCTGTTTGTGCGTTGATCGTTTCAGGCACATTCACACATGTAAGCACACCATCACGGATCGACATTATAAATCCAGCGCCGCGCTGCAACTCTCTGATCGCGTCAAGCGGCGATCCAAACGCTCTGTAATAATCAATTCGACCTGTGGTGATACACTCGCATGTAATACCGGCGGACGCCGCCAAATCATCGATAATGGCCTTTAATGACGTATCCTGATAGGTGTGCGTGATCGCTCGCATCGATTGCGGTTTGTACACGCTGCCAACGATCGAAAGCTGCTCATCAGTGAGATCGGCTTGCACAATGTAATATAGCGTTTTGCCCTGTGGCAATGCAGCTTCTACAGTTCCACCGCTCAATAAATCCCTCAAAAATCCTTCGCGATTGACAAGATCCATATCTGAACCAATCGAAAGCACCACGGTTATTGCATCCGGTGTGGTTATCATTTGGTTGACGCCAGCGAAATCCTGAATTGTAAGACTGGATGCACCCACACTCAATACAACGCCAGGCAATGCATCAAAAGGTTGTGTTTCAAGTGCATTTTCGCGTGAAACATTTTTCACCGCTTTCACACCTGACCACACGCAATCGCATTCAATCACGCCAAATTCTGGCGAGTAGGTTTTGTTGATGTTTGTTAGAGCAAATTCCAATTCTGGATAAATCGCATATCTGCCAAGCCGAAATACGCCGCTTTGCGCCGTTCTGCTTGTGATTGTTGCGTCTATCAATGCAAATATAGTTTGTGGCTCAAAACCAAAAGTTTTGCATGACGCGAAATCGATGTGCAATTTGGCTGATATTTCTGCGGTCTCAAATCCTCGTGAAGTCACATATCCGCCGTAATGCTGAACCGTCCTTGCTCGCTTTTGCCAGGATATGCTTTGGACGAAACACATCGGCAGGTTGAATTCTGCACATGATAAATACTGCATATCATCTCCATGCCGGTTTGATGATTCTGATCACAGATCCATCACTCCACGGTGTGGCAATAACCGCATTTTCGACAACAACACGATCGGGAATCACAACAGATTCACCACCATCAAACACCACAACATCGCTGTGATTGCGGTTTGATTCCATGATAAATGGAAATTGGAATTCATCACCATAAACTTTGTATGCGATAGAATCCCATGTATCACCTTTAGCGGCTGTATATTTCATCGCCCAAGCCTCCCGTTTAACCATGCACTATTCATCATTGCACGCGTGAAATCGCGTGATTTTACGGCTTGCGACAAGCTCAAAGCGGTTGTTTCGTTTCCAGACATGCTAAAGTTCTGAATCAAATTCTGTGTCAAATTCGCGCTTCTCGCCGCACGCGAATGATCCAACGGGATCACCATTTCCGCTCCACGCTCACCGCAAATAGAAGGCATTGAAGCAATGCCCCCATTTGATTCGTATGCGCCACTAACACTTTGTGAATGTTCGCCGAACCAATCTTTTTTACCTCCGAAAGACCAGCCGCTTTTACGGATTGGGCCAGATCCCCAATGCTGTGTTGTTGTCCCGTCTGCATTCACGGTTTCGACCACGCCAGTTCCCTCTGTGATTCTATTCTTGATCTCATCGGTATCAGACACAAGACGATCAAGCCATTCAACGATCTTTGATATTGTCTTTGTGAAAAAATCGGTGATTGAATTCACAAACTTTTCGCCCTTCGATGAAGTCACAAACTCGCTCAACTTCTCCATAATCGGTCCAAGCACCTTCACAACATTCTGCAATAGCTTCATTCGTGCTTCTTCAAATTCGCGCATTGTTTTTGCGGTTTTTTCCGCCTCTGTCATCTGGATAGATGATGATTCAATCGTTGCCGCCTCTCTCAATCCGGCGAAGCTGATTTGCGAAAGCGCTTGCATTGCCTGCTGTTTATTGGTTGCACCATACACACCACGTGTTTGGGTTGATTTTGTGGTGAAATACTTTTCAGCGAAATCAAAGATATTTTCATTCGCACCGCGCTGCGCTCTCAGAAATGCATTAAACACGCGATCAAGTTCATCCTGTGTATCATACGCACCAGACCCTTGTAACGCTGAATAGATAGATAACAAGTCTGTCATTGACGCGTTTGCAAAGTTACCCTGGCGGATGTTCGCAATCCTGTTCGTCGCTTCCTGAATTTGCTGAACCGTTGCGCCGGTTTGACCTTGTATAGCTTTCATCCGGTTGGCAAAAACGCCAAAATCTGCGGCTGTTGCTGCGCCTGTGTTTTGCTGCCGGAACATTGCAGCCGCTCCAGGAAATTTGATTTCAGCGATTGCAGCGCTTGCCACTTCATCACGGTTCTTCATGCCCAAAACGCTTGTAACTCTGTTTATAGCATCGACTATGCTTGTATAGTCCGCGCCTGTTTGCGTGTATAGCTGCCCCAATAATGCGTTTTTCTCATCGGGTGAAAGATTCATCCGAATCCGGTTTGCTTCGCGTTCCCGCTCAACCTGTGCACCCGCGCTCGAAATCGCCATGCCGCCAACCGCCAAAGCACCGCCAACAATGCCAGCGCCAACAATGCCAGCGCCTTTTGCAACGGTTCCGGCGGCTTTTTTTATCAGCTTATAACGGCCTTCTGTAGTCTTTAACGCATCGATAAACTTAAATTGGGCTTTTATCTTTTCGCGAATTGCTTTGATATCATCTTTAACCAATCCTGACAGTTTTTTGGATTGTACACTTTGCGCCTGAACCGCCTTGATCTCACTCTGTGACAATTTGAGCTTTGCGCGCATTTCTTTGTTGAGTTTCAAAGCCGATTTAAGTTCATCATCGCTCGCAATCATCACATCTTTTTGAATGCGTTTGATTTCTGCATCAATCTCTTTGATGCGCTGCTTGTCTGCTTTGCTCTTTCCAAGCGTTTTGCGCTCTTTTTCAAGATCTGAAAGTCTTTCACGCATCGCTTTACCCTGTGCGGAAAGAGCAAAGGTGATATCAGTGTATTGTTTTTCAAGATCCGAAACGGCCTTTTTTGACGCCTTGTTGAATGCAGCGATTTCCTTTGTCGAATCACCTTCGGCTTCAACGATATCTTTCATGCTTTCAAGCATGTTTTCAACATACTTGTTCGCTTCTTTCATGCCGGATGAAAGATCGCCTTTTATGGCTTCGCTCAGGTCTTTAAACTCGCGCTCGATGTTATTAACGTTCGATCGTGTTTCGTCGCTTTGGTTGATTTCAAGCTCGATTTCATATTTTGAAACGCGTTTCCCAGCCATTTCACTTTCCCTTTGTGACGATCTCGTTATAACTCGCCGCGATTGTTGGGAATGTATCCAAAATCATGTCAACCGGCGTGTTTAACAGCTCAATGATTGACGTGTGAAATGAATTCGCAAACATTCCACACCATCCAAACATATTATACCAGAATTTTCGGCAATCACGGCGCGCTATTCCACGCCAGCTATAAAAAAAAGCCCTATCTTTTCCAACTCCAAAAGATCCTGAAACGATATCTTGTCGATATCATCCAAACACACCTTGTTACCAGCGTGATTTACAGCTGCAATCCATGCCGTTGCCATCCGAAATTCACTGCTTGCCGTCTTTGTCAATGATACATCAGAATCTATTGCAACACCTCGCAATCTCGCTTCAAGCCTCGATATATTGCGATAATCGATTGCACACAAATTTTCAAAATTAAACTGTAGTTCACTCACCTTTTCACCGGCAAGCGTTGTAATCGGCTTTGATAAAATCAGTGTCTCCATATCATACCCCAAAAGAAAACGCCGCAAAAGCGCGGCGTTTGTCTTTATAACATCTTTTCAAGCTCTGATCTATAATCAACACCGTTTATTCTCAAAACGCTGTTTAGCTTGTCAATGTATCGAATTTCCTGATTATCTGACATAAGTTTGTAGAACGTCAAATTCACCGTGACCGTTCCGGTTGTGTTGTTGCCAGGATTCACACTGTTGCCGCCATCTTCTGAAATGATGCCTTTGCAAACAGCAACAAACGGAACCAAGCGAAACCCCGTTCCATCTGCCTTCTTTTGCTCCTGCCCCCACTTGATCATGTAATCACGCAAGCCGTATCCATGCAATTTTGATTGGATGATTGATGGTTCACAGGTGATTGTTAGTTGCATTGAGTTCACACGCGTTTGATCAACGCATTCCATTGATCCCATTGATTGAGCTTCAACGGTTGGGTGTGAGATGGACGGCAAACCCACTTCCGCAGTATCAACGATAATCGGGTATTGCTCGAATTTGCCATCTTTCCCGATGTAAACGGTGCAACCTTTAACGATTGTAAGCTGATCAACAGTTCTAAACATGATTCACCCCCCTTATTCTTCCTCTGTAAGCACCGATAAACCGGCGGCTGTATAAGCAACTTCGGCCTTCAGATACTTTGCGGGCGGCGTCTCTGTGCATTCAAACGACCAAACAAATCTACCCTGTTGCAGCGCATCGGTTGAGTTGTTTTCCGCCCTGAATTCAACAACCGGATTTCCAATAAGAACGTGTCGCGCTTTGAGTTTATACAGAAAATCTTGCTCATACGTGATGATATCATTGCGCATCGCAAGATCCATCGGGTTATCAATCTCGAATCTGTGCGAAAGCTGAAAGCGGTTAAGAATCATCAGCTGAACACGAATGTAATTATCAAATCTGTACAACTCATCCGATACAGATCCACCGGCAAACAGTGAAGTGTGATCGCCCCACGTGTGATAAACGCCGTTCCCGTAATAGATGTAAGAACAGATGCCGTCAGCACTCAACTCTGTAGCTGTTGCTTCTGGTAAATCGACATCGTGAACAGCTCTCGACTTAACCGTTACAACGGCAGACGAAACATTCGCCGCGCCAGTTTTGAATTTGAGCGCCAAAACACCATTGTGATTGACCAGCGAGGGATCTACAATTTCGCCAGATGTAACGGTTATGTCTGCAATATAGTATTCGACATCATCCTCAAACTGGACATCGGTTCCACTCACTTCAAGATCTTCGGTTATGTAGTTTATTTGTGAAGCCGTTGCGCTGATTCCATCACAAACACGCTTGCCATCTTCATAAATAACAACCCCGCGAATACCAGGGATCGGCAAATTGCCGCCGCTTCGTCCTGGCGCGTTGTAATCTGCATCACTTTTCGCCTGCAAACATGCACGAATTGCAGCGCCGGAAACGGTATAACCGCCGCTTGTCCGGACGTGCCCCCAAACCGCCAGTGCATGACCATCAGCAAGCACCTTATCATCGATAATTGTGTCTGCTTGTGCAACGTTTGACGGTTCAATAATTTGATCGCCCGAATCGTTGGCGAGATCATACATTAAAAACGATTGCCAATGACCAGCTGCCTTCTTTGCAATTGCATCAAGCGCTGCAATTACACCGTCGTCATCAACAGAAGGTGCACAAAGGATATTAACTGCGGTTGGGTTGTCCCTTAATAGCTTTTCGATCGCATACACGCCAAGATATTCAGATGCATCGCCAAGATAATCATCCTCATCAAAAATCATATCATGCGAAACGGGAATCATGTAAACCTTGCTGATTCCTGCGATCTGGAATGCAGCGATCGCGGCCTCGCTCAAATTGTAACCGTCTCCAGGTTCACCACCAAGTTTTGTTTTGTAATCTCTCATCGATGTGATCAAAACCGGCTTGTTCAGATCGCCGGATTTGCTCGCACCTACAAAGATCACGTTTGTCTCAGTTGATACAGGTGTTGCACCGATACTTGCAACAAGCTGCGCATCAACCCCATATAATTCAGTCGCCATAAAATCGGCCCTCCCTGTATTTATAGCATGTTTTCAAGTTCAGTATTCGGCAAAGATTCAATGATCTTTTTAACATCTGATTCAAAAGATACTGTGCATTCGGCATACGGAAAAGAATCCAAATACGGCGAAGGAGTTTGAAGCTCAACGTTTGATATATCGTGATCGGTGTTTCCCATCCGCTTCAACGCAAGATAAACCTGTTCAGCGAGTATCAAACAATATTTGTAGAGCTCAGACCGAACGCGCGCCGTGTTTATGTCATCGCCGGTTTTGTATTCATAGACATCCGGTTCATTCTGCAAAGGCTTTGTGATTTCCTTGTCTTGCAATGCTGCATTGCAAACGCAGACATGAACAAGATATTGTGCAACACCTTGATCATCAACGCTCAAAAGCTGAACACAGATCGCCGGTGTATGCAGCGGCAATCCATCCGACAAATCATCGTAGGTAAACGCGTAAACGACGGGCTTTGATTCGTTGTAAGTCTGCGTCGAATCACTGCTTTTCCACCTGAACGTTAAAGCGTTCATTCGCTCTTGCAATGATTCCACGATCTGTTCTGTGCGAACTATTAAAGACATTATCGAACCTTTCCGCGTTCAAGCGATAAAACGACCAATCCGCGAACGGTTGCCGCATCTATGATTTTATATGCCACCGAATCGACATAGATGATTGCATTCTTCTTCAAGCAAGCCGAAAATGATGCATCTTTTGGATCGATGAAGTAAAGTGTGAAACTGAAAGCGTTTAAAGGCGATACATCACTGGTAAACTGTATGTCTGCGGCTTGCAAAGACGCGTAAAGCGTCTTTTTTATGGATCCGCACTGAATTACAGTTTGACGCGTAAAATCGCGAAATTCGTTCATAATGAATGATAGATCGCTCTCTACTATATCGCCTAAACGCTGCATGATTCCCCCGATTAGGTTGCTGTGCCAAGTGAGACCCAGCGCCAAATTGAACGCGGCGAGGGTAATGGATTTGATGCACAGCGCACTTCTACTCGCTCTTTATCCTGATTGATAAAGACATAGACAAGGTATTTTCCAACGATCTGCTGAATTGCCTGTGCATTACGATCAATGATGCGCATTGGATTTGGCAATGATGCCGCACCACAAAGCGTTCTGCCGCAATTAGGCGCAAGAACACAACAGAAATTATCCGGCAGATACAAATGCCAGCCCAAACTATCCTTATAACCTGCATTATAAGTGATAAGGTTCAACACATGACCGTTAAACTGTGCCTGACCTACGCATTTTGCACCCTCGATTTCTTCACTGAACAAGCCATTCACATTTCCATTCGCAATGGCTGTATAATGAAATTGATCAACAAAGCCGCCATTCGGCCCAATCATCGCCGCTCGCAGATATCCCCACATCTTTTCAGACATAAGAAGATCCACAGCTTCGCCGCCGTGTGTGACAAGGGCTGTCACCATGTCGCAAACGTCTTTATATGGATCGGCTGAATTCGCTCCGGTTCCGGTTCCATCCCAATTCTTTGTTGCTGTTCCGCTGCCGTCAAAGCCCTTGCCAGGGATCACAATCTGCGGATTTGTTGCGCCACCGGTTGAATCGAAATATTCAACATCGATTGTAACCTGTGTGGAATCAGTTGGGCTTGTATCCATTGTGAATTGAATCGCGTTGTCCTGCAATGCAGACACGCAAAGAAGCTCAATGGAACGGCTTGCGCGGTTGATCACACGCGCCGCTTTGATTCTCAAAAGTGCGTCCTGTGCATCAGCGTGAGAAGGCGAAAGATCGTTGCGACAAAGTGATTCAAACAGAATGCGATCTTTATCGGCGGTATCAATCGTGTCCATTACGCCAACGCGAGGCGGGATCACATTCTGCGCAAAATATGAAGTGGTGTTACCGTCCACATATCCACGCGAAACAAAAGCACCGCGCTCGAAATCGCCGTTGTCGAAATCGAATGTTACAGATTTCGCGTCGAAAAGATCTTCCGGTTCATTGGTGGGAAAGTATCTTTCTTGCAAAAGTTTTGGCCGCTTATCTTCGACTAAAAGCATACGCGGCTGCGCTGTCTGATCATAAACAGAAATAGTAGCACCCATGTTTTCACCCTCCAAAATTGTTGTTAGTCGTTACCCACAAACCGTTCAAGATTTGGGTATTTCTCGTTCATACGTTCCAGTTCTGCTTTGGGATTCTCAACCGGCGATTTAATGACGGAATCAGTTGAAACGCAGGGCTTTGAAACGTTTGCGACACGATCATAAATAGCTTTTAATCGTGCGTTATCACGTCTATCACCGCCGCATTCTGCGTTCATTTCTTCGATCTTGCGTAGACGTTCGTCGTATTCATCAAGACGTTCCGCGATGCGCTCAAGCAATTCTTCAACCGAAGGCTGCCGGATTTCATCTTTTTTCACTTCCTCTTCTTCAATGATTTCATCACCATTGACGGGATCTAACTTCTTTTCCTCATCCATGCTTTTTTCTCCCTTTGCACAGGTTGACAAATATTTGGCGCATAAAAGCGCCTGTTCCCTATCGTTTTGAGCATTAAAGATACCATCAATAAGCCCAATTTCCAACGCTTCATCAGCGGTGAACCACCGATCTTTCTTCAAAGATTCTTCATCATATTCCGGCAAACGCTTTTTTATAACGGCGAGCTGTGCCGTGTTTGCGATCGCGATCCCTTCGTCCTTCTTTCCTTCCGGATTCCATGCAGAATGAATCATTATTGCCGCTGTTGATGCCATCTCGATCACATCACATGCAAGAACGATATCGGCAGCGCTCGATGCCGCAAGACCGTAGACACGTGCGATAAACCTTGTTCCCTGCGATTGTGCTTCCTGAATCTTTTGAAACACCGCATTCCCGTAGAAAACAAGCCCGCCGTGTGATGTGATCTCGATGATGATTTCTGATTCTTTTGGCGTTCGATCGATGAATGATGAAAAATCATACATCGTGCGTTCATCGATATCGCTAAATATTTGATATTTGTAGGTTTCCATTTTTAAACCTCTGTAACTTCAACATCTTTGGTTGGCTGATCGACGGTTCCGGTTGCCTTGTGTCCATAAAGTGCCATCGCCGCCTCATCCCTCGTTACAAGTCCCAATTGAATCGCTTTTGTCCATGCATCCAACTCTTTTGTAGGATCCAGACACAAAGCGGTTGGCGCTTGCCATTGAGACGTTAAACCAGCGATCTTTGAAAGCTCAAAATCTCCGGTTTCATCATAACAAAATTGCTCAAACACTGGACGCACAAAGTTATCGATGAAAAATCCACGATAACGCTTAAATACTCGGTTTGCTTCTAACACTGAACCACGTGCACTTGAATATGTGCCGTCGTAATTACACGCCAAAACCTGCAATGGAATACCGATCGCGCTCGCAAGCATTCCAGTTTGCGAACGGATATAATCTCCAAACATTGCATTTGGATTTGTTGGCTGCAAGAATTTCACATCTTCACCAGGCTTCAAACTCCACAACTCGCCCGCTGAAACCGTTTTTGGCCTCGGATAGAATTTATTGAGCATTGCACGTGCATCAAATTCTTCTGGTGAATCAACAGATAAACGCATCGTTGGCGCGCCCTCGTTGCTGTTTTCCGGCGTCTCATCCGGTTTGACGCCCACTGGAATGGGTGCATCAAGATCACGCGATAAAAGCGGTTCTGTCTCATCCATCGTTGGATTTTCCGACGTGATGAAACCCCAAACGGATGATTGAAATTGCGCTGCCTGCTCAACGCTGCGAATGTAACCCGTGGTTGCATGAAGTGATTCAATCGTTTCGGATAACATCGGTATTCCGCGATATTGATCCGGTCTGTTCTGCGCGAACAGATGAAGAACGATCGGCATACCGTCATCATCAATGGATGGTATGCGTTCGATCTTTTCCGGCGTTATCAGATAAGGCGAATTGATATAGTCCCGCAATATCCAGTATGCAACAGGCATTGAATCATCATCCAGTTCCACGCCATCAATGATCCGGTTTCCGTTGTCTGGATTGATTCTCACCAGCGATAATGCATCGCCATCTTCTGTGCCATTCTGCAAGTAGTATGGTGTTTGCACGCGGTCTGATTCGATTGCACGCCAACAGGATTTGTTGCTTTTACGGCGTCTCAAATAGAACACATCACCGGACAACAGCCAATTTCTGCACGCCAAATTCTGCATTTGCAAAAAGTTCTGCTTGTGCTGCGCATCAAGCAAACGCATGTGCGAAGCAAGGTTAAACCGCTTTTTGAGATCATCGGCAAAAGTTTTGTCGATCGACATCTCTGATTCATCCGGCGAGACATAAGTCAAACCTTCGCCAACAATGCCGCCTGTCATTCTATCGATCGCCGCCGCCGCCATCGGATTTGAGATCGCCAGCTGGCGTGAACGAGACACAAGCAACCACCGAACCGGTATGGTATCAGCCGTAGCGCTGCCCGAATAGCTGTTAAATCCGGCGAGTGTCTGCGACATGAACGATCCGCCAGCACCGCCATATCCAATGTTAAATGGGTTAAATGGTATCATCACCACCCCCAATATCTAACGCATTGCGGGTTTGTGTAGACGCATGTGGAAACACGTCGCACGCTTCGACCTGTCAAGATGCAGTCGATTTCATCAATGCGAATTCGCGTTGCATCTATCCACTTTTGCAGCTTGTCAAGATCGAGTTTTGTTCGTGAAATGCTGTAATGACCAAGATTGTAAGATGTGATTTCACCGCTGATAAGGCCGTGAAGCGCTTTGATCGCATCTGCCAGCGCCGCACCAAGCGAAGCACGTTCATCAATAAGCATCTGACGTTTGGTTGTGTAGATGTATTCTGGCATTGCTTCACCTATAAGTGTTTGAATTTCTTTACCGGCTGCGGCTGTTGCTGCGGCTGTGCATCGGCGGTCTGTGGTGAATTATGTGGATGTGCATCGACAACCGGATCGGCCTTTGGTGATTCGGCTGGCTGGTTCTGGTTTTGCTTTTTCTTTTTTGCCATGTTTCCGCCCTCGTAATCCAAACCGGTTAAATAGTATCGATTGAGATAATAATTTGCGGCTGCCATCGCATAAATCCGACAGTCAAGCGGTTCATTGTCGGTTTTGGATCCATAAGGCGCGATCCATTTTCCGCCGATCTTTTTCTCGCTCAAAAGACCGCAAAAATATTCGTAACCATACCCACAGCCATCAATATAATGCAATCTTTTGTCGCCTGCAACTGTCAAAACTGCTAAATTTGCTAATTCGTCTTTACCCGCATTAACACCAATCATCTGAACAACGCATTTACCCTTTATGCCTGCATTCAGCTTTAAACGCTGTTGCCGTCCAATTAACGGATCTGGCGTGTCTGGATTGTTTGTAACAAAGCCTTTGATCGGCATGAAGCGCCTATTCCTGAATGAATACATATACACCGCGTTCGTTCTATGACCACCAGAATCACAGAATGCAAAACGCGGTTTGATCTCTGTCCCGTCGTGCTTTTTGTATGTGCGGTTAAACACTTCCTCAAATTTTTTCCACACATCCGGTTCACTCGGATCGCCCTCCAAAATGCTGTAATCCAAGCCATAAATGTGTTTTAAATCGGCGCTAAAACCAGCCGTTTCACAGAATAGGCATTTATCATGCGTGTCAAGACCGCACACGATAAACGCAACGTCAACCGGCAAACAATCCGGCGAATAATCGTCGTTTGATTGCTTCATAAGCTCTTCTGGTGCAATGTCAATTGAATCTTTGTGCTTGTACACTTCCGCAAGCCTTGTATTTCTAAAGCTCTGATAACTCGCCTCACCAAGCGCCTGCGATTGTTCTTCAAGCCGCTTTAAATAATCCCAGGTATAGAAATGGTGACAAAGTGTTCCAAAAATTTCAAACGACCGCAAACGCCTTCCATATTTATCGATAAACGGTTTGCTGTTCTTTGGTTCAGAATATCGATGATGCAATGCAATAACATCTTGTTCGTTGTACACCTGACCGCATTTTTTGCAACAATAAACAGGTGTATCACCGTTAAAATCGATATCATCAAACCGAACGTCCATAAATGCTCCGCACTCGCACTCACAACCCCACGTTTCCTGTGTTCCGATCAAAAAGTTCTGGTTGACGCGGCCTTCGTAAAGTGTCGGTGTCGATGTGATTAAATACATACCGCGAAAGCGCATCATGCGTTGTATTGCGTTTTGTAGTGGATCGCCTTCGCCGATTAGTTCAATTGGCCATGCATCAACCTCGTCGAAAGCGCAATATTTAGACGGCGTAGAACGCAAATCTGACGGGCTTTTTGCGCTGCAAAGGAATAAGTTTGCACCGTTGCCCAATCCGATATTAACAACGCTGTTTGATTTGTCTGGATCCTTTGTGGCTGAATTCTTTGGGTTATTGATTCCCCTGGTGCGAAGGAAAGGTCTGATCCTCCCCCTGCTCATCTTTTCGGCACTTTTCTGTGTATCCAGAATCACCATTGTATTCGCTCGATCATACTCCACGATCCACGATAGGAAATTCTCGATCATGGTGGATTTGCCGATTTGAGCGGGTGACTTGACAACAACGCCGCAAACGCCAGCAATATCAGACAAAGACGCCGTTGGCGTCTCCAGGTATGGAGTTTGATCAAAACTAAACATTGCAGATGTGGACGGCATGTAACGCGTCATCACGGCGAGCCTTGCGGCGTCCATCATCGGGCGTGATTGCAAAACGTTTAACTTGTACATTCGATCTTCTGGATGAATCATTTGCTATCCTTTTTGATTTTCGCATTTTTCGCAACTGATTCAGCAACCGCCGCAGACGCTGCATTCTTTTCTGATTTGGTTGATTCGATTGTTAAATGCAAACGTCTCTCGCTTAATCGCTGCAACGAATCATCAATAAACCGTTGCAGTGTTCTATATTGATCCGTCGTTGTTGTCGGAATAACACTTTGAACTTTATCGGGGATTTGTCTTAACATTCTAACAAAATCGACAAGAAACGAATCAAATTCGGATAACGCAACTTCGATGCGGCAAAGTTCCCCAGCCTTGTCTGCTAAATTTAATTCGTCTTTTAACACATTTAGTTCAATTTGGCGCATTTTGGCAAAATTTGTCCTGCGTTCCACTTCGGACGGATCAACGTCCATCGCTCCATGCAAAATGTATTTTGTTTCATCTTTCTTTGCCATATATGCACATAATTCGGCAAAACGAAAAATTATGTAAATTTTTCGTGGAGGGGGGTCTCGGCCT
>Ga0310690_10002225_pt1 | contig 32135 bp, 27 predicted proteins | sample AusTroGonzalo_MG_2_FD_207661 | JGI IMG/M metagenome (GOLD analysis project Ga0310690, IMG submission 207661) | Bovine rumen microbial communities from tropical cattle in Woodstock, Queensland, Australia - Gonzalo_04 (v2) (version 2) | ecosystem: Host-associated > Mammals > Digestive system >...
ATGATACTACGCATGATTGTAAAATGATAGGTATAGAGATTGTCTTCCTGAATGGATCTCTCTACCTCGCTCATCATGGCAACATTGTAATAAAAAGGCGTTTTTCCTCCCATGTTTTTCAAAACAATTTCTTCCCTTTGCTTATCGCGATGCAGATAGTAACTACCTAATTTCGCATCGTTACTCAAACCATGCAGCATCACATGGAAGAAAAGCGCATGGTGCGACGACACTACAAACTTGATGCGGCGGATGTCTTCCTTGCCGGCAAGAATGTCATTAACTTCAACTTGGCGCTGTTGGCGAATCACATTGTAAAGCTGGGCGGCGAAAGCGATGACGTTATTGTCGTCGAGCGACGACATGGGGTCGTCGATGTAGATATATTCGATGTGCTTGTATGCATCGTTGCCGCCAACCACTTGGTCGAGTATGCAGCGGAAGAAGCACCAGACGAACAAACGTTCCTCGCCACGCGAAACCTTGATATTTTCGATTTTCTCTTCAAAGGTTTGTGTTTCGCCGTTGAGTTCCTGCGTAAACTGCATGTTCTTGCTGAACACCACATAGTCGGGTATTTCCTCATTGTCTTTGTCGTAATGGAACTCAAAGTCGATGTCAGTGAAGACACTGAGGTATTTGTGGAGCGGTTCGCTGAAGTTGTAACCAGCCAGACCTTGAATCAAAGAGGAGTCTTGATTGATGAGCAGACGGTGTTCTGTATTGTTTTCAAGGTCATTGTCCCATGTAAACAGGTCTTCGGTGTAAGCATTGTAGTAGAGTGTATGCTGGGGCGAGCCCTCTTCGCGACCATAGTGGGCAAAGTCGTAAGAGAGGCGTGTTTTGCCTGTTCCATTATAAGCGAACACAAGGGCACAGTTAGTGTATTTGCCGTCAGTTTCTTCAAAACCATCTCGTAGTTTTTTAATTATTTCATCGTTGTAAGCCATATCGTTGGTTATTTTGCGGGTTGGGGGAATAGTTGTTGCATAAGGCCTTTTTTATGGTTTTTCAAAGCCTCCAATTTATCTGATTCAGCAGTAATGGTCTCATCCAGCGCTGAAAGGCACTCGGCGATTTTTTGCTTTTCAGCGAGAGTTGGCGATATAACGCTTAATTCGAAGAATCCGCTTGTTGGAATATTCAACAAACCGTGATTTCTAGCACCTTCTTGGGCAATAGAAAGTATTTCATTGTCAAGAATTCCAGCATCAAAATACTGCTCCCAAAAATCAATTTCTCTCGAATCATTGCACTTGAAACAAATATACAATGTGGATACCACTCCTTTATCATACAGCTTAAGCGGCTTAATAGCTCCAACAGGCTTTCCTTGAGAGCTACTCTTGTTATAAGCAAAGTCTCCTTTTTGCAATAAATAATAACCTGTAACATCTGCAGCAGCAACAGCTTTCTTAAAGAAGTCCAGTTGACTGATTAAACCATATTGAGCAGATATGGTGAGGACATTTTGGTTGTTTTCAGTGTTCTTTCGTGTTATCCTTGAAAACACATCATTCATTTTTTTCTCCTCCCATTCCCCCGGAAACCCCGGAAACCGCAGTCTCGGCACCGTTTCGCCCTGCCGTGGAAACAATTGCTGCATCAAGCCTTTTTTCTTTTCCTTCAGCGCATCCACTTTTTGGCCTTGGGCAGAAATCAGATTATCCAACTCGGAAAGGCACGAGGAGATTTTTTGCTGCTCGGATATTGAAGGGAAACTAACGACGGCCTTATTAAAATATTCTTTTGTCAAATTATAACGTGTGATTCCTTGCGCTAATTTACACATAAGTTCACGACCATAATTAGAACGGGAAAAATACGCAAGAAACAATGGATGATATTCTAATAAGTTTTTAAAGCGATATCCAAAACAAAAACTATTTAAATATACATTTTGTTCGTTTTTAGAGTCATACACGGAACAAAAACCAACCTCTTCTGGCGTTTCCGATGACGTGTTGAATAGCATATCGCCAAACTCAACTTTGTTTTGCCGTTCACCATCCTTGACATTTACTATGCCCAAAATGTCAGTATTAATCCTAACATTATTAAGTACATTCATAAAGGTGATGAACTTTGAATTTCCTTTTTCAAAGTCTTCCTTGGTTTTACCAGAAAGTCCACTAAATGTATCGCCTATCTCTCCCAGCTTCTTCTCTTCCCATTCTCCTGTAAACCCGGGAAAACGGAGTTTCGGAATGCGGCTGTTGTTTGTATTGTTATTCATATTGCAAATTTCTGATTACTTATTTCTAATTACAAGAGCGGTGCCATATACAACGGGAGAAACAGCATGCCGTTTTCTTCTTTCAGGTCGGCACCATGCAACACGACAGGGGTGGTAAGGTATTCGCCGAATTTCTCCATACATTTACGCAAGGAAGAAAGCGTATAGCGTTGCGATGATTTCACTTCAATAGGCATGATATTGTGTCGGGTGGTCAATTTGCTTTTGGCGGTAAGGAAATCTATCTCCATACGTTCGCTTGCATCGTCGCGGCTGGAGTTGCTGTAAAAATAAAGCCTGTGTTGGTTTGTTGCAAGCATCTGGGCGACAATGTTTTCCACGATCATCCCCTGGTTTACTTCCAACTTGTTCAGCAACAGTTTCTGATACAATTCTACGGGCACTTTTCCGTTTTCGTCAAAAGCGTGTGAGATGAGCAGGCCCGTGTCGCCCATATAGCATTTGAGCGTGTTACGTTCCATGTTGAGGCGGAGTCCCACATTGGGTGCGGTGCAGTTATAACAGATGTTCATGATGCCTGCATCGGCAAGCCAGAAGAAAGCGTCGTCGTAGTCGCGGTATGTCGCGCCAGCCTCCAACGCCGCCAAACGGAATTTCTTCTCGTGTTTTTGCAGTTGGGAAGGAATCTGCTCGAAGATGCTTTTCACCTTATGTTCCAAGCCTGCTGCGTATTTGGATATATCGTTGACATAAACCTGCAAAATGCCACGCTTCACTTGGTCCACCTTGTCGAAATCCTTAGAGTCAACAAACGCTTGAACGGCTTGCGGCATGCCTCCAACAATCATATAAGTCCGGAGATACTCCATTGCCTTGCGGTGGTGTGCGCCCATCGGCTGGCGTTTTTCGAAACATTGCTGTATGTATGGCATCAGCATGTCGTTACCTATAGCCCATAGGAACTCCTCAAAATCCATCGGAAACATAGGCAATGCCTCCTCTTCGGAAGGTATGACGATATTGCGCACGTTTTTCTTGATGCTGACAAGCGAACCTGTCTCAATAAAATGGAACCGACCGTCGGCCACCAGATATTTGATGGCGGCACGGGCACGCGGACAGAGCTGCACCTCATCGAAAACGATGACAGATTTGCCCGGTGTGAGTCGTGTGCCATAATGGATTTGCAGGTTCATCAGCAAGGTGTCGATGTCTTCCAACAGTGTGTCGAACCAAGTCCAAACCACCTTGTCGGCTTTGTTGAAGTCGATGAGAAGATATGAATCATACTCGTTGCGGGCAAACTCCTCCACGATGTAGCTTTTGCCAATCCGTCGTGCCCCCTCTATCAGCACGGCAGTTGCTCCATTTCGCTGCTCTTTCCACTCTAATAACTGGTTGTAAATCTTTCTTTTCATGAGAACAAATTCAACTTTTCAAGATTATTGAACGTGCAAATTTACATCTTTTCAAGATTATTGTAAGCAAAAATTTACATCTTTTCAAGATTATTGCGATATTTTATCCATCTCCTACCCCTATTTAACGTAGGCATTAAGTCCTTCAATCGTGTTGCCCCCAGATAACAACTCAAACAGAGGTGCTAAATGGGCTAGCAGGCCTTCTTTGGTGGCTTTGCGTTGTTTCCAGCCGTCAATGTGGTTCAACAGTTCGCGCAGGGTGTCCTCGTCAATGCGGCGCAGTTTGGCGGTTTCGCTCACAAAGGTTTCGAGGGCGGCGGTATCAATGCCGTATTCTTTCGCAAGAGCGGCAATCTTTTGGTTGAAACGCTTGTCCTTATAGGCCTGATAGCGTTGGCGAATCTCCGTTTCACTCAAACCGCTGCCTTTTTCCAGTTCCTCCTCAATAAAGGCTTTCAGGTAGTCGCGCTCGTTCATCAAATCGACACTGCCGGAAAGAATCTCCAAAAGCTGTTCCTTGGTAATCTTCACCTTCTCGAAATGAGTGTCGGTATATCTTGCCAATAGCTTCATGATGTAGTCGTAGTCAACCAGCGCGGAACTAAACAGCGACAGTTCAAAGTCGTGGTCATCGTCTTCATCGTCATATTCTTTGCTGTGACCTTCATCGGAACGAGTGCGACGGGCGAGGTCGAGATAGGCTGTGCGGAACTGCTGTAGCGTATCCTCAGGCATGGCCTCTTCGATAGCTGCTTGCAATTCTTCGGGCATATCCACATACTGACCCAGCTTCAGCGCCAGACGCTGCACATCCTTGAATGCTTCTATGAAATGGTTGGTATTCTCACCTTGTGGGATGTTAATTACCTCTTCGGGCGTGCAATCCAATCCCATGCCATTCATCACTGTTTGCAGGTCTGCAATTTTCTCCTTAAACATTTCAACCACCTCTTCGGCAGGTTCTACGAGCCAGTATTCTTTGCCTTTGTCGCGGTCGAAACCGCTAAAGAGTACCATGGCGTCTTCCATGGCTTTCTCCAGGTTGCGATAGCTAACGATATTGCCATAGGGTTTCGTGCCGTCGAGGATGCGGTTGGTGCGGCTGAATGCCTGAATCAGTCCGTGCCATTTCAGGTCTTTCGCCACGTAGAGGGTATTGAGGAACTTACTATCAAAGCCCGTAAGCATCATTTCCACGACAATGACCACGTCGAGTTTGTTGCTATGAGCGTAGTCCTTATTCGGATATTTCTGGTCTTTAACGCGCTGCTGCACGTCGCGGTAATATTCGTCGAAAACGTCCACGGAGAAGTTGGTGCCGAACTTTCTGTTATAGTCATCGATGATTCTGCCCAATGCCTCGCGGTTGCCATCTGGATTTGCCCTGTTGTCGGCTTCCTCTTGAGGAAGGTCTTCTTCGGAGATGTTTCTCATAGGAGGAGTGAATACGGCCGTAATGTTGAGTGGCGCATAGTCGGGGTTTGCCTTTGCGCGTTTCTCCTGCTCTTCCTTGAAGATTTGAAAATATCGAATCGCCTCAGGAATGGAAGGTGTTGCCAGCAAAGCGTTGAAACGGCGCTGAGCGGTCAGTTTATCGTGGTTGTCAAGAACATGTGCCACAATCTGTTTTTTGCTTAAAGGCGTTGCATCTTTCTGGCCGTCTAGCGTCTTGTTTCCATAATACTCCACTTTGAAACGCAACACATTGTTGTCGCTGATGGCGTGTGTGATGGTGTATTGATGCAAGCACTTTTGGAACACATCTTTTGTAGTGACACACTCGGCAATCTGTCCGTTGACGCGGACGACATGGCTGTTTTCCTCGAAAATCGGGGTACCGGTGAAGCCGAAAAGCTGGGCCTTGGGGAAGAAATTCTTAATGGCAGCATGGTTCTCGCCAAACTGACTACGGTGGCATTCGTCAAAAATAAAGACGATGCGCTTGTCTTTCAGACGCTCAAGGCGCTGGTAGTATTTGTTTTTGTTTGACATGTCAAGAGCAATGCCCAACTTCTGAATCGTGGTTACAATCACCTTGTCGGCATAGTCGGTGCTCTCAAGACGGCTGACCAACGCAGCCGTGTTGGTGTTCTGCTCGACACAACCTTCCTGAAATTTATTAAACTCATCGCGAGTTTGCTTGTCGAGGTCTTTTCTATCGACCACAAACACACACTTCTCGATGTCTTTGTTATATTTAAGCAAGGTAGATGCTTTGAAACTGGTCAGTGTCTTTCCGCTGCCGGTTGTGTGCCAGATATATCCATTCTGATTGTTCTGTGACACGCAGTTAACAATGCTTTCAACGGCGTAGATCTGATAGGGTCGCATTACCAGAATCTTCTGCTCCGTTTCGACCAACACCATGTAGCGACTGATGAGTTTGCCTAACTCACACTTTTGAAGCATCATGTCAGAGAAATCGAACAGATGGGCAACCTTATGGTTGTCGCGGTTGGCAGCGTGATACACTGGTAAATAGTTATTGGTAGCATCGAAATGGAAATGCTCGTCATTGTTGTTGGCAAAGTACATAGTATCGCTGCCACCGTTGCTGACGATGAAAAGTTGCATAAAACACATCAACGTGTTGGTATAACCGTTGCCACGGTCTTTTTTGTAGTGCACAATCTGCTCCACCGCTTTCAAAGGCGATACGCTATGGCGTTTCAGTTCAATCTGCACCAATGGCAAGCCATTGACCAATATGATGACATCGTAGCGCTGGCGACTATTGGCAGTATTGATGGTTAGCTGATTGACAATCTCGTATTCGTTTTTGCACCAATCGCGCAAGTTCACAAGACTATAATCAAAGGTAGTGCCGTCGTTGCGGACGAAAGTTTGCCTTTCCCTAAGATGCTTAGACGCAGCAAAAACATCGGAAGTGATGTTTTCCTGTAGCAACTTGCGGAACTCGTCATCAGAAAGGGTGACAAAATTGAGACGCTCAAATTTCTCACGGAAATTCTTTTCGAGGGCATCGAGGTCGCGAATATCACTACGATAAGTGTACTTCAACTCTTCTAATCTACTAATGAACTGATGTTCAAGCTGTGCTTCGCTCTGTATCATGTCTCTTTGTTTTTTTGGGGTTGACGGTGCAAAGTTCGGACTTATTTGTGCAGTCTTTCTTCACAGATAAGTATTTTTTCAGATTTTCTTCTAATTTCTCTCTGAATTGTTGTCTGTACCACTCTGGATACAGCACCTCAACATCAGGTGTAAATGAAAAAATTTGCTGATCTAACTCACGAGTGGGTATTACTTTTATCTCAATCTCACAATTGTCTGTATCAACAATCGTTTGAGATTTATGGATTGGTTTCGAGGCTACGTATGGAAATCTGTTTGGAGAAAAACGCAAACCAATGGTTTCAATTACAAGATCATTGGGAATGGTTACACCCACAACATCATCGAAGTACGTGGAGAAATCATATTTTTCGTTCTTCTTGAAAAGCAAATCCGACTTTTGAAAACTTTGTATTCTATCAAGAGCTAGATTACTTATTTTATCCAACTTGTCATTAAGACCATAAAGAAACCATCGACCATTATACTGTTTGACATAATAGGGGTAAATAATCATCGAGATTTCTTTTCCCCTATAGGTCAAATAGGTAATCTCCAAAGTCTGGTGATTGACGGTCGAATCGATAATGTCTGCCAAATTCTCTATACCCTTCAATTGTTCATTCTCTTCAAAAGAAACAACTTGTTCTGAATCGGATTTCAATCCAAAACGGTATTCCAAATTGGATATGACTTCTTCCAACCATACGTTAGTTGCCGTGCCACGGAATTTTCCCAACATATCAATGGTGGACTGTAGTCTATTCAAATCATCTACAGACAATTCATTATTGTAAATGGAATAATCACTGTCAGAGTACCGATAATAGCATTTCTTACCATCATATGGATATGCTTTGATGGGCGCAGCATATGTATATCTATCACGCAAATATTTGATATCATCTCGTATCTGGCGTAAACTCACCTCTGTACCATACAGGTCATACAAAGCATCATTAACCTGTTCAACAAGATCTTCAATCTCATATTTTCGACTAAAGTCACTAAAGCACCGGTCGAGAATCTGATAGCGTAATTGGGCATTCTTATTGGTAGGCATAAAGGATAAAAGTTATCAAGTTAGGATTATTACATATACATTTCGCAAAGGTACATTTTTATCATGAATTTTTTCATAAAATCCGAAAAAAAAATGATTCATCCCAGCATTTTTTTGAATTCCTTACAATTTTATAGAAAAAAAGTTGTTTTTTTCAGCCTCAGAAATATCATTTGGTTCTTTTTTTGCTTTCGATGATGAAAGTAGAGTTTTTTTTTGTATTTTTGCACTGCAAACGAGAATTTTACAACTGCAAAGGCTGAAAAATGATGCAACTGCCAGAGAAATTCATACAACAAACGCGTCAGACAATGGGCGACCAACTCTTTGAACGCTATTTGAAAGCGTTTGAGGAAGAACCGCCCGTGAGCATTCGGATGAATGGTGCGGTGGCTGATTCCGAGGCGGTGGGAGAGGCTGTGCCGTGGTGTCGGGGCGGCTATTATTTGCCAAATCGACCCGCATTCACCTTCGACCCGCTGCTGCACGCCGGCTGCTACTACGTGCAGGAAGCCTCGTCGATGTTCCTCGACCACGTTTTGCGGCATCTAAATCTTCAATCGGGAGAAGTCGGGGACTTCCTCGACCTCTGCGCTGCACCCGGTGGCAAATCGACCATCCTTTTGAGCAATCTGCCCGAAGGAAGCACGCTCGTGAGCAACGAACCGAACCCGAAACGCGCCCAGATTCTTTCGGAAAACCTGCAAAAATGGATGCTTCCGACCATCATTTCTTCGTTTCTCCTTCCTCGTTCCTCGTTCCTCGTAAAAATAACGAACAACTACCCTCGCGACTTCCGCAAAGCCAAACTCACGTTCGACTTGATTCTGTGCGACGTGCCGTGTTCGGGCGAGGGAATGTTCCGCAAAGATGCAGACAGTATCGGCGAATGGAGTCCTGAAAATGTCGAAAAATGCTGGCGACTGCAACGCGAAATCGTCGCTGACGCGTGGACTTGCCTGCGCGACGGCGGTCATTTGATTTATAGTACCTGTACATTAAATACAAAGGAAAACGAGGAAAATGTCCGTTGGATGATGGAGGAACTCGACGCCGAGCCCGTCGCGATTCCTATCGAAACCGATTGGCACATCACCGGCTCACTTCTGCCCCACTTCACCGCGCCCGTCTATCGTTTCATTCCGGGTGTGACACGCGGCGAAGGCCTCTTTATGGCGGTTTTACGGAAAAAAAATGACGAAAAATCGAAGAAAATCGACCTGTCGAAAACGGCTTTGAAAATCATTCCCAACGACTTTCTGGACGCTGTCGCCGAGGCCATCGCCCACGACGCGCCGAGGGTCAATCTTTCCTACGAGCAGGCCATCCAATACCTGCGTCGTGAAGCCATCGTACTGCCCTCGGAAACGCCACGCGGCACGGTGGTTGTCGGTTTTGAAAACCATCCGCTCGGACTGGCGAAAAACATCGGCACACGCGCCAACAACCTCTATCCCAAAGAATGGCGAATCAAATCAACCCATATACCCAAAGAACAGACAAATATATTAAAAGTAAAAAAGTAAAAAGGTAAAAAAGTAAAAAGGTAAAAAAGGAGTTCCCTTGAGTAAAACGAAAAAAAAAGTAAAAATATGAAGCAATATTTAGACATCCTTGACCGCATCCTCGCGGAAGGCACGCAGAAAGGCGACCGCACAGGCACGGGTACGCTGAGCATTTTCGGGACGCAGTCGCGCTACAATTTGGCGGACGGTTTTCCGCTGCTCACCACGAAAAAACTGCATCTGAAGTCGATTATCTACGAACTTTTGTGGTTTTTGCGTGGCGACACCAACGTGAAATACCTGCAAGAACACGGCGTGAGCATCTGGAACGAATGGGCCGACGAAAACGGTGAACTCGGTCCTGTTTATGGGCATCAGTGGCGGTCGTGGCCCGACTACAACGGCGGCACCATCGACCAGATTCAATACGTGCTCGACCAGTTGCGGACAAATCCGAACTCGCGCCGAATGATTGTGTCGGCGTGGAACGTGGCGGAGGTGAACCGAATGGCACTGCCGCCCTGCCACACGATTTTCCAGTTCTACGTGGCCGACGGACGGCTCTCGCTGCAACTCTACCAACGCTCGGCAGACACGTTTCTCGGCGTGCCGTTCAACATCGCGTCGTATGCGCTATTGCTGCAAATGATGGCGCAGGTGACGGGCTTCGAGGCAGGCGACTTCATCCACACGACGGGCGACACGCATCTCTACTTGAACCATCTCGAACAGGCGCGTCTGCAACTGACTCGCGAGCCCCGTCCATTGCCGAAAATGAAGTTGAATCCCGATGTCAAGAACCTTTTCGACTTCAAATTTGAGGATTTCGAACTCACCGACTATGACCCGTGGCCGCATATCAAAGCGGAAGTCTCTGTTTAATTAACAATTCACAATTAACAATTGATAATTCAACATCGGCGAAGCCGACAATTCAACATTCAACATTCAAAAATATGATTACCATTATTGCTGCGGTGGCGAAAAATGGGGCGATTGGCTTTGAAAACAAGCTGATTTACTGGCTGCCGAACGACCTGAAACGATTCAAACAACTGACAACCGGCCACACGGTTGTGATGGGACGGAAAACCTTCGAATCGCTGCCGAAAGGGGCACTTCCGAACCGTCGAAACATCGTGTTGAGCCGTCGGAAAGGCAATTTCGAGGGTTGCGATGCCTTCTCATCGCTCAGCAAGGCATTGGAAAATTGCAAAGATGAAGAAATTTTCATTATTGGCGGAGAGAGCATCTACAAAGAAGCGATGAAACACGCCGACCGCCTTTGTCTGACCGAAATCGACGACGTTCCAGTGCAGGCCGACACATTTTTCCCCGAAATCGGCGACGAATGGCAGGAAACACAGCGCGAAGAGCACGAAACGGACGAGCGCCATGCTCACCGCTATGCCTTCGTCGAGTATGTCAGACGAGCGAATGCGACGGAATAACCGCGAAAATTATTCTTCCTGAATCGGCAATTGGCGTTCGAAAGCACGAAGCGAAATCAGCGTTTCGGTGCGTGCAAGACCAAGCGGCAGCAGTTTCTTATGGATAAAATTGAGCAGTTCTTCGTTGCTGTGGGCAAAGACCTTGATGAATAGGTCATAGACGCTCGTCGTGAAATGACATTCGACGACTTCGGGCATCATTTTCAGTTTCTCGACCACCTCGTTGAACGTCTGCGGTTCTTTCAGGTAAATGCCGATGAAAGCGCAGGTTTCGTAACCGACTTTTTCGGGGTTGATGATGAACTGCGAACCCTTGATAACGCCCATATTCGTCAGTTTCTGAATACGCTGATGAATGGCAGCACCACTCAAATTACACTCGCGAGCGACCTCCAGAAAGGGGATTCGTGCATCCTCAGAAATGAGTTTGAGGATTTTTTTGTCCAAAGAATCTAAACTGTTTGCCATAACGATTTGAAATTTCTTGCTGCAAAGATAATGAAAAAAAATGGTTTTTCAAAACTTTCATTGAAAATTTTTCATTTTTTATGCTTCAAATCTGATTTCTTGACAATTTTTTGATTCATTTTCTGTGTTGCGGAATAATTGATGCGCGAAATGCCGGCCTCGCGCAGTGCCTGCTTGATTTGCATGATGACCTGCATCGGCGTGTGGCGGTCGGCCTTGAGCGAGGCGGTCAGCGCGTTGCGCTCGGTGGCGGAAAAATTCATTTTTTCCTTTTCGATGGCCGCCGCGAGTTGTTCGGGTTCGACAAAACGATTGTTCACCTGAATTTTCATCGGTGAATCGCCCTGTTTTTCGGTATTTTTCGACAAAGAAACGCCATTTTTCGATGCTGAAACGGCCTGCGAACCGACGTAAATATAAAGCGACGGCTGTTTTCCGCTCGGCTTCGACAATTCGGTGCCCTGCGGCGTTTCGTAACGAACGAGCGGCGTGACATTGCGCATATGGGTGACAATCATAAAGAAAAACAAGACCGTGAAAATCAGGTCGGGCATCGCTGCCAGATTCAGGCTCGGAATCGTATGTTCGCGTCGTCTAATCCTCATATCGATTGTTTCACGGTTATTGTTTATTGGTTATTGTCTATTGGTTATTGTTTGTTGTCAATCACGTCCGCGATTCGCTGCGGGAAGTCTTTTTGCGTCTTCCGCACTTCGCGATAGGCCGCCGCAATCTCGTTTTGCAGTTCAAAATAGGTGTTGTAGTCGGCTGTGGGTGCGGCTTGGATGGAAATCAGGTGTTCAGAACCGATTGCCGTCATCATCGAGGCGATTTTCGGTCGGATTTCCGCCATCGCCACCGCCTCTCCGTTCAGTGTCAGCGTGTTTTCCTCGCTGATGGTCAGAGCAATGAGTTTGTCGCGCTCCACCTGCATCTCCGTCTCTTGTTTGTCGGACGGCGGCAACAGGCGCGAAATGCCCTTGTCGAGGTCCATCGACGAGGCCACGAGGAAGAAAATCAACAGCATAAACGAAATGTCGGCTGTCGAAGTCATATCCAATTCGGGAATCGTCCGTTTTCTTCTTCGTATCATTTTATTTTAGTTGACGAGTTTACAGTTGAAAATTGATAGTTGGAAACGGTAATCAAAATTCTTAATTCTTAATTCTTAATTCTTAATTTAGAAAAAACCAGTGCAACCAGTGCCACAATGAACAGCACCGCCGTCGAGAATATGAACATATCGGCCAGACGCAGCCAAAACGCCTCGGAATAGGGTTTTCCGTTGATGTTGAGCGAGGCCGACGAGGCGATGAGAAAAGTCACGAGCAAGAGCAACGCCGTTCCGCCTGCCGTCAGCCATCCGATGCATCGAGCGCGGGCATTTTCCTTCACCCGACCGCCCTTGATTCGGGCGCGAGTTGTCAGCACAGCCGACCAAACGACCGTGCCGATGGCTGCGACGATGCCGATGGTCATCAGCCACAACATCACTTCTGCCAAAACATCTGTCTTACCCATTGCCCTGCCGCTGTTTATAGTTTCCGATGATGTCGAGCAGCGTCACGCCAGCCTCCTCCATCTGCGCCACCAACCGGTCGACCTTCGTCGTGATGTAGTTGTAGAACAGTTGCAAAATCAGCGCGACGATGATACCAAAAATCGTTGTAATCAACGCCACTTTCATACCCTCGGCCACCACCGAAGCGTTCAAGTCGCCCGCCATTTGGATGTTGTCGAACGCCATCACCATACCGATGACCGTGCCGAGGAAACCCAGCGACGGCGCGATGGCGATGAACATTTTAATCCACGAGCAACCCTTTTCCAACAGCGCGACCTGCACCGAACCATACGACGACATCGACCGCTCGATGCTGTCGGCAGGTTCGTGGATGCGCATCAGTCCCTGATAGCAGATGCTCGCAACGGGGCCTCGCGTCTCGCGGCAGAGCGTTTTCGCTCCTTCGATGTCGCCCTCGCCCACCAGTTTATCGATGTCGGCGAGCAGTCGGCGGTCGTCAATGGACGAAAGCGTCAGGTAGATGATTCGCTCAATGCAAAACGCCAGTCCCAGCACCAACGCAAGTGCCACGAGCGACATAAAAACGGCGTTTCCCTCGATGAATTTCGTCTTCAGAACTTGGTGAAGTCCGCCGCTAAAAGCCAGAATGTTCAATATGTTCATTTTTCTTTATATAATATAATGTGGTACTTTCGATTCAATTTTTGGCACCCTCGTGCGCACCTTTCAGATAAGAGAAAAGGATTGAGGCAAGAAGCAGTCCGAAGATGACGGAGAGGCTCAGGACGGTGGAGATTTCAACGTGTGGGAAGCGGACGGAAAGCCCTGCAAACTCGGCAAATGCGTTGATGTATTCGTCCATCGTCAGGAGCATTTTCAGACCGACAAACATCAGAATGAGGCCGACACCGTACTTGAAATATTTGAAGTAGCGAGTCAGTGCGGCGAGGGCGAAATAGAGGGCGCGAAGGCCGAGAATCGCGAAAATGTTGCTCGTCAGAACGATAAATGGGTCGCGCGACACGCAAAACACCGCCGGAATGGAATCGACGGCGAAAATCACGTCGGAAATTTCGATGGCGATGAGTGCCAGAAACAGTGGCGTGGCGAGGCGACGGCCGTTCTCGATGATGAAAAAATGGTCGCCGTGCAACTTGTCGGACACGGGAAAAAGTTTCCGAACCCATCGAACGACGAGATTTTGCGAGAGGTCGCCCTGTTCATCGTCGTGGGCGAACATCTTGGCACCCGTGTAGAGCAGGAAAAGGCCGAAAATGCCCAGAATCCACTCGAATCGGTCGATGACGGCCACGCCAGCAAAAATAAAGATGCTGCGCAAGACGAGTGCACCGAAAATGCCCCAAAACAGCACTTCGTGCTGGTATTTCCGTTCGATGCCGAAGTAGGAAAACAGCATCAGAAAAACGAAAAGATTGTCGGTCGAGAGCGATTTTTCGATGAGATAGGCGGCGAAGAACTCCATCGCCATCTCGTGCGGGTCGTCGGGATAGAACAGCCAGATGCCGAGTCCGAACAGCACGGAAACGGCAATCCACACGGCAGTCATCTTCAATGCCTCGCCGATGCCAACCTCGTGTTCGCCGTGTTTGGTGAACATCTTGAGGTCGGCAACCAGCATCAGCACAACTGACACATAAAATACAACCCAAGCCCACAGGGGAATGCCTATCGAATGCATTTTTTTTAATTAAAAGTGTTAATCTTGCGGTTTCAACGTCGTGGCTTCGAGCATCTGTGCGACCTCGGCATTGACGCGGGCAGCAAATTCCTGCATCGTCATCGTGGCCTGCTCTCCTCCACCCTGCTTGCGCATAGCGACGAGGCCCTCGGCGGCTTCCTGTTCGCCCACGACGAGCATATACGGGATGCGGCGCAGTTCATTGTCACGAATCTTGCGACCGACCTTCTCGTTGCGGTCGTCGAGCGTGGCGCGGATGTCGTTTTCGGCGAGATAGTCGGCCACTCGCTGTCCGTATTCGTTGTATTTCTCGGAAATCGGCAGAATGGCGACCTGCTCAGGTGTGAGCCACAAGGGGAAATGGCCTGCGGTGTGCTCGATGAGCACGGCGCAGAAGCGCTCCATCGAACCGAACGGCGCACGGTGAACCATCACGGGCGTCTGCTTCGAGTTGTCCTCGGCGGTGTATTCAAGTTGGAAACGCTGCGGCAGGTTGTAATCGACCTGAATCGTGCCCAACTGCCAACGCCGACCGATGGCATCCTTCACCATAAAGTCGAGTTTCGGACCGTAGAAAGCGGCCTCACCGAGTTCGATTTTCGCCTCAAGACCCTTTTCCTTGCAAGCGTCGATGATGGCCTGCTCCGACTCAGCCCAAACCTCGTCTGAACCGATGTATTTCACCTTGTCCTTCGGGTCGCGCAGCGAAATCTGAGCCTCGACATTCTCGAACTTGAAAATCGAGAAAACAGCCTTGATGATGTCCATCACGCGCATAAATTCGCCTTTCACTTGGTCAGCACGGCAGAAAATATGGGCATCGTCCTGCGTGAATGAGCGGACGCGCGTCAGACCGTGCAGTTCACCCGATTTTTCGTAGCGATAGACCGTGCCAAACTCGGCGATGCGCAATGGCAATTCCTTGTAGGAACGCGGTTTCGAGGCGAAAATCTCGCAGTGATGCGGGCAGTTCATCGGCTTGAGCATATATTCCTCGCCCTCCTCCGGCGTGGTGATGGGCCGGAAGGCATCTTTCGAATAGTGGGCGTAGTGGCCGGACGTCACATAGAGATTTTTGCCACCGATGTGCGGCGTAATGACTTCCTGATAGCCGAAGTTTTTCTGGATTCTGCGCAACATATCCTGCAAACGAAGACGCAGGTCGGTTCCCTTCGGCAACCAGATGGGCAGACCCTTTCCGACGCGCTCCGAGAACATAAAAAGTTCCATTTCCTTGCCGATTTTGCGGTGGTCGCGCTTCTTGGCCTCCTCGAGCATCACGAGGTAGTCGTCGAGCATTTTCTTCTTCGGGAACGTGATGCCATAGACGCGCTGCATCTGCTCACGCTCGGCATCGCCACGCCAGAATGCACCAGCCACGCTCGTGAGTTTCACGGCCTTGATCAGACCCGTCGAAACGAGGTGCGGACCACGGCAAAGGTCGGTGAACGAGCCTTGCGTGTAGGTCGAAATCGTGCCGTCTTCGAGGTCTTGGTCGATGTGTTCGCACTTGTAGGTCTGGCCATCTTCACCGAATTCCTTCAGCGCGTCGGCTTTCCGCACATCACGGCGCACAACGGGCTCGTCCTTGCGTGCCAGTTCCAGCATTTTCTCCTCGATTTTCGGGAAATCGCTTTCCTTGATGACTTCGCCGTCTTTCAGCAGCACGTCGTAGAAAAATCCGTTCTCCACAGCCGGTCCGAAACCGAACTGGATGCCCGGATAGAGTTCTTGCAGCGCCTCGGCCAAAAGGTGGGCCGACGTGTGCCAGAACGTATGCTTTCCCTCATCGTCGTCGAACTTGAAGAGGGCGATGGTGGCGTCCGTGTTGATGGGTCGATTGAGTTCCACTGTCTCACCATTGACTGCGCAAGATACAACGTTGCGTGCGAGAGCCGGCGAGATGCTCTCGGCGATTTGAAAACCAGTTACGCCCTGCTCATACGAGCGAACAGAACCGTCTGGGAATGTGATTTTTACCATATACAAAATAGTTTTTAGTGTTGATTTATTTCAGATTTTCTTCGAAAAATTGTGCAATCTGCCGCATCAGATGGTTGCGCGTGTTGCCGCCGTAGATGCTGTGGTTGCGGTTTGTATAGACGTTCATCGAGAAGTCCTTGTCGGCTTGGACGAGGGCCTCGGTGTATTCAAAAGTGTTCTGGGCGTGGACGTTGTCGTCGGCCAAACCCTGACAAATGAGCAGTGCGCCGTGCAGTTTCGCGGCACGCGAGATGGGATTGTCGTCGTAGCCCGACGGATTTTCCTTCGGCGTACGCATAAATCGCTCGGTATAGACGGTATCGTAGAAGCGGAAATTCGTGGGTGCGGCCACCGCCACGCCTGCCTTGAAAACTGGGCGACCCTCGCTCATCGACATCAGCGTGCAGAAACCACCGTAACTCCAGCCCCAAAGGCCGATGTTGTCCTTATCGACATACGACTGCTGACCGAGCCACAAAGCCGTCTCGACTTGGTCTTTGGCTTCGAGGTTTCCGATTGTCAGATAGGTGCATTTCTCAAATTCGGCTCCGCGTGCGCCCGTTCCGCGACCATCGACGCAGACCACAATAAAGCCTTCCTGCGTGAGATAACTGTCGTAGAGGCCGCCGTTGCTCATCGAGCCAAACGACCACGAATCGACCACCTGCTGACTGCCCGGACCGCTGTATTGGAACATAACGACTGGATATTTCTTCTGCGGATTGAAATCGGCGGGCTTCACCATCCAACCGTTCAGGCTGACGCCCTCAGAGGTCGTGAACGTGAAAAATTCCTTCTTGCCGAGGGTGTATTGCGCCAGTTTTTCCTTCAGTTTGGCATTGTCCTCAAGCGTCGAAAGCAGCCTACCCTTCTGGTCGCGAATCGTATAGACATACGGATTGTCCTTGTCGCTCCACGTGTTCAGGAAATACTTGAAATCGCCCGAAAAAGCCGCCGTGTTCCAACCATTCTGATGGGTCAGTTGCTCGACTTTTCCGTTCTTGTGGCTGACGAAAATCTGCCTGTCCATCGGACTTTGCTCCGCAGCCTGATAGAACACGTCGCCCGAAGCCTCGTCGTAGGCGCAAATGTCCGTAATATCGACATTTCCCGTGCCGATTTTTCGTTCGAGCGTGCCGTTGAGCGTGTAGAGATAGAGACGCATAAAGCCGTCGCGGTCGGAAGGCATCAGCAGGTGTTCCTTGCCGACGACGAGCGAGGTCAAGACCTCTTCCTTGATGTATTTGGGCACGCGCTCCTTGATGAGCAGTTCGGCGAGCGTCGAGCGCGGGTTGACGGTGTAGAGGTTCATTTCGTCCTGATGGCGGTTCATCGTCGCCACGACAATGCGGTCTTCAGAACCTGCGGGAATGATTCTCGGCATATAGCCGTCGGCATCGATTGGCACTTGCAACTGGCGCGTCTGGCGGCTCTTGATGTCAAAACTCCAAGCCGTTACTTTCGCGTTGTCCTCGCCAGCCTTCGGATATTTGTAACTGTAGAGTCCGGGGTAGTTCGCGTATTCGTCGTGCTGCGGCTTCATTCCTCGGAACATCTGCAAAGAATACTGTTTCACGGCACTTTCGTCGAAGCGAATCCAACAAAGCATCGAGCCGTCGGGCGTGAAGCAGAATGAGCGACTCTGCCCGAATTCCTCCTCATAAACCCAGTCGGGTACGCCGTTGATGACCTCATTGAATTTTCCGTCCTTCGTCACCTGCGTTTCGGCGTTGTCGTAGAGCAGTTTCACGAGGAAAATATTGCCCTCGCGCACGAAAGCCACCTGCGTGCCGTCGGGACTCCAGAGCGGTGCCTGCTGCTTGCCGTTGTCGGAAAGTCGGGCCAGATGGCGGCTGTGGATGTTGTAAATATAATAGTTCGACTTCGACGAACGGCGATAGATGGCCTCGGTAGCGGTCTGGATGAGCAGTCGTTTGCCGTCGGGCGAGGGGATGTAGCCGTCGATGCGCTCGACTTTCTCGCCCTGCGTCTGGTCGGCGTCGAAGAGAACGGCGGTTTCCTGCCCCGTCTTAAACGAATACTGCACGATGCGCTTTCCGTCGGGCGAAATACTGGCGTATTGGTCGGTGCCTGCCAGCGGATTGACTCCGTAGATGTGACGCGGCGAAAATTCTCCGCCCATCACGGCCTTGATGGTCAGTTCGTTAGCGGCGATTCCCGATGCGGCAGAAAGGAAAAATGCCGCACAAACGATGAATATTTTTTTCATAAACGATGTAATTTTATTGTGAATGAACATTTTAAGCGACAAAGTTAGGCTTATTTCTTGGATTTTAGGGCGATGCGACGCAAGTTTTGGGAGTTTTTAACACGAATTAGTTGTTTTTCTTCGATTTCACGGTCGATTTCGAGGATGATTTCGTCGATTTCGATTTCGTTTTTGAAGATTTCTTCTTAGAAGATTGAGTCTTCGGTTGGGTCGAAGAAATCTTGATGTCGATATGCTTGAATCCCATCGACGAAATCATCTGACGGAATTGTGCGACGGCATTCTGTCGGGCGGTTTCGATGTTGGCTTTCGTCATACAGCGCTTGAGCATCTTGCGGCGGGCCTGCTCGGCGAGTTGTTTGCGGGCTTGCTGGCTCCATTTTCCCGTTTCGTAGAACGATTTTGTGGCGGCCTCGTCGAGAAAATTCTCATCGAGCAGTTTCACGGGTGGCAAAACAACCGTGACGGTGTCGCCCGACTGCCGAATCCAGTCTTTTCGCGCGTCGGCCATATCGATGCCGAGCCGTAGCGTTCCTTTGTAGATGCGCACAAGTTCGTTATCGCTGAAAATGCCTTTCCGCACGGTGTCAGCGATTTCCTCGTCGCTGATGGCGAGAAATTCCCACTGCCCGATGGCTTCCATCTGCTCAATTACCGTAGGCGAGAGTCTGACGGTGGCTTCGTTGCCAATCGATACGTCGGAATTTCGCAACAGAAAATATGCGCCGACAATCAACGCAATGATGACACCGCCGATGAGCAGTGCATTCATCATCGACTGCGGAATGGTTTTGAGTATCTGAAGCAATAGGTCTTGAACGAACGAATGGTCGTTTTTCTTGCTTTTTCGGGTGGTTTTTCGTTTCATTTTTTGTGGAGTGTGAAGTGTGGAGCGTGAAGTGAGAAATGAACTATCAACTGTCAACTATCTAAAAGGAATTTCGATATTTCACTGACCGTAAACTTCTTACGAAAGGTCACAGTGATTTGCGACTCGTCGAACCCCATTGCAGAGAGCAGCGGAATCAGTGTTCGGGCGGCATTCTGTCGAGCCGATTCGGTCAGATTGAGTCGCGGAAGGTCTTTTGCAACGGCAGCACGACCAGCCTGCGCCAACGCAGTGAGTTCCTCGTCGCTGAAGTTCGAGCGCAACAACGGAATATACTGCTTCACCTCGTCGTGATTGACACGCGTACTGATGATTTCAAACTGCGGGTCAGGCAGGATAATCTCGATTTTCTCGCCGCTTCGCTTGACATTTTCCTTGTCGAAATCGGCAAAATCAATGTAAGCCTTCACCGTCGCCTCAATGGGCACGGCAATGCTGCGTTTGCCCAACGGCAGGTCAAGTTTGTACTTCTGATTGAGAATCGAGCCTTGCAACTGCCGCGTGTCGTCTTGCGTGATGATTTTGTGAAGCCGATATTCCGTGCTATAGAGTCGCGCCTGCTGCTGCACCTGCATCACAATGTCAGGCAGTTCGACCTCGTCACTCTGCTCATCGCCCTTACCACAAGCCGAAAAAATCGTCGTCAGAAGGGCAAAAATCCATATTTTTCGATTAAAAATGCTCATAATTGGCGACAAATTTAAGAAAAAACTTCCGTTCTAACAAATTTATTCGTACTTTTGCAGAAAGAATCAAATTTTTTAGGAAAATGACACAAAAAAATTGGCTGAAAACAGGGCTGATGGCCGCTCTGCTGAGCGTGGCTGTCGGCGGTTGCAAGGAGAAGAAACAAACGACCGACATCATCACGACGAAACCGAAGGTCGAAGCCCCGAAACCCGTGCAGGAAATCGGCGACTACGACCAGGATGTGACCGTTGATTGGGGCGGCTCGAACTACACCGTCAGGATGCAGCGCTTGGCCGACCGTTCGCTGCCCATCGTCGATGATGGCCTCGGAAACCGATATTTCGACAACCAAATCACCGTGCGCGTGACGCGAAACGACGGCAGTGAATTTTTCGCCCGAACATTCAAAAAGTCGGATTTCAGCGCCTACATCGATGGCTCGTTCGATAAGAATTGCGCCCTGCTCGGCATTGTTTTCGACAAGGTGGAAGACGGCGTTCTGCGCTTTGCGGCCAGCGTGGGCTCGCCCGACAAGGCCAGCGACGAATACATTCCGCTCGTGCTGAAAATTTCGCGTAGTGGCAGCGTCAGCATCAGCAAAGACACGCAGTTCGACACTGGAAATCTGGGCGAAATCGACGAATACGACGACGAGGACGGCGTATGACACGAGAGCATCCGAAAATCGCCGTCGTGGGCGGTGGAGCGGCAGGATTTTTCCTGTCGATTTGTCTGAAAGAGCGGCTGCCCGATGCCGACATCACGATTTTCGAGCGTAGTCGGCATTTGTTGGCGAAAGTGGCCGTTTCGGGCGGTGGACGTTGCAATTGCACTAATTCTTTCAAGGGCGTGCGCGACTTAAGCCAAGTCTATCCGCGAGGCCACAGGCTCCTGAAACGGCTGTTCAACGTGTTCGACCATCGCGACGCCTACGAGTGGTTCGAGCAGCACGGCATTGAACTGACGACGCAGGCCGACGGCTGTGTTTTTCCCGCGTCGCATAATTCCCAAACCATTATTGATTGCTTTTTACGCGAGAGCCGACGGTTCGGTGTGAAAATTCAAACGGAAAGTGCCGTGAAATCGCTCGACGAACTGCGCGATTTCGACTATATCGCCGTCACGACAGGCGGTTCACCGCGTCGCGAAGGACTCGAATGGCTGCTCAACGCAGGCATTGAAATCGTCGAGCCTGTGCCCTCGCTCTTCACGCTGAACATTGCCGACGAAGGGCTTCGCAGCCTGATGGGAACGGTCGTGGAAGCATCGGTGATGATTCCCGCAACGTCGTTCCGGGCCGACGGCGCACTGCTCGTAACGCATTGGGGCGTGAGCGGTCCGGCAATCCTGCGACTGTCGAGTTACGCTGCCCGACTGCTCCACGAAAACGACTATCGGATGCCGTTGTCCGTGAATTGGGTGAATCGGCGGCCCGACGAATTGCTCGGCGAACTCCAAAACATCGTCGAAAACCGCGCACAAAAACAAATTCTCAACGAAAAACCTTTCGCGCTGACAAGCCGACTGTGGGAATATCTGGCTGCGAAAAGCCTCGGCCAACGGACACAGAAACGTTGGGGAAGCCTAAACCGGAAGGAACTCAATCGCCTCGCAAACACCCTTTGCAACGACACATTTCAGATTGACGGACGCGCCCCGTTCAAGGACGAATTCGTCACTTGCGGCGGCGTTTCGCTCTCAAGCGTCAATCCGACGACTCTGGCGTGCAAAACGCGCCCGAACCTCTTTTTTGCAGGCGAAATCCTCGACATCGACGGCGTCACCGGTGGCTTCAATTTCCAAGCCGCGTGGACCACGGCGTTTGTGGTTGCTGAAGCGATTGCGAAATCCTAATTACTCCCATTCGATGGTTGCTGGCGGCTTCGACGAAATGTCATAGCAGACGCGGTTGACGCCCTTGACCTTGTTGATGATTTCGTTGGAGATTTTCGCCATAAAATCGTAAGGCAGATGCGCCCAGTCGGCGGTCATCGCGTCGGTCGAGGTGACGGCACGCAGGGCAATTGGATGCTCGTAGGTGCGCTCGTCGCCCATCACGCCGACGCTGCGGACGGTACTCAGAAGGATGGCGCCGGCCTGCCAAATTTTGTTGTAGAGGATTTCGCCGTCGTCGCAAACGTATTCGCGCAGTCCTCGGATATAAATGTCGTCGGCATCCTGCAAAATCTGGACTTTTTCGGGGGTGATGTCGCCGAGAATGCGCACGGCGAGGCCCGGACCGGGGAAAGGATGGCGCGTGATGAGGTGTTCGGGCATTCCGAGTTGGCGACCGACACGGCGCACCTCGTCCTTGAAGAGCCAACGGAGCGGTTCGCAGAGTTGCAAATGCATTTCCTCGGGCAGTCCGCCGACATTGTGATGGCTTTTGATGACCTTGCCCGTGATGTTGAGCGACTCGATGCGGTCGGGGTAAATCGTGCCCTGCGCCAACCACTTGGCATCGGTGATTTTATGGGCTTCAGCATTGAAGACTTCCACGAAATCACGACCGATGATTTTCCGCTTTTGTTCAGGATCGGAAACGCCTTTTAAATCATTGAAGAATTTAGTTGAAGCATCAACACCTATTACATTGAGTCCCAAACCTTTATAATCGTTTAAGACTTGCGTAAATTCGTTCTTGCGAAGCATTCCGTGATCAACGAAAATACAGGTAAGATTCTGTCCGATGGCACGGTTCAACAGCACGGCGGCGACGCTCGAATCGACACCGCCCGACAAACCGAGAATCACGCGGTCGTTGCCAAGTTGCTCCTTCAATTCAGCAACCGTCGTATCGACAAACGAGGCGGCACTCCACTCCTGTTTTGAACCACAAATATCAACCACAAAATTCTTCAGCAACTGCGTTCCTTGCAGGCTGTGGAAAACTTCGGGATGGAACTGGACGGCGAAAACCGATTTACCGTCTGACAAATTACCATTTATATTCTTTTCTCCACTCCAATATGCGGCGTATTTCACGTCGGCAGTCGAGGCGATGCACTTGAAACCGTCGGGAATGGCAGTAATCGAGTCGCCGTGGCTCATCCAGACCTGTGAATGGTCGTTGAAACCGCGAAAAAGCGGATTTTCCTTGTCGATAAACTGCAAATGGGCACGGCCATATTCGCGAGTGTCGGTTTTCTCGACCTTTCCACCATTGACGTGCGAAATATACTGCGCTCCGTAGCAGATGCCGAGTACGGGCACCTTGCCGACAAACTGCGAGAGATCGACCTGAAAAGCGTCGGGGTCGTGCACCGAGAAGGGCGAACCGCTGAGGATGACGCCGATGACGCTCTCGTCGCCGACGGGGAACTTGTTGTAGGGCAGAATCTCGCAGAACGTGTCGAGTTCGCGGACGCGGCGACCAATCAGTTGCGTGGTCTGGCTGCCGAAGTCGAGGATGATGATTTTTTGCATAATTTTTATTTACTATTTGACAATTTACTATTTACAATTTATTGTAATATTTACAATTTTGCTTTCATCTTCTCATTTTCTTCTGATTTCATTCTTGTTTTCGTCGTGACAATAGATTTCACAATGATACTAAGAAGTTCACAACACTCTTGAAATCCTTATCAGATTTAGCAAGACACGCTGCCCTGTAATTGGCCGACGGAGATGTTCCTGAACGAATAATCTGACGAGCCATAGCTTGAGAAGAAATCGTGGTCGGCATAGCATCCACCATTTTAATAACTCTCACTGCTAAATCCGTCATTCTTTCCTGTAAGTCATTCTTATTCATAAATTTCCAAATATCTAAATTGAAAAATCAATGGTACATTGTAAATTGTCAAATTGTAAATGAAAGAAATTCTTCCGCTTGCTTCAGCGAATCGACTTTCCCAACATCGAGCAGGCGAAGGTCGTCTTTTTGGCAACCGTAGATGCGCGTGCGATGGCAGGTTTGGAGGTAAAAATCGATGATGGGGAAACGGTCGGGGAAACGGTCCATCAGCGGGAACAGACGCGGAGAAAAACTGTGGATGCCCGAGAATGCGAACAGATTCAGTTCGATTTCGGTCGTTCCGCGCATCAATTTAAGGTGGTAGTTTTCCATGTCGAGCACCGCCGAATCGGGATTTTTCACCCAGTCGTAAGGACTGCGCAACTCGCCCGTCTCGGTGTTCACCCACCCCATCAGTCGCATCGCGTTGTCGAAAAGCAGGTAGCGCTTCGTCGGTCGGCGGCTCACGAGCAACACGGCATCCTCTTCGTCGAGGTGCTGACGGCGAAACCAGTCGTAATCGACATTGTCGAGAATATCCACGTTGTGAATCAGCACTGGCTCAGCCTCATCGAACAGCCGCGCCGCCTTTTTCAGACCGCCGCCCGTCTCCAAGAGTTCGTCGCTCTCGTCGCTGATTTGCACCATACGGCTGTAGAGGTCGTTCTGAGCGATGTGGTCGATGATTTGCTGCGAAAAATGATGCACGTTCACGACAAAACGGCTGTATCCATACTGATGGAGGCGCTGAATCGTGCGGTCGAGCAGCGTCACGCCGCCCACTTTCACGAGTGCTTTCGGCATTGTGTCGGTCAGCGGACGGAGGCGCGTGCCCAGTCCTGCTGCGAAAATCATGGCTTGCTTCATAATGGTTCGTTTTTTCCCTGCAAAGTTACAAAAAAAGAGTAAATCTTTCAAAGGATTCACACTTTTTTTGAGGAGACTATGAGTAATAGGGCAAGGAGTTTAGAAAATTTATCGCAAAAACTAATTTTCAAATCAATACAGGAATCCAAAAAGCCAGAGCGGGATTTTGTTGTCATAGCCGTTTTCTATGCCGTCGGCAGCGATATAGCTGTTGGGGATTTCATCAATTTGTCTGTTACTTTTTTCCTTGCCGCCAATTTCAAACGTATATTTTCCATCCACGAGGAAGTCGCCCTTCTCGGCGACATTCACCGTATGGCCTTTCCGCAACTGATTGGCGAAAAACGTTTCCCTGACATTTCCGATATTCGGCAAATTGTCTGAAAGCACATACATCAGATTCGTATTCTCTAAAAACAGCTTGTCTGGCTTTTGCAGGCGTGTAATGCCGAAGGCCGATTTCTGTGCGCTAAAAGTTAGTCGGCTCTCGTGCAACGCCGTGAGATACACCAGCAGTGCATTTCGCGTCAAGCCGATGCGCTCGCCTAATTTCGTAATGTTCGGCGTGAAAGGCGACGATTCGGCAATGATGTAGAGCAACTGTTTGATTTTGACGAGATAGGCCGGATCTACGCCGCGCAACTGCGGAAATTCAATGTCAATAATCAAATTGATTACCTCATTGACGCGCGAGCGATAGAGCAACGGAAGTTCATTGTAATACGGATAATAGCCATGTTGCAAATAATCGTCGAAATGTGCCAGAACTTTCACTTCCGAAAGAATCTGACTGGAAATATTCAAATGATCGTCCAAAATTTCCTGAAACTGGAACGACGGCAGCGACAGGCCGAGATTCCTGTTCAAATATTCACGGAAAGAAAATCCCTGCATATCATAAACGACGGCACGACGGCTGAGGTCGGCCCTGGCGTTCAGGATTTCCAACATCGAAGAACCCGTGAAAACAACCTGCAATTCGGCAAGGTCATCATAAATGTTCTTCAATTCCTGTGCCCAATTCGGATACTTATGCACTTCGTCGAGATACAGATAGCGTCCGCCACGTTTTGCGAAGTCAGAAGCAAGGTCGTAGAGTTTGTGCTCGCTAAACCAGATGTTGTCGAGCGAAGCATAAAGCACCGTCGAATCCAACTTCCGATGCAACTTGATGTGCTGCAAGAGCAAGGTTGTCTTCCCGACGCCTCGCGCTCCCCTCAAACCGACAAGCCTTGCATTCCACTCAATTTCATCCATCAGACTGCGCACAAACGCCGTGTCTGTCTGCGAAAGCCGCTTCACGAATATGTCAAAAAGTCTTTCCATTTGATACCATTATTTTAGTTTTACGGCACAAAGGTAAACAATTTTGTTGAGAGTAGAAAGCAATTTTTAAAAAAAATGTTGAGAGCAGACAACAATTTCTGATTAAAATGTTTTTTCAATGAAAAATCGGACACCGACAAGCGATGTCCGAAATTTTTATGTGACATTCAGCCATTTAGTTGAAAATATAGCGGAGGCTGAACAGGATGCTGTAGGTCGAAGCCATCGAGTTGTACGACGTATAGGTCGAAGTCAGACGGTTCTGTCCATCCAACTGGTACTGGTAGGCAGCCTTTCCGTCCGTAACCGTACACTTCAGCAGGTCGGTGCGGTTAGCATACTTGTAAAGTCCCCAATTCGAGTTCAACAGGTTGGGCAGGTTCTTAATATCAACGCCCAACTGCAGGGTATTGCGATACTTACCCACCTTGATATAGAAATCCTGATTGAACTTAAAGTCAAGCTGATGATGCCAAGGCGAGATAACTCCACCGCGCTCTGCATACTGCCCTTTGTGGCTGCTTAGGTAATCATCCTGCTGGATGTAAGCCCAGAAGTCGTCACGCTGCATATCGGCAGTGTAGTCCTGACCATTGACCTTACCGTTGGTGGTAAAGTTCCACTGGTCGAGTTCCTCACGCGATGCAGGGATATAAATCAGTGAGCTGGATCCGCCATCACCTGCTACGCACGAAGTCATAGTATAAGTGTAGCGGGTACCGTTGTTCACATAAGAGCCACTCTTCACGTAAGCCATATTCATTCCCTCATAGACCAGACCGAAGCTGGAAGCATAGTTTTTGGCATATTCCTTGCGATAAGTAGCCGAGAGGAGCAGACGATGGGGAGCCACATAAGTACCGTAACCGAGTTCCATATCGTTCATACCATTGACCGAGAAGCGGCGGTTGTTGTAGGCAGAAGTCACCTGATCTCCCTGTCCCTCACTATAAGTCCAAGACTTGGAGTAAGTGTAAGAAGCACTCAGATCGAGACCAAAGTCAAACCTCTTGGCCAGTTGTGCCGAGATAGAATAATAGTAAGCATCGTTACCAGCGTTGGTAATGAGGTATGCGTTGTTACGACCGTTCAGTGTCTTGTACATACGACGGGTGTCGTTGGGCGCAATCTGCACCTCTTTATCGAACACATAGTTCTCGTTGGTGATGACGGCAGGATTGTACTCACGGCCATAGATACCCTCGAGTGAGAAGTCAATGCCGTAAGGCAACTTCAAGTCAACGGCCAGCGAGGTCTTCCACATAGCGTTCAGCTTCAGATCCTTGTCGATGATAGTCGGCGACTGCGGAGCCAGCACCTGTGAGGTATTGACGCTCAACTGGCTAAGCTGACCTGCAACTGTCGGGTCAAAGTTCGGCTGTCCGCCAGTAGCATCCTTCTGTGTATTGTAGAAATATTGCAGTTGTCCGACATTGGAGTTACCCACAGCCGAAACGAGCCATACGAACGGAAGACGACCAATAAAATAGCCCGTACCGCCTCGGATGACGAGTTTCTGGTCGCCAATAACATCCCAGTTGAAACCGACACGCGGAGAAACTGTCAATTTAGAGGCAGGCAATTGGTCTGTAGAATACTGCTTGTTATTGGCAAAAGTCAGTTTGGCGAACTCGGGGTTGTAATTATCTTTCAAACTTGGATAAATAGGCAATTCGAAGCGCAAACCGGCTGTGAGGCGGAAGCGGTCGGAGATATTCATCTGATCCTGCACATAGAACGAGAACTGGTTGTACTTCATCTTGGCCTTGAACTGCGATCCGTCCATAGCACGAGAAGTGGTGATACCATAGGCAACAGGCTTTGCGCCGTTAGCGAAATCGTCCCAAGACGAGAATACGTAGTAACCGTTACCTCCCTGCATAAAGCCGTTGACGGCATCATTGGTTTCAAACTGCAAACCGGCAAGGAATTTGTTGATACCCATAGTCCAAGTAGCCTCATCGGTAGCAACGAAAGTCTTCACCTCGCGCAGGTTACCTGCGGTGAAGGGATCCGGGCCGAAAGTCGTCAGCACGTTGCCATCTTGAAGGATATCCACTGTGGGGAACACACCGCCCTCAACTGAGCGAGGCTCGTCCTGATATGAATAGGTCAGACGCAGAGTATTGTTGACGATGCCGAACTTAGAGTTCAACTCACCAGCGAAAGAGGTGAAGTTCTGCTCCTGATAGTAACGGGCACTCTCGAACGGCAGTGCATAATAGGTACCACGTCCGCTGCCGCCAGGATAAATCTTGCTAGTTGTCAGCGGGCTTGTCGATGACGAAGGATTGTTAGATTCCTTAGAATGGGTGTTGGAGAAACGCACATTCAGTTTATGGTTATCGTTGATATTCCAGTCTATGCGAGCCAGAAGACGGTAGGCTGGAGTTTCGAGAGAGTAGCCCTGATAGCGACCGGGATTATAGCCGTATTTTTCCTGCAAGAAGTTGCTCATCTGATCCATTTGAGCTACTGTCGGGCGGTTGTAAACGGTTTCGGCACCCCACTCTGCATCAGCCGTAGGACGTGCATAACGAGTAGGACCTGCTGACACGTTAGCCTCATATTCGCCGTTGACAAAGAAGAAAAGCTTGTCCTTGATAATCGGGCCACCAATAGCTGCGCCATAGGTAGTTGTATGCGACTGCTGACGGGGAATCGCGTTGAAATCAGCCACCTTGTTACCACGCAGGTGTACATTTGTGTTGTAGAAATAGGCCGTTCCTTTGAATTCGTTGGTACCACTTTTAGTTGTAGCATTAATAGCACCACCGGTAAAACCGCTCTGGCGGACATCAAACGGAGTAACCGATACGGTAATCTGGTCTAAAGCATCCAATGAAATGGGCGATCCGCTGGCAGGCAAGTTAGAACCGATACCAAATGCATTGTTGAAAGCAGCTCCGTCAACAGTGACATACGACTGGCGATAGTTACCACCGCCAACGGTAAAACCGCCCACAGTATTACCACCCTGCGGCGTCAATTTCAGAATGTCGTTCATAGAACGGCTGATAGTAGGAATCATTCCCATCTCTCCCGCGCTCACGCTGGTGACGGCGCCAGCGCGATCGGTACGCATATTGTTCTTACTACCTGTAGAAACCACCTGGACTTCTTGCAACATTTGTGAATCCTCTGTGAGCAAGACATCAAGCACCGTGTTCTGACCCAGCACCAGCTGTAAGTCGGTGAACTTCTTCGGTTGGTAGCCGATGTAAGAAACTTCGACCTCATAGGGGCCACCAGCACGCATACCAATGATGGCATAGCGGCCGTTCGCATTGGTAACTGCACGATAGACAGTACCTGAGGGTAAGTGCTTGGCGGAGATGGTAGCACCAATGACAGCCTCGTTGTTGGCAGTCACCTTACCATCAATGCCAGATGTTGTCACTTGTGCCAATGTAGTCAATGTAGACATCAACAACGTGGCAATCAAAAAGAACAATCTTTTCTGCATGAGTTGTAAAATTTTAATTAAGTGAATGAATAAAATTGATTAAAAAAAAGTTTCTCATTTCTGAATTCGTGTGCAAATTTAGTAAGAAAAATTGATATGAACGACATTTCCCTATAAAAAATTTATCTTTTTTCTGATGACCTGCAAATTGACTGCCGTGACGACGATGAACAACAGGCATCCAAGCACGATGGCAGGCCAGATGGTCGAGTTTCTAACCGTCGGGAAGAGTGAATCGACGATGCGCATATAATAGCCTCGGATGACAAAAACGGCGACCAACGACAGCACGAGAACGACGGCGTTCAGGGCGATGGTGAGCAGTTGGTAGGGTCTTGCTATCTGCGACGACCGATAGCCGATGAGCCGCAGATTTTGCAGTTTCTCGGCGTTCTTCTGCACGAGCAGATAGATGCTAAGCATCAGGATATACAGGCTGAGCAGCGAGATAATCAGGCCGATGACCATCACAATGCTGATGATGAGGCGCAACAGAAAGGTCGTTTTTTCGGCGTTGAGTTTGTCGTCCTCGGCATCGTAGCCTCGCTCTTCAAGAAATTGCGTGATGTTGTCTTCCGAAAGATCGCCCGTCTGCACAATCAGACGCGTCGGCGCTGGTTTCGCGTCGGGGGCAAAATGCCGATTCGCCATTTCCATAAACGATTCAGGCACGAGGATGGCGTTCAGACGGTTCGAAAAACCGATGACACGACCTTTGTAGTGCGCCTGCCGACCGTTTCCGTGCAGCAGCAAGTCGAACTCAATCATACTGACCAAACCCTCGCTGACTTTCGGCAGGGAACGGCTGCGGGCGAATCCGAAATTATACATTGCAAGGTAACTGCGGGGCAGGATAATCGGCACCACTTCCCTACCCTCGTCGAAAGTCCAGTCGGCCTTAGGAACGTCGATAAACTCGTCGGGAACGCTCTCGATGGGCAGTTCCGAGTTGAATGCCTGCCTGCCGCCAATTCGCATCGAGGCATCAACCTTGAATTCGGCTGCCGTAAACGCCCCGATGGTTTCCACAAAGCCCTGTTCGGCAAGTTCTTCCTGCTCGGCCTGCGTGAAGACCAAGGAACGACCGTCGAAAGTGCCGATTTTCTTGCTGACGACCACGAAATCGGTCTTCAGCAGGCCGTCTTCCGCCGTAAGTAACGGCACGACGTCGCGGTAAAACTGATAACCAAGCAAAACGATGGTCATACCAATGAGGTTCGCGAAGAAAAACCCTGCCAACTGCGGTATGCTAATGTGCTGTCGAAGCAGTTTCCAAACGAGATTGCGCTTCATATTCTTCTATAATCTGATAATTTTGTCGTATTTGAGCGGAATATGCTTTCCGATGCTTGTGACGATGACTGCTGCGCCCTGACGGTCGGCTTCCTCGGCGATGAGTTGCCCCATCAGTTCGCCGTTGCCGTCGTCGAGATGGCTCACGGGTTCGTCGGCCAAAAGGAAGTCGAAGGGTTGCGCCAGCGCACGAATCAACGCCACGCGCTGCTGCTGTCCGAACGACATCACGCCGACCCTCTCGTGGCGTTTCTCGCTGATTTTCAGGCGATTAAACCACTCGTCGATTTGCGCGTCGGTGGCGAAATCCGTCAGCCGATTCTTGATTTGCACGTTTTCCCACGCGGTGAGTTCGGGAAAGAGCCGAAGTTCCTGAAACAGGCAACTGACCTGCCGTTGGCGCAGTTGCGTCCAGTCTTTCTGCGAAAATTCCGCCGCGTTGCGACCGTCGAACAGCAGATGGCCCGTGAAATCGTTGCGATAGCCAATGAGATAACTGCAAAACGTGCTTTTTCCCATCCCGCTGTCGGCCTCGATGAGGTAATTTTTGCCTTTTTCGAGCGTCAAATCTTGCCGCCAGACCTCCGACTGCAAGTCAGGATTGGCGGCGAACACCTGCGGAACAATATTTTTCAGTTTGATTGTATTCATTTTTTACGATTCTACGATGTAAACGAGGGTGTGGAAGCCGCCCAGAAACGGCTGAAATGCGGCTTTCATCATCGAGCCGACGAGACTGCCGCCTTTCTCCAAGTTCACAACCACCACAAGACGGTTGGCCTTGATTTTATCCGTGACTGCCGAAGGAATCGGCGACTCGGCAGGTTCAAACGGCGAGGATGCTGCCTCCGAGATGTTGCCGCAGAAGAATTGTTGCGACGAAGCCGATTTCGGGGTCACATTCGAGCCGTTATCGACACCGAAATAAAACGGTGATTTGCCGTCGGTATAGCAATAGGAATCCTTGTCCAAAACCTTGATTTCTCCACCCTTCGGTGTTGAAGTTTTCCAATAATCAACATCTGCAATCCATTGGGAATGAGAAAGTTGAGCAAGCAGAAGGAGCTGACTATCTGAAGACAGGAAATCGCCTGAATACATCATCGCCACATCGCCGTCAACGCTTTTGATGATGTTGTTCATATCGATAACGGCGTTTGCGGAAGCAAGGAAAGCCATCATCGTTTCGTGTTTTTGAATCATCGGCAAAAATTGCTCTCCATCGACGTTCATCGTGATGTTTAGGAA
>Ga0310690_10002227_pt1 | contig 32131 bp, 30 predicted proteins | sample AusTroGonzalo_MG_2_FD_207661 | JGI IMG/M metagenome (GOLD analysis project Ga0310690, IMG submission 207661) | Bovine rumen microbial communities from tropical cattle in Woodstock, Queensland, Australia - Gonzalo_04 (v2) (version 2) | ecosystem: Host-associated > Mammals > Digestive system >...
GAAGATGCTATTATTAATAATGGTAAAACAACTAAAGATTTTGCTGGTATTGTTATAGGAGACCTTGAACATAAGAAAAATTATTTCTTACGTTATAGTGAATTTATCGCATTAAATACACTACAAATTCAGAAATTAAAAGCAAGAGTATCTGATTTAGAATCAACTATTCAGACCCTCCAAACTGAAATAGAAGAATTAAAAAATAAATAGAACTTAAAAATAGATTTGTTGAATTTATATTTAATAAATCTATTTTTTTATTTGCTAAATTATATGATTGTGAGGTCAATATGAGATCATTAAAATTCCCAAAAATGTTTAATACAAATAGCACAAATGTCTGGAAATCTTCAGAATATTTAGATGCTACAAAACAAAATACAATGCTCTTACTTCATACCACAAGAGGTGAACTTTTTGGAGACCCTTACTTTGGATTAATGATTAAAAGATATTTATTTGACCAAAATAATTATGTTCTCAGAGATGCAATTATTGATACAATTTATACTCAACTTGCAATTTTTATCCCACAAGTTAATATAAAAAGAAGTGATATTGAGATAGTTCAAGATAAAGAAAAAGGAAAATTATATTGTAATTTCTCAGGAATTTCTCAAGTAGATTATACATTTAATACTTTTAGTTTAGTATTATTTAATGACCAAGACTAAAGGAGTAGTTTATGATAACAAATTTAGAAAATACTGCCGTTCAATTAAGTGCAACTAAAAAAGATTTCTATCAAATTTGGAATGAAATTTTAGAATTAGCTGGAAAAATTAGTGAAAGATGGGACCCAACTTCTACAAATGAAAGTGACCCTGGTATTGTTTTGCTTAAAGTTTTAACAGCAGTTGCTGATAAATTAAATTATACTGTTGATGCAAATATTTTAGAAGCATTTATGCCTTCAGCAGCTCAAGAAGAGTCAATGAGAAAACTTACTGAAATGCTTGGCTATAATATGAAATATTATCAGTCTGCTACTACAAAAGTAAAGATTACCTATAATGCAAGTGGAAATGACCCAATTGACACCAATGTTGTTATTGACCGATTTACAAATCTTAAAGACAGAGATGACACAATTAACTATGTTACTTTAAGTCCAATCTCATTAAATATTGGTAAAACTTCTGCTGAAGTAGAATGTATTGAAGGTGAACTTGTTGAATGCGAAACTGATGATGATAATATTATTTCTATTTTACAATTAGATGATAATAATAGATATTTCTTACCTGAAACCCAGGTTGCTGAAAATGGTATCTTTGTTACTAACGTTTCAGACGATCAAGAAGGAAATGACTGGACTTTAGTAGACAATTTAAATACTCAAAATGTTGGGACTAAATGTTTTAAGTTTGGTTTTGACTCAAGAGAAGGTTTACCATACATTCAATTCCCAGAAGATATTGCTACTATTATTGAAGATGGTTTAAAAATTAAATATATTAGAACTAATGGCATTAATGGTAATATTTCTCTTAATACTCTTGTTAGAATGGAAGACCCAAAGAACTGAGGAGATGTTACCAGTAATACTGATACTAATGACCAGAATACAAAAGGTTATTATAATGTAGACAATTATACAGTTTCTAATCTTTTTGCTGCAAATAATGGCAGAGACAAAGAAAGCTTAAATGATGCTTATAATAATTATAAAAAGACAATTGGAACATTTGATACTTTAGTCACTTGTAGAGACTACATGAATAAAATATATCAAATGACTTTTGAAGGTGCTGACACTACTAATTTAGTTTCGAATGTTATTGTTTCTGATATTAGAGATGATATTAATAAAGCATTTACTTTATGCACATTTAATGAACATGGAATTGCTTATGTTAATAAAGCAAAACACATAGATTTAAAAGATGCTGAACTTATAACAGCTGGAGAATATGATGCACTTACACCACCAGAATTACAATATGCTTTTGAACACAATATTATTTATAAGGTAGTTGAAGATACTGATATTTCTAAATTTAAATTTTTTGCAAAAATTATTTGGAATGGGCTAGATTTTGAACCTATTGAAATAAATACTAATGAAATTACTCACTTTGATTTAATATTATATCCATTTAAAAATGTTTATGGCTTAAATTCTAAAGCAGAATATACAAAATCATTTAAGTATGATAATTCAAATTTAGTTGAAATTAAACAAGAGCTTGAAAAGAATAAAACAATGTCCCACAATTTTGTTGCCCCAGATGGCAATGAACTTGCTTGTATTAAAAACTATTTAAAACTTAATGCAAAAATTACTACAGTTAAAAAAGTAAATGCTATTGAGCAAGCAAGTATTTTAACTAATGTTTTCTCAAGCCTATATGCTAACTTTAATATGAGAAAAGTTGACTTTGGTGAAGAAATTCCTTATGATTCAATTCTTTCAGTTATGGAAAATGCTGACTCAAGAATTAAAAATGTTAGCTTAGAAGAACCAACACTCCTTACTAAATTCTGTACAGTTGGTGGTTCAGAATATACTACATCTACTAAAATCACCTCAGAAGACCCAGATTTTTTAGGTCAAGCTGGTGACCAATATTTTAATCAATTAGTATTAAATAATGTTTTAGCTGGAAGAATTCCATTGTTTAAATATAATGAAGATTTTAAACCGGAGTATACTGAAAGTAAGTATGGTGCAGGAACAGACCCAGAGTCTGGCATTCCTACAGATTATGATTTAGTATACCCAACAAGTAAAGAACATTGTATTTATAAACTTAAACCAGAATTTGAAATAAATGATGGCACCAAAGATTATAAATTACAAGAAAATGAAGTAGTTCAATTTAGACTTCCAAACTTAAAAACAGAAACTACCTATCCAGCTTATGTTAACTACTATATTCATTTAAATACGACAGATGATCGTGATGTGCCAATAGTTCCAGCTATAATGCAGAATTTAGAAACATTTATTTTAAAAAATAATATTCCAGCAAATGAAAGTGAAGAACCTTCGGCTGCTGCCGCATGGAATAACCTATTAAATACTAGTGCTGGTGGAATTGGTACTAGTATACTAGATGCAGAACAGAACGTAACTGCAGATAATTTTTCAAAACTTTTAGAAGCTAAAAGAGCTTTATATTATTTAGATAATACTACTTATAAATATACTTCAACATTTGTTTCTGGTCATTCAACATACTATTTCCCAACTGTAAAAGAGACTAACTTTGGCTTATGGGCGAACTGGATTAAAGCCATGGTTCCAAACATAAAAACAGACGATGGCTCTGATTCAGACTCAGATGACGATATCACTATAAATAATCATTATGATATATGGGCTAAGATTGGTGGTATATATATCCAAAAAGGTCAGGATATTAATGCTAACTGTGGTAAACTTGTGGATATTAATCATATTAAATATAAACAAGTTTCTAAATATTATAATACTGCATCTCCACTTACATATTATTATGTGCCAGTTACTTTTGAAGATAATAACTTAGATGATGATAACTTAGAAGATCGTCATACTAAAGATGGCTTAGGCCAAAATGGTAAATACTCCGGCATTCCAGCTAAGAGTGAATATTGTTTACAACCTCATGAATATTTATTAATTAACTATACTAGCTCAAAAACAGTTGATGATGAAGAAACTAAAACAATTATTAACAAATGTTATAGAGCTGGAACAATTATCAAACCTAACTTTGAGTTAATTGACAGTGAAAGCTATAGAGATTCCCATAGTTATTCTAAAACAAGTGGCTATGATTTTTCAGAATTTTTAGATGAAGATGTTCAACAGCCTGAAGGTATGTTCTCTTTAGGAGTTAATGAACAAATTGAAGTTAGAGATTTTGCTAGAGTTTATTTAGATGAAATGAGCTCTAATATTTATTGGGAACTCCAAGATGAAGTACCAAACTCTATTGGTAGAGTTGACTTTAAATGAGATGAGGACCCTGTAGATGAAGATGGTAATCCTACAACTGAAGCTCTTGCATATAAATTTTTATCTCATACTTTAAAAGAGGGTGAATATTTCTATTATACAAATAAAGATAAAACAGATATTGCCTATTATGGTGCTGGAACAAAGATTACTCAATCTTTTGATACGCCTCTTATTTTTAAGTATATTAAAGATACTACTGTTTCAACAGATGAAATTATGACATATGGATTAAGTGCTTCCATTCCTTGGAGACCTTATGACTTTAGTAAATCTAATGGTCTTGTTAAGAGACTTGCTATTACAGAGTATAAATATATTAATTTAATTAAAGATAATATCTTAAATACTGTAAGTATAACTGATAGAGCAAATGCTACTTGTATAGATACTAATTTAAATAGTTATAGTTGGACACCAATTACTGGAGCTACATATACTATAGATGATCAAACACTTCAGCTAGACTATGTTAATTTTGGGGCTAATAGTGGTATTTCTTGGGAAGCTAGAAGTAGCTTAGATTTAGATGTTGGTCCAAATACAACTCAAACACTTCATACTACTTTTATGTTAGATGATAATAAAAATCAAGTTGTTAGTACAATAGATAAATTAACTTTAATAGGACAGACCTCAGCTAAAACTGATGAAACTATAAAAGTATTAAAAGCACTTTCTGACACAGCACCACTATCATTCAAAGCTAATAAAGTTTTACAAGGTTCTTTTGTTAATTTAGATGTTACTACAAAAGATTACACAGAAGATGGCAGACTTTTAAGAGTCATTCCAGATTTTGCAATTAAATTATTTAATACTGATAATGTAGTAGATAATGAAAATAATACTATAAATCTTGGCAATTTTGGAGACGGTAATTTTACTAAGCTTTCTTTTGAAGAAGCAAGTGACCCAGACGCTGCTTATGCAACTCTTAATGTAATTGTCCCAGAAGATAACTTTGGTTTAATAATGTTTTATAATACTAAGATTGGAACTGGTACCAAAAATATTGGGCTTAGATTACTTAAACCTTATATTGAGGCAGAGGTTGACCCGAATGATGAAGGACTTAAAATTTTTAACTACCACGGTGAAGATAGCTCTGATGACTCAAGTGATGACGAAGATGTTTGGTGGGTAAATGATCCAGAAACTGGTGGAAAGATTGATACTGTGCCTACTTGAGCTGTTGAAGCAAAACCATTTAGTACTTTAACAGAAACTGAATTTAATAATAGAAGTACTGGTCTTTATAAGCGTACCAGTGCAGAAGTAAGACCGGCCTACGAAACACTTAAACGTTGAGACAACTTTACACATACTTGGTATAAATATACTAAGGTCACTATCCCATTTACTTTTAATGCCAAAGCAGAATATGGCGTATTGACAGCAGATGGAAGCAGCTCTAGTGATGCAGTAGAAAATTCAACATATCCATTTAATACCTCAAGAACTGAAGATAATATTAGAAGCCTTATTAATGACAATGAAAATGTCTGTATTAGAGAAGCTGGTACTTGAACTCCGACACCAGAAGCTTATAAGAGATTTGATTATATAACTTATATTCTTTATACTTATACTGCAGTTAATACAGGTGATATTTATAATGATAAAGCTTATTATGGCTATCTTTTAGATGATGGTGGTACTTCAATTATTTATAGATTAAGAAATGGAATTAACATTGTAAGAATAGATAATTCTTGTAAACTTGAAATTTATCCAGATGCCGACCAAAAAGATACATTAGTTTTTGGAAATCTTGATATTATTAATGATTTAAATACTGACCCAGAAAAAAATATTACATTCTTAAATCCAAAACTTTGTTATAAGAAAATTGATAAAGGTACAGCTGAAGACCAAATTCTTGCTGATATAAATAAGATTGATGTAAATCATGATTTCTATTATAATGCTATTATTGATAATGCCTCAAGCATTGACTTAAATGAAAATGATAATGAAGATACATTAGAAAACCCATTAACCTGGTATAATTATAATAATATCAATAATAAATTTGTTATTTCAGAAATTGATGCCGATGCTTTAAAAGATAATGTTGTTATTGCAAAATCTTCTAGACTTTCATAGAGGAATATTTAAGTATGATTAAATTACAAGATTATACCCCAGAAATTTATTATAAAGAGTCAAGAGACTTTCAATTTATTGGAAGACTATTTGATATTGTTTTAAACTCTGTAAAAACAGAGGCAGACACTGTTTATAATATTCCTGTTAGTGATAACTCAGATGATAGACTAGTTGACCTTCTTGCAATGACTCTTGGCTTTCAAGCTAAGCATCATTATTCTGGAAAACAATTAAGGGCTCTTTGTAGAGTATTTCCAGAAGTCCTTAGAAAAAAAGGAAGTATTGATGCAGTTTTAGTAGCATGTAATGCTATTTTTGCTGCCGAGGGTTTAGAACAAGAAACCCAATATGATTTTGTAGACCCAGAAGATAAATCTAAAGTAAATTATACTGTATTAAATCTTTATATCCCGCAAGAATTTGAAGATTTAGTTCTGCTTAATGATATATTAACTTATATTTTACCTGCAGGAATGACCTGTAATTTAATTAAAGAACTTAGATTAACTAGGGAAATTACTACTATTGTTAAAACTGGCAGTATCTTTAAAATGTATGCTGAAGGTGATACAAATGATGCGAGCCAATATTATAATCGAATTCTTTATAATAATAATATTTTTGCAAGTATCCCAAGACTCACTGATGATAGTAGTGATGAAGATGACTACTACAATAGATCAACTGGAGAACTTTCAACTGGAGCTGCTATAAGAGCCCTTGTTAAAGATAAACCAGGTTTTATTGGAAATACTGGAATATATGTTCCTACAGGAAAGATTGTACCTTCTACAGATGATGATGACTAAGGAGACTTAAAATGAAAGTTAGAAATAATATTGAAGTAACAAATATTGATGGAATTAAATATTCAGGTCAAGTTAATGTTAAAATTTTAAGTGGTAATAAAGTAATATCTGAAAAAACCTATCATAATAGTGGTAGAGAAACTTTATTTAGATTTTTATGTAATGCTTTATCTGGACATTATATTGAAAGACAAAGACCTTGTCAACTTAAACTTTTTGTATATCCACCTGCTTTAACCGCAGGGGATAAGCCAAGTGATTTTGACTGAGAAACTGCTTTTGACAGTCCTGGAACAGATATTCCTACAGGTATTACTCCATTTATTATGTACGATACTACTCCAGTTGTTACAAGAAAACAATTAGAAGACTCTGCAACATATAAAGTTACTTATCATTTTAGAATTCCTTTTACTATGCTGTCATCAGTTAATGTTCATATGGCTGGACTTTATCCTGTAAATACAGTCTATGATAAAGAAGCTTCTGCTTATTATTTATTTACTGATGATACAGGAGCTACCTGACAACCAATTACAATTACAGATAATGCTGGAAACTTTAGTCTTGTAATAGATTGAGTTCTAGTATTCCAAAATTTAGAACTAAGTGCTAGCGAAGCACAAAAAATTAATGAAGATTAGTTTTATTAAAACTTATAAGGAGACAAAATTATGGCTACTGAAACAACTAAACAATATTTCAAAAGTGCGGATATAAAAGTTTTCCCTTGTTCTTATAGAGGAAACTATTTAATTACAACTGGCGATCATCAGCATCAAACTTATGCTTTTGACCCAGAATCAAGATTAACAACTGAGTATAACTTTACACATTTACACAGTGTTGGTGATATGAGCTCATCTTATATTATTGCATATGATGAAAGTGATTCAACAAATAAAATTTTATATTGTGTAATTGGTGGCTATTATTTTGAAATCTCCCACATTAATAGATATTTAGATAATCTTAAAGATAAATTTTTAACAATTCAACTTAAAACAATTGAATTAAAAGTAGATGTTGATTCTACCTCAGGGGCTGATGCGATTGATAGCAATAGATACACTTATGCTCTAGCCTCCTGAAAATCTATTTCAGCAGACCTTGATGCTCAAGCTGATGGAACTGGAGCTTGAGAGTTTACAGGGTTAGCTATTGCAAGCGATACTCAAGGGGCAGATGCTGCCTTAAAAGTTTTTGATGACAGAGGTAGATTAATTCTTGAAAATCTTAAACCAGTATTTAGCCATGGTGCCGGTGAAAACTCTATAAAATTTGGTGATACTGATAATAATAAAGCAACAGGTAGATATACAGTAGTTCAAGGTAAATATACAGAAGCTAAGGGAATTTATTCTCATGCTGAAGGTGAAGGTCAAAAAATTAATGAAGTTCTTACACCAACCTTAGCTGAAGGTGAAGGTTCACATGCTGAAGGTTTTGCTACAAATAGTAAAGGCATTTGTTCACATACTGAGGGTAAATATACAAGAGTTAATGAGGAAGGAAATTATGCTCATGCTGAAGGTCTTTCCACTAAGGCAAAAGGTGAGGGGTCCCATGCTGAGGGCGAAAGTGATGGAACTAAAATAAATACAAAAGGAAAGGCATCACACTCTGAGGGACATTTAACAGTTGCTGAGGGTAATTATTCACATGCTGAAGGTGAAAATACTGAAGCTATTGGAATTGGCAGCCATACTGGAGGTCATGGAACAAAAACAACTAAAAATTATACAACCGTTGTTGGTAAATATAATGCAGATGTTGATGGCGAATTTATTGTTGGTATTGGTGACGGAAATACAAATAGGGATAATGCTTTAATTGTAAATGGTAAAACTACTTTAGTTGAAAACACAATTAAAGTTGGAGAAGATATTAGTAGTGCTTCTCTTGCCCCTACTTTTGAGACAAATCCAAATAAAACTGATATCTTAACAGCTACTAATACTATTTATGGAAGCAGCGCTAACATTATTAAAACAGATGCTGACCATTATTTTGAAATTAAAGCTACTGGTGATGGCGATGATAAAGAATATTCAGCAACTCTTACAGATGATAAAATTACCATTCATTCTGGTGGAGTAAATGATGGCGCTTATATTATGCTTGAAAAAGCTAAAGGTCTTTTAATTAGTTATTCTAAGGAAGGTGAAGTAGCAGAAAGATACAATCCAGAAGAAAATATTACACAAGATACAATTACTGTTGCAGGTAAAAATATTAAATTAAATAGTGTAAATACAGAACTTAATTCTGAATCTAATATTTCTGCAAAAATTGGCACAGCCCAAAAAGTACTTATTAATAAAGACCAAATAAAACTTGAAGATAATGAAATTAACCTAAATGGTGAAACCAATATAACAGGGGATACTACTATTGTTGGGGTAACTGATATAACAGGTGCTACTACAATAAAAGCATCTACGGCAGCAAATAGTAATAAAATAGTTTTAAATACTAATAATACAACTATCACTGGGCCCGCTATAATTAATGGTGCAACTAATATTAATGAAAATGCAAAAGTTTCTGGTATAATTACTTTTGGTAAAGGCGATGGCAGTGCTACTGCAGTAACAGACTCAAATGGAAAAATAACATCATATAATTATACTCAAGGAACTGATGGCAAAATTCGTTATCGTGGTACTGATGATAAAGGTAAACCTTGTGAATATGATGTTCTTGTGGCAAAAGATGCTATTTGAGGCCCTGGCGTAATCTTAGGTGGAGGTGGCGGCACCTGTGTTAAAGCTGGTGAAGAAGGCTCAAAAGTAATTACTAACTGAGACCTAGAAGACTTACATCTAACAGCTGATGATAATGTTTATATTAAAACTAATTTACAAAATGGTAGAAATAATCCGCATACTTGGGTATTTAGTACAGATGGCTCATTAACAGCTCCTACTTGCACAGATGGCGAAGAGTTAACACTCCTCACAGCTAAAATGGCTACTAATGATTTCTTTAGAATTCATGTAGGCGGAACAAGTAATGCTGGCTGAGCTGAACTAGCTACTGCTGATGATGGTAATGAACCTATCTATGTTCGTCAATACACATATCAAAGTGGTGTAGGTACTTGAGCCACAAAGAAGCGTGAAGCTGTTTTATTAGATACTTCTGGCAATACTTCTTTCCCAGGAGAATTTGAATGTGCTGGCTTCTCAACCAAAGGTAGAGAGGGCTGTGGCCTTTATCTTGAAGACCAAAATGAAATTAATTTTTCAGTCGGGCAAGCTGGTAATGTCTGATTTGGATACACACAACATGGAAATTATAAAGTAACTAATTATTATTTCTGTGATGGTAGAGGTAGTGGTAGTGCACAAGCAGCTACTGGAAGTAGTGTTATTGCTGGTCAATTTAATGCTGTGTCAGATGCCCGCTTTAAAGAAAATATTAAAGAATTTAATAGTGAAAAATCAATATTAGATTTACCTGTTTATAAATATGACTTTATCGATGGCAAGAAAAACCAAGTTGGTTGCTTAGCACAAGATTTACAAAAGATTTGCCCAGAAATTGTCCATGAAGATGAAAATGGATATCTCAGTATTCAAGAATCTAAAATTGTCTACTTATTATTAGATGAGGTTAAAAAACTTAGAAAAGAAATTAATGCTCTTAAAGGAGAATAATTATGGCTAATTCTAATTTTAAAATAAATGGTACAGATGTCCAAGACCTTTTGCCAAAGTTTCCTGAAAGTGATAATGAAAACTATTGGACTTACCTTGATGGCTATGACACAATTCATATTATTCCTCGAAATAGTACTACAACTGATAATACACACGAGCCATGAACTAAAGGAATAAGCCTTCGACATTATCTTCCTAGGTCTTACTATCCAGGAACTGAAATAGATAATATAGAAATTTTTAACCCTGCCTATAAACCTAGTTTTAAAAAAGAAATTTATTCGCAGTCAGGAGCTGCTGGTTCATGAGGACGCTGCAGAATAGAGGGTGAGGGCGATAATGAAAAACTGGTTTTTATAAATGAAGCTACACATGAAAGAACTGAGAGAGCTAAAAGCTATTTTCCAAATAATGTTATTCCAAAAAGAATTATAGTAGTATTACAAGCTAGTGGAGGACAGGGCTGTGGCGCAGATGAAGACCGTATTTGTGGTGCGGGTGGCGCTGGCGGTGGCTGCTGAATTGGTGTTGTAGATTTAGAAGGAGGTCAGCTTCAATGAGGCTGTGCAGGACGTCTTGATTATAATAAAGTAAATGGTAGTGGTCGAGGTGAGGGAACTGCAAATGGTGCCAACGGCGGAGATTCATATATAGAATATTACCGAAAAGGTACTGTTAGTGGTTATGAAAATATAGCATATTGAAAGGTACAAGCTTATGGAGGGCGTGGTGCTACCTGATGGGATAGTAATTCTAAATTTGCACGTGGTGGAGGTAATTATGGAGACTTTGGTAATGTAAATGTTCCAATCTGTGCTCCAGGTACCACCGTTCCTGGTAATGGCTATGAATATACCTATACTGATGGTGCAACTGTTTGAGGGGTAGCAAAAGCTAGAGGTGGTGATGGTGGAAGTGGCACTAGACCTGGCACTAAAAAGAACCCGGCAAAAAATGAAAGCACACATGCAATGCAAGAGAAAAGTCTTATTGGTGAGGAAAGGGGCGATGGCCGTCCTGCTAGTAAAACTAAAATATATCTCCCTACTGTATTTTCTAGTTGCCCAGAATATAGCCTAAGTGGTGTTGCTTGACAATATCGAAAAGGATTTCCTACTTGGGCTGCTGGTGGAGGAAGTGGTTTCCTAGGTTTGGGTGGTGAAGGTGCTGCTAGAGATGAAACAGGTTACCGTCATGGCCGTATGGGCGGCTATGGTGGGGGCGGAGGAGGCGGCGTCTACGGAAACTGAGGTGGAGGAAGTGATGGTGGAATTATTAAATTCTACTTCTAAATAATATAAAAGAGCTTATTAAAACCAAGCTCTTTTTATTTTAACTCTATAATTATTTTTTGCTAAATTATATGATACTGCGAGGTAAATAAACATATGGAAAATAAAAAAGAATTTGATATATTTCTTGAGCCAGAAGAAGATAAAGCAGCAGCTGAAACTGCTTTTGATCAAGACTGGCCAACTCTTCCAGAATATGAAATGTCTGAAGATGAATGAGAAGCTATTTTAAAACAACACGAAGAAGAGGAAAATGCTGACATTTATCCATGCACTTGGGATGACCCAAATTGCCCAAGTCCTTATCCAATTAAGGATATGCATGAAGCTTTAGAAGATAAAGAAGACTTAGTAGAATGCCAAGAATGTTTTGATTTATTCCCAAAAGCTGAATGCTTCAAAATTAGTTATGGTTATCTTTGTCCACATTGTCATGAGATTCATGTTATTGAAATTCCTACTGAATTAGTGGATACTAATACATTTGATTTAGATTTCCCACAACCAGAAGACGAGGATGATGATGACTTTGAAATAGAAGATAATGGTAATACAGTTGGTTTATTAAATACTGCTAGTGATGAACCAGTTCCTGAAGTTAGTTCACAGGATACTTTTAGTCCAGCAGAAGCTCCGGTTGAAATTACCCCTCCAGTAGTAATTCCTGAATTCGACTCAGATGATTCAAGCGATAGTGATAATATTGGTTTAGGCGACAAAGATGTTGAAGTCTATTTAGAAGAAGCTGTTCAATTAAATGAAATCTTTGGTTTAAGTGATGCAGAAAAATTAGATAAAGCTATTGGTCAAAAAGGCTATAGGATTTATATGGCCACTGACGATACAGAAGGTAAGCATATGGATACCTTCAAAGAAGCAGACAAATTAGCAAAACTTGCAGCAAGTAAACCAAAGGTTGGTAAAGTTAGAATTTTTACTGATGATGAGCATAAAACATTTATTAAATCATATCTTAATGGACAAGTAAAAAATGATTTAATTAAAGACCTTGTTAGCAAATGAGAAGAAGATAGTGCAAAAGAAAAAGCTGAAAAACAAGAAAAAGAAAAAGAAGATAGAAAGTCTGCAAAAGTAGATAAAAAAATAGATAAATATCTTGCAAAACATGGTAGCAAAGAAGAAGAGCCATCACAAGCTGATACTGGTGATGATAGTGTCCCTCCAACTTCAGAAACTACTAGTAATCAACAACAAGCACCGACTGAGGCTCAGGTGCAATCTCAAGAGCCAGAAACTAAAAAAGAACCTAATAAATTAGCAAAAGCTAAAGAAGGTAATAAGAAAGTCTTAAAAGCTTTACAAGATGCTGGAATGGATATTTCTAAATTATATATTGAAAAAACTGATAAAAATGGTAGAAAATATAAAGCTGCTTCTCCAGAATTATTAAAACTTAGAAAAGAATTATTAGGCGAAGAATTAAATGAAGAAGCCGCAGCAGTAGACCACTATGAACTTCACTTCAGGAATCCTGAAGATGAAAAGCTTTTTGGTGGACTTGACCAATTTAAGTCACAAGATGAAGCTTATGCAAAGAGTATTGAATATTTAGATGACGGTCATCCTTGTGATATTAAAAAGTTAATTTGTAGTGGAGATATTTGTTCTTTAGTAGGATTAGATGAACCTAATACTGTTAATGAAAAATTAGAAGAAAAAGCAATGGCTCCAACTCCATTTGATAGTGAAGCTAAAGTCGGTGATAAAATTAGAATTATTCATTTAGAAGGTGAAGATAATTCTTATGATGGCCGTGAAGGTGAAGTTGAACATATTGATGGTATTGGACAACTTCATGGTTCTTGGGGCGGATTAGCAGTTATCCCAGGAGTTGATGAATTTGAAATTATCACTGAAGGTTTAACCGAGGCTAAATATGATGTCGAAATTGATTCTGAAATGACACAAAGAGCTTTTGGTATTGAAGCTAATAGTGAAGATGAAGCTGCTGATATTGCTAGAGATAAATTTGCTGATAATAAAGCAGATGAGATCGATGGTGAAGAAAAAGAAGTTAGAGTTAATAAATATGATGAAAGTCTAAAAGAAGACTTTGAGTCAAATAAAGTTTTAGAAAAAGCTAAACAAGTTATAAGCACATTAAAACTTCCTGAAGGATTAAATGTTGAATATGATGTTATAGATGAACTTGAAGATGGTGATGGAAATCCACTACCAGATGAAGTTGAAGTTAGATTCTGGGCTGCAGCAGGCGATGAGTCTCTTTGGGATTTTCTTAATATCTTTGAAGATAAATATACTCCATTTATTGAGGGTGAAGCACTTAAAGCTCTTGAAAAAGCTTTCCCAACATTTGATGTTGAAGAAGGCTGGATTAATAATGATGGTAATTCAGATGGAACTGTTGAAGGTGCTCGTCAAAGTATCTTTATTTCTACTTACTTAACTGAAGGTTTAAATGAAGGAAAAACTAATAAACCTCTTAGTAATTATACTATCTGACTTGGAGACTCTACAAATCAAACTAATAAAGTAGAAAAAAATAATATTAAAATAGAAGATGCTTTTAAAGAAATTTTAGAGTATATTAATAAGCTTAGCCAAGAAGATAAAGATAAAGTTGGATTAGACTGGTTAGAAACTTATGATGACCCTAATATGTCAGACTGGATTATTTCAGTTGATGACCCAGAACAACAAAAAGAAGAAAATAGAGATAGAGTCAATAGTTATGATAATATCTATGATGGCTATGCTAAAGAAATCAAAAAAGCTTTAGGTAATAGTGATGCTAAAGAAAGATTTATTGCGACTGAATTTGGTGATGGCGCTAATAAAGAAGTTTATTATGTAGGCTATGATGAGGATGAAGCAATAAATAAATTATGTGAAGTCTGAGATGAATATGAAGGTGGAGATTTAGAAGACTTAGATATTCATCCAGTTGTTGCTAAATATATTGGAAGTAATATTAAAGCTTTTGATAACTTAGCTAATAAATTTGCAGCTAATGGTAAAGTAGATAGTTGGGAACCTGGTTTAGAATATTTTGATATAGAAGACTGAGATAACTGGGAAGGCGTCTTTGAATATGGCCAATTTAGTGAAAGCTTAAAAGAAGGTTTAAACGAAGCAAGCTCTGCTGAAAAGAAAGCTCTTAAAGATGGTGGAGATGCTTATGCCGATTATATTCAAGGAAAAGGCATTGCAAGAATTAAAGACCCAAAAGCAAGAGATGCGGCTATTGCAGCAATTAAAGCTGGTCGTGGAGAACTTGCTAAAGAATTTATTGGCGATAGAAAAGAAGGCCAAGCTATTTTAGCAGCCGATAAAAAGTTTAATAAAATCTTAGATAAAGGTTATGGAGTTTGGGAAGAAAATGAATCACTTGAACATACTGTCCCACAAGATTTAACAGATGATAGAACTCCAGCTCCAACTCCAAAAGGGGAGTTAGCAGAACCACTAAGTGGCAGTGAAATGAGAAAGCATGAAGCTGGAATTCAAGAAGCTCATACAGGTCCTAAGTCTGGCTGGGCTGGAATTAGATCACCTGAAGAACTAAAATTATTTAAGAAATTTATTGAAGACAAGTGGGGTTCAATTGAAAAATTCTTAGATGAAGAAACTTCTCCAGATGTAGTTGATGATGATGACTATGCTTTCTACTGCGACCAATATGAACAAGATGACTCTATGTCTGCAATGACAGAACTTCTTTGGGATTCCACTGCACAAGGCGACTGGGAAAAATTCAAAGAAGATAATTTAGATTTATTCAAAACTCTTAACTTAGGTTTACAAGAAGATGCAGATGTTGACTATGTTGAATATATGCACTCTTACTGTAATGCCCTTGAACCTCATATGGATGAGCTCAAGAAAATTACAGATGTTGAAGAACTTAAGAAAGCAATTTTAGATATTGTTAACTCTGACCCAGATGTAAATACCACTAAAAAGAAAAATAAATTTACATATTTAATTCAAAATAAAAACTGGAGCTCAACCGCTAACATTATGAAATACTTAGAAAAAGCTATGGAAAAAGCTAAATCTATTGAAGTTAAAGTTGATGATGAAGGTGAACTTATTAAAGAAGCAGTTGAAGAAGAATTAGTCACTTGCGGTTGGTGTGGTGAAGAATTTCCAGAGTCAGAATGTAGATATGAAGTAGACTTCGGTCCTCTTTGTGATGGCTGTGAAAGAGAATTAAAATCTCGTGGTGAAAAGTTAACATTTGAAGAGAGCTTAAAAGAAGCTGTTGTTTCTTTAGCAGACCAAGTTGGAAATAGATGCTTAGACCTTTGGGAAACATTAAGGGATAATGGAAAATGAAACCCTGATGCAATGGCTGAATACGGCATTAAAGATCCAGAAGAATATGCTGATTATGTTCTTAAAAATATCTATTCAATAGATGAAATTTATAATGAAATTAAAGATAATGTTTCTGGGGATGAACAAGAAATTAAAAAACTAATTAAAGCTTGGTTAGAAGATTCACTAGAATATGAAGTAGAAAGCTTAAAAGAAGGATTAACTACTGATTTAACCGCTTGGGTTAACCAACAAATGGAAGAACTTTTTAACGGCTGGATTAAATTAGCTCTTGATGACTGGACAGAATTAGATTTTTATGGGCTCAATCCTGGCGAAGAAAAAGATTATGCTAGAATAAGAATGGCTGAATTAGCAGAAGACCCATCTCCAATTGAAAATATTGTTGAATGGATGCATGACTGGGAAGGCTATAATGAAGAATTTAAAGATGAAGACCTCGCTGCTGCAGTTAGAGAATATCTAAAAAATAAAGGTTATATAAAAGAAGATATTGAAAAAGAACTAAAAATCCAAAATAATGAAAATATTATTGAAGATGAAAAAGAATTAAATCCTCCAATTGCTACAGAATATTTCCCAAATAATATGGGCATTAATCTTTGTTCAGTGAAATCTGAAAAGTGGGAAGAACAAGATGATGGTCAATTAAAAAAAATTGAAATTGAGTTTGACCCAGCAACTGAGGAAGAATTAACTGAAGCTAAAGAAGAGGAAGAAGAAATTCCTACTGACTTTGCTGGAATAATGGATTATCTCTCTAAGGACGAAGAAGAAGCTATTGAAGGCTATGATGAAGTCTTAGATAATGTTGAAGATGAAAAAGTAAAAGATAATCTTGAACATATTAGAGATGAAGAAGTTGCACATAAAGAATATTTAGATGCAGCCAAAGAAGACCCAACAGTTGACTATGAACATGATGAAGCTGAGGAAGAAAAAACAGAATCACTAAAAGAAGATGTTAGCGGTACTAAGTATGCTATTGGCTATTGCTTCTGGGATTATGGCTGGTATGAAGAGCTTATTGAAAAGAATGAAGATGGAACAACTTGTTGTACTAACCATCGTGATGCTTCTTTTGATGACTGGCAAGGTAATCAAAGAGTTTATACTGGACAAACTTTTGATTCAGTAGATGCTTGTATAACAGAAGTTAATAATAATATTGATAAATATGCTCCATATACATATCCGGAAAATATTGATTATGCTGCCGGCAGAAGAAATGGTTCAATCTATGCTATCGGATTAAATGAAGAACAAGACGGTTGGGTTAGTAGAAAAATTATATTTGACTGCAAAGCACATAAATTAGTAAAAGCTAAATAAAAATATTGTATATTATATTGAGCTAACAAAAAGCATTAAGGAGAAGCCCCAGCTTAGTACTTGATGCTAACTCATTTTAATAGAAGTATCCAAGAGCCTGATAGAACTGGTGGAGGATACTAAGAACTAAAAAGAATTAGGAGATATTAAAAATGAAGTATTACTCAGAAATTTTAAACAAAAACTTTGATAAGGTTGAAGACCTTGAAAAAGCAGAGAAAGAACATGCTGATGCTATTAAGGCAAAAGAAGATGCTAAAGCATTAGTGAAAAAAGAAGCCGAAGTAGTTGAAGAAGCTTTCAAAGCTCGTAATGAAGCAAGACTTGAATATAACAAGAAACTTGTAGAAGCAAGAAAAGCTTACAATGAAAAAATTACATTGGCTAAAAAAGATTTTGAAGCTTGCCTCAGTGAAATGTCTGGTGCTTTAGAAGCAGCAGAAAAAGATTATGATGCAAAGCTTAAAGAGTTCCAAAAGAATCATCCTGAAGGTTATCACATCACGCTTAAAGATGGTGACAATGTTGTAACCTTAACCAGTAGTAATTTCCCAACATTCAAACAACTCGACCAAGAGTTTAATGATATGTTAGACTTATTTGGTAATTTACTAAGACGCTGGTAATTCTAATATTCTTCTGGGGCTTATAGATGAAAGGTAGTCAATTTGACTATCTTTTTTCTTAAAATGAATTTTATTTTATCGTATAATATAATAGGTAGGACTATAATTATATGAAAAAGAAATACTTTATTATTTATAAAAAAGAAACTATTATCGCAATTGTTGAAAGTGAGAAAGTTGCTGAAGATTTTTGTAGCCTCGATCTCGATGAAGAATATTATTATATTGAGAGGAGATGTGAATAGTTATGGGATTAGATCAATGGTTAATGGCTAAGACAAAAGCCAAAGTTGAAGAGAAACCTGCTACTGGAGCTTGTAGTGGACTTTTTGGCGTAGTCCCTACTGCAGTTGCTGAAGATATTGAACTTTGCTATCTTAGAAAAGGTTATGACCAAGCACAACTTCTTAATATCTATGGAATTCGCTCAAAAGACCCAGAAGATTATACTTGGCACTATTCTAAAGAAGATATTCAAGATATGCTAAAAGAAGCAAAAAGAATAGTAAAAGCTCATAAATTTCATAAAGAAGACGGAAATGACGAAACTTATGATGATATTCATTTTAGTTCTGATACATATACTTGGCTTAGTAAAACAAAGTGGAAAGATTTAATTAAAGGATTAAAGAAAGCCTTAGATATTTTGAAAGCTGACCCTGCTGCAGATATTTATTATCATGAATGGTTTTAATTATGGATGTAGATATAACTAAAAAAATTGAAATTGAAATTGGTGATCTCTATCATTTACTTGTGGCAGAATGTAGATATGGTTATATTAGAAATAACCACTTAATGCCTTGGGCTGCTTATGAAAGAGTTAAAGAACTAATTCCTGAAATGTATAAAGTTGATAAGGAATATGCAATCTATACATTAAAACAAATTTGCACTGAATGTATGGATAGTGAACTTGTCTACTATATTGCAAGGGAAGATGAGAATGGTAATAGAAAATTAACTATGGAATTCATCAAGTGGTGCTTAGACTATATTAGAAAGCATGAGACTGACCCTCGCTTTAAAAGAGAAAAGTGGAAACCTTATTGTCATAATATTTATGAAAGAGCTCTTGTCTATGAGAAGCTTGAACCAACTAAAAAAGAAACTGAAAGTAAATAGTAAAAAAACTATTTACTTTTTATTTTATCCGCTGTATAATATATTATATGAATTTAAAAATATTTACAGATTTAATTGAAGAAAAAGCAACTGGCCAAATATATCAACTATTAGAGCAGCCAGCTTTTAAAGATGCAAAAGTTCGTATTATGCCGGATGTCCATGCTGGTGCTGGATGCGTAATTGGTTTTACTGCAGACTTAGGTGAAAAAGTAATTCCAAATATAGTTGGAGTTGATATTGGCTGTGGAATGCACGTAGTTAAACTTGGAAAGATAGATATAGATTTAGAAGCTATTGATAATTTTATTCATAAAAATATTCCAGCTGGTTTTACAGTAAATGCAAGAAAGCAAGCTGATTTTGATTTAGAAAAATTATATTGTTTTAGTGAACTTCAAAATACTAATAGACTTTCTTTAGGAGTCGGAACTCTTGGTGGTGGAAACCATTTTATAGAACTAGATGAAGACGAAGATGGAAATAAATATCTTGTTATTCATACTGGCTCAAGAAACTTAGGAAAACAAGTTGCCTGTATCTATCAAGATAAGGCAGTTAACTATTGTAGAAATCTTGCTAAACCTTTAATTGATGCTAAGATAGCAGAACTTAAAGCAGCAGGAAGACAAATAGAAATTGCTGATGCTATTAAAGAAATTAATGATAGATTTAAAGAATACTCTGTCCCAAAAGAACTTTGTTATTTAGAAGATGACTTAAGAAATAATTATCTTCACGATATGAAACTTTGTCAAGAGTATGCTGTTTTAAACAGAACTATTATTGCAAATAAAATTAAAACATTTTTAGGAATAACAAAACCTGAAGATGAGTGGGAATGTATACATAACTATATAGATGATACTAATATGGTTCGTAAGGGTGCAATAGCAGCTCACAAAGGTCAAAAAGTTATTATTCCACTAAATATGAGAGATGGTTCTATCTTAGGACTTGGAAAAGGAAATCCAGATTGGAATGAGTCTGGACCTCACGGTGCTGGTAGACTTCTTTCAAGAGGAGAAGCAAAAAGAACTTTATCTGTAGATGACTTTAAAAAATCTATGGAAGGAATATACACTACTACTGTTGATGAGTCTACATTAGATGAATCACCTATGGTATATAAACCTGCTGAAGAAATTATTAAAGCAATTGGTGATACTGTAGAAATAACTCATATCATTAGACCAATTTATAACTTTAAAGCTGGAGAGGAGTAAAATACTTAAAAAAGTTATTTACTTCTCTTTTTCTTTATAGTATAATATAATAAAGATATATATAGGAGGAAGCAGAATGAGAGTTAGTTCTAAAGTAATTGAAAAGGCAATGAACGGTCTTTGGTATAAGGACCCAAATAGAAAAAAACCTGTTTTCATTCACCGCCCTTATTTACAAAAGACTTTAACAAGAGATTATATTTTTGTTTTTAATTTAGTTGGATATAGTAATGATGACGGTTATCCTAGTTATATTCACTATGACTCAGTAGCGGTAAAAGACTACGGCAAGACATGGGCACTTACAAAAGAAGAATTAAAGTAAAAAATTATTTACTTTTCTTTTCTTATATGTTATAATTATATTATAAGTGAGGAACAAATATGGCAACAAAAGCAAACAGAACAGATTTCAAAACCAAGCCTGAAAGACTTGCAAAAGATATTATAGATTATCTTCTAAAGAAAGATATGTTAGAAGATACTTTAATTTATGTTGGTGGAAAAAGATACTTTGCTAAGAGTACTTCTTGGGACGAAGTATATGTAGAAGAAAATATTAATCCTAAAGACTACTGCGAATATGCAGGTAATATTTTATCTATCTCCACTGAAGGCTTTTTATATGATGCTCTTAACTATGGTTTTGAGTGGAACTCTAAAGTGCCTGATGAGCTTGACGCAATATTCAAGAAGTATGGATATTACTATGAGATGTGCACAAGCTGGTTTTTAACCGCAGTAGAATTATAAAAAAGTTGTTTACATTTATTCTTATTTATGTTATAATAATATATAGAGGAAAAGAAAAAATGGAAAACGAAAATAAACAAATTAACCCTGAGTGGGAAAAATATTATCAAACATTAGAAAAGATTAGAAAGCTTAGTATCACAAATATGTGGGGAGCTGCTCCTTATCTTGCTCGCTTTGAAGGAATTGATGAAAAGCTTGCAACTCAAGTTTTATTAAACTGGATACATAATTATGATGCTTTAAATAAGAAATATAACTGGCAATAGGAGAACAGAAGTTATGACAGTTAAAGAAAGATTAGTTGAAGAGTTTACTTGTGCTATAAATGCTGTTTTAGGTGAATTAGCAGAAGCTGAAGACGAAGAAGAATATAAAGTTGATAAGGAAGATATTAACCTTATTGCTAAAAAAGTTTTATTCTATATGGACCTTAATTAGGAGGCGCTTATGAAATATAAGATTAAACAAATTAAAAATAGAAATGCTAATTATTTATTTATGGACTATAACTTCGCCCTTGAAAATGATTTTAATTTAGGCGATTATGATGTAGTCTATGAAGGTGAAATAGAAGGAACAGATGTTGATAAAATCTTAGACCAACTATTTGTTACATTCAATGTCAACCATCCTGAAGACTTTAGAGGCCATTCACTTTCAGTTAGTGATATTGTCGAGCTTGATGGTGTTAACTATTATTGTGATGATATTGGCTGGGAAAAATTGTAAGGTAAAAAAGATGAAAATTAAAAGATTACAAGGTTTGGACTGGACACAATATAAAAGAAATAATAAATTAGTTTTATTGGCTATTGGTAGATCAAAAAATGGAAACTATGTTAGTTATACTATTGATACTAATAAAAAAGTTATTAGACATTGGCTCGGCAATTCTGAGGTAGAAAAACTTGAAACTTCAGGTTGGCTGGAAACTCATACTGTTTATAAATCTGATGAACTTTATAATAGAGAGTTATTAAAAAATTTAATAAAAAACCGTTTACAGACAAATTAACTTATGTTATAATATAAACAGTGAGGTAATTAAGGATGAAAAAAGAAATTATTGAATTTGGTAAGAGAATGGATCTTGCTGAGGATAAAAAAACATTAGTTGAATATGCAGAAGGAGCAACTTATGTTTTAGACTTAGGAGCTGGGACTGGTAAGATTGCCAGAGATATTGCTTCAGCTTACGGTGCTAAAGTAGATGCTGTTGATATTCAATTTAAGGATAACTGCCAAAACTCTGATAATGTTACATACTACGGAATGGGCATTAGAGAATTTTTATCTATTACTAAAACTAAATATGATTGTATTATTTTAAGTGCAATCCTTCACGAACTAAGTGATGACTACTTAGAATGTTTGACTACTTATCTCCCGAAGGTAATGAAGACAAATTGTAGAGTTATCATTAGAGAACCTTTCTATGACGAAACTCTTGGACCTATTCTAAAAGAAGACGAAGAAACTTTTATTAAATTAGTTAAGGATAACTTACCAGCAGGTAAAGCTATTGAGTTCTTTATTAGTGAGAAACTTAATGCTCCAACTTGTGGTATTCAAATGGCAAATAGAGTTTTGCATATTTCAGCTTTGGACTGGGCAAATCTTTCATTTACTATTTCTTACGGTGAACAAAGCTGGGAAAGAGAAAAGAATGAATTAAGATATGCTCGCTCATTAAACTGGTGTAAAGATTTCTTTAATTTCGCTAATAGACCTTTTACAGCATTTCAAGTATTGCCGACCTTAGATAAAACTTATAAACAACATTTTATCAATGCTAATATTCCTGGTGAAGCTTTTGATTTAGTTCAATATACAGGAATGATTATTATTGTAGATTATTCAAAATAATTATTTACATTTATTTACACTTATGATATAATATAATTAAGAGGTAAAGAAAAATGGAAAAATACTATAACAACGGAAAAGAATATGAAGTAGAAGAAGTTTTATTAAGTGGTGCTATCATCAATGTTAACGGAACTTCTATTACTGATATTGAAAGAATGAAAGAATTAACTGGCGACGAACTTTTGTATAGCGGCGGCGGTTATACTGTTTTTGTAAATAGTGACGAAGTTTTTTATAAGACTTTTGAAGAAGCTTATGACTGCGCTATGAATAAACAAAAAGATACCTTCTGGCTTGAGGACTAATAATGAGAACTTATTATATTATTAAAGAAAATCCTTCTGAGTTTACAAGTCCAGTCCCAGTTTATATTGGTGAAACTTTAGAAGAAGCCGAAGCTCATATTATGGGATACTCTGATTGGTACTGCTCTTGTGGAACCTGTAGAATAGATGTCTGCGACGAATATTTAACTGTTAGTGAAAGACGATACTACAGAGATGGCCAGTTAGATAAAGTAGATACAAAGTGGCCACAGAGACAAAATTAGCTAAATTATTTGTATAGTGGGGAAACTAATATGTATAATTTAGGAATAGAAAAAGATTATAAGACAATTAAAAGAGTCAGACAAAAACTTATCTTAGATGATAAAGTAGTAGATTTTTTATTTAATAAACTTAAAAAGCATGATTATGTTTTTATAGTCAACTCAAGTAAGTATCAAGAAATAACTAAAGACTTTCTTAGAGACTTCCTTAAAAAAGTAGACCAGGATGATAGATATTTAACTTTAGAATGTTTTGCCATTAGAGATGATGATCCAGAATATGATGGAGTTCCATTTGAAGTAAAGCATGCTAGTCCTTATGATCATCGTTGGCCTGGTGACTACGATGAAGATGCTTATGATGACTGGGAAATTAACGCAGTAAGTTTTGAAGATTTATTATATGATGACACTTGGGATGAAAAACCTATTTATGCAAAACATCCAGAACAGTTTAATTTTAGTAAAGAAGAAATAATTACTGACCCAGAAGAACTTGTTGATATAAAATATTTTATAAAATAATGTATAATATAATGTATACTTCCCACGAGTGGTACGACTTAAGCCTTCAGCCAGATATGTCTAAGGAGACTGGCTAAGCCGATATCAAGCAGGGGCTTAAGCAAAAGTGGGCGGAGGCTATACTTATTTCTCTCAGATATGTGTTTTCATATGACAGAACTGGCCACGATTAGTTAGTCAGAAGTATACTTGTAAAGGATAGCTCTTATATTCTAAGAGCTTTTTTATTTTTTTTATTGTATAATATAATGTCTAGAAAGATTAGTCGTGCTTCGGCTAGTCGGGGAATATATAACCAGGAAAACTTAGCTACTAGACTTAGAAGAGAGCTGAGGGTTATATAAATATCTGAAAGTACTAGTTTAGTAAGATATTGGGAATGGAGTAATTAACCATTCTTTTTTCTTTATTTATAGTAAAAAATAAAAAAAATTTATTGTATAATATAATATATAAGACGACTACGCAGTGCTGGTCCTGAGAGGGATATATGAGAAAACCAGCCTCCTAAAACTACTACCTGGAACGGGTCGAGAAATCAAGTTGAACAGAGACATCCTTGAATAATGTAGGGACGCCTACCGCCTTATTAAATTAAAGAGCTAGTAAATTAAAAGCTAGTTCTTTTTCTTTATAAGGGGAAGAGAATTAAAGAGTTGGGGTAATTATGGCGAAGCCTTTTGGGGTAGTCCCGCTTTACAGCGAGGCCTAATTTTCTTCAAAAATTAGTAAACCCCCACATAATTTATCGTATAATATAGTAGATAAAATTGGAGATAATAAATGAATAAAGAATTAACAGCTTTAGAAGAAATTAAAAATGGATTATTCGGTCATTGTAGAGGCAGTTATCTTAAAGATGACCCGGAAGAGTTAGAAAAAGTTTTAGCAGTTTATGAAAATTGTTTTTGTATAATAGAAACCGCACTTAAAGAAGGCGAAAAATACAAAGAGTATTGGAATAGAACAGGTTATCAAGTTTTAGAAGATGATAAAAAACTTAAAGCTTTTGACATTATTAAAAATAAAGTTAGTGATGTAGAAGCAGTTAGAATATCCAATACTCTTGATTATTATAACCAGAAAGAAAATGGCTTTGTCTTTTTGACCGAAGAAGAGTTTAAAATCCTTAAGGAGGCTTTAAAAAATGATTAAGTCAATTTACATAAAACCAAGCAGAAGAAAATGCTCAGTTAGTGATTATAAATGTTTTGATATTTATGACCAAGACAAAAATAAAATACCAATGCAAGACTGCGACGTCATAGATATTAAGTTAGAAAATATTGACTTTGCTTATATTAGCTTAGAAGTAGTAGATGGAATGATTCATCTTTGGTCTCATCAGGACTTAGACTTTGAACAATATATAAATACATTTGTTGTTGGACTTAATGATAAAAAGAGACAGAAAAAATCTATTTTTGAAACGGAAGCTCTTAGAGAAGAAACGAAACCAAAAAATAATAGTTATGTTGCAGTTGATTATACCAAAAATGGAACTGTTGTTTGTAGAAGCACCGATAATAAAAAAGAAGCAGTTAGTCAAAAAGAACTTAAAAAGATTATAGAGGACTAGATAAATGTTTATACCTACATATAGAATTAAGTTTATACCTACAGAAAAAGTAGGAGTAGCTAATTATGAAGTCGTCCCAAGACATATATTAATGAATGTAAATAAAATAACTTTTATAGATACAATATATGTTGAAGCTAATAACCAAAAGTTTAATGAGATACTTCTAGAAACTAATATAGACGAACTCTCTTATGTTAAAAACTATCAAAGAGAAGAAGAAAGAATATATATCTCAAGCGAAGACTTAGAAAGAATTAAGCTCTATCAAAAACAACAAGAAAGCTAATTATTACTATAAGAGCTCGGAACTAAGAGCTCTTTTTTTGTTCTATATAAATACATAAGTGGCTAAGATACTGATTTATTTGGAACAACTTATATATAAGCGTGGGGAAGAAAGCTAATAAAGCTAAAAGTCTAACAGCAGTAAGGCGGAGGGGCTGCCACAAGACTCGCTGTAAACTTTACTAAAAATAGAAAACTTTCGGTAACTAAATAAAAACGGGGGACTTTCAGAGAAAACAAATGCTAAAATAATTGAAGCGCGTGAAAAAGCAGGGGGAGGAATTGCCTCCACGCATTCCCAGCTTATGACTCACGGCTTTTTTTCGTACAGCAATTCCACTATTAGCAGTGGTAAGTTCTGCCTCTCAGCCCTACAAGCTCAGAGTCCTACAGCTTTCACCAACAGCTTTAAACCAACGGCTGAGTGGCTCGGGCGCTCAGCAGGAGAACTAACCCCGGCTTCGCCTGCCCTCGCTTCTATTAGCTTTATTCCCTATATAAGTATTAAACTAAGTACTCCTACTCTATATATAAAATGAACTAAAAAATTATATTAACTAAAATTTTTTTAAAAGTTTTATTTTTTTATTTACTTCGGGCCGGAAATATAGTATTATATATTATGGAGGTAAAATCTTATGTTCTTTAATACCAACTTAATGGAAATGGTCTGCCATGAACTTAGAAGAAAAAATATGGCGGACATTGACTTCGTAGAGGTAATGCAGCTCTTTGATGTAGGAGACCCGCTATGTACCAGATTTGGCGTGACTTTTGTAGATAATAAAACTCATAAAAATTTTCGCGGGATCATAGACTGCCAAGTGATACAAAGCGTAGACTTAAATGCTATTGGAGATTGTGTCTATCAGCTCTACTTAGATTATAAAATGAAGGAAGGACCTGACCAAAGATTTGAACCGCAGCTAAAATATTTTTATGATAACTTTGAAGCTCTTGGTGATAACTACTTTGCTCCTGTTAAAATTTTCTTTAAAGCACTTAGACTTCTTTCTAAATATAAAAATATTGAACTTGTCCCAGAAGAATTTAGGGCAGAACAAACTATCTGTAAGATAGACCCGTGGAGTCTTGCTGACCCGCTACAACAGCTTCAGTCTCCTGCTTATACGGAATACTTTTTCAAAACGAGAGATATGTCTTATGGTTTGTATCCAAGTACAGAATTTTCTTTTAGAGAATCTGACTTCGATCAATTTATCCATGAGGATGACCCGGAAACCATCAAGCCGCTTATGGCAAAAGCTGATGGACTGGCCTTAGCTACAGCGAGAGTCCTCGGAATTATGAGCAGACAGTATCATCCTTAATCCTAAAACTTAATATAAGGCGTCACATTCGCGTTCTGTGACGCTTTTTTATTTCAGGAGCTATCTAATACTATAAATTAACTTACGTGCCCGAAATGGCCTGTTTTCAAAAAACTAAAAATTTTAAAAAAACTATTTACAACTATTTACTTTTGTGATATAATAATAGTATAATGGGGGGACTATATATATTTTTTTTAAAATTTTTTCAAATTATTGTTAAACCGCCTCTAAAAATATCGTATAATATAATAGGAGCTAAGATATTATTTATAATATCTTACCCAAGAGCCCCCTATAAATAGGTAATTAACAACTAATAATTATTTATTCCCGCAAGGGATATTTAGTTATTATAGATTACTAATAATTTATTTAGAGGGCGGTGTAAGGGGCTTGCCCCTGCAAGACGTTAGTCTTGCTAATATAAATAAAAGCTATCTTAAAGCTTATTTAATAATTTATTAATTTATTGATTTATTAAATTAATAGCGGATAATTTATGTAATACTTATATATGAATATAATGAATATATAAGTATGGAATAAATTATCTTATACTTATACTTATGTATATGTTTATATACTAAGCTTATAAGTATCTAACTTATGTTTAAAAGCTTATACTAAAGCTTATATCTAAATACTATATAAAGCTTAGCTCTATCGCGAGAGCCATATAGCTTAAGACATATAGCTTATATATATAGCTTTATATTAAAGCTTAAGAATGAGCGCGTGTACGTATGCGCGTAAAGGGAGATTGAGAAATGGAAAAGAAAAATTGAGTCGTAATCAAATGTCCTCACTGTGGAGCAGAGTACGTTCCAGCCGAAATTTTTATGCCAGGAGATTTAGTAGGTAAACCAGATTCAGTAGTTAGAGATGCATTAGGTAAAATTTTATATGCTGACTACGAAGAAGACTGTGAACCACTAGCTTCTGAGAGCTATGTTTGTGATCAATGCGGCAAACCATTCGTTGTAGAGCCAGTAATTAGCTATAAAGTTAAGAAAGAAGACGAAGAAAAGGACTTTTCAACTGATACAGTGAGCTTATTAGACTAATTTTTCTTATTTTATGCCTAAAAATAGGCAGAAATGGCCAAAAACGAACATTTACGCCCAAAAAAAGGTAATTTTCGTGCGTGAGCATTATACGTGCGCGGAAACAGGGTATTTTGGATTTTCGTCAAGGCGTTTTCAAAAATGAAATTAGGGCGTTTCCAAATTGAGGCATTTTCACCCGTGCACATATGTACGTATATGCGCGAAAACAGATCGTTTTCAAATTAAGGCAATTTCAACTTTTAAGAAAAACCAAAACAAGATAATTTCAATTTATATGATTTACATAACCGAGATTAAACCAAGAAAGATTTCTGGGCGAACTTCATTCCTCGCTTCTTTTAAGTTTAACCAAGCAGCGATAGATATTCTAAAAGGACTTCCTACTTCTTACTACCACAGGAAGGACCAGACCTGAGAGTTCCCAGCTGACTCACTAGCCCAGGTCTTAGACTCACTAACATTCGTAGATGCGATACAGCTCACCTTAATGCCTGACGAGCCTGCGATCGCAAAGCTTAGCCCACTTACCCAGGAAGAAATAAATTCATTTAAGGTAAAACCATTTGATCACCAAATCGAGGCGATTAACTTTGGTCTGGCCAGTAGTGGTAAGTGGTTGCTCCTAGATAGTATGGGTCTTGGGAAGACCAACGAAATCATCTGGTATGCCGAGACCTTAAAGCGTAGAGGCTATATCGACCACTGTATGATTATCTGTGGTGTTGACTCCCTCAGACAGAACTGGAAAAACGAAATTAGGAAGTTTTCAAATTATGACTGTTTAGTCTTGGGCGAATATGTCACTAGAAATAATACAGTAAGATATAAGACAATTCCGGAAAGAGCTAAAATTCTAAAAGAACCGATTTCGGAATTTTTCGTGATCATTAACGCCGCCACTATTCGTAGTGATGATATAATTGATGCATTTTCAAAATCCAAGAATACATTCGGTATGATAGCTGTAGATGAATGTCACAAGTTCGCCACTAAAACATCACAGCAAGGATCGAATTTATTGAAGCTGAAGTCAGACTTCAAGGTCGCAGCTACAGGAACTCTTATCACTAATTCGCCGTTATCTGCGTACGTACCATTAGCCTGGACAGAGAACGATGCAGCGACCCTTACTACTTACAAGAGCCAGTATTGCGTGTTCGGCGGTTTCGGCGGCCATGAGATTGTTGGATATAAAAATTTAGAATCACTAAAAGATGAAATAAATTCTTGTATGATCCGTAGAACCCTCGATCAGGTGAGAAACTCGATGCCAGCTAAGACTGTAGATGTAGAATTAGTAGAAATGCCGGATGATCACCGTAAGTTCTATGAAGCTATTGTGGCAGGCGTTAAAGAAGAAGCTGATAAGGTAAAGCTTAATGCAAATAATCTATTAGCACTAACCACTAGATTAAGACAAGCTACCGCCTGTCCGTCAATCCTAACAACTCAAGATGTTGAGAGCTGTAAGTTAGAGAGAGCAGTGGAAATTGCTGAAGAACTCCTAGAGCAAGGTGAGAAGGTAGTTATTATGTCTACTTTCAAGGAACCGGTATATAGGCTAGCTAAGATGTTGGATCAGTATAAACCACTATTAGGAACAGGCGATCTTCCAGACCAGACTGTACAGGATAATGTAGCTAAATTCCAAAACGATCCAATTTCGAAATTACTAATTTGTACGCACAGTAAATGTGGAACAGGCTTAACCATGAATGCTGCGAGCTACATGATTTGTATCGATACTCCATGGACTGATGCACAGTTCTCACAATCCACTGATAGAATTTGGCGTGTCACCAACACCAGACCAGCTTTTGTTACTGTACTCGCCTGCGCCGGGACGATAGATGAAAGAGTCTGGGAAATAGTGAATAATAAGAAGGATTTATCTGATTATGTGGTTGATGGAATCGAGAATACAGTATCTGGTAAATTTACAGATGAGCTTGCGCAGATCATTGCAGGACTATAAAATTCCACTAAAACTCAAAGAAGAGAAAAAAACCAAAGAAATATTCGATAAAGAAAAATAAAAAAGCAGAAGAAAAGCGCATCTTGCTCAAAGCAAGATGCTTATTTTTCCGGCGACGATTCTCACAGCTGTGGTTAAATTCCACTAAAACAAAGAGTTTTGATCCGAAAGTGCAGAAACGCGCCTGTGTACGTGCGATAGGTCTAGTACGTACGTGCGTACTCCGTACTGTAAGTTAAAACCACTAATTAGTAGTCTGATGAATTTGGGATGGCCCCATGTAGCTACATATGGTGGGATCGGAAAGTTAATAATTTAATAAACCAATAATTTAATAATTTATTAAAACCAGCATTGGAAATATCGTATAATAATATAGTAGCTATTTGGAGGAATTTATATGGCGAGAACAAAAGAAGACTTATTCAGAATAATTGGTGCAAGCAATCACTGCGCTGATGAGAGAGAAGCTGTTGACTTTTACTCGACAGACCCAGATTGCGTAGACGACTTACTTGCTGTTGAATCATTTCATCAGAATATCTTGGAACCATGCTGCGGTAATGGTAATATTGCTAAGAGACTTGTTGAACATAATTATTCTGTCACAGCTACCGACTTATATGACCATGGTTATGGAACAGTGGGTATAGATTGCTTCTCATATTCAGATGTTAATTCAGATATAATTACTAATCCCCCTTATTCACTTACTACTGAATTCATCGACCATATGTTGGCTGAATTAAAGCCAGGCCACAAGATGGCTTTATTCCTTAAGCTACAAACTCTAGAAGGCCAGGCTAGATATCAGAAAATATTTAGTCAAGGTAAATTAAGAAGAGTTTATATTTATGTGAACAGAGTTGCCTGCTACAAGAATGATGAGCGATATCAGAAGAATGATGATGGCTCACTAATCTTGGATCGAAATGGTAATCCAAAGAAGATTGGATCGGCAGCTTGTTATGCTTGGTTCATATTCGATGCTGATTATCAAGGCTATCCAGAAGTTAGATGGATAACAAAATAAAAATTCTTATTTACTTTTTGAAAAATATATCGTATAATATTAATGTCGGTGGGTAAATTCAAAGAACCTCCTTTCTGAAATTTATAAAGATACGTTGTCACCCACAAAGATAACTAATACGATCCTACCGACAATCACCTCCTTTCCGGTAACCGTGGCTAATTCCTCCTGGCTGCGGTTATCTTTTTTAAATTCTTATTTACTTTAGACCAAAAGTATGTTATAATTATAGTAGGAGAGAAAGATATGAAACAAAAAATTAAAATTGTTGATAAAGTATCTGGTAAAGTAATCGAGAAAGAAGTTGAACATAGAAATCTCGATCATTTTGAGATACAGAAAAGAAATAAAGCTCATATCTTTAGGTCCAAGAAGGGCAGAGGTAGCTATTCTAGAAAAATAAAACATAAATAATGTTTACAAACTTTTTATTTCGTAGTATAATATATGTAGGTGAGGAAAATTTATGTTAAAAAACTATTCGAGTGAAAATTATCCAAATTATGGTGAATTCGAAAAAGCACTTGTTGATGAGTGCGTAGTTTCGTTTATTCCACATAAAGCGGTTTATCGTGAGAGCGTAGTTAATATAGTTTCTTTCACAATGGCTGATGTAGATTTTAATGCAAAGTCAAGAAGAGTTTTAAAAGTTATGGTTGAACTTGAGCCTGGAAAAATTTCAACTCTTATCTTCAA